>Ga0209393_1000850_pt1 | contig 13700 bp, 10 predicted proteins | sample SSWtaG_2_FD_184117 | JGI IMG/M metagenome (GOLD analysis project Ga0209393, IMG submission 184117) | Hot spring microbial communities from Sandy's Spring West, USA to study Microbial Dark Matter (Phase II) - SSWsed_130316 (SPAdes)... | ecosystem: Environmental > Aquatic > Thermal springs > Hot...
TACAGCGCTGGGCAGAAGAGCGGGGGATTAACTTGCAAGCCTTAAGCGATGAAGAGTGGGAGGAATTGGTGGATGGTATCCTTCACGAGAAGGGTTCGGGCTGTGTATGACACAAACATTTGGGTATTGGCTCTGCGACGGCAGGGCAATCCGTTCCGCTGCGCCCTTTTGGCAGCAATGGGATTTGTAGTTTCGGTGACATGCGATGAATTGTTGGACGAATTGTGCCGCGTCCTAACGCAAAAGTTTGGAATGCCTTTTGCTAATGTGAACCGATACATTGCCGTTATCCGAAGTTTCTCCGAGGTTGTCGCTATTACTGGGCAATTGAGGGTTGTTGCAGATGACCCTGACGACGATAAAGTGATTGAGTGCGCTGTTGTCGGAAAAGCCGATTACATCGTCACTGGTGACCGTCACCTTCTCGCTTTAGGACAATACAAGGGCATAACAATCGTCAAGGCTACCCAGTTTCTGAACATACTTGGCGCGCCGTAGAATCCGCTCAAAACCCTTAAGGACTTCGCTCAAGGCAGTGACATAATTTTCGCTTGAAAGCAACCTAACTTTCAAGAGTTGCAAGGGTGCGAAGGGAGAGTGAAAGATGAGAAGGAGCGAAAGGGTTACGATTATCGTTGAGCCGAGGCAAGAGGAGTTTGAGCGCAAGCGAGGGGTAACAGGTATCGCCGTTGAAGAAGGTTTGGTTCATGTTGAAGTCCAAGTCCCGCCAGACTTGAGGGAGCGACTGAAAATTTTCAAAGCGTTGGCGGAGGCTGGGATTAGCCTCTTCCTCATCAAGTTCCATCCTGACAGCATCCACTTCCTCATCAGGAGGGAAGTCCTGAACAAAGCACAGAAGGTTCTTCAAGGGCTCAATCGCCCAACAAAGGTGACAAGGGATTGCGCTCTAATCTCTGTTCTCTCTTCTGCTATGCGTGACTTGCCGGGCGTTATGGCTCGCATCGCTGAAGCCTTGTATGAGCAAGGCGTTGAACTTTTGGAGACTGGCGATTCGCATGACTCAGTGATGATTTTGGTCAAGCGGAGCGAAGTTGAGAAAGTTGTCAACTCCTTGAGGCAAAAGTTCGGGCTCTGAACTGAGGGCTCAGGACAGGGGGGATGAAAAGATGCGAATCATCGTCCAAAAGTTCGGTGGAACATCTGTTGCGACGAAAGAAAAACTTTTCATCGCCGCTCAAAGGATCGTCAGGGCGAAACGGGAAGGATACGCTCCGGTTGTCGTCGTTTCCGCTCCCGGAAGGAAAGGAGACCCATACGCAACTGACACCCTTATCAGCCTCGCGAAAGACATTGACCCTCAAGTTCCCGTTGAGCCAAGGGAATTGGACTTGTTAATGACTTGCGGTGAAATCATCAGCATCGTTCTGATGGCTCAAGCGATAAAGGCGCTGAGCGGTTACAAAACCATCGCCTTAACAGGAGGGCAAGCGGGAATTTACACTGACGGCAACTTCGGCAATGCCCGCATTGTTCGGATTGACCCAACGCCTATCCTGGAAGCGCTGCAAAAAGATTACATTCCTGTCGTTGCCGGTTTTCAAGGGGTGACGGAACATTTCAAGTTGGGAGGTCACGGTCAAATTACGACTTTGGGGCGAGGTGGCTCTGACACGACGGCAGGCGCTGTCGCTGCTGCATTGAAAGCGGAGGCGTGCGAAATCTACACCGATGTTGAAGGCGTCATGACGGCTGACCCGAGAATCGTCGGCAACAAGGCAAGGGTTTTGCCTTCGGTGACTTACGAGGAAGTCTCGGAGATGGCTCACTTGGGAGCAAAAGTTGTTCACCCAAGATGCGTTGAAATTGCTATGGACCATCGTATCCCGGTTTGGGTCAAGAAACCTGACAGCGAAAAACCCGGGACCGTGATCAAGGAGCGAGCGAGCGATTTGCCAGAGAAAATGTTCCGCTTCACAGGAGTGACCAACTTGCCTTATGTCGCCCACTTGAAGGTCCATGTCTCCCATCAAGACGACCTGCCCGAGATTGAGACGGAGATTTATCGTTTGCTCGGAGAAGCAGGGGTGGTCACATACTTTGTGGGCAAGAGCAAAAACTTGTTTGAGTTCGCTATCGTTAGGGACAACCTTGAGAAAGTTCGGTCACTTTTGGATGGTTTGACAATTCCTGTCTCCGTCAACAGGCACAGCCGACTTTACCTGCTTACGATGGCTCCAAACAGTGTCGCCCACAGGGAACGGAAACGAATGCTTTTGCAAATTCAACCGAGGTTGGAAATTGTGGATGCTCCCGTTGAAGTCACTACAAACTGCGCTATCGTCAGCCTTGTCGTCTTGAACACAAGGGAAGTTCCCGGCATAATGGCTCGCATTTTGGAAGCGTTGATAGACGCCAACATCTCCGTTTTACAAGTTGCCGACGCTCAACATTCTGTCTCTTGCCTCGTCTTGGAGGAAGACATGGTCAGGGCTGTTCATGCCCTTCACGACAAGTTTGAACTTCACTTGGGTGTGGGTGAAAAACTCCAGACCTTGTAGCGCTTAAGGGAGCAGTTCGTTTTCGGTCTCCTCAACATCCCTGAAGGCGGGGAGAAGGCTTGAAAGTTTGCGGTATTGATAAGCCAAAGTTATGTCACTGCGGGTTCGCTCCAAAATCGCCCTCAATGCATCTGTCCTTCGCCGCACGCCTTGAGTAACGGCGTCCGATTGGTCAAAAGTCATGGCTACGAAGTAAACTTCGTCCATGACAGCGAGGAACTTCTCAGCAGTTGACAAATCTTCGGAACGAATTGCGTCCAAAATTGCCCGCCTTAGTTCACCCATCGCTTCTAAAAGCCCGTTGAGGTAAGGGGCGTCATCTATGCCTAAATCTTCTGGGGACGGCACTGGTTCGTCCCTGAGAAACGCGTAAACGATGCAGGCTTCGGCAACTTCCTTCAATGCGTCCTGCACGAAACCAGCAAACCAAAGGTCTGGTGCTTCTACTAACTTCGCTTTTAGATCGGCGACCGCTTCAAGCAAAACCTTTCTGCGGCTCTGCGCCTCATCCCATTCCTTTCTGTGAGCGTTCTTGATGAGGGCAGCACTTTCGCGAATCAGTTGCCTTGCCAGCGGCAAGACCTGTTCCCGCATTTCTTCCTTCCTGTCAAGCCTCTGACGAATTGAGGTCAATATTTCGCTCAAACTCGCCACTCAGGTTCACCCCACTTCAATTCCATTCCAAAAGACAAGCACCCTGCCAAGTGTGATGGCTTTTGAGGCAAATTGGGATAGAGGCTGTCATAGCCTTTGAGGCAGTTCTGAAGCGTTCTGGAGCAGGTGAACAGCCTCATCCCATTCCATCGGGTTGTTGGTTTGTTCCCAAATTTCCTTGACAGCCCTGACCGCTGCCTCGCTCACACCTTTTGTCAACAACAACTGTTGCACCTTTTCAGGTGGATCGTTAGGGGACAAAAGGACACCTGTGCGCTGGTAAACTTGTTCCCTCAACCATTCTCTAACAGCGCGACCGAATTCTTTTGCACCCCTCTCGCGGAAAGTCAAGACTGCTTGTCGCAATTGAGGGTCAGAAACTTGAACGGAAGTTAGCCACTTTCTACGCTGTATGTAGCGGAAGCCAACAATACTGGCAACAAGTGCAATCAGGAAAACTACTCCTGCCGCCGGCAAGAGAGGGGAAATAGGTTTGGGTTCTGGTGTCGGAGGGACTGAAGCAGTTATGATCGCCCCCGGAAGAACGCGCACGCTGATGGGTTCAGTTGAGGCAAATTTGTATCGTTGCTCCTTGGGGTCAAAGTATGGGATGCGGAAAGGAGGGATGGTTAATTGCCCTTCCTTCTGCGGCACTATCCTCCATGTGAATTCCCGAACGAACCACAGTTTCCCGTCTCGTTCCGTTAGTTTCAAATCAGTTCTCGGCAATCCCACCACAGCGTTAGGCACCGAAAGGGTTGGTGGTTGCTCCAAATTCCTCAAATTCGCCGTCCCTTCTACCCTTAACTTTACGGTCAAGGTCTCCCTAACCCCAACGGTTTCGGGTAAGGCTTCAACTGAAGCGTAAAGAGTGCCAACCAAGTTTTGGAAGCCTTCCGGTGCTGGTTGGGGCAGCGGTTTCACTTTGACCTCTACTGGGCTCGTTTGAAGTTCCTCTGGAAACGGAGAACCTTGAAGCCTGACGGTGACCTTCGCTCTCCCGATTCTCAATACGCCCTCGCGGATGGGAAAGAGTGCTAAACGAACTTGCTGGACCTCATAGCCACCCCGATAAGACCTTGAAATTTGCGGGAACTCCTCCAACCAAAACCCCTCAGTAGAAGGCGCTTCATAAGTTGGCTGACTGGCGAAATCAATGTTGGCTAACGAAGAGAATTGGAGCGTGTAAACAACTTGCTCGCCAATAAAAACTCTGGTCGCAGACACCTTCGCATTCACTTTCACTGGCGGACCGACAGGTTGCTCTGGCTCTTGCGTTGCAGCGCTGACCACAATTCCCTCAATTGTGGGCACAAAGAATCGTTCCTTTAAGACGGTGACCTGTAGCCCGTCAAAGCGGACTCGTCCCAAAACTAAAGGGGCGAGGCGGTAAGTGTATGTGATGCGAGTCCAAATCCGACCCTCTCGCTCAAAGGTTTCTCGTTCACTTATAGCGCTCAGTTGAACAACCCTGTCAGCCCAAAGCACCGGCAATTCAAACTTGACAGCATCGCCGTAAAGGTCACCGGGGGCAACTGCTTGAATTTTCAGCAGGAAAATTCCCCCCATCGGAATTTTGGGCTCTTCAAGGTAGACCCTTAAGGTGATGCTTCCTCGCTTCAGGGTGACGCTGCTCCTCAAAGGTTGCGCCTCAACGAGACTTAATGCAGCCAATAGTATCGCTGTTGAAGCAAGGGCTTTAAATCTCAAACAACCTACCAGTCCCTTTCCCCATGCCATGGTGCTGTCAACCTCCCCTTCAATTGCTTCACTAAAGGTTTTCGCTCGTTGACGGGAGGAGGTGGCGGAGGCGGAGGTCGCTTTTGTTGTTGCTGATTTGATTGAGGAGGCTTCTTCTGTTGCTGCCGCAAAACCAATTCAAGGTTGAACTTAGCGTCCCAATCGTTAGGTGTCCTTTTGAGGGCAGCAATATATGCCTTTGCTGCTTCCTCCCATCGCTTCTGGGCGAAGTAGAGGTTGCCAAGATTGTAGTAGGCAGCAGCATGTTCGCGTTTTTGAGTCTGCGGGATACCTTTCAAAGCCGAACGAAGTGATTGCTCCGCCTCTCTGAAGCGCCCTACAGCCATCAAAGCGGTTCCTTCATTGAAGTCCAGCACAGGATGGTTGCCCGCGACTTTTTTGGCTTCCTGAAAGGACTTCAAAGCCTTTTCAGGTTCATTCGCCCGATAAGCGTGTTGCCCCTTCTGGTTCAAATGCCAAGCCTTCAGTTGCCTAAAAGGCTGCCACCATGCTGCCGGTCCATCAGAGCCAACGAGTAAAAGCCCCAAAATTCCAAGCACGATGATTGCAACTATGCGAACTACCATCGCTTTCACTCCTTAAGAAAGGCTGCTCGTTTCTAAGTATGCCAACATCCCTGCCACTTTGAAAGGGCGACCGAGGTTGAGATGGTGTGGCTCAACGGACTTCAACAATTGCAATCTCTGGAGCGTTGAACCATCTTGGTATTCGGTTGCCAACAGTCACCCCTTTGGTGACATAAACCCAAGTTGTCCCAATGTCCAGCAAACCATAAGGGTGATGCCATCCGAATTCGGTCTTGGGAATGAACCTCACACCTGTCAAGTGACTGAACAAGCGGTTAAGGGGCAACCAAACATGACCTCCGTGAGTGTGCCCTGACAAGATGAGTCTCACGGAATAGCGCTGTAAGAAATCTCCATAGCGTTGCAAGTCCGCCTTTGAAACTGCGGTTTGTTTCGTCAGAAACTTTTCCTGTTCCGATACCGGCATCCAAAAGAGTGCTGCGTCGGGGTTGTGAGAGAGCAAAACTACGGGCATACCTTCAGGGACATCGGAAAACGCTTTTTGCCAGTCGGGTCTGCCAGACCACAAATCGTCAATACCGACCAAAGCGATGGCAGTTTCACCTTTCCGCAAAATCACGCTTTCGTTAACTAACACTTGAACTCCAATGCTTCGCAAAGCCTTTGAGATTTTACCAGCACCAGCCCAGTGGTCGTGGTTGCCCAAAACAGCGTAAACACCCAATGGCGCATAAATCCTTTGAAGTGCCGATTTCACGAAAGGAACTGCTTCACGGTTAACGACAAAGTCGCCAAGCAGCAAGATGGCATCAGGGTGTTGAGCCATTGCAAGTTGAACGAACTTTTGAGCCTTATTCACACCACGACCATCAGGACCGATATGGATGTCGCTCAAGATTGCAAACCGAATTGTTGAGGCAAGGTTGAGAGGAATTTGCAGATGCGTGATTTCCACGCGCTGTCCAGAAATTAGTCCCAGCACAAAGACCAGTAGCAGAAAACCACAGCAGAAGAGAAAAACTCTCATCCCGAATTTCCCCCGTTTTTGCCGATTGAATTGATGCGTCAGGAATGATGGTGCGATTTTGGTGTTCTGTTCGGGGGGAGTGAAAACAAATTTGGCTCCGGGGGCAGGACTCGAACCTGCAACCCGCGGGTTAACAGCCCGCCGCTCTGCCTGTTGAGCTACCCCGGAGCAGTCATAAGGCATTTTTATAATGCCACAAAGTTCCCGGTCTGTCAATATTCCTGCCCAACCATCTCAAGGTGCTACAGTCCTCGCAAGTTGTTCCTTCTGAGCACCTTGCCCCCGTAATTCCATCCTGTTTTACTCGCAAGAACGGGTTTCATCCTCTGGATGGAATTGCTCTTCCCTTTACATTGGCGGCTAAGTGCGCTACCCTAATTTCTGGAATTGCGAAGGTAAGGCAAACCCGAGTGTGTTTAGCAAATTTTGCCGTATTAGTCGTGGTTCTCAAAGGGGTGCCGGGGTGGCGGAACAGGCAGACGCGCCAGACTTAAAATCTGGTGGGGTCAAGCCCCGTGCGGGTTCAAGTCCCGCCCCCGGCACCAAATTTTGCTTCCAATTTCTTGTGCCTTCAAACTCATGGGAAAAGGGTGAATCCGGCAAGCCGAAATTCCCACCAAACGAATATGCCCTCTCGCCACTTTCTGAACGAACATCGGACGCCTTTGCCACTTCCTTCCCTCACAAATTTCCCCTCAATGTGGTCCAATGCTTTCATAACTTCCCCCGCTTCTCGCTCGTTCTGACAAATCCAGAACACTTCTCCCTTCAGTTCGTTAGCGCTGATGATGTTAATACCCACTTCTGCCAAGTCTGACGGAAACTGTCCATAGTCCTGAGGGAGCAAAAAGCGAGGGTTCATCACGCCAACGAAATCGTAACGGTCACGCAAACGGTTTGGCTGGGAAAGACGAAACTTTTGCTGACCCTTCGTGCGCAAAAGGTTGTCAATGGCAAAACAAAAAGTCACCTCATCGTCAGCCAGAATCATCGTCCCCCCATACATGCCGAAAACAGGTGTTGAAGGGTTGCCAATGTCAAGGTAATGCGCTCCCTTGTAGTGCTTCCCGAAAAGTCGGAAGGGTATCCAGAGCAACCTATAGCCTCTTGGAAAGTTAATTGCGACGATGCTGAAGGGCGAAGTTTTTGACCGGAAAAGCACCATTGTTAATTCACGGGGCATGCCAAGCCAGTGCAAAATCTTTGCGAGCGTTCCCCTGTCTCGTTGCAAAGAGGTGAGTATGTGTTCCCACAAGCCTTTAACCCCTTCGTCGTAAGGATTCAACGGACCTTGCAGAACCAAGAGCGCATTTGCGGAGGCGAAACTTGATGTAGGGATTTGATTCGTGTTTGAAAGCAACCACACTGTGAAAGTGACTGCGAACAAAAACAAAACTGCACAACTGAACCAAAAGCAACACTTGTGCGAGCGCTTCAACATTATCTTACCCCCGTCAGTTCTTAGCAGCAGTTTTACAGAAAGTTGCGGCAAAATTTTAGCACGGATTGCGGTCGTGGGGTTGGGAAAGTTGGCACAGGAGGTGAAAAACGATGAAGTGTCCTCGCTGTGGGGCTGAAAATCTGGACGAAAGGGTTTATTGCTGGAAATGCATGGCACCACTTAAAAGCGGTGCTATGGGACCACTCCCGAGGACACCCACAAGAGAAGCCCAGCCAGGTGCTCCCGCTGCTCCCATCCCCTACGCCGCAGAAGGCAAAAGTTGGCTTGCAGCAGCGTTACTGGCATGGTTCTTGGGAGTTTTCGGCGTTGACAGATTTTATCTCGGTTATGTTGGCTTGGGAGTCATCAAGTTGATAACTTGTGGCGGATGCACGATTTGGGCTTTGATTGATTTTATCCTGATTGTTGCTGGTGTGATGAGGGACGCCCAAGGGAACGAATTGAGGCGAACACCCAATGACTGGATAATCGTTCTGGTCATCGTCGTCGCCACAATTGTCTTGAACATCTTTTATGGCGTCTTCAGCATCATCGCTGGTATGATGCAACGAAGGATGCCAATCTTTAAGCCGATACCTTGAAAACCGGAGAGGTGACGGACAGGATGACACGGAGCGGGAGAGTAAGCATTGTTTTTGCTGTGCTTGTGTTTGTCATTTTAGCCGTCGTCGGGACGATTGCCTTCATCAACTCACCTCAACAAGTAGCCCAAAAGTGGGCAAATGCCCTTGCCCAACGGGATGAGGCAGCCCTGAAAAAACTGGTTGTTGCGAAAGACCAAGAACGCGTCTCAGGTTTCATCGGCTTCACAAAGTTTCTCCCTGACATGAGTGTCCAATTGGCTGGGATTGAAGACCAACAAGGGCAGAAAGTTGCAAAAGTCACCATTAATTTCTCCCAAGTTGCGTTGGGCAATTTCAACATGAAACTCAGCGGCAGTGCTCAATTGCCTTTCGTTTTGGTCCGCGAGAGGCTCATCTTTTGGCGGGTGGATTTGGAAAAGTCAGAGCCACTGATCAGGGAAGAGGCGAGAAAGGCTGTGTTGGAAGCCATAAAGAAAAATCCCGCACTCCAATCCCTAATGCAGTTTCTTCCGCAAAGGTGATGTGAACGCAAGCGTTACGCTTTCGCCACGAACCCACAGCGTCCTTAGGCAGAAAAGGATATCGGATGGGGGATGAGGCGAATGAAATGGTTGGGGATGGTGACATTGATGGCGGCGCTAAATTGCTTTGCTTTGGCTCAATCCCTTGATCGTCCCATCGTCGGTGCTGTGTTTTTCTACTGGTATGAGTGGGACGAGAGTGAAGAGTGGGGAAATTGGCTTGGCAGTGTCCATAACACCCCCCTTTTCGGCTACTACGACAGTCGCAAAGTTCAAGACAACTTCCGTTCCATACTGCTCGCTGCCGATTGGGGCATCACCCACTTCTTCATTGACTACTGGGGGCACGATTGGCGGGGCGAAAACAATGAACCGAGAGAGACAACAGTCCTGAAAGCCGTTGAAAAAGTTCGTTCGCTCGGCTACAAGGTTTTCGTCGGCTATTACCAAGACGGCACTAACTTTGCCATGCGCGACTTTTGGCGCAACATTTCCGAACGCCGTGACACTTACCGATGGCTTCGCGATTACGCTCGTTCCCCTGCTTGGACTTGGCTTTTCGGCAAACCGTTTCAAATGGTTTATGCCCGCAATGGGATGCCAGAATTGACCGTTGACCATGAAGGCTTTCAAGCGTGGCTGAAACAACGCTACGGCACGATTGATAAACTCAACTCCGAATGGGGCACGCAATTTCGCGATTTCAGCGAAATCCGCATGAACTTCAACACCGTCGGTTTCCAACGAGCGATGAGCATTGCCTACCAGTATGAGCGCTGGCAGCGCGATTGGGAGAAGTTGGAGCAACTTGTTCGGGACGAACTGGGTTTGCCCGGCTTGAAGGTCTCGTTTGATGTCGGCTATGCCCCCTTTCGCAATTTCGGCTTTGAGCGGTTTGCCCGCGTTTTCGGCGGACCACACTCTTACGCAGGCATCTTCGGTCAGCCTCATGAGCAAGATGCTGAACGGTTTTTGCAAACTGCTGTCGCCAAAAAGTGCGGAACCGTCTTCTTTGACCATCTCAAGCATCGCTATGCCGATTGGAACATTCGCGTCCCCGGAGTGGCTTATCCTTCTGAGTTACCCGTGTCTCCTGTCCCTTGTCCCGTGTATGACCGCTTCTGGATCGGCAACTTGCTAAGATATGCTGACGGCGTTTTGCACTTGAGTTGGAACGAGTGGTGGGAAGGCTCAAACCTTGAACCGTCTTTTGAAGGTGGTAAGCGCTTCTGCGAAGCAAATTTGCTCTACAGCACAATTTGGCAACTGACATATCGGGACGGGGGACGCGGGACGAGGGACGGGGAGATTGGTTTGCTGGTCAACGATTGGATTTTTGAGAATGGTGGCGGAGATGCTTCCGACCTTTACAACGCCGTTCAAGGGTTAAGGGCTGTCAATGCACCTTTTGAAGTTGTCCTGCAAAGCGAAGCGACCTTAGAGACGCTCAAACGCTTTCGTGTTCTCGTCGCACCTGCAGGTGGCGTTGGCTTCGGGTTCAACGGCAAGGGCGAAAAGATTGAAAAGGTGTTGAAAGAGTGGCTGCAAATGGGTAATCGGTTGCTTATCGTTTCACAGGATGGGACACGGGGCACGGGACAAGGGACACGGAAAGAAAAGACGATCAAAAATTTGTCCCATGTCCCCTGTCCCTTGTCCCACTCTTTCAACTTCTTCGTTGACATCGGCGCTTCGGATGACGAAGCAATTTTGGTGCAAGGTTTTAGCGGGCGGGAAGATTGGGGCAAGTTGCCTGAAGGTGCATTTGGCGCCGGTGGCAAAGCGACCGTCCGTTGGATTCCCGGCGCAGGCAATGTGACCGTCATGCTTTTGCCGACACCGCTTGCGATTTTGGCTACACATGAGCCTCGCTCTCCCGTTGATTTGCTCTTGCGATGGCATGGTTCTGCAATTTGGCGTAACCGAATTCGCATCTTTGTCAATGATCAGTTTGTCGGCGAAGTTGAAGTTGAGCCGGGTTGGCATCTCTACGAAACTCGCATTCCCGCTGAAGTCATCGGGACGGCTAAGGTGATGGAAGTTCGGTTTGAGTTTAACGAAACTCACATCCCCGGCGATAAAGAACCGCAGAAGTTTCCTGGCGAGCAACGGGTTTGCAACTTGGCATTGGACTGGGTTCAAGTTTGCACGCCGAATGTCCCTGTCGGCGAGCAAAAGGGCATAAAGTGGCAACCGCAAGAAAAGGCGGAGTTCGTCAAACCACTGAAGGGCACATTTAAGGCACCGTTGCGTCGCAGAAGCACCATCGTCCCCGAAGGCAAGCCTTTGAGCCTTTACGATGACGGCATCGTTCGCGATGTGCTTTTTGAAATCCACTCGTCCCTCGCTCCCCGTCCCTCGTCCCTTCTCTTTGTCAACGGCATTTTCACTGATGACCCACGATGGTGGGCTACTGTTTTGGAGCAGGTGGTTCGTGTCCCTTGCGGGAAATTTGTTCGGTTCGCTGATGGAAGTTTGCCAGACCGACCCGATTTGATGAGCAGCGTGTTGAGTTTTGGAACGACGAAATTTTTGCTTGTGGAAAACCGGACGGGACAACCGCAAAAGTTACTGCTCCAAGTCCCTTCCGAACCTAACTTGCCTGCCTCCGAGATTTTTGTCCTTTCGCGTGACTCAACCCGTTTTGCTTCGTGCCCTATGTCCCGCGTCCCGTTCACCGACACCGTTTGCAGCCATGCTGTCTATCAGGTTGTTTTCGCTCCCGTCAAGTTAATGATGCCCCAATGGTTTGCGTTTCCCGGACAACAAACCGAATTGCCCATCACCATCCAGAACCTAACCAACAAGCCCATCACTGTCACGCTGAAACTTGGCGCAGTTATCGCCAGCATCAAAGGAGAACCTGTCAAGGTCAAGTTGAAGCCGAAAGAGCAAAAGGAAGTTGGATTGCCCGTTGAAATCAAGGCGTTTGCTGATTGGGGCGTGAAGACAGTCTTTGTGGAAGGGACATGGGACACGGGTCAAGGGACACATGAAGCGAAAAACAAAGCGGTTTGGTTGCGACCATTGATTGTCGGGCGAAACGCTCAAGTTCGGTGCTTGACAACAACAATCACTTCTCACACGCCAACGATAACACTCGTCAACGAACCAACCACTCCGTTTGGCGATGTCTCTTGGCATCACCCAGCAAAGGAAGTCCCTGGTGAAACGGCAAAAGATGTGGAAATCGTCGTAAGCGGTCTGCCGTCGGGCAAGCCAATCACACTTAAGGTTGGCGATTTGCAGGAAGGTGAGCGAAAGCAAATTCCCTTGCCTTTGCCGTTCTCCATGTCCCCTGCCCCTTGTCCCGTGTCCCTTTTCATCCGTTGGAAAGATAGCGCAGGAAAACACGAACAGAGAGCAAATTTGTCGGTTACGCTCTTGCCGAAAGACTTGCCCAAAACCTTCCCTAACCAAGTGGCGACTTTAGTTATCGCCGACGCCGAAGCATCTCAAGGTTTGCCTTTGAGCGCCGACTTGCCCGCAAGCATTCATGGCGACACATTCGTTGTCCGCTTGCCCGATGGGACGCCGTTGCCGACACACACGGAGAAAGTCAAGGGCTCAGCAGGAGCCTCACCCTCCTTGAGAGTTCACTTCGTCGTTCCGCCACCGCTACCGTCGTTGCGAGTTGACATTGGAAGCGAACAAGACGAACATGTTTTGCTCAAAGGCTTTAGCCATCGGGAGACATGGGCAGATGGTAGGACGATAAGGTGGTTGCCGGGCGAAGGGCGAGAAACAGCCCTGCGCTTGAAGTGCAAGCCCAATCAACCTCATCGCTTGCTCTTACATGGACAAGCCTTTTGGGCGAATTCAGTGAGCGTTTTTGCGGATGGGCAGAAGGTTGGAGACTTTCCGATCCGTCAAGGCACGCAAACTTTGGTCATCCCGCTGCCACCTGCTTCGCAAGAGACCCTTGATGTTCGGCTCGTTTTCCACCAAGCCCATATCCCAGCCGAGAAGTTACCTAACAGCACCGACAAGCGAGTTTGCAATTTCGCTCTGGATTGGCTCGCCCTTGAACCTGACTTGAGTGGGCAACCACTTCTGTTGGCGCTTTGCCAAGCACGAAAAGAAGAACTGCTAACGCCTTTCCGTGTGGAGCAAAGCGATGGATTTGTGCGGGTGGATAATGGCTCGCTTGTAATAGAGTGGCGTGAAGATGCGGGTGGAACTGTGACGAAGTTTCTGTCAAGGGCTACAAAGCGAGACTATGCAGCCCAAAGTTTCGGTGCTGGCATCGGCGTTTTCGGAAGGTTTGACCCTGAGCGACTTGCCACCGACACGGCTCATTTCGTCGTGGACGAATTTGTCTGGCAACATGAAGGCAAAGGTTCAATCCGCATCGTTGAAATCAATCCCGTTTGGGTGACTGTGGAGGTCAAAGCGAAAGTTGAACGGGACACGGGACAAGGGACATGGGACAGGAACAACAAATTTGAAGCAATGCAACGCTATCGCATTTTCGCCAACGCAAAATTGGTGGAATTGACCGCCAGTGCAAAACCTTTAAGAACCGATCCCCAGTCCCAAATCCTCAGTCCTGACACCGAACTTGTCCTCCTTTGCGCCCGCTTCAATGCCCGTTGGTGGACGAAATCGTTCCCGAACTTCGTTGGCTTGGGTGATAAGCCACCCG
>Ga0209393_1000857_pt1 | contig 13649 bp, 13 predicted proteins | sample SSWtaG_2_FD_184117 | JGI IMG/M metagenome (GOLD analysis project Ga0209393, IMG submission 184117) | Hot spring microbial communities from Sandy's Spring West, USA to study Microbial Dark Matter (Phase II) - SSWsed_130316 (SPAdes)... | ecosystem: Environmental > Aquatic > Thermal springs > Hot...
ATCAACACGACGAACTTCTTCGCGGCGTAGTCCACGATTTTTTCCCGCAGCAACGCGCCGCCCTTGCCCTTAAGCATAACCTTCCCGCGGGTTACCTCGTCTGCGCCGTCGACGGCTAGGTCGATCTCGTCCACAGCCCACATAGGCCTGAGGAGGTGGCCCAGCCCCAGCTCGGCCGCGAGGATCTCGCTGTCTGCCGAGGTGGCGACGAGAGTCACGTCGCGGGGTCCCGCCTCCGCAAGTGCCCTTATGAACTCCCTCGCCGTGGTGCCAGAGCCGAGGCCCACCACCATGCCGCTCTTCACCAACTTAACAGCCTCCCTGGCGAGGGCTGTCTTAGGCATGGAGGCAAAAAAGAATTATAGTTAAAAACTAGGGAAAAGCCTCGGCGGTCAACAACGCTCTTAACACGTCTCTAATACTTATGACGCCCACCACCTGCCCGCCCTCGACTACAGGCATGTGACGTATGTTATTTTCGATCATCTTCACGGCTGCGGAAAGCGCCGAATCCTCAGGGGAGACTGTGATGAGGCTCTTCCTTGCCACCTGCCCCAGCGGCGTCTTGAAGTCGACCTCCTGGGCGAGGAGCCTCACGATATCGCGCTCAGTCACGATGCCGACGGGGCGGCCCGCCTCATCTACCACAACTACGCTTCCCACATTTGCGGCGTACATCTTAGCCACGGCGCATTCCAACGGCTCATCCTCACGGCAGGAAATAACGGCATCTTTTAAGAGGTCTCTCACCTTCATAAGCGAATATATCTACCTCTTTATAAGTGTTACCAAGTTTACTGAGTATACCTAGCAACAGCAAAAACCTTATTAGATAACACCTACCCTCCTTCATGATCATACTCGAAATAGATGTGGAAAAGCGGCAGAGATCTTTGAAAGAGCTTGACGCGTCGGGGCCCCTGGAGGCTGGGCTCATAATCCACCGGGAGCGGGAGACCTGGCGTCTGGACCCGCTTTCGCCCGAAGTCCCCGTGGTGTTTGGATACGGGCCGTTTGTAGGCGGGAGGCTCTACGGAGTCCACCGCCTGATTTTTGTCTTCAAGAGCCCCCAGACGAGGACATTGCACGTCTCGGCGCTGGGAGGAGCAGCCTACAAGGCCATGGGCATGGGGGCCCAGGCCGTGGCCGTGGTGGGGAAGGCGCCGAGACCCGTAGCCCTCTTCATATCCCGGGGCGAGGTGAGGTTCGCGGAGGTGCAACCGGGCGACGCATACGAGGTAATAAAGAGTCTCTACCGGGAACATAGAGACTTCTTCGTGGAGAACGACGCGCGTGCTCTCGTGGTGGGCCCGGCGGCCTACACCACATACAACGGCGCGGTTGTCTCAGTCGACGTCGACGCGCGGAGCGGCGAGTTTAAGCTCGGCGCCGAGGACTTCGCGGCGAGGGGAGGCCCCGGCACGGCGCTTGCCCAAGGCCACAACGTGGCGGCGATAGTGGTGGGGGGCTCCAAGAAGCCTGTAAATGAGAGGGTAACAGACGCAGAAGCTGTAAACAACCTCTTCAAGTCTAGAGCCGGCAAGCCCTACATAGACCTCCTCAACGAGAAGACTGTGAAGTACCGGTTCGACTCCAAGATGGGCACGGGCGGCACCTTCGGCGTGAACTACCCCCACTACCGCGACCTACTCCCGCTCTTCGGCTACAAGTCGATATACATGCCTAGGGAGGAAAGAATTAAACACGCAGACCTAATCCTAGAGCTGTTCTGGAAGCCCTTCCAGAGGGAGGTGTTTGAAAAATCCAAGAGCTGGTACAACTGCGGCGAGCCCTGCCCGGTCGTCTGCAAGAAGGTGTGGCGAGGCAAAAAGGTAGACTACGAGTCGTTCCACGCTGCGGGGCCTTTCATCGGGAACTACATATTTGAAGAAGCTGTGCCACTCGTCGACCTAATAGACAAGCTGGGCCTAGACGCCATCGAGATGGGCCACCTCATCGCTTGGCTCTTCGACGCGGTCTACGTCGGCCTCCTCAAGCCAGAGGAGGTGGGCCTGGACGACACGCCGGCCTTCGACCCCCTGAGGTTCAACCCGCTGGAGGACTCCAGGAAAAACGTGAGGCTAGCCGCCAAGTTGATCGAAAACTTTGTAAACAACGCCACAGAAGTTCTTACAATCGTTGCAAAAAACGGAATTAGGAAGGCCGCCCGCGAACTAGAGAAGAGGTTTCAAGACAGAGTAAGGGCCGCAGGCCACCGCTTCAGAGACCTTGCGGTGTATGTAGCCTTCGGTGCCGAGGGCTACATGACGCCGAATTTCTACTGGGCGCCAGGCCTCGTGGCCCCCATGTATATACAGGGGAGGTACTGGACAAACTACAACCCCACCTTTATGCCGCCTGAGGACTTCGCCAAGTCGGCATATGAACGCGCCGTGGCCGAGGCGTACATAGACAACGCCGGCATATGTAGATTCCACAGGGGGTGGGCAGAGCCGCTCCTCATAGAGCTATACCAATTAATCGGCGCCAAGCCGCCGTCTCCCAGCCTCTACAGAGACATCGCCTACTACGCCAAGCTCGCCGGCGCCGAGCCAATGCCCTGGGAGAGCAAACGGGCCAGAGATCTAGTTTCAACCCTCGCCAACGAGGTAGGCGCCAAAGACTGGAAGTTCGAAGACTACGACGACTACTACGAGTGGTGGGTTAGATACAAGGCCCACCTAGACAGACTAATATTCAGCAGCTAGCTCACGCATTTTCGTAACTTGTCGAACGTAAAAAAAAGTAGGCTTTCTGAGGGAACATGCGCGCTCAAGTGTGGATACTAATACTGGCGCTTAGCCTACTCGTAGCCGCACAAACCGTGACACATAGCTGGAATTGTCCAGTAGAGCCTGTGGCAGGTAACAGCCCTGCTATAGAGGGTAGATTCGGCGGGGGGACGGTGACGGTGTACATAACTGTATGTCCACAGAAGCAGTACTATGTGTATTATGCCAACGACGGAACTTATAGATGGGTGTGGATGCAATTAATCAGAGTTAGCAGCGTCCCCAACATCTATGGCGGCTGGAAACACACCACTGGAGGAATTGCAAGAGACGCCTCTATCCCGACTCAAGGGGCGGGACACGTATGCGCCTCATGGTATTATGTAGACTACAAAAACAAAATATATGGATACCGACCCAGTACTAACTGCGTGTACGGCCCCGCGGTGCCTGGCTCCACGGCGCCTAACAGCGGTGAGTATAACGTGGGGACGGTTACAAGAACCATAACGTTCCAGATAAGTGCACAAGCCAGAGACCCGAGCGGCTCTTTCACCACGTCGCTAACGGCGCAGTGGACTGAGACCATCCCTAGGATACAAGTTTCTCTTGACCTAACCGATCCGACCTCGGTCAAGTGGAGGCAGTATATCTACGATGGAGGAGACTCGTCGTTACGCGACACATGGGGCTCGATGAGCTGGGACTGGGTGTATGGACTAACGGTATTGGCTTTACCTAACTCTTACATCGCATTGGGAGCCCGTGGAGAGGCTAATTTTTGGAGATGCGGCTTTGCCTGTCTTTGGTTTGAGTATGACAAGGCATTTACGTTCGTGTTTGTGACGCCATGAAGTTGTGGAAGTTCTATTTGATAGTCGCCGTCGTTGTCGCCATCTTAATCGGCTTGCCGGCGTCGATATATATGGTATTGAAAAAGCCGCCAAGCGTCAACACCGCCATAGACGTGTTTGCCTGCGACTTGGTAAACCTCTCTGGGACTCTGACGCTGAAGGGGAGTTGTGCCGGGCAGTACATAGCCGTGACTAGCTTCTACCTAAACAAGACCTATGTGAAATACAACGTCACCAAACGCCTGGCGCTTGAGACAACCGCCGAAAATCTATGGGCCGGGATGACTACGGTGGCGGAGATAGTTAACAAAGAGGAAAGAACCTACGTAATCGGGAACTGGACCTACAGGAAGACACCTGAGGAGTTCGTCCCCCCGGTCTTCCGCGCGGCGTTGACCAGAATCAGCAGGAACCATCCGTGGTTTGCAGAGAGCTATATAATCAACGGAGGGATATTCAGAGGCCTAGTGAGAGACCCGGCTTCTGGCGACCAAGTTGTGGGCCAAGTCTTCACGGCCCTCATGCCGATCTGCGGCCAGAAGAGAGACGTGGGTCTCGGCGGGGGGATCATAAACAAGTACGACGCCTGTAGTTTCACAGCGCTTTTCCTCATAAATAAGTCAAAACTCGTAGTGTTAGACGTATACGTCGAGCTAATCAACGTAGAAGATGGGATAGAGGTCGACGCGGGGAGAAGCGGCGTCTTGGTCCGCGGCAACGCGATAGCACTATTAGAAAACGCGGTACAAGACGCGACAAAACAATTAGAAGAGATAATAACGCAACGTACTAGAAAAAATAATTAATTATTTTTAGAAAATAATTTTTTTAATATCATATATTTTCTGTATGAAAGTAGGCTAGACCGAGTGGTGCATTGCCATTGTCGGCGTAGGTTTGCTGAGGATAGAAGATTTCGTAACGTTATCATACCGTCGACAAATGCGCCGAGGTATGCTCAGTGTCATGTTATTCACAACCTCCCTCATCCGCCTTCCTCGTGGCCTGTGGCGGCCCGCCGTGAAGGCGCCTCTCTATCGTTGCGTGTTGGGCAGGGGGGACCCCTCTCCATGCCGTAGGCGCGCCCTGCCCGTCACTCTGTAAAAAATCTAAAGAATCTTTCGACTAATGCGAAAAGGATAAGGTTAAATAATGGTGGATAAATGTAGGCATGGGAATTTTAGAATTCCGCTTTCACGGGCGGGGCGGGCAGGGCATGGTGACCGCCGCCCAGGTGCTGGCCGCCGCAGCCATACTGGAGGGCAAATATGCACAAGCCTTCCCCGAGTTCGGGCCGGAGCGGAGAGGCGCCCCAGTGAAGAGCTACCTCCGTGTATCCGAGAGGCCTATATACATCCGGGAACCCGTCCTCCACCCCGACGTAATAGTGGTGGCCGACCAGTCGCTTTTCCAGGCGGAAAACCCGCTGGAGGGCGCGAGGCCCACCACGATACTCGTGGTAAACGGGATATATAAGGCCCCCCAGAAGACTTATTATGTAGATGCGACTTCGTTGGCGATGAAGATCTTAGGTAGGCCAATAGTGAACACCGCGCTGATAGGCGCCGTGGTGAAGGCCACTGGCATAGTATCGCTCTCTTCCGTGGCCGAGGCCCTGAAGAAATACTTCACAGGCAGGCTCTACGACCTAAATGTGAAACTAATAGAATCAGCATACCAGGAGACGAAGGAGCTATGAGCCTCCCCAAAGCCACCGAGCTTCCCATAGGCGCCGTAATTCCGGAGCCCGGCTCCACCAGAAGAAACCTCACCGCCGGCTGGAGGACGCTGAGACCCGTCATACACGACGACAGGTGTATAAGGTGTCAGCTCTGCTGGCTATACTGCCCCGAAGGCACCATAGTGGAGAGGAAGGGAGTGTTCCAGGTGGGCAACAGGACATACGACGTCAAGTACGAAATAGTGTACGACTACTGCAAGGGTTGCGGCATATGCGCCAACGAATGCCCCACCAAGGCAATAGAAATGGTGCCGGAGACCCCATGATACAGATACAGAAGACGAGACGGGTGGAGGCTCTGACGGGTAACTACGCAGCCGCATACGCCGTCAAGGCGGCGGACGTAGACGTGATAGCCGTCTACCCCATCACCCCCCAGACAACCATCGTGGAGAAGCTTTCTGAATTTGTGGCAAACGGGGAGCTTAACGCCGAGCTGATTCACGTGGAGAGCGAACACTCGGCGCTCTCAGCGGTGGTGGGCGCCTCCGCGGCTGGCGCGCGGGTCTTCACCGCTACGTCCAGCCAAGGCCTTGAACTGGCGCACGAGATCCTCCATATAGCCAGCGCCATGCGGTTGCCCATAGTCATGGCCGTGCCGACCAGGGCCATCTCGGCGCCCATAAGCATACACAACGACTACAGCGACGTGATGAACGCCAGAGACACGGGCTGGGTAATCTACATAGCCGCATCGGCGCAGGAGGTGTACGATACAATAATCCAAGCTTACCGCGTGGCAGAGACGGTGAACCTCCCAGTCATGGTGGCCTACGACGGTTTCCTCATAAGCCACACCGTGGAGCCCGTAGAGCTCAACAACGAGGAGGAGGTACGGAGGTTCCTCCCCCGCTCTGTGAGGCCCTACACCCTCAACCCCAAGCGCCCAGTCACCATGGGCCCCCTCGCCTCCCCCGACTGGTACTACGAGTTCAAATATCAACAGGTCCTCGCCATGAAGGAGGCCTACAAGGTCGTTAAAGACGTGGACGCGCTGTATGGTGAGAAGTTCGGCCGGAGCTACGGCGTGGTGGAGACCTATAAGATGGAGGACGCGGAATACGCCATAGTGACATACGGCGGCGCTGCCTTCGGAAACGCAAAAGCGGCTGCCGACATTGCGAGGGAGAGGGGCATAGCCGCAGGCGTGGTCAGGGTGAGGCTCTACCGGCCGTTCCCCACAATGGATGTGCTGAAGGTCCTGGAGGGGGTTAAGGCACTTGCCGTGTTAGACAGGGCCATAATGTTCGGTAGCCCCGCCGAGGGCCCGCTCTACAAGGACATAGCCACTGCCATGTTTATGCACGGCGTAGACAAGCCGGCGGTAAATGTAATCCACGGCATAGGACAGCGCACCATGTACGTCGAAGATATGTACAAGATATACACGATGCTCAGAGAAAACCCCAGGAAGGAGGTGGTGTTCATGGGGGTGCGGGTATGAAGGTGTACTTCAGAACCCTAAAAGACCTGCCGCGGGAGGAGCTCTTCGCCCCCGGCCACAGGATGTGCGCCGGTTGCGGCGCCGCTATAGCCATGAGGTGGATAACGAAGACCATCGGACCGAACGCCATTATAGCCAACGCCACCGGTTGCGTGGAGGTGACCACCACCCCGTATCCAGAAACCGCCTGGATGCACCCCTACATACACGTGGCTTTTGAGAACGCAGCGGCGGTGGCGTCTGGGGTGGAGGCGGCCATAAAGACCCTCAAAAGAAAGGGCATGTGGGACGCCGGCGACACCAAGGTGGTTGTCATCGCGGGCGACGGCGGCACCTACGACATAGGCCTACAGTCGCTAAGCGGAATGCTGGAGAGACGCCACGGAGTCCTGTATATACTCTACGACAACGAGGCCTACATGAACACGGGAATACAGAGAAGCGGCTCGACGCCTAAATATGCCTGGACCACCACCACGCCGGTGGGCACCGCAGTGAGGGGCAAGATACAGTGGAAGAAGGACATAATGGGCATAGTAATGGCACATAGGGTTCCCTACGCTGCCACCGCCAGTATTGCGTATATCCTAGACATGGTTAACAAGATAAAGACGGCGCTTGAATACACCGAGGAGGGCCCCACCTTCCTACACATATACGCGCCCTGCGTGCCGGGCTGGCGCTACCCAGAGAACAAGACCGTCGAGATAGCGAGACTTGCGGTGGAGACGGGTTACTTCCCCCTCTACGAGTGGGACCACGGCAAGCTTAGGCTAAACCCACCCAGTAACAACCACTTAGACAAGACGAAGAGAAAACCTCTAAAAGAATTCCTAAAACTACAGGGAAGATTCGCCCACCTAACCGACGAGGAAATCGCCGAGCTTGAAGAGGAACTAGACGCCTACTGGCAGTACCTCGCCAAACTACAGACGCTCTAAAATCTACAGTTCTCTTTTCCTGTAGTTGTCTCTGTGGCAACTCTAAGCAGAGCCACGCGCCCCCACGTAGCTTAGTGCGGCCCGACGCCCCCGCTCCGGATCTGTGTCAACAAGACATCCACACTGCCTAAGACTAGGTAAAGCGTGTGAGTCGGCGCTATGTCCAGCGGTCCGGTAGCCCCCGGTCGGCGTGCGGGCTTTGTCTGGTCGCCCAAGCCCTCCCACCCACGGTCTCAGCCTCCAACCTCCTCCTCAATTTCTGTCAGAGACGCGCCAGAAGGTCCCATTTATGCCAGACGCGGTTCGAGTTGTTTGTAGTTGTCAGTACCTTACGTGGGGTTTGCGCCGCGTCTCTGTCTAAGCACCTCCAGGGGTAAGCCGTAACTCCTCTGTCAACGCTGTAGCTGGGGCATGTCAGATTGATGGAGCGTCGCCGATTTGTGTTTAAGCCAGATGGCCACCGCGCCGTGGTTGCCGTTGTTTTTAAACGTTTTTAAATAGCCACTAGGGAGGGCCGTGGCCGAGCGGTGGTACAGGCGGGGTGAGAGGTATAAGGCACTGGCGCACGAGTTCCACCAACGGGGGCTCTACCCCGAGGCGTGTTTCTTCGCCCAACAAGCCGCGGAGTTTCTCCTAAAGGGGAGACTTATAGAGACCACCGGCTCTAGGCCGTATACACACTCGGTTTACCACCTTGTCAAAATGTTGTCTGAGGTCTTGGGGACAGAGCTGGAGGAGGACGTCGCGAGGTGTGCTAAGTATCTCACGGAGCAGTATATCGGTAGCCGCTACCCCGATGCGAGGATGCTCGACTACGACAGAGAAGACGCTGAGCAATGTATAAAATGTCTTGAGAAGATTTGGACTAGTGTTGAGAAAAATACTACTTGAGTCGCATGCCGAGGTGGAGGAGTGGATTAAGTCGCTATGCGCCAGTGGGTATACGGTGGTGCTCTTCGGCTCCAGAGCCAGGGGGGAGGCGAGGATTGACAGCGACTGGGATCTCGTGGTGATTGGGGAGACCCCGCCGGGGGAGCCTCCTAACGATCTGGCGCAGGTGCACTTCGCCACGCCGGAGGACGCCGCCGCGGAGGTGGAGCGGTTCAACACCGTGTTTGTAGACGCCTTCTACGAGGGGCGTCTGTTGTGCGGAGACGCCCAGCTCTTCCAAAGGCTTAGAGAACTCGCCCTGAGAAGGACGAGAGGGCTTGTCAAAACTCGCGAAGGCTGGGTATCTGCACAGCGCCGTCACTAGCCCGTCCCAGGCCCCCGGATGTAGTGGGAGAATTGAAAGGGAGGCACAGGGGCGGCTAGTATCTCCCCTTCCTTTCGCGTATTTCCCAACGTCGCCTCTGGCGCCGGCAAGAATGACGACTGCGAACTTGTCGCAAGTCCTACCAGCAACCTCAGCCTACTTGGCATCCGCAGACTTGTCCTTCACCTCTACATGCGCCGCCTTGTCTGTCTCCACGAGGAGGTCGACATCTGGGCCGTCGACGCGGACATTACGGCGCCGCGTCGAAACCTTCTCGCCCCGCGCCCCCAACTCCTCTCTTAAATCCTCCCGCACGCAACGGGAGAGAGCCGCCTCGGCGAAGGCGCCAAACTCCCCTCAACCCTCTCTCAAGATTATGAACCCGAGCCAAATTTTCAACGTTTTTCAATTCTCTGAGGCCGGCAGTTATCTGTGTAAAACCTGCTTTGGTGTAATCGCCAAGACTTTTAGGACCTCCGCCACAGCTCTCACCTCATCGCTCCGAGCCTTCTCCAGCTCTCTCCATCACCTCCTCCAACGTCTTCATGTCAATAGACACGTAGAGACCGAGGCATTGGTTTAAAAGAGGTGGATGTGCAGATGGCGGCTTCTGAGCGTTAGGCGAAGCGCCAGCGGCTCATCACTGCCAGCCTCCTCCGTCAACTCTATTCTTGAGCCAGCTGGAGCGGGCTGTTTATAAATCATCTGAATATTACCCACATATCTCACTAATTTGAGTCCGTTGTTGCATGCTGTCATTAAAAAGGAGGTGCGTCTATGGTGCATGACCAGAACGTTCCTAATCACGCTTGGCTTGGCGGCGTTGCTCTTAGCGACAACGACGGTTGTAATCCCGCCAACTGCAAAACTTGAGCACATAGCCTACAAGGTGGAAGAGACAACAATTAAGATACAAGGCGCCGGCTTCGCCACCCTGGCGAAGCCCTACGTGACCCCCGGCGAGGGGTACGTATACGCCGGCATGAAGATCGAGTTCCTCGGCGCCTACCCCTCGGTACAGATAGGCGCAGACGGGCAGCTGAGCAAGACCTTCGACCAGAACGGCTTCGTCTCCGCCGTCTACGCAGGTCCCGACACGTCTAAGATAACAATAGTTAATACCGCCAGAGACCAGGTAGAGGTCAAGCTAAGGGTGACCTATATATACGTAAAGGCCAGCTACATTCCGCTCACCGGCGACACCACCGTTGAAGTCAGCGTGCCCGACGGCAGGCTGGCGCAAGGCTTCAACGCCATGACCCGTCTTACCATCGAGCCCTACGCGCCCTTTGTGATAAAGGCCGTGGAGAGACCCGACGGCACCCCCGCCACAGTATACAGGGTGGAGCCTAAGGTCGTCGAGATAAACACTCCCGGGAAGTACAAGATCACGATTACACAGGGCCAGCCGTTGCCTGCCGCCATGCTTGTGAAGAGCTTGTCTAAGCAGACCGCCACCGTGGCGCCTAACGGCGAATTTGCGGTCACCGGCGCTGAAGTGGGCGTGCCCCAGGGCTGGAGGCTACTGGGCTACGTGGTGTTTGCCTACACCGGCGACGCCAGCCTAATAGGCAAGGAGATTGCCGGCGATATTAACATCCAGGGCGGGCTGGTCGACACGGTGACAGATGTCAACCAGAACATAATAGTGAGGAGCGTGTCTTACCTGATCCCGCCGGTGTGGAACTTCAACATTAGGTACAAGATCGCCATAGTATACGGCGAGCAGTTTAAAGTCTCCACAAATCTGCCCAGCGCAGTCAGCGTGATCTACATACCGATCGTGTATAAAGAGGCCCAAGTCAAGTGGCTTCCCGACAGAGCGCTGGTAAACGTCACTGACGCCGACGTGGCAGACGGCCAGTGGACCGCGGTGGTTATGCAACTGCCTGAGCTCGCCAAGATAGTGGCCATAAGGACGCCGGGCAACGCCATGATATCCAACGCCACAGACGTGAAGCTGGTCTGGGGCGGCGGTGTGAGAGCGGCCTCCATCTCGCCAGACGGGAGACAGGCATACCTACTGGTGCAGATGGGCGACACGAAGGAGACCGGCACGTACACCTTTATAATAAACTGGAGCCCCATGAGGATACCCGTAACGGACACGAAGGGCAAGCCGGTTGCGCAGCTGTCGGCCACAGCCGACAAGTTCGAGGCTGTTGCTTCCACGGGCTACGTGGAGGTGAAGGTCTACAGGCCGGAGCCCTTCACGTTGGACATAAGCTACAAGGGCGTAAAGGCGGCGCAGGTGGTGGTGAATTCGCTGGTCGCCAACCCGCAGCCCGTTACGCTGGGCATCTACCAGGTGAGGGTGGTGGTGGTCGGAGCGTTAAACCAGCCCATCACGGAGGCTTCTGTGTCTCTTGACGGCTTCCCGGCCTCCGGCAAAACCGACGTCACCGGCGCCATCAAGTTCCCGGACGTGCTCGCCGGAACCTACAAGGTTAACATAGACGTGGGCGGCAGGGTCAAGGTAAGCGACTCCCTCGAGGTCAACGGCGACACAGAGAAGGTCGTTAAGACGCCGATAGTGGCTGTGGTCGGCGGAGTGCCCATCACAACCCTCGATGCCTTAGCCACCGCCGGCGGCCTCTCGGCGGCTGGGCTATACTTCGCGCTGGCTAGGAGGAAGGAGCCCGTCGCCGAGGTGGAACAGATCTAAGAAACCACAGTTTTGTCTTTATCCCACCCTCCTTTTCCTCCCTCTCTTCTTTTTCACATTTATTTAAGCCCAATTCCCTTCTTTCCATGCCTCTGATAAGGATCTATACAGACGAGAAGGGCGAGCCCAGGGCGCGCATAGTGGAGGAGGACGGCAACTACGTGGTGAGTATGGACGTGTTTAAGGAGGTCCCGGCGCCTCCCCCCGACGCCGAGGTTCTACAAATCGGCGAGCGGTACAGGATTTACGTGAGGAGACGTCCGCTTCTCAAAGGCGTCTGTGAGTTTGTGTACTTCCAGTTCCCGGGCGGCGTCCAGCTGATCAACGCCAAATACGTCGGCCCCGACGACGCCGAGGAGGCTCTGTCGGCGCTACTTAAGGCTGTGGAGGAGGAGGTAGGTGCCGGCGAAGAAAATCGCCAAAATTAACAAAATAGCGACCACTTCTCCACCCCTCGGCCTCCTGTGGGGCGGGGGCGATTTTAATACAAATGCCGCGTATGTCGCCGTCAGCAAGACGGCGTATACAGCCGTGGCTAGCGCCGCGTATAGCAACTCCATGGCAGCCGGTTATCAAGAGTTTTTATACGCAACGCCGGCGCGTATGTGCGCAGACGCGTTTTCTGTTGCGTAATGTTTACAAAGCCAAGTCTTTTTCTTTTTTGAGGCTATGTTGACCAAAATCACCGCCCTGGCGTTGATGATAGCGGCTTTGGCAGTGGCTGGGCAGAACCCGGCCGAGTTTGTATTTGAGGAGGTCTGTGTGCCCGCCAAGGCCTTGGGCTTGGCGGGTAAGGACCCGGGTTCCGTCGCCGTACTCGCTTGGCTCAACGGAGAGCCGTCGCCTCTGCCGTGGAGAGCTGAGGCGGTTGAGATGGAGGTGTTTCCCCTGGTCAACGTCACCGACGTCGATAGGTACGTGTTCAAGTCCCACGTACTGCCGCCGCGTCTCAACCACAACGCCTTGATCTGCATCTCTCTCCCAGACAGGTCCGAGAGGCCGCCCCAGGGGGCGAGGAGAGGCGGCGAGGTTTATGAAATAGGGGGTAAATACGTGGTGATCTCTGCCAGAGACCCCCTCGACCCGCCGCCGGCGCCTGTGGTTAGGCCGAGGCCCTCGGCTGTAGAGGTGAGGAAAGTCGGCAGAGTTGTAGTGGCGGAGGAGGAGGCCCCGCTACAGGCCCAGCAGATGACCGGCGTGAGGACAATATCAGGCGGCTTCAAGTCGATACGCCTAAGCAACGTCACCCTGTCGCCGGGCGGCTACGCCTCCTCTCTCCCCATAGACCTCCCCAACGGCACCAGATACCTGTACATATACCTCACAAACGTGACCCAGCCCGGCCGCTACAGAGTTGTGGCTGTCGTAACAGACGCCGAGACGGGACAAGAATACTTCAACCGGGCCGTGGACGTGGCTGTGGACGGCAGGAGCCCGTATTACTTCGTCATGCAGATACCGGTCGTCAATTGGGGCTACGGCCGCCTACTGAAGCTGGTGGTCGGCGTTAGGAATCTAGAGTCGCTAAGTAGGTCGGTTGACGCCGTGATAGTCGGCGTATTTGACGCGTCGCAACACATGGACAACCGCTGGGCCGCCGGGATGAGGGCGGTGAGTCAATACGGCTTTAGATACGCGTCCACAGTCCGCTCCGGCGCCTACGCAGCAATTCCCATCCACATCCCGCCAGGCGGCGTCCACGGCACGGAGGAGGTGAGGGTTAAGGTACGCGCAGTCATCTGCTCCTCTAACCCGCCTAGTAGCTTCACCGCAGACGTCTACATCAGGCCGTTTTGGATCGGAAGCGTCACATTCTACTACAACTACTACTCATACGGTTGCGCCTACTACAGAACTGTAGACGTGACCTTCCGCCCAAGCCTACTGCCGCTACCCTACGCCCTGCTGGGCACTACCGACCTAGCCATAGGCCCACTGCCGCCCGGCACCTCCCTCCAAGTCTACGAGCTGTACGTGGCCGGCATGCGGAGACCGGAATTCAACAGACCAGCCTCGC
>Ga0209393_1000859_pt1 | contig 13648 bp, 15 predicted proteins | sample SSWtaG_2_FD_184117 | JGI IMG/M metagenome (GOLD analysis project Ga0209393, IMG submission 184117) | Hot spring microbial communities from Sandy's Spring West, USA to study Microbial Dark Matter (Phase II) - SSWsed_130316 (SPAdes)... | ecosystem: Environmental > Aquatic > Thermal springs > Hot...
TGCTATTGTCAGGATTAACTTTCCCTGTCACAGGTGGTTCATCTTGCGCCTCATCGTAACTGAACACTGTCGTCCTCCCCAAAGCATCCACAACTTTGTCAACAACCACCGCTTTCGGGTAAACAGGATTGCCATCAGGGTCAGTGTAAAAGAGGGTTCGGGTGTAAATTTTGATTTGGTTTCCTGCACTATCAGTGATTGTCAACGGGTTCGTGGAACTGTCCAAAGTCACTACCCTACCAGTCCAATCGGAAATCTGAACGACATTGCTTGAAGGATAAGAGAAAGTCAAAGAACGACCATTGGGGTCGGTAACGGAAAGGATTTTCCAGACATCGTTGGGATCATAAGAAATCGTGATTTTGTTTCCGTTCTGGTCTTCTATGTATATGAGCCTGTTTTGGTAATTCCCTGAACCACCACCAATATACTCAAACCTCAATTTCGTCCCGTCTTTCTTGGTCAACAACCATCCCTTGAAAATAGGGAAAGGGGGATAACCTCGAGCCGATTCAATGATAGGTTGCAACTTCTCGTGATGACCTGCTTGAGGAACCCAACTACCATCTGCTGCTTGAGTGAAAACTACCCTCCTTCCGTCCTCATCAATCCAAACTGCTGTCGTCGTCCCGCCTTGAGTGTTGTAAGCGCTTTTTGCTCCAATTATCTTCTGGTGATAGTTGGTCTTCAGACTTTTCTGGAACGCACCGTAAAAGTAAGGGGCAGTGTCTTGGCTTGAAAGGTAAACTTTCAAAGTCAAAGGCAGTAAAACACCACCAGCGTTAAGGAAAGTGTTTTCCAAGAGCAAGTTCCCTTCATCGGTGATTCCCATTGCCTCAACAAATCAGCGAGAACCCTTTTTGCCTTGAAAGAAGTGAGAGGGTTAGGGTTTTGGGACAACCTTTGAAGGAGATTTTCGGATTCTTTCAACTTCCCCTCAGCCATCAAACCTGAGACGATGTTGGGGAAGGTAGAGGGAGAAAAAGCGTGTTGACTGAAACCAAAGGAGATGAAGTTACTGACAATCCCCAAAACAACCACCAACTTGACTCTTTCCCAGCACTTCAACAGTTGCTCTCAAGTTATACTGATTACACACAAACCCCCAACAAAAAGGAGCGGTGGCAGGGGCTGGGGAAGGATTGGAAGGTGGTGACTCACCACTTTCCAAACCAGCCCCAGCCACCACCGCCCCTTGAAAGGAGGAAAAACTTTATGCTTTTTTCTTTGGTGAATTTTAACACAACAAGTTGGGAGAAGTCAAGAAGCGGGAAGCCGACAAGGGGAAGTTCAATCCCTGTTCGGTTGCGCATCCCCTCTTATGTCAAAGAAACCATTAGGTCAATTGCAAAGGAAAAGGGAACAAATGCATCACAGTTAATCCGTCTCGCCCTCTTCTCCTGCTTCCACATCAGTATCCCCCAACACAACTCTAACGAGGCAGCAAAAGATAGGGTAACTTTCCGTTTGTCCTAAGGCAACTGGCTGGCTCTAAAGGCCTACTCCCTCACTTTGGGATTCCCTATATGGAAAGCCTTCCTTATCTTGCCAACTCATCCTTACACCGTCCACGATAAACCACAAAAGTCCAGTGTCCAACAGTTGTCCTACGAATGTCCTACGGACAAAGAAAAGAAAAAATTGGAGCAGCTATTAGCCACGACGAAGTGACCATCAGCCACGACCAAAATGGCTATTAGCCATGACGCACACAACCTGTCCCATGACTTTCCGAACGCCCTCATGTCAAGACCAAGCCCAGTGTGGCTGTGCCATCCCGACTGCACCATTGCGAAGTTTCAATGACTCCTTCCGAGCCCAACCCTTACGGGGTGATGACTTGGTTGCGGAGGATGCCGATTTTTTCAATGCCCGTTTCAACGATGTCGCCGACTTGCAAGAGCCTTGGTGGTTTGCGGAAGACACCAACCCCAGCAGGCGTGCCCGTCGCAATCACATCGCCGGGGCGCAAGGTGAAGACTTGAGAGATGAAAGCGACGATTTCAGGGATTTTGAAAATCATGTTGGCGGTCGTGCTGTCCTGCAACCGTTCGCCGTTGATGGCGCACCAAATCCGCAAGTTTTGTGGGTCGCCGATTTCGTCGGGCGTCACCAAGCACGGTCCCATCGGGGCGAAGGTGTCAAAACTTTTCGCCCGAAACCATTGGCTCTCACGGAATTGAATGTCGCGGGCGCTGATATCGTTAAAGGCGGTGTAGCCAGCGATGACGCCCCACGCTTTTTCAGGCGTCAAGTTCTTCGCCCGCCGACCGATGACGATGGCGAGTTCCACCTCGTAGTCCAATTGCGTCACTTGCGGCGGATAGACGATGTTGTCAAACGGACCGATGGTGCAAGCGGGGGCTTTGGCGAAAAGCAAGGGATTGGGGGGCGGTTCTTGCTTACCTTCTTCGGCGTGGTCGCGGTAGTTTAAGCCTAAGGCGATGATGGTGCGGGGTTCGGGGATGGGCGCACCCCATCGCACGCCGTCGGCTTCCACCAACGCTGCCGTTCGCAATTCGGTGACGGGTTGCTCCAAAACCTTGTGCGCCATTGCCCAATAATCGCCGTCCAAAAAAGCGATAGGGTCGGTTGGGATGGAACCTCGCGAAGCGATGTTCAGGTCAAGGATATGCTTGCCAGCGTCCACGAGGACACCCAAGCGTTCTTCGCCGCGCTCGCCGTAAGTGACCAACCGCATGACTGTCCCTCCTTTGCGAGATTAACGCCAAAGGTTTTTAACGCGTTGCAACAAACGATGCCACCAGCGGCGCCACGAAGGCGTCGGTTCGGCAGTCATTCGGTGATGCTGCAAAGCGTGCAAAACAAGCCCGACTAAGGTCGCATACATCGGGTTACGCAACTCATGGGGCGAACCTGGCGCTGTCATCGGCTCGCCGATGCGCACGGGCAAACCAAAAACTTCCTGCGCCAACTCTGTCACCCCATTTAGCAAAGAACCGCCGCCCGTCAACACGATGCCGCCCGCCAGCAAAGAATGCCAACCGCCTCGTTCCAACCGCTCGGCAGCCAACTCAAACAACTCCCGCATGCGGGCTTCAATGATTTCTGCCAAAGCGCGTTTGGCGACAGGACGGGGTTTGCCTTGCCCCAACTCCAAAACTTCCACCGTCTCATCGCCGACCTTTTGCGGGAGGGCTGAGCCGTGATTGACCTTCAACCGTTCCGCTTCTTCTAACGGGGTGCGCAAGCCGATGGCGAGGTCACGGGTGACATGGTTGCCGCCGACGGGTAAGGCGAAAGTGTCCACGAGTGCCCTGTCCAAAAAGACGGCGACATCGGTCGTCCCGCCCCCGATGTCCATGACGGCGGTGCCCAACTCCTTTTCACTTTCTGTCAAGACGGCTTCCCCCGCTGCTAAAGGCTCCAAGACCATGCCTGCGACTTCTACGCCTGCTTTGCGCACGCAAGCCGTCAGGCTGCGGGCGAAGGAAGCATCGGCGGTGATGACAAGCCCTTGCAAGCGAATTTCCCGCGCCGCTAAACCCAGCGGGCGCCGAATACCTCCGACGCCGTTGATGATAAATTGGCGGGGCAAAAGGTGGAGGATGAGTTGGTCATCCCGAAGGTGAGGCTGTTGGGCGCGTCGCTGCAATTCGTTAAGGTGCTCCGTCGTGATGTGGGTCTCTTCGTCGGGAAAGGTCAAGGTGGCGGTGACGGGATGGGCTTTGATGTGGTGTCCTGTGATGCCGACCCAGACCGATTGAATTTCCACGCCCCCTGTTTGCTCGGCGCGGTCTAAACTTTCGGCGACGGCGGTGGCGGCTTCTTCCAAGTCCACGACCGTCGCCCGTTGCACGCCCCGCGAGCGCACCGAGGCAAAACTGACCGCATCCCAGCCGTCGGGCAAAAGGCGGGCGATGAGGGTGCAAACTTTCGTCGTGCCGACATCCAAGCCGACGACATAAGTGGCGGGAGTGCCCCAAAGCACGCTACCGTCACCCCAGTTGAGTCACCCGCTGCCGCCACCGCTGCAGCAGGATGCGCCGAAGGATGGCTAAGTTGTTGAAGATGCGGGTGCCGAAAGCGACGGACGCCGCTAAGGCGAAATCCACATTCAGCCAATCGCCGACATACGCCAAAGAAGCGGCGGCAATCATGTTGACGAAGAAGCCCGACAAGAAAACGCCCCCGTCGTAAGTGCCTTCCAGCCGTGCCCGCCATGCCCCTAAGGTGGCATCCAGCGCCGCCAGCAACGCTAAGCCCAAGTAGGCGGGCAATCGGGTTTGAAAAGCGAGCGGAAGCCAATGGATGGGCGAAAACAGGAAACCGACCAGTAATCCGACGAGCAAAGCCGCCGAGCCCAGCCAGATCAGCCACATCGTCCTGCGCCTCCCTATTCCGTCGGGCGGGCAAATTGCAACGGCGGTGTCACGCCCAAAGATGGGACGATGACATCGGGATAGCGGGCGATGTTGACCACGACGCCGAATTGCTTCAGCCCGTCCACAATCCCGCCAGGCATCGTCAGGGCTTTCGTCAGTTTGTCGGGGTCGCCGATAGCGACGATTTCATAAGGCGGACTGATGCGCGCCCCGTTGACCGTGATCAGCGTCCCGACGCATCGGATGGCGGTCGTCGCCACGACCCGTTGGTCATTGATGGCGATGGCTTCCGCCCCTGCGTTGCGCAATTCGTTGACAATCATCAGCAGGTCGTTGTCATGAACGATGCCTTCCGAAGGGGCGCCAGCGGGTGGGTTAGGGGCATCAGTGACGCGGACGATGATGCCAGGACCGCGCACTTTCGTCAATCCCGCCAAAACCCGCAGCCGATGCAACTCCGCCGTCAGTCGTTCCGTCGCTGTCTTGCCTTCTGCCATCGCTTTTTCGTAACCGCTCAGTTGCGTCCGCAATCGGTCTACTTCCTCCCGCAGGTGGCGAATTTCTTCCTGGGCGTTTGCCAGTCGGTCAAGGAGAATGGTGATGCGATGGGTTGGCGCCACCTGCGACGAATTCAGGGCGCGCACCTGCACGGCGATCAGAAAGCCCAAAGTGAAGCAAATGACGACGATAGCAAAGGGTTGCTCCCATCGGGCATGTTGGCGCATCACTCGCTCACCTTCTCGCAGGACAAAAGTATGGCGTTTTCTCTATCGGGACGGTCGCTGCTGAACCCCGATTACTGCCATCCCACTTAAGTCAAGGACGGACGGGCTTTGCGGGGCAAACTGCCTTCGCGCCGCCAAACCCAATCGCATCTTGGCAGGCAAAGCGAAGGGATTGCCCAACTTTAGCCAGTCGCCATCGGGCAGGCAAAGGGCAACCTCGCCGAAGGGGCTGACCGAAATCGCCCTAACCGCCACCTTTTGTTGGGCACATATCCTAAGGGTTTGGCGTACCGCCGCAAGGCAACTTCGCAGGGACACTTTCTCTGGCAGCCAAAGCAAGGGATAGTGCGTTGTTGTCAAGGGGACGGTTTGCCAACGGCGTCCCTGCGCGTCCACCAACACACCCTTTTCGCCTTTCGGCAAGACACCGACCAAACGGGGCGGTTGGGCGAGGACGATCACCGTGTTGGGAAATTGCCATCGCACTTGAACTTGTCCGACCAATTCCCCTTTCAGCCATCCTTGAAGGCGCTTAGGCGTCGCCCACCAAAGGGGACGCCAACGCAAACGCTTGTTGACTTCGGCGACGGTTTCCCAACCGATGGGCGCATCGCCTTCCCATCGCACCTGGCGGATAAGCGTGCCCTGCAAAAGGGCGATCGCTATCGCCGCTCCGACGATGCCTTTCCACCGACGCCTCAATGTCCAGTGCGTCAATGCCCAAAGGACACTTCTCCTTCGCCTCGCCATCCTTCACACCCGCACTCCTGTTTCCTTGCCCGCAAAACAGTCAAGGGCGTCTTCCAAAAGGATTTGCGTGAGGGCTTCAAAGGAGATGCCCGCTATTTTGGCGGCGTCAGGGACGAGGCTTACTTCCGTCATCCCTGGGATAGCGTTCAGTTCCAAGACGAACACCTCGCCTCGCTCATTCACCATCATGTCCGTCCTTGTCACGCCCCGACAACTTAGCAACCGATGGAGGCGCAAGGCGAGGGCTTGGGCTTGCCGCAAAACTTCTTCGGGAAGGGATGGGGGGATGCGATGCTCTGCCATGCCTGGCGTGTATTTGGTGGCGTAATCAAAGAAGTGGGTCTTGGGGACGATTTCAATGACGGGCAGGGCTAAAGCCTTTTCGCCCCGTCCCAAGACGGCGACCGTGATTTCCTTGCCGACAATTTTCCGCTCCACCAACGCTTCGTCGTCATAATGCAGCGCTTCCGTCAAGGCAGCCTGCAGCGCCCTTCGGTCAGGCTCGTCCACGACGCTGGCGCCGATGGTGGAACCTTGCGAGGACGGCTTGACGACACAAGGGTAACCGATGCGCCCTTCAATGGTGTCCATCGTCCCTTGCGGGTCGCCCTCAAATTGATGGCGGGCGACGACGACATGGTCAGGAGTGGGGATGCCTTCGGCGATCAGCAGCCGCTTGAAGTGCACCTTGTTCATCGCCAGAAAGCAAGCCATCGGGGGCGAAAAGGCATAAGGGATGCGCAGAAGTTCCAGCATCGCTTGGAGCGTCCCATCTTCCCCGTAACCGCCATGCAAAACGGGAAAGACGACATCGGGGCGAAAGGCTTCCAGCCAGTAAGGCAACTCCTTCGGAGAAAAGCAGAAGGGGGCATCTATTTCGGCGGGAAGCAAAGGCGGTTGGGGCAAATTGCCTTCGTAGCGGTAGGACAAATCGGCAGCGATGACTTGATGCCCACCCCGCTTTAGCGCCATCGCCACCGCCCTGCCCGACCGCAGGGAAACTTCCCGTTCGGGTGCATCGCCGCCCATCAGCACCAAAACGACCGCCATGCTTCCTGTCACCTGCCTCTTTTAACCGCCACGAAAGAACAAGGTGATGATGGCTGCCAGCGTGGAAAGCCAAGTCGTCAAGATGAGCAAAACGAGCGTCCGCAGCCACCCCTCTATCGCCCGTAACCGTTCCTCAACGGCTTTGAAGCGTTCCTCAATGGCTCTGAAGCGTTCCTCAACGGCTTTGAAGCGCTCCTCAATGGCAGCCTTGAAAGCGGTCAGTTCTGTCCGCAATGCCGTCAACTCTTGCCAAAGCCGTTCCACTTCCCTTCGCAATTCTTGCTCCAAAGCAGCGATTTGCCCTTGCAGTTCCTGCCTCAAGGCTGCCACCTGCCCCTCCAGACGGGCGAGGCGTTGCTCCAAAGCGTTCAGGCGGGCGACCATTTGCTCCCGACCGACCCGCTCCTCCTGCACAGCCATCTTTAGGGCATTGACCTCTCCTTTGAGCCCTTCCAACTCCCGCTCTATCCGCTCCATCATCACGGGCGTGATCTCCATGCCCGTCATTCCCTGAGGGAAGGTGTCAATCCTCGCCGACGATTTGCACCTCGTATTCCAGCAGGATGCCGAAGCGTTCGTGGACGGTTTGGCGCATATGCTCGGCAAGGGTTAGGACATCGTTCGCCGTCGCCTTGCCCAAGTTGACGATGAAGTTAGCGTGGAGGGGCGAGACTTGGGCATCACCGATGCGGACGCCCTTTAAGCCAGCGGCTTCCAGCAATCGCCCCGCCCGTTCCCCTGGCGGGTTTTTGAAGATGCAGCCCGCACAGGGTTGAGTGACAGGCTGGGTTTGGCGACGATAGCGCCAACGGTGATGGATGCGTTCCATGATGGCGGAAGGTTCGTCGGGCTGCAAGTTCAAAATGGCGCCCACGACGATGAGCCCTTTCTCCCTCAGGTTGCTCCATCGGTAACCGAAACGAAGTTCGTCGCGGCTTAACTCTCGCATTTCCCCTTCTTCCGTCAAGACAGTGACGCTTTGAACGAGGTCGCCGATGAACTCGTCGGCAGTGCCCGCATTGGAGATGAGGGCACCCCCGACGGTGCCAGGGACGCCCGTGCAACGCTCCAATCCGCTCAACCCTTTGCGGGCAGCCTGAACGATCAAGTGGGGCAAGTAAACGCCCCCGCCGACGGTCACTTTGGTCGTGTTGAAGTTGACTTGCTCCAATTCCCCGCCCAGTCGCAGGACGACGCCCCGAATGCCCCCGTCCCGAACAATCAGGTTGCTCCCCTCACCCAAGATGAACAAGGGAATGTCTCGCTCCTGACAGAATTGGACGAGGGAACGCAACTCCCTCAAGGTCTTGACATGCACGAGGGCATCGGCAAGCCCACCGACCCGAAGGGTGGTGTGCTGCGACATGGGCACATTGAAGGCAGGCGGCGTGCTGACCCATCGGGCAAGTTGGCTCTTTGCTTTTCGGGTCATAAATCTTCGTCAACCTCCATCGCTGGTGCAGGGCGGCTTCAACGCCCGACACCCTCGTCCCCCGTCACCTTTGAGCCTGCGGCGTTAGACAGAGCCGTCAACAATTTTGGTGCTGTTTTGTAAAGGTCGCCCGCCCCCACCAGTAAAACCGCATCGTCTTGGCGGGCGACTTGGCTCACTTCCGACAAGATTTCGTCCCAGTCGGCAGAGAACTTGACGGGTTTTTGGGGATAGCAGGCTTTGATCGCTTCGGCGATCAGCGACCCTGTGACGCCAGGGATGGGCAATTCGGCGGCGGCATAAATCTCCGTCACCCAAACCCCATCGGCTTCTTCAAAGGCTTCGCCAAAAGCCTGCCAGAACCGCTGGGTTCGGCTGTAGCGGTGGGGCTGGAAGACGACCCACAAGCGTCCCTTGAAAACTTGCCGAGCCGTCCGCAGCAATGCCTGAACTTCTGTCGGGTGATGGGCGTAATCGCTCACGACGGTGATGCCACGAACTTGCCCGACGATTTCAAAGCGCCGTCGCAACCCCTGAAATTGGGCGAGGGCTTCGGCGATGGCGAGGAAGGGAGCGCCCGTTAATTCCAAGCAAGCGCAAATCGCCCCTAAGGCATTGGCGACATTGTGCTCGCCAAAAACTTTCAGGCTCACTTCCCCCAACTCTTTCGCCCGACGCCGAACGACGAATTGCCACTGGCTACCCCTTTGGCGCAACGAATGGGCGTAGTAGTCGGCTTCCTTCTGGATGCCGAAACTCATCCACCAAACGGGACGGGAAAGGCGGAAGGGCAATCGGCTCGCTCGTGGGCAATCGGCGTTCACGACCAGCAACCCATCTTTGCCGAGCCGTTCGGCGAAGGCAGTGAAAGCCATCATCACCGCTTCGTCATCGGCGTAATGGTCGGGATGGTCAAGTTCAATGTTGGTGACGACGATGTGGGTCGGCGAAAGTTTCAAAAACGAGCCATCCGACTCATCGGCTTCCACGACCATCCATTCGCTCCGTCCCACCCGACAGTTGCCCCCAAAATCTAAAACTTCCGCCCCTACCAGCACCGTCGGGTCGTAACCCAATTGGGCAAGGATGTGACCGATCATCGCCGTCGTCGTGCTCTTGCCGTGCGTGCCCGCGACGGCGATAGAAGTTTTGCCCTCAAGCAAAAGGGCTAAGGCGTCGGCACGATGCAGGATAGGCAAATTTCGTCGGCGCGCTTCCGCCACTTCGGGGTTGTCAAGGGAAATGGCGCTGCTGACGATAAGGGCTTGAGTTGCGCCCAGATGCATCGCCTCGTGCCCGATAAAAATGGTCGCCCCTTTTTGCCGAAGCCGCTCGGTGTAAGAGGAAACTTCCAAGTCCGAACCCGTCACCGTCACACCTTCAGCGAGCAAGGCTTCGGCGATGGCGCTCATCCCCGCCCCACCGATGCCGACCATGTGGACTTTTCGGTAAGGGAAACCCATCGTCTCAGCACACCCCTTCGCTGGCATTGACCATTGGCTCATTGTCCATTGCTGCCTATCAGCCGCAAGGTTCGTTCCACGATTTCGTCGGCGGCGGAAGGACGGGCGAGTTGGCGGGCAGCCATGCGCATTTGCGCCCTGCGTGGCTCGTCGTTCAGCAGCGAAAGCACCTCCTTTGCCAATCGCTCGCCTGTCAATTCAGCGTCCAACACCATTTCCGCCGCCCCCCGCTTGACAACGCTCAGCGCATTGAAGCGTTGGTGGTCGTGGATGGCAAAAGGGTAAGGCACGAGGATGGCAGGGACACCGGCCACCAGCAATTCGGCGATGGCGTTGGCGCCCGCCCGCGACACCGCCAAGTCGGCGGCGGAGAGGAAAAGGGCGATGTCGTCGCGATAGCCAAAGGGTTGATAGCGGTCATGCCAATGGGCTGGGAGGGCTTGACAGATTTGCTGTGCGGTCGCTTCCCACCGCGTCCCGCAAAGGTGGACGATGCGCAAGTTTTCCCGTTGAGGCAGCAGCAAAGGCAAGGCATCCCAAAGGGCTTCGTTCAATCGCTTCGCCCCCTGACTTCCCCCGACAACGAGCAACAAATGCTCTCCATCCCTCAATCCCAACTTCCTTCGGGCGCTTTCCCTGTCAACCTTCAGGAAATCGGGGCGGATGGGCACGCCAGAAAAGAAGGCTTTTTGGGGCGGGAAATGGGCGAGGGCTTCGGGAAAACCTGTCGCGATGAGGTCGGCGAAACGGGCGAGGATTTTGTTGGTGCGTCCTGGGATAGCGTTGGCTTCAAAAAGGACGCCTTTGGCGTTGACGAGCCGACCCGCTAAGAGGGCGCAAAGGGACGCATAACCGCCCGTGCCAATGACAACGGTCGGTCGCCATCGGCGAAAAAGCCTTAAGGCAACGCTTAGTCCCCAAAGCCAACTCCCCACCGCCAAAAAACTTTGGGGTGACAGCAATTTAACAGGGAAAGGACGGGCAGGAAGGGCGTGAAAAGGGTAGCCGTAGCGAACGAAAAGGTCTTGGTCAAGGCGGCGGGCACTGCCGATGAAGTGCACTTGAAGGTCAGGCACTTTCCGTCGGGCGGCGGTGGCGAGGGCGATAGCGGGATAGATGTGTCCCCCCGTCCCGCCCCCTGCCATCACCCACAGCATCGTCCATCGCCCTCCCCCGCCCTTCGGGCGCCGATTGTCGGGCGACATTGACCAACAACCCCATCGCCAAAAGGGTGCTCCAAAGCGATGAACCGCCCGCACTGACAAAGGGCAACGGGATGCCCGTCGGCGGAAGCAAACCGACATTGACGGCAATGTGCAACATCGCTTGAAACCAGAGATAAAAGCCCAATCCGCCAGCGATGCCCGAAAGGAACGGGTCGGGGCAACTGGCAGCCACCCGCAACGCCCAGTAAATCAGCAGGGTGAAAAAGGCGAGGACTCCGACGCTCCCCAAAAAGCCCCACTCTTCGCCGATGACAGCGAAGACAAAATCGTTGTGGGCAGAGGGCAAAAACAAAAATTTTTGCCGACCCTGAAAAAGCCTTTTGCCGCCCCTGAAAAAGCCCCCGCCCAAACCAACCGCCCACCCCCAATGCCAAGGTGGCTTGGCGAGATTGATAGTGCCATCGTCGTTCGCCCCCCCAAGAGAAGGCGTGGGCAGTTTGCCATCGTCTTTGCTGATAAGGATGCAGGATGGCGTAACGCGTGCCATAACCTATCGCCCCGACACCTATCAGTGTAGCCAGCCAAAGAGGCAAAGGTATTCGGGCAAACAAAAGGGTCGCCGCCCCGATGCCCGCCAAGATGATGCCGCCACTCAAATGCGGTTGGAGTAACACCAAAGCGACGGTGCTGAGCCACATCCCGACACCCAAAAGCCACCAAAGCCCCTTCTGCGACCAACGATGGGATGTCCACCATCGCCCCATGACAAAGGCTAAAGCGAGCACCAAAGTCACTTTCGCAAACTCCGATGGCTGCCACCGAAAATCCCCAATGGTCAGCCATCGGACAACCCCACCGACGGAAACGCCAAACCGCAAGGTCAAGATGAGGAGCAGCAGGACAAAGAGATGGACGAGCAACGCCCCCCACCCAAGCCGACGAAGGGGAATAAACACCGCCAAAGCGAACAAGAGAACGGCACCCGCAAGGAAACGGAGTTGGCGACCCGCGACCGTAAAGGCATCACCCCATTGGGCAGCGGAGATGGGATAACTGGCACTGAACAAAAAAACCCAACCCATCACGACCCCGACGACCGTCAGCCCCATCAGCCATGCCCGTGCGATGAAAGGTGAGGAAACCCCTGTTCGGTTCACCACGCCCATCCACCTTCCCCCAGAAGCGGTCGGCTCTTTCGTCAGCAAAAAACGGCTTACGCTTTTGTCAAGCCCCAAAGCATCAGCAAGTAACTAACGACCGACACGAGCACCCAACCCCAAAGGGCAGGTTTGATCCGACCCGTTCGGTCAAACCCCTGCCAGACGAACATCCATAAGCCGACAGTGAAACCGACAAAGCCGACTAAGGCTGCGACGACCCCGACAGCGTTTAAATCGCTCACCGTCAGGACGCGGTCAGAAGGTGTCATGCCTTTTCAACCCTGCAAGAGTTCCTCAATTTTCTGGACGATGGCTTGTTCACCGACGGCACCGATGATGCGGTCTACGGGTTGCCCGTTTTTGAAAAACAGGAGCGTCGGGATGCTCATGACCTGATACTGAATCGCCAAGTCTTGGTTTTTGTCCACATCCAACTTGACGACCTTCAAGCGCCCCGCATAGCGTTGGGCAAGCCGTTCCACGATGGGCGCAATCATTCGGCACGGCACACACCATTCCGCCCAAAAATCCACCATGACAGGGATGTCGCTCTCAAGGACTTCCCGCTTGAAGTTGATGCTGTCAACCGCTGGGACGGATGCCATCTCAGCGCACCTCCATGCAAAGTTAGGTTTCAGGCGACTCCACATCTTTGATGAGGCGCAAGAACCGTTCAATCTCCCGACGGCTGGGTCGGGGGAAGTGACCTGCCGTGCGGGCGACTTCTTCGTCCACATAGACAGGCGCATTCATCCGCACCGCCAAAGCGATGCCATCGGAGGGACGACAATCAATGGCATGATAGCGCCCGTTGAAACGGAGCACCAAAGTGGCGTAATAAGTGTTGTCGTGCAGGTCGTTGATTTCCACCCGCACCAACTCAATCCCCAATTCCAGCAAAATGTTGCGGAGCAAATCATGGGTCATCGGGCGAGGCAACTGCTCGCCCTCCAGTTCCCACTTGATGGCGTTGGCTTCCGCCTCTCCAATCCAAATGGGCAATTCCATCCCCGTCTCTGGGTCACCCAAGACGACGACGGGATTACCAAACTGGTCTTTAGTGACGCGGATGGCTTGCACCCGAATCACGGTCAACCCTCCTCTCCTTGCGAGTGCGTTAGGGATTATAGCCGACGGAGAGCGACTTGGTAAACTCGGTAGGTCAAGATGGCGGTACGCGACCATGAAAAGGAAGCGGCGAGGTGTAACCCCTTCTGGTGCAACCTCTCCGCTAAGGAGACACAGGTCAACATTTGCTCTATCGCATCCGCCAGCGCTCGCCAATCGTTTGGTGGCACCAAGAGGGCGGCACCACCAGCAATTTCGTTGACCGCAGGTGCGTCTCCTGCCACCACAGGTGTTCCGCACGCCATTGCTTCCAAAACGGGAAGCCCAAACCCTTCGTAGCGAGATGGGAAAGCGAAGACTTCAGCAGCACTGTAAAAGGTAGGCAACCACTCGTCTGGCAAATAGCCAGTGAAGACCACATCTTTTGCGTGCTCCCTCGCCGCGCTCAATATGTTTAGCCGCAAAGGTTCAGGTGCTGCTCCCACAAA
>Ga0209393_1000860_pt1 | contig 13638 bp, 11 predicted proteins | sample SSWtaG_2_FD_184117 | JGI IMG/M metagenome (GOLD analysis project Ga0209393, IMG submission 184117) | Hot spring microbial communities from Sandy's Spring West, USA to study Microbial Dark Matter (Phase II) - SSWsed_130316 (SPAdes)... | ecosystem: Environmental > Aquatic > Thermal springs > Hot...
GCTATGTAGTCTAGGTATTGGTGGACGTCGAATTTTGCGTATTCTGTTCCTCTTGGTGAGACTACTCTGATCTTCCCGTCGTAGAAGTTTAGTCTGTTCTTCTCGTCTACTAGGCCCATGTAGTATGTTCTGTGTGTGTATGCTTCGCTTGTTATGAGGTCTAGGTATTCTTTGTTTGCTATGACTATGTCTTTGAAGACCTTGTATGTGAATTCTGCGAATTGTACTGCTTCTTCCGAGACTTTTCTTGCTTCTTCTACTGCTTCTTGGGATAGTGGTTTTGATATTCCTCCTGGTAGTCCGAAGACTGGGTGTATTGTCTTTCCACCTATCATCTCCATGAGTTTTCTAAGCTTCTTCCTGGCTTGGATTATTCTTAGGCCGACTTCTGTTCCGACTTTCTTGATTACTCCTACGATGTTTCTTTCTTCTTTCGGTGCTCTGGGTCCTACTATGAAGTCTGGTCCTGCTAGGATGTAGAAGTGTAGTGCGTGGTCTTCGACCATGAATATGTTGTAGAACATTTCCCTGATCTTCTTGGCGGGTTCTGGCGGCTCTACTTTGTATAGGTCGTCTAAAGCCTTTGTTGAGGCCATGTGGTGGGCTGTCGGGCATACGCCGCATATCCTGGGGGTTATCTGAGGCATGTCTTCTGCATGTCTTCCTACAGCGAATTTTTCGAATCCTCTAAGCTCGGGTACCTGTAGGTATGCTTTAGTACAGTTTCCTGCATCATCTAGGACTATTACAATCTTGCCGTGGCCTTCCAATCTCGTAATTGGGTTAATATTTAAAACTTTCACATCCTTAGAGGAGGAAGAACATCATATAAAGATTTTGTAATTATTAATGAGAACTTGTCAACTTTTACTTAAGGTTTTCTTTTTATGTCTATGGCCTGGTTTCTATTATCTTATACCATTTATTGGATTACATCCTCGAGAAGATGTCCAGACTATACAGATTCAACAATAATCTATTATATGAGGAGGATTATACGGTCATGCTATACATTGCTGGTCTAAGTCTTAAAGACCTATCTAAGAGATGCCTTGTAACATATTCTTCTAGAGAGTTAGGAAGCAGCTCCACAATTCTTTAAGATATTCTTTGTAGAGAAGATGTTAAGGAGTGCTGTAGCGTTGGATGAGACTGTGGTTAAGATGCATGGTCTAAGCATATGTATGGTCTACTGTAGAGGTAGATTCATGGAGATTTTTAGCCATATATGGCTTTATAGTGTAGGAACATTTAGTTGCCGATAAATAAATTCTCTATTATCACCATGACTAGTACTTGTTTAGAATAAGCATAGATCTTCAACCTTTAAGTTTATAGTCTATGTTTTGATAAATAACGCTTATTAATGTTTTTGGAGCCACTCTTCTAGAGAGTATGATAAGTAGAGAATTTATCGTTACGACAACTATGGTATTACTGTTATTTAGCATATTGTTCTACGTATATCCACCAGAATTAGGTGGAGATGCGATCCTGGTAGATTTAAATGAGATAGCAGACACCACAGTCAAGCAAACTACTTCTAATGAGAGTGTTGTATATTTTGGTTTTGATCTACGTCTAGGCCCTAAAGCTGATGTAGAAATATATGCACCATTAATGGATTATCTCTCAGCTAAGACGGGTAAACAATTTAAGATAAAGTATGCTGAAACCTATGAAGAAACACAGTATTATCTAGCTAGTGGGATAGTAAGTTTCGCAGCTATAGGGCCAGTAAGCTATGTAATTGCAGAAGAAAAGTATGGAAACGTCATCCCGCTCGTGGTAGGTTTAGATTCTAACGGAACTCCAACATATAGAGCTGTAATCTTCACGCGGCCTGATAGTAGTATAATGAAGATTAAAGATCTCCGGAATCATTCTTTCGCTTTCGGCCCATTCTACTCTACCCAAGGGCACCTTATACCGAGGATTATGCTGGAAGAGGCAGGGATTAAAATTAGAGACTTTAAAAGATATGCTTACCTAGAGTCGCATCAAGCATGTGCTCAAGCTGTTATATCTGGTCTATTCGATGCTGGAGGGATGCAGGACACTCTTGCATACAAGCTTGAATCTAAAGGTTTGATCCGTATAATAGCTGTATCTAAGCCTTATCCTAGAAGCATGATTGCAGCTAATAAGAATGTTGACTTGGAGTTGTTAGAGAAAGTAAAGCTAGCTTTGATAGAGTTGGATCCTCTTGGGAAGGATGCTAATCTACTAGATTGGAGTAAGACAGAGTTTTCAGGTGGATTCGCGGAAGTAGATTTAGAGTATTATAATGTCTACTTTGATCTTGTGAGAAGATTTATCCAAGGTGAAGTATCATGATGCTCAAGCATAAGATTGCATTTTTATTTGTAGTCTACCTCGTAGTCTTCGGTCTTTTCAATGTTTACGTTGCATGGAGAGAAGTGAGTAAAACCGTCACCACTGAGGCACTCCGATTAGGAGAAGATATGGGCTATTTCTTATCAGAGTCTTTGATAGAAGACATACTCAGAGAAGATATTCTTTCGGTGCAGGAGAAGATAGAAGACTTTAAGAAGATCAACCCGCATGTCGCATACGTATATGTTATAAGTCCAGAGGGGAAGCTGTTAGCACATACTTTCAGTAATGGTTTTCCAAGAAAGCTACTTAATTTCAATGAGCCCTCAAAATCCCCATCTATACAAACCATAATTACCCAAGAGGGGAGAATACATGATGTTTCGCTAACCCTGGTTCCAGGTATAGGTGGAGAACTACATATAGGCTTAAGAGAGGAAAGTATACTAAAGGTTGTAAACAGCGCTATACTAAATATGATGCTGCTTGGTATATTGTCCGTCAGCGTGGGAGGAATAGTAGTACTAATTTCCATGCAAGCGATCACCAAACCGATTAAAGAACTAGAAAACGGGATAGAAAAGGTAATGAGGGAAAACTATGCTCATAGATTGGTTATATTTACTGATGATGAGCTTGGAGCCCTCACAAAGGCTTTTAATAAAATGCTGGAAGAGCTTGAAACAAAGAATAGGCATGTTCGAGAATACATTGATAAGCTTAAGGTAACTTATAGAAGGCTTAAGAGAACTATGGAAAGATACAAAGCACTTGTTGAATCAGTTGGAGATGGTATAATCTCGTTGTCTAAAGATGGAGTAATCCTATCATGGAATCGTAGTGCAGAAGAACTTACAGGTATAAAACGTCTTGAAGCCGTGGGTAAACGGATAGAAGAAGTATTGGATATACCTGATAAACCAGATGCTGAAGGCGATCTCGGAGTCGAGTTGAGCCTTCAAGATAAAAGAGAAAAAACCAGTAGAAGGATTCTCAAAATATTTACTAGAAAGCTATCTAATGAAGGTGGTGAATGGATGATAATACTGAGAGATGTAACTAACGAGGTAATCAAGGATGAGCTTAACAGAAAACTATCGTATTATGAGCAGCTCATTAATCTCGGTCAGTTAGTAGCATGGATTGCACATGAAGTTAATACTGCATTGACTAGAATAATGCTTTCTGCAGAGCTGCTACAGATTAAATGTAGAGATGAATGCATAAAAGCAAGAGTGGAAGAAATGGTATCTATAGTCGAGACCTGTAAACATAGGATTGACGACATATTGAAGCTAGCTAGAACCAGCCACGGTGTTGAGAGAAAATTACTCGACCTAGCTGAAGTAATCGACGACTCCATAAAGCATTGTCAAGCACGTAAAAGCTATAGTGAAGGCATACTGGTCGTAAAGAATTATGAATATGGGAGATATTTTGTGTTTGGAGACTCTTTTGGATTAAGAGAAGTTTTTGAAAATATAATTCTTAATGCTTTCCAAGCTATGAGGGATGGAGGCAAACTTAAGATAGAGATTGGAGAAGATAGAGAATTCATGTACGTCCAGATAAGCGATACAGGTGTTGGAATACCCGAAGAATACTTGAAGAAAATATTTGAACCATTCTTTACAACAAAAAAGAGAGAAGGGTGTCTAGGGCTGGGGCTAAGTATAGCTAATGCGATAGTTAAAGCTCACGGTGGAGAGATACTTGTAGAGAGTAAGGTTGGAGAAGGAAGCGTTTTCACAGTCAAGCTACCGAGGGGGCTCATATGATCAAAGTATTGGTAGTTGATGATGATGAAAGCATATCACAAAACCTTAAGACTATACTGGAGGAGTTAGGATACATCTCTGATACCGCTTATAATGGAGAGGAGGCGCTGAGAAAGATTAGAGAGAATCACTATGAAGTAGCACTCATCGACTTACTACTTCCAGATATGGATGGGTTGCAATTACTAATAGAGGCTAAAAAAGCTTCGCCTACAACATCTATTATAATCATAACCGCTTTTGGAACAATACCTAATGCTGTAGAAGCTATCAAGAGAGGGGCCTCAGACTATGTAACAAAGCCCTTTAGAATAGATGACCTCATAACTACAATAAAGAAAGTAGTTGAGGAGCAGAGGATTACCTACGAAGCTAACGCTGAGCTGCTATCTATTCTATCTCACCCCATTAGGAGAAGTGTAATATCTCTCTTAGCTAAGCATCGGAGAATGAAGTTTACAGACCTTGCTAGAGCAGTAGGGATAAGAGATCCTCCCAAGCTCAGCTTCCATTTAAAGATTCTAAGAGATGCTGGACTGATAATACAGGAAAGCGATAAACTCTACACGTTAACCGATAAGGGCATTAGAGCGATGAGGATGATATATATCAAAACATAGTTATTAAAGTACAGTTTAATCTCAGAATATGGGATTAAACCCATTTTTAAATAGTCTTTAATATTCTGAGAGAAGATACTACGCATGTGTCGTAAAAAGTCTGAGGGGGCAGAGTATGATGGTTAAACCGGTAGAATCGAGTTTTCTCAAATTGCAGGAAGAACTCCCCCGTTTATTAAATAGAAGGATTGAGAGAAGAAGTGATAGACCAAGATGGGCTATGGTTATTGATTTAACGAGATGTGTAGGTTGCTACGCTTGTCAGGTAAGCTGCAAAATGGAGAATGGAGTTCCATATGAATACTTTAGAACGCATGTAGAAGTTATAGAAAGAGGCACCTATCCAAACGTTAGAAGAGTGTTTCTACCCCGATTATGTAATCATTGTGATAACCCATCATGCGTCCCAGTATGCCCCGTTGGAGCAACATACAAAAGAGAAGACGGCATCGTTATAGTAGATTACGATAGATGCATCGGCTGCGGCTACTGTGTTCAAGCATGTCCCTACGGAGCAAGGTATCCGAACCCTGAAATAGGTACGGTTGATAAATGTGATTACTGCTTACATAAACTAGAGGATGGTGATGTACCCGCATGTGTTGCAAACTGTATGGGTGGCGCCAGAATATTCGGCGACTTAAATCACCCTGAAAGCCCTGTCTCCTTAATACTTGCCTCGAAATCTGTTGCTACATTAAAGCCTGAGACTGGTAATCAACCTATGGTATACTATATAGGGTTAGAAGAAGCCGTTAGAGTCGCGCCGGGCGAAGCGATAGTAGTTAATCCGAAGGTTGGAGGAGTGGTGAGGGTATGAGTAGTCTAGTCTGGGATGCTCTTATAGCTGTTTATCCATTCTTTTCTGGGATAGCTGCGGGAGCATACATAACGTCAACACTACCAGTTCTCTTCAAACGAGATGAGTTAAAGGAAGTATCTCTATTAGCTTTATTGATCTCTTGGGCGACACTCATAGCCTCACCAGTACCTTTACTACTCCACCTTGGGTTTCCATGGAGGGCGGGCAACATATTCGCATTCCCTCAAGTCAGTTCTCCCATGGCTCTCTTCGGATACCTCTGGATTGTATTCTTAGTTTTAGCAACTATAAGTATAATAGTTTACAATTGGTTTTATTCTGCTCCATGGTTTAAGAATCTATCCACGGTCTTGGCAGGCATCGGGGTAATAGTGGCTATACTGTTTAGCGGCTACATCGGCTTTATCTTTGGTAGCAATAAAGCGGTAGAGCTATGGTATAATCCCATAATCCCGATATCCTTCATCCTATCCGCAATTCTCTCAGGATTAGCCTTAGTAGCCATACTATATGTCGTAGTATGGCGTCTGAGCAGGATGGAAGTAAATAAGGCTGCGTTGAATGCTATGGGAAGAATAGTTTGGTGGATATTACTGCTTGAAGTAGCATTCGTGGGGGTAGAGATGCTTGTAAGAACATACATGCAGACGGCTGGGTGGCGTATCCTACACAATATATTGATGGAACAGTTAGGGCTCAGCTACTTTGGTGTTCAGTTGATCTTGGGCGGCATCATACCATTAATCATATTATCATCTAAGAGAGCTACTAGCTCGGCTGGCTTAATGTCTATAATGTCTCTTCTTATACTCATCGGGGTATTTGCTTATAGATGGAACCTGGTAATAGGAGGTCAATTACTACTTGAAGTCTCTCCATACACATACACTACAACAACCTATACGGTGGCATTGATGGGCCATGGTAGCATCTTCTGGATATCTGCAATTTTCGTATTATGGGCATTCCTTATGTCATTAGCACTCTTAGTATTCTCAAACTGGAGGATGGGGATGAAGACCTATGGCTAAGCAAACATTATCTAGAAGATCCTTCATCAAGCTAGGTGCGGTAGCTGGATTAGCTGTTGCAGCTGCAGTCACGATAGGGCCTCCAATATATGAGAGATTATTCCTAGCCCAGATCCCGCCTGAGAAGGTTAAAGCGATGAAGGAGAGAATCAGGAGAGGCGAGGTTCAAGTAAAGTATACCGCATGCGTAATGTGCGCAGCTGAATGCGCTTTAGAAGTCTGGGTGAAAGATGGGAGGGTTGTCAGGATATACGGCAATCCCCACCTAACCTATAATAGTGGTGGAGCAGCATGTGCAAAAGCAGTTTCAGGTCTCCAACTAGAATATAGCCCGTACAGGATACTGTATCCACTAAAAAGAGTTGGTGAGAGGGGAGAAGGAAAATTCATAAGAATATCGTGGGAGCAGGCTGTAGATGAAATAGCTTCGAAGCTTGTCGAGTTAAAGAAGAAGTATGGTCCAGAGTGTTTATTGACAGATACTGGGGACGTTACTGATAGAGACCAGTACTGGAGGCTCACTTTCGCATTCGGCTCCCCAAACGCTGTAGAACATGGAGCCATCTGCGATACGCCGAGAAGACATGGTCCAAAACTTATAGTCAATGGTAAACGATGGGAGCCAGACATCCTACGGCCTGTACCAGTAAGAATGCCAGATGGGAGCATCCAATGGTATAACAAACATGATGCAAAACTGATAATCTATGTTGGATGGAATCCTTTCACGGCGACTAGGATTGTATGGGAGACTATGGGTACTGTAAGGGCGAAAGCTGAAAATGGATGCAGAGTCTATGTTGTAGACCCAGGTTTCAGTAATACTGCAGCTCTCGCTGATAAATGGTTCCCGATAAGACCTGGGACTGATGGCGATCTATTCGCAGCTATGCTAAGATATATCCTCGAGCATGATAACCCTGAGGATCCAAATAGACGATATATAGACCACGAAGTCTTAGTAGACAAGTATATTGAGGGTTGGCCTGAGTTCTTCGAAGCCTTCAAGGCATGGTGGGATAGAATAGACCCCGCTACAGGTAAGAAGTACTTCACACTTGAATGGGCTGAAGCTAGAACAGGACTGCCTAAAGAAGACATTGAAAGACTAGCCCATGAATTTGGGATAACAAAGCCCGCGGCATTGATCTGGGGAATGCAGTCGCCTGGACACCATTACAATGGCTATGTGGCTTCTATCTTAGGATGCGTGTTAAACATAGTCACCGGAAATTTTGAGAGACCTGGAGGAGTGATCGACACAGAGATAGTAAAGTCAAGTAAGGGTGGAACCGCTACTGGAAAACAATTTAATAGAAGAAAGGTGAAAAGAATTGTAAACGGCGTAGAAGTTGAAGCTGAACAAGATAAACTACACTATTGTCACTATGGGGATTGGCCTGCCGCATGGGATGATGTAGTAGGTGATCTACCTAGAATGATACTGGAAGGAATAACCCTTAAATATGGACCCTTCAGAGGCCACAAGTATCCAATAGCTGCATACATATTGAGAACAGGCAATACGCTCATAACAGCAGGTCCTGTATACAAGTTCATCGAAGCTTTTACTGCAAAGAAGGCTGATGGCGAATATAAACTAGAGCTATTCGTCGTCATAGATACTATCTTCCTTGAGTCTGCGCTGTATGCAGACTATATACTGCCCGAAGCAAGCTGTTTTGAGAGAATGAGTCTATCAGACATATACCCAACTCATCCAATAATATTCTTAAGAGATGCGGTCGTCGAGCCTATGTTTGAAGCTAAGAAACCTACAGAGATAATGAATATGCTTGCAAAGAAGATATACGAGTACGAACTAAAAGAATTTGGGAGAAGCGATATAGACCCCAAGGAATTCTGGGAGAAATACAAGACTGAGGAAGACTTTGTTAACGAGATGCTGCTTGTAGCTCCTGGAAGAGCTAATGCTGGGAGGCCTCTACCTTTCCCGAACCTACCGGAAGGATATGTACTCTACGGAACTCCTGAATCTCTTGATTCAGGCCGGGTTCAGATAGACCATGAGAAGAAGATTGTTCGTGGAGAGCCTGTCACAGTCGAATATCTAAGAAGACACTATGGAGGAACGATGTGGCCTATGAGTTGGTATAGATATAGGGTATGGGATGCTGAGAAAAAGGATTGGAAATCTGGTGGGATCTTAACCACAAAAACAAAGAAATTAGAGTTAAAGTTTTATCGATATGAGGGATTCAATAAACTCGTTCAGGAATCTGGAGTTACACCTCCCAGCTGGAAGAAGATGGGCTGGGAGAAGCTACCATTAACATTCTACTGGTTTGAGACTGTCTGGAACCCATACACGAATCCGGAGTATGCTAAGTATCGTGAAGAATATCCATTCCAGCTAATAAGTGCTAGAGTTCACCATGCAATGTCAGGTACACATATGTGTGAGTGGTTGGCGCAAACACCCGCTGAAGGATTATGGACACCGTTGTCTGAGCCGTTCGAGCTGAGGATGGCTGAGATAACCCCAGGCGGAAAGACGGTAACCTCAGTCCAGAAGAAGCTATCAAGAAACACGTGGTGTATAGGAACAGTACAGATCAACAGAATGGATGCAGAGAAGTATGGAGTAAAGACTGGAGATTTAATCATGATTGAGAATCCTCTTGGAAGGAAAGCCCCAGCTAAAGCATATGTTTGTGAAACAGTTAGACCTGGCGTTATACGTATGGGTTTCGCAACAGGCGGCAGATTCTCTCCAGGGATGGGCGGAACCTACATCCATAGACTATACACACCGAATCATAGCGAGCTACTCGACTATAAGCTTACACCAATCATGGGGCAACCATGTTTTGCAGACATGATAGTGAAGATTAGTAAGGCAAGCATGGATGAAATAGAGAGGCTACTACCAGAATACTATCAGAAAGAATATAATATAGAAGGTGTAGGAAAAGCGTAACCTATGAGCCATGGAGATGAAGTAGAAGCCCTCAACGTCGATGAACTTACTTCTACTCTTTTTTTACGAGCTCGGATATATTCTATAATACGTGACTTATTCCTTTTCGAACCTTCACAAGAATATCTACAAAAGCTCCTCCAAGACAAAATGTTAGAAGTGATTAGCAAGACGTACCCTGGAGAATGTTTACGTACTTCATCAGCGGAGTTTCTGAAAACCGTCAATGAGATATTAGAGGGGAGAGAAGTAAAGCTGATAGAGACATGGGCTGAGTATACCCGACTATTTATAGGTCCAGGTCCGCCTATAGCTCCACCTTATGAATCACTCCAGAGACCAGTAGAAGGAAGGGGGAGATTTAAAGGAGAAGCCTGGATGGATGTAAAGGAGTGGCTTCTTGAAGATGGGCTCATTCTAGAAGACCATGCAGTCTTAGAGGACCATGCGGGAATAGAATTTGAATACATGATGATAACTACTATCAAAGCAGGCGAATTGCTAAGGAATGGTGAGAGAGATGCTACTCTAAACATTCTAGTGAGACAGAAGAAATTCCTAGAAGAACATTTAACGAAATGGATACCGAAACTATGTACTGAGATAGAGGAGGCGACTAAGAGCCCCTTCTATAGATCTTTCGCAAAATTTACAAGGAGCTTCCTAAAAGAAGACCTCGACCTACTAGATGAATTGATATCTTATTTGTTAGGAGGAGATAGGGATGAGATATAATGTTCTAAGAAGGCTATTCCAAGTAACGACGTTCACATTGTTTATAATTCAATACCCGTTACACTCCCTTGGAGTATACCTAGTAGTAGGCTCGCTGCTCTCATCAAACGTTCTCAAGATAGTATCATTTGCCGACTTATTTGCGGTCATGGAAAAATTCATTGCATACAAGACCATACTAGTCATCCCAATATCCGCTGTACTTACAACGTTTATTACATATCTTCTACTTGGAAGAATATTTTGTGGATGGATATGCCCTCTAGATATTTACTACTCAGTAAGTCGACGTAGAAAGAACATTCAGAGCTCTACTAATAATGATGTAAAACTTGAGTCAGATTATTTAGGTAAAGTATTTTTTATGATTTCGATAGCAATACTCTCAATCTTTCTATTGGTAAGTAGTACACTAGCCTTCCCATTATTTACAAACTACGCCTACGTTCTAAACATGCTCTCGATAATCATGGTAAGGATCAGTAGGATAATAGCCTTCGGGAATATTGTAATAGAGAGGCTCGATTATGTAATCACTTTCATAGTTATTACACTTATCATAGACTTGGCTCTAGCAACTAGATTCCCAAGATTTTGGTGTAGGAGACTATGTCCAGCAGGGCTAATCTATGGTTTATTAAATAAACTCTCCCCACTCACAATAAAGATCAATATAGATAAATGTACAAAATGTGGTATATGCGATCTAGTATGTCCAACTAATATATACATAACCTCGAGGTACATAGAAAGAAAACAACAATCTTTAAGGGATGTCGATTGTATAAAATGCTTCAAATGCATAGATAATTGCCCGACCAAAGCCCTGGCGATAGCATTTACCAAGCCTTGAAGATTATTCATTGATAAACGTCTAAACGGAGATATGAAGAAACCCAATAATGTAGAAGATCAAGATCATCTTGACATAAATTATATCAACAGGATGTATCGATGATCTAAAAACAACATTACAACTAACCTTAAACTTATGGTAGACCTGGAGACATCTACTAAGATTATGAGAAATAGATAGGTGAGGGTGAACTTTTAGAGCTTGGAGAATAGTACGCATCTACAATATCTAGTATCGAGTATTAGGAATCAATAAAAACTGACTCATAATGTTATAATCTATATACTTCTCCGATATGTTTCATTAAATAAGAATATTTTCAACTAGCCTCCCCCTCCATAAAAATACAACTTCCGAGGAATTTCTAGCTATATATGCTTCTTAAAGACATCTTGTCAAAGAAGTAGCATAGACAATATACTGAGTCGGCTAGACTCTATCTACTGATAAGATTACAAAGTTTGATTACGAATATGCTATGTTAATAGCTATCTTCCTTTAAATGAGAGGATGTTCTTCAGCACCTTTGAAAATTGTTGAGGAAGCCTCAATATTTCAGAACAATCTATCTCCTCAAACGTTGCTAATATATCACCTCTTAAATTATCTAAGTCTTCTTTATTTTTAACAAGGACAACTTTCAAGACTTCCTTATACTGTCTAACTAAGTTGTAGAATCCTTCTAGTATAAGGAAGTCTGCTCCTCCTACGAGTTTTAATAATTCATCTATAGAGTCGATGCTTCTATCTCTCCAGATTACTGCTACTTCTCTAGGTGATATTATTATGTTTGGATTTGCTCCAGCTTCACCATGTATCCAGCTATCTTTACCTACCTGGTCTATACTAAAATCTGCATGATGGACATGCTTAGCGCTTGCAACCTTGTACCCCATATCTCTTAAACTCTTTATCAACATCGCTGCAAGCCTAGTCTTACCGGACTTCTTATGCCCAATAATCGCAACAACCTTCAGAGAAAACACCACTTCAAAATCGTGTCATGCTAAATATTAACCATTCTATTATATTGAGAGGAAACTTGATGATAATTGACGAGTTTATACATCCTAGTCTTAATGGTTAAACTAGCGATAAAATGTTTGAAGTCTAGAGGCGGGTTCTTAACAATAGTCATCTAGGTATGTAGCGTTTAACCTTATTCCACCTTAACTCGTTAACACATTTCTGGATCGAACTATCTACTTCTGCATCTTCTCTGTTTAAGCATCTTTTCACATCTATGAAGGCATGTAAAGCAAGATGATTTATTTTCAAGCTAAGATATTCTTCGGCCTCGAACCTGTAGATCCTCAATGCTTCATCTATTTTCTGAGAGTTTTCAGCAGTTATCGCATCTATAAAGTAAGGATTAGGATGTTCAATACGTACGTTGTCTTTAACCACCCCATCTATAGGGGGTACCTGTGGGTTGACTAATTCTTCTCTAAAATTTACTCCAATGAAATTCTTTGGGTCATTCACTACATTTTTTACATGAGCTAGGAGTATCCTGTTACAACTTCTTAAGGTGTCCGTTGCACGACCATAGATTCCACGTAGCTTAGCAACCACATCAAGACGCCTTCTAGCGTTTTTAGTAAGGTATTGTATAGTTGGAGATAGTGCTCCATTCCCCCATATAACGCTTCCACAATCTACATTTAGACTTCTACAGAGATCTATAAAGCGGCCTAGGCTTTCTCGATCAATCCATGGCATATCCCCTGGAACTACGAGGTATTCATCAGCTTCGGCATGAAATAGTGCAGTAAGAATCCCTCTAAGAGGACCACCACAGTTGATGCTGAAATCATCAATTATGAACCCGTCTATATGAGGAGATAATTCTTTCAGAAGCTGAGACCCCCGTTCACGGTCTCTAACTAGTAGGTAAACCTTGTCTGATATATCTCTAACAGCAGAAGCAGCTATCGATATGAGAGGTCTGCCTTCAACCCTCCATAGATACTTATCTTCTCCAAACCTCTCTGATGAACCACCTGCGAGCAATACTCCGTAAAGCATCTAGACTCAACTATAATTTAACTAATTATCAAGATAATAAATTATCTCTTTGTAAACATTTCATAAAGATTCATTCATGGTATTAACAGGTTAAAGATACTGATTAAGCATATTCTTAACAATGTCGATTGTTTTCTTTACATCTTCAGCGTTCGCTTCAACCATTTAGAGTAGGAGCAAGTTCTAATAGAAGTTTTAATGTAGCATTCCAGTAGATTGCCAAAACCTTCTAATATCCGGATTGCCAGCCCCTTCTCCAGCCTTAAGATAAAGCTATGTAGTTCGCCATGGCTTCTTAATTCAAATCCCTTCTCAGCTGCCGATGCCTTAACCATCTGAGTAGCAGACCTATAAATTTTTCAGAAACTTGAACATAATCTTTCTCTTTAAGCAGTTCTTTATCTTTCTTACGATACTTCTCACACAGCTTCAAGTAGATCTCAGCCTTAAGCCTTGGGTCGCCTAGATTATAATACTTAAGAACCGCCT
>Ga0209393_1000873_pt1 | contig 13519 bp, 13 predicted proteins | sample SSWtaG_2_FD_184117 | JGI IMG/M metagenome (GOLD analysis project Ga0209393, IMG submission 184117) | Hot spring microbial communities from Sandy's Spring West, USA to study Microbial Dark Matter (Phase II) - SSWsed_130316 (SPAdes)... | ecosystem: Environmental > Aquatic > Thermal springs > Hot...
TTTAGAAACACCTAAAATCCTACCATATAGACATATATAAATTAAACAAGCTACATCGAAGGCTAAAGATCACATAAGGGAGTCCACTCATCCAAGGGGTTCGGGCTTCATGAGGCTTGATATCAAACCACATCAAGCCCCACAGCCCTTGGCTTCATAGCCCTCAGAGCCCCATTTCATCGGGGCCCATATCCTCCGGCTCCGCCCGTTCAGGGTAACCCCAGACCGCAGCTCCACCATCATCGACCCCCTCAGGTTCCTAGACAGCGGGGAAACCCCACATCTTGTGCATCCTGTGTATTCGAATGTGTGCCCCACCTTGGGTCTTCACCCCAACCCGCATCTGGGGCACTCTCAAGTCTCGGCAAATTCTCTACAACAAAGGAAGATTGCACAGAACCTAATAAATTTAAATGAAACCCAAATACAGCTTTCTAGGGCGGGAGGGCAATTGTATGTACACATTATGTCCTCTACGAGCCCGCTATTCTTAGTGTTAGGAAGGAAACTTAATGCTCCATCCTTAGGATCTACTCTTATCTAGAGGTAGACCTACGCTATGATAGAGATGTATTAACTGTTTTAAGCTTTAGCAACCATTTTCTAGAGGATGGTGATGAGCTCGGCGTCTCAGAGGCCTGGAGCCTGTGATGGGGGTCTTGAGTGCTGAGCCTCTCACTGGGTGGTTGTAGTTGGACGGGGTGGATGAGTGCTCTAACGTTATACCTGAGGGCTATTATTTTGAGAGCGAGTGTGATAGGAGGTGTCTATGTGGGTCTAAGAGTTATGAGGAGTACCTTGAGTGTTCAAGCGCCTGTTATAAGTCTAAGGTGGGAGGTATTGTAGATGACTATCCTATGGATTAACCTGAGCGAACACCACACATTGTCGGTGTGAATACGAGGATTGCTTCGTAACCCGTCCTTGTAGTAATTCTAGCTTCGTAAATGCCTGAGCCTACAGTGTACCGGGCCACTACTACCTCTCCCTGAGCTTCCGGCTCAAGTTCTAATAGCGGATTACTATTATGGCATAGAGTGGTGAAGGCTCTATCCACTATCTTCGCGGATTTAATTGAGACCCAGGTATCATCAATGTTGCTAATCTTAACTTTAATGCTGTTAGCAAAGCACTCTATGGAGTACACCTTAACCGCGTTTCCTCGCTAACGGTGTTTGATGGTATTCTTATTACCGTTAGCAGGGTTGTACTTCCACGCGGGTCCACTAGCATCACCCACACTTCATGGATGCTGTCGAGCCCGACGCCCACTAGGCTCCCATTTGAGTATGGGTACTTCAACCCATTATTAATTGATCCAATAACATCCTCTCTAGGAAGTGCCCGTTAGCATTCACTACTCTTAACACAATCCTCACTACTTTAACTCTCCTAACCCCCCTTACCGCATAGTAGATCACCGGGGGGCTGTACCTCTCAATTTTAACATTTGTAAACGGATCTATTGACGAAGACCTCACAGAAACTCTAACAATGTAAACTGGTTTACCCTCAAGCAATTTAATTAATGTTGAGATACTCCATTGGTGAATTCTATGTCTAAGCTTGCTACCCTTACCTTCCTCCATCCCCCTTTTAGCTTTCCCACTTATATCACCAATTACAATTACAGCATTGTTTCGGAGAGCTTGCCTCTCGATAAACTTAGCAGTTTTCCTTAGGATGTCAAGTTTCCTTCCTCTTTCACGAAGTTTTCCTAAGTTTCCTCTTAACCTCTCTACTTTTAGTTAATTTACCCTTTGTAATACTCTTCCTCCTCTCAGCATACACTATAACAAATCTACCTAGGGAGCTACCCTAAGCTCTAAGACGGTTGAGAGGCTAAGTCCTCATCTAGTGTTTAGCCTATAATGCCAGCGATGCTGGTTATTAAACCTTCAAAATAAAGTCTAAAAATCTGTAATCACGTATCTCTGTATACGGCATTAAAGCTTATGTATCCCGTCTTTTAAGGAGGGGTGTACAGCCAGGGGGCGGTGTTTTTAGGCGGTTTAAGGCCACCTCGGGTTCCCACGACCTCCTGAGTTCCTCACAGCTCTTCAGTTATGGGTATCGGGAAGTCCGGGGTCAACGGGCTGGTATATTAAACTTTCGAAGCTTACAGTGCTTACCTCTCCCTCTCACACGGTATCAGCACTCCTAATGGCTCTAGGACGGCTTAAACCGTCTTAAACTACCACGGATATTGAAATAGCTTCCAATCGTCATAAAATTTTCCTATGTGGTGCTGGCCTGAAGCTAAAATTGATCAAATCCTCTATTTTAAGTTCTTTACTCGCTTAGCTCTAAGCCTTTAAACCCTATAATGATAACTACTCCTTTATGTTAAGGCTTAAAAACACTGTTTAGTCTTTACGTGAAGTGGGTCTCGTAATTATTAGGTGCTGTAGTAGTGGAGGAGAGAGGGGAAGTTTATGAGAAGAAGCTCTTGGATAGGATAGTGGATATTGTAGTTGATAGGGTAGCGAGTGTACTAGAGATAGTTAGACCTGGATGGAGGACTAGGAATGAGGCTAGGATTGAGGAGTTTAAGCTCACATTATACGCTTTTAATAGATCTCCACCAGGTCTCTTGGGGGTTACCTTAGTCACCTTATTCGTAATAGTAGCTGTGCTGGGACCCTATATAGCTCCCTTTAGCTATGACATGCCCCTGGTGCTCTGCGATCAGAATGCTTACCTAGCATCGCCCGGTAAAGTAATTACGGTTAGAGAGGGTAGCTTGTGCCACCAGGTGTATGGTATAAAGCCTGGTAACTACACACTGATACTTGGAGCTGACGACTATGGAAGAGATTTGCTTAGCAGAATTCTTTATGGTGCGAGAACAAGTCTGGTTGTAGCTATACTGGTAATGTTAGTGGGACCCCTGATAGGGATACTTCTAGGACTCGTAGCAGGTTATAGAGGTGGTTATGTTGACGAGTTTCTAATGAGGCTTACAGATGTATTCATAGCATTTCCAGGTTTAATACTAGCCATAGCGTTCTCAGCCGTACTCCCAGATAGGATAGCCGGGGTCGTAGAAGGGTATCCCATCGTTTCCAGGATCCTCCTAACCCTCTTTTCCCTTAAACCAGAGCATGTGGGCCCCTTAGCTAACCTAGTTTCAGTCATAGTCGCCCTATGGATTGTATGGTGGCCGGGTTACGCTAGGCTCGTAAGGGGTATGGCCCTCTCAGCTAGGGAGAACGTCTATGTAGAAGCTGCCAGAGCTATAGGTGTACCTACACACTGGATACTCTTAAGACACATACTACCGAACATCTCAGGACCCATACTTGTCTTCCTAACATTAGACTTTGGAGCCGTAATACTCGTAGAGGCCAGCCTAAGCTTCCTAGGCTTAGGCGCGGTCCCACCTATAGCTGATTGGGGTAGGATTGTCTACGATGGTGCAGAGTACTTCCCGAGAGCCTGGTGGCTAGTATTCTTCCCAGGGCTTATGACCTTACTAGTAGTACTAGGGTTTAACCTTGTAGGTGATACCTTAAGGGACGTGTTCGACCCCAGAACTAGGAGGAGGATAGAATTTAAGGTTAAAAGAGGGAGGTGACGATATTGAGTTTGAGTCTTGAGTGCGATCCAATAATAGAGGTTAGGGATCTCTATGTTAACTTCTACACCTACGCTGGAGTAGTAAAGGCCATAGATGGGGTTAGCTTCACCATCTGTAGGGGTGAAACTTACTGTTTAGTCGGAGAGACAGGATGCGGTAAGACTGTAACAGCTAAGGCTCTTACACGAGCAATACCGTCACCGGGGAGGATTGAAAAGGGAGAGGTAATATTCTACCCTGAACCCGGTAAATCCGTGAACATAATGGAGCTTAGTGACGAGGAGATTAGGAGGATTAGGGGTAAGATGATCTCATACATATTCCAGGATCCTAGCTCAGCGTTAGACCCTCTATACACGCTAGGACATCATATATCTGAGACCATGTTGGCACACAAGCTGGTAAGAAGCATGAGAGACGGTATTAGGGAGGCTGTTAGGGTGCTTAAAAGAGTTCTCATGCCCGACCCTGAGGAGAGGGTTAAATCGTACCCCCACGAGCTTAGCGGTGGTATGAAGCAGAGGGGCGTTGTAGGAATAAGCTTATCGACAAAACCAAAGATTCTAATAGCAGACGAGCCTACGACAGCTGTAGATGTAACAATACAGGCGCAGCTGATGAGTTTACTAAAGGATCTGAAATCTAGCGAAGGCCTAACACTAATCCTGATAACCCATAACATGGGGTTGGTAGCTGAGATGTGTGATAGGGTTGCTGTAATGTATGCTGGAAGGATTGTTGAGGAGGCACCAGTACTTGATATCTTCAAGAACCCGAGGCACCCATACACTCGAGCTTTATTAAAAGCTGTTCCAAACCCACTTAGCAAAATCCACAGGCTTGAATCCATCCCAGGTACAATCCCGGATCTAATAAAGCCACCTAAAGGTTGTAGGTTCCATCCTAGGTGTCCTTATTTCAATGAGATATGCCTTAAAAAACCCCCCGAGTTTAAAGTAGGAGCTAAGCACAGGGTTGCATGCTGGCTTTATGGAGGGGTGGAGAGTGTAAATGAAGGATGAAGAGCTAGAGGCAGAGAGGTTAAAGTTGAGGAACATGTTCCCTGGAGAGACCCCTCTAGTTGAAGTAGTTAGGTTGAAGAAGTACTTTCCCCTTAGAGGTTTAATATTCACAAGGGGCTATGTGAAGGCCGTAGATGACGTTAGCTTTATCATCCCAAAGGGTAAAACTCTAGGCTTAGTGGGTGAAAGCGGCTCCGGTAAGACCACTGTGGGCAGGCTTATACTAAAGCTTATAGAGCCCACCTCCGGCAAGATATACTATGATGGCATAGATGTAGCAAGGCTTAGCAGGGGCCTCCTCAATCAATTTAGGAGGAAGGCTCAAATCATATTCCAAGACCCTTATATGAGCCTAAATCCCCGCATGACAGTATTTGATATCATAATGGAGCCTGTTAAGGTTCACAAGCTAAATGTAGGGGATCCTCAGAGATATGTTTTAAACTTACTGTACCAGGTCGGCTTAAATGAAACCCATATGTTCAGATACCCTCACGAGTTTAGCGGTGGTCAGAGGCAGAGAATAGCTATTGCTAGAGCTTTAGCCTTAAACCCGGAGTTCATGGTTTTAGATGAGCCTACAAGCATGCTAGATGTATCGGTTCAAGCTCAAATATTAAACCTCTTAAAGGAGCTCCAGTCAAGCTATAACCTAACATTCTTATTCATAAGCCACGATTTAGGAGTTGTAAGGTATATGAGCGACTACATAGCCGTAATGTACCTAGGTAAGATAGTTGAAATAGGGAAGGCTGATGACGTCTTCGAGAAACCTCTTCACCCATACACTAAAGCCCTACTATCAGCAATACCAATACCTGACCCTGAAATTGCGAAGAGCAGAGTTAGGATAACAATTAAGGGGGAACCCCCATCACCCGTAAATCCACCTAAAGGTTGTAGATTCAACCCAAGATGCCCATTCTACATGAGCAGATGTAGCTTAGAGGAGCCTCCTCTAGTTGAGATTGAGAAAGGACATTGGACCTCCTGCTGGCTTTACGGCTAGGAGGAAACCCTAAGCAACCTTACCATACCAGAGATTCCGGGAAGCTAAACAGCACGCTCTGCACGAAGAACTGTTTAGATGCAAGGCTTGCAAGCAACACCTTAACGAGCCGATCTCAATCATCTCCTCTATACCATTAACCTTAATTAGCCGTACTCAGCTTAAAGGTTTCTAGATCACCATCTTCTAGGATATAGTAGTGATATAATAGTAGACCATACTGAGCTGTTTCGTCCATTATCACCTTATATGCGCTATTCATATGCTTCAATACGCTAGCTCCCTAGTATAACACCTATAAACCATGGAAGCCTGTGCAAATCTAAAGACTCTAAAGTGATGGGGATTCAGCTCCAAGCCCTGAAGGTGTAGGCATAGATGGGAGGTTCACACCGGGGAGGCTTGACAGTCACCCCATAAGCCCATAGAGATACGTAAACCCCTATGAGTAAAGTGGAAGTCCCCGAAATACGTCAAGAAGCGAGCTCCAGATACAAACGGCATCGATCTTGAGGGCTCATGTTATGCCCGGGTGCCGAAGTTCTAGATCCCAGCTCAGTTAATACCCTCTTAAATTTAAAAGCAGTCTTGTTAGAACTGTTTAAACCTAGTTGTATGTATTAGATTAACGCTACACTATGGCACTCTGCTGAGGGTGGATTGTACGGGCTCTAAAAGGAATAGTTTCCTTCGTTATATGGAGTATGGTAGTGATAGAGGTTACTGGAGAACGCAAAACCCGCAAGCCTAGAAAGCTGTATTTGGGTTTCATTTAAATTTATTAGGTTTTATGCAATCTTCCTTTGCTGGAGAGTGCCTCAGATGCGGGTTGGGGTGAAGACCCAAGGTGGGGCACACATTCGAATACACAGGATGCACAAGATGTGGGGTTTCCCCGCTGTCTAGGAACCTGAGGGGGTCGATGATGGTGGAGCTGCGGTCTGGGGTTACCCTGAACGGGCGGAGCCGGAGGATATGGGCCCCGATGAAATGGGGCTCTGAGGGCTATGAAGCCAAGGGCCGTGGGGCTTGATATCAAACCACATCAAGCCCCATGAAGCCCTAACCCTTCCTACTCCTATTGCTCTAGGAAGGGTGAGACTTTCTATTATAGACCTGTTATTTTAAAGAGGGGCTTGGGGAGCTACATGTCTTAATAACATTCAATAAGCTTATGGAGAACGTCTTGTCAACCTTAGAAAGGTAGCTCATAACCCTATCCTCTACAACGCCACCTCTAGTCTCGAGATTTAACCATCTAACCGTGTTTAACGGTTTAAGCGGACCTAGATCTAGTAACCCTTTAGCTATAGCCCTGGCTATCCCAACCTCATCTAAAACCATTGCGTTAACCTTAGGCTCCCACGCTTTCTCAGCAACCCTATAGGGTATAATGAGAGATGATAGCCTTAACACCGATATGGGGATGCCTTCTTCACTCTTATTTGGAAGCACCGTGGTGTTAGCTATCTCAATTAAACTCTTAATCTGATCCTCTACATTGACCTCGGGGTCAAGCTTACAACCATGAGGATCCCTGTTAAGGTCTATAGCATCCCTTATTAAGAGAACCCTCCTATATAGGAGGCTGAGCCTAATCCAGAAGAACGCATCTAACCCAAACACTCTCCCCGATACCTCTACCAGGTTGTAGGGTATTGAGATCCTCACCTTCACAACTGAAAGCCTCGCCCTTTAAGGGTGGAGGTGAACCTTTAAAAGCTCTCATCTCCTTAGCTCTAGGCAGTGATGAGGATAGCGTTTAAGAGCCCGCGGGGGGTAGCCCTCCAGTAGAGAGGGCCCTCTACGCTGGGAACGCTGGACATCTATACCTCCCTGGGCGATGATAAAAGCGTAGAAACCATAACCCCGAGCCCCGCAAGGGGTAGGGGTAATAGGGCCGGAGGCCCGGCCACAGGTACACCCTCAGGAGGGTGTAGCCCGCAAACCTCTCCGCTCTAAGGGGTGAGGGGAACTCTCGCCCTTTAAGGGCGGAGGAGGTCAGAGACAAGAGGCTCACCACAAACTAGAAGAAAGCCTGACACCTTTAGCTCTCACCTACCCCCTACTTTAATTCGTTTAACCAACGCCCCTACCTTAACTCTTTCCCGATGTAGCTGTGAGACACTATTTTAATAGCTCTCTTAAGGTTAAAACGTGCTCAAGTAGACTTAGCATTAATGGGTTAAACCTGGCATTAGCACACGATTATGTATCAACATTGCCAATGCTAAGCTTAACTTGAGGATCCTACTAGCGGCTACTATGAACTTAGAGGTAACACTAATACCTCCTTCCTTAGATCAACAGTAGCTATAGAGGAGGTCGATTTAGATCACCCAGTAAGAGCTTAACCCTAAAACAAAGTAATATGTTCGCACCTCAAAACTCCTAGTGAAGTAATAAAATTTATTAGTATCGGGCTATGATATACTATTGTAGAGGCTGGTGTGCGGTTATGAGCTATGGAGGGGTTAGTAGAACTCCAGTTCTCGTGGCGGTAGCTGCCGTGATTATATTAATTCTGCTAGCAGCCTACTTCCTGTATACAAGACCCGGACCGACACCAACACCAACACCTACACCAACAACGCCTACACCCACGATGCCTATACAAACGCCTACACCTACACCCACGACACCAACACCAACACCTCCCCTGGGCCCTCTAGCTACAGTGATTGAGACTAGTAAGGCGTTTGTAGTGGTTGGGTTGAAGGGATCCTATATTCCCTCCTTTGACACGAAGGGTAAGCCTATAATAGTTGTAGCTTATCAGGTCGATCCTCAAGCTACGAAGCCTGTAGAGAAATCTGTAGCGTTCACGGATATAAACCCGGGTTTCTGTAGGATTGAGTATCTAGATGCGTTGATAATGGCTGCCAGGAAATCTGGAGATCCTTTTGTGAGAGAGCAACTCTATGAAGCTGTACATAAGGTTAGTAGCGAGGAGCTTCCAATACTATGGCTGGGTCAGAATAAGATAGTTCTAAACTATTGGAGTTGGCTTAAGGGTAGATACTATCACCCAACTCTAGGGGAGAGGTTCGATCTACTATATGAGGATACGAGAGCCCCAACAGCTAGTATTGGTATAGGGGGTTACATTAACGACCCTAAGACCCTGTCAATAGTGACGTTCGGATGGCCTGACACCTTTGACCCTGCAGCAAACTACGAGAGCTTCGGGTGGCTTATATTCCATAACATAGGCTCAACTCTAGTAACTTTCTGGAAGGACGACCTAACCACGTTGAAGCCTGAGTTAGCTGTAGCATGGGCTAGGAATGCTGATGCTACAGAGTACTACTTTGTAATTAGAGGCGGGGTCCTAGCATATGATTCCTGGAATAAGAGAACATACGATATTACAGCTGTAGACATCCTCTTCACCATATGGAGGATAGCTAGGCTCCAGCTAGACCCAAGCTGGATGATAACGGAGTTCGTTAACGTAAATGAGAGTACTGTTCTAACAGAGAAGGAGTTTGAAGAACTCCTAGCTAAGGGTGGAATATACGCTGATTACGCAGGCTTCTCGGGCGAGGTTAGAAGCCTCAGCCAGCTCCTCTCAGTATTCGGTTACATTGGGGGGACTGCAGGTGTTGTTAAGTTAAAACTAAACTTCCCCTACGCTCCATTCTTAAGCATACTCGCGGACCCCTTCACCACCGTCATACCAATGAAATACCTCTTTGACAACGTTGAGGAGCTCAAGGGTAAGTACGAGGAGGCTTTAAAGGAGTTTCAGGTAGCTAAGACTCCAGGAGTTTGGGCTAAATATATAGGGACAGGTCCTAACGAGCCAACACACCTCTTCCTACATAAAAGGCCGATAAGCACCGGGCCTTACTATATAGAGGAGTACCTTGAGAAATCACACATAGCTTTAAGCTATAACCCATACTACTGGAACACAACACTATGGGTCAGACTCTATGGAACGCCTAAGCCCAGCCTTGAGAAGGTGATATTCATCATAAACGATGATGCCACAGCTAGAATCGAGATACTCAAGAGAGGAGTAGCGGATTACGGTGCCATCCCGCTAGCAAGACTAGAAGACATTAGAGGGTATAGGTATCCTGGGACGGAATGGACGATAGTAGTTGAGGAGCCAGGTTTATCGCCAGCGATAACGTTCATCGTACCTAACTGCATGAGGGAGCCTTTCAATAATAAGCTTGTAAGACAAGCTTTAGCATACGCTATACCATACGATGAAATTATAAACACTGTATATGTAGGGAGAATAGTAAGACTTTATGGTGTTGTCCCAGCAGGGTTCCCAGGACATAATGACGATATTGTGGTTAAATACACTTTCGACCTGGCTAAGGCTAGAGAGCTACTTAGACAAGCAGGGGTTGACCTATCAAAGTATAGCGTAAAACTATGGTATAATAGGGGTAACGTTGAAAGAGAGAAGACTCTAACACTACTACAAGCTACATGGGGTCAGCTAGGCCTCAGGATAACAGTGGAACCCCTAGACTGGCCAATACTGTTAGATAAAACAGAACATGGAGAGTTCGACGTGTGGATGGTCGGCTGGCTTCCAGACTACATAGACCCTGATAACTATGCCGGGCCCTTAGCTTATGGAGGGACTAAGTTTAAAGTCTTAGATTTAGCTACTGTTAAATCGATTGAGGAGGCTCAAAAGATCCTGTCTGGATAACCCTATCTAATATCCTAATTTTTTAAACCCTCTACCTCCTAGGTATTGCCTGGGTTAGCGTAATGGCTGAGTTGAGGAAGTTTCTACTTAGGAGGCTTCTAACGTTCATCCCAACTATAGTAGGGGTTACAGTGCTCGTCTTCGTCATAGCTGCTGTCCTCCCCGCAGATCCTGCTAAGCTTTGGGCTGGAGGTGAGAAGGCTAACCCTCAAGTTGTAGAGAATCTTAGGAGAGAGTATAGGCTTGATAGACCCCTATGGGAGCAGTACTATTTCTTCATGAGGAATGTTGTTACTAACGAGCTGGTAAGCCCCGTGTCTCATAACAAGGTATGGGAGGATCTGGGTAAGAGACTTCCTGTTACAATACAGCTTACACTCTTAGCTTTTACATTCATAGTGTTAATAGGTATTCCGCTAGGTGTGTTATCGGCTTTAAAGAGAGATAGTGTTCTCGACATGATTGTTAGGATTCTAGCATTGATTGGAGTATCAACGCCAATATTCTGGCTTGCATACCTGCTAATATTCCTGTTCTTCACGAGACTACAGTGGATTACCTTAGCTGGAACCCCTACAACCCCATACTCCATAACGGGAATACCTTTGATAGACTCCCTATTGAAATTAGACTTCGTGACGTTTAAACAGGTCCTAGAGAGATTCTGGCTACCATCACTTGTCCTAGCCTACCCCAGTATAGGGGTTATCGCTAGGCTTGTTAGGAATAGCTTCCTTGACGCCATGAGCGCTGATTTCGTGGAGTACATAGATGCTAGAGGCCTGTCTAAAATGCAAAAGTACATGCACATACTCAAGAACGCCTTGATACCCATAATAACGGTTTTAGGCTTAACCTTCGGAGGCCTCCTCTCCGGAGCTCCAATAACAGAGACTGTATTCGGGTTACCCGGTGTCGGCAGATACCTTATAGATGCCATAAGGTTCTACGACTACCTAACACTTATCGGAGGAGTCTTCCTAATAGCTCTAATATATGTAACGGTAAACCTGATAGTTGATATCAGCTACGCTATAATAGATCCTAGAGTAAGATACTAAAATGAGAGTCCTCCCAATCAGCACGTCGAGAGCCGGACGCTTATACCTTCAATACCCCTATCTTATCCTATAACGGATAAACATAAGATGTAGGCTACTTAGCGTTGAATAGGCTAAGCTAACTATAGTGTCTGTTGAAGCCGATGATTGGATCTGGAATCCGGGTCTTAGTTGGTGATGAGTAGGCCCGCAATGAGGAGTCTGGGCTTCAGGAGGTTTACGTTGTTTTATATAAACCCCCCTTGCCCTTGACTTCACCGCCCTCAACACCCCATTTCATCGGGGTTTATGTCACGGGGCCCGTTCAGTGTGACCCTTACCTACAGCTCGCCCTTCATCCACGCGTCCGGGTCATTGCTGTGGGGAGCTCCCACATCTTGATGTACTTAAGGTATAGATTCAGCGGTGCAAGCTTCCGCCTATCCATCTCGAACCCGCACTCCGTACACTTGAACACCCTGCCCACTTAGGTCTTCACCGTGAGCCCGCATCGTGGCGGGAGCGAGACGTATTCTTTGGAGGGGCTTTGTCTACCAATGCTCTCTTAGAGAATTTTCTCTGGTATAAGCTTCCAGGGTGTTCTAGCATTTCTCTTCCTCCTCTCCCTCGGAGCCTTCTCTCTACTAACCAAGCCTTCCTTCTCTAGATCTTCGAAGACGTGGATTGCATCTGGGGACAGCATGGTTAATCCTTTAACACGCTTATTTATATACTCTTTCTCTGTTACGCTGTCTCCTAACATACTTCTCATATACACCCTTCTTCCTCCTGCTCTGAGCAATATCGATCTTTTCTCGTACACAATCTTAATGCTCTGAAGCGATCTTAAATCCACTTTAATGAACGCCACTAGCTGTTAAAAACCATCGAGAGATAACTCGTTAGAATCCCACGCAACGATATTCCTTACATCAACAACCCTAGTGTTCCTAAATGGAATTAAGTATTCTATCATCTTTTAACAGAGGTTCTTCAACAATCTAGCCCTCAACCCTCCTGGTAAACCACTTTCCAGCCCATGAGACCTCTAGGCACCCCCCGGTTTAATCGTGATCCCAATGATTTTTCTTTTGTAATCCACTCTCATCAATGTTGTTTTACAACTGAAAGCCTCGCCTTTCAAGGCGGAGATAAGAGAGAAACGCTTATAAGGCTTAGCTCCCAGTACAGCCCGGGAGGTCTTGGGGGCTACTCTTGAACATGAAAGTTTAGAAAGTGCCTAGTGCACACTCTATGCCCTCCAAGGTTTTGAATCCATAACCTCGAGCCCCGCAAGGAGTAGGGGTAATAGGGCCGGAGGCCCGGCCACAGGTACACCCTCAGGAGAGTGTAGCCTGCAAACCTCTCCGCCCCGAAAGGGTGGGGGGCCCTCGCCCTTTAAGGGCGGGGAAGAGGTCAGACGTCTAGCTACATCTCTATATGCACCTTTAATAATCCCCCGCCAGCATCCATGGATACGCATCTCTAAACTTCCTATAGAAAACTTTATGTAGATGCTATGCAATACTCTGTATTTAACAGCATATTCTACCATAGCCTCAGGCATCTTTCTATAATACTCTCAATATCTCTAAGAGCTTTCCCTAGCAAACCTATTAGCGTAGCACTTAACAACAACAGTTCTAGTTAATGTTTTTAACGGTTTCTCCAATAAACTTCACCGAACACTCTTAAGCAATTTCTTAACCTTACTGACAAGAATTCTCTGTCTACCGTGAAAGTTATAAGCGGTAATCCTACCACCTCTAACACACTTAATCACATCAGTCATTGGAACAGCTAGTATCCTAGTAAACCCTCTAGTACTAAGATAACGTTCCTCCATACACAAGCTCTAAGAGTTCACAGGTACACAGAATATTTAAACTTAACGTCAAACCTGCAGTAACCCCCTATACTTGAGATTATAGCCTCCAACCGTTAACCTGCCTTCAGGCGGCGGTCTTGAGGGTTGTAGGGGTTGATCCGGGTACGCGTAGCTTTGATATTGTGGTTTTAGAGGATGGGAGGGTTGTTAGTGAGTATAGCTTTGATACTGTTGCTGTAGCTAGGGAACCTTGGCTTCTTAGTGGTTTGATTAAAACATTGGATGCTGATGTAGTGGTGGCCCCGTCAGGTTACGGTGTTCCTGTAACGTGGGGTTTTGAGGTTGTTGATGCTAGGAGG
>Ga0209393_1000879_pt1 | contig 13441 bp, 9 predicted proteins | sample SSWtaG_2_FD_184117 | JGI IMG/M metagenome (GOLD analysis project Ga0209393, IMG submission 184117) | Hot spring microbial communities from Sandy's Spring West, USA to study Microbial Dark Matter (Phase II) - SSWsed_130316 (SPAdes)... | ecosystem: Environmental > Aquatic > Thermal springs > Hot...
TCCCGTTGGTTACCGACAGAAATCAGGCAAGCCTGCAAACAGGCTCTTGACAAACTTGAGATGATAAGCCGCTTGCCACGAGCCGTCAGCCCATCCGAAATTGACACATCAACTTTGCCTCGCCCCGCATATGCGACAGAGTTTCCCACCGAGAACTTGCCCAGCCCCGCTTCTATGGATGAAATCAATTCGCCAGAAGTCGCTGAGGGATGAAGTTTTTTGTTGAGCAGTCATGTGTTACCTTTTACCAAACACTCCAACAAAATTTGGTTTGGAAGAAAAGGCGAGGAGGGGTGAACAATGGTGCTGATTGCTCTGACAATGCTGATGGTGTTATTTGCGTCTCTTGTTGCCCCTCAACAGTCGTCTATCCTGCAAGGTCGGTTAATTGCACCTGACGGGACACCAGTCCGCAATTGCGAAGGGACTTTGCATTTGCGCTTGGAGGGCATTAATGACCGTTACCTCAGTCACTTCAGTTCTTTTTCCATCCGCACCGATGAAGAAGGTCTCTACCGACCGCAAGTGAGGGATTGGAAAGACGAGGAACGCTTGAAAAGTTTAGAACGCGACAAAGGCAAGCGGGTAGTGGCATGGGTTTACATCTATGTCCCGAAGGTTGGAGCGCTAATAACCCGTCGCTTCCTTTGGACTATCGGCGAGCCATTGCCGCCATTTCAATTGAAGCCACCTGCAAAGTTGACGGTGAAGTTTGTCCGATTGTTGCTGAACACCGAAGTTGACCAAAGGGGAACCCCTGTTCATCTCCCTGACGACCCTGAATCCGCGTGGGTAATTGACGAGGATGATTGGCTGCCAGCAGACGAGTGGTTAACAGTTGCTGGATTTAGCCTTCGGCTGAACCCTGATGAGGAAAGGCAATTGATTCTGCCTGTTATGCCAGCGAGAAAAATTCCTGTCCGCATCCGTGTTTTCAATCCAGCCTTTAAGCATGGTGAATCGCCTCCGCATTTACCGATAAAAGGCAATTTGCTTACAAGTAAAGGGGGTAGTTGGAGTGGTTTGGTGGAAGTTGACAGGACTGACCCCTACCAGTTTGTCTTCATTCCGTCTTTGCACTTCCTTCGGTTACCAGTGGAAAGTTTGCCAATGCGACCCATTGTGGATACCATCCATGAACTTGATTACGGCTTGCAACCTTACCCCATCACCCAAGTGGAAGTTGAGGTCGTTGACGAAAAGGGGAACCCACTTAGACATTTTCTAAACCTACTGACCTTGAACCAAACAGCACAGGATAGACTGAGAGAAGCACTTAATGATGCTCGCTTTTACGGTCGTGAGCAAATTTTGCCGAGAGAACTTATGGAAACCCTTTGGAAGCGGTTGATGGAAACACAATTCCGTGAGAGGGAATTCATGCTCACTCCATGGACACCTGTGCTGTTGAATGTCTACTATGGCGAATGGAATAGGAGCGGATTCGTCGCCGTTCCTTTGAAAACAACAGGTATGGAGCGCCTGAAGTTGAGGTTTCAACTCAATCTTCCCCAACAAGAACAGCCGCAAGTTCTGCGCATCAAAACTGGAAGGCTTGAAGGGGTTGCACGGACTTTGGACGGCAAGCCCGTTGCCCAAAGGATGATAATCGCTATGTTTGCTGAAAGGGAACTTGTTGATTGGCTCTCGGAAGATGATAACAGCGCTTTCTACACCGAAACTGATGAGCAAGGCAGGTTCGTCTTTGAGAAACTACCCGAGGGCAAATACGACGTCTTCGTTGAAGACTATAGATGGACGGGTTGCACCGAAGCGGTAGTTAAGGCAAAAAAGACAACGAAGGTAACTCTGGTCGGCTACTTCGCTCTGGAAGAGGAGCCGAAAAAGCGCACCATCACTTTAAGGCTACAGTTCTCGGACGGTAAACCCTACATCGGCTCTGATATTGATGCAATGTCGCGATTTCCAACATCCGGGCGAACCGATGAAAAAGGTTGCGTCAATTTGGAGGTTGAGGGAAATTGGTTGGACATCAGGGACATAGGTTGGAGAATTCATTGGGGAATTCGTGAGATTTACATTGCGCCAGACCAAACCGAGTTAACCATCACCGTTCCGACCATACTCTATGGGCAAGTTGAAGGGAGAATTTTTCTGCCTGACGGTCAAACCAATGACAATGTTTTGGTGACAGCGTGGAAGTTATCGGAACGGGAGCGTTTTGGCAGGGGATCTGAACGAGTTGCTCAATTACAAGTGCTCCCCAACAGGTTACCTGAGCAAGTTACCCAATTGCGAGTTCTCCCTGATGGGCGCTTCTTCTGCACTCTGCCTGAAGGTGTCTATGTTTTCAAAGCAGAACCGATGCCGAGAGATTATGGCACTCCCGATATAGGAGCGTCTTTGAGCCCTCCCGTTTTCGTTAGAGCCGGGGAGGTTGCGAGGGTAGAGTGGAAGTTGAAAAGGATGCTTTCCTGCAGGTTTGAACTCGCTATGCCTACTAAGTTTACAAAATTGCCTTGGTTAGGCACGCTGTTCATCCGTCAAGAGATCAAAGAGCATGTTTACGAAAGCCATTCTCAACTCCCTTTGAGTGTAGCAATAGCCGAACCGCTGAGTGAACTTGGAGACGAAGATGTGATTTGGAAAGGGAGCATTGAAGCACCACAAGGCTTTTATCGTTTCACCTCTTGGGGTTGGGAGGGGGAGCAGTTTAAAGGTGTTGTGCGAGTGAGTGAGGACACAGAGCGACTGAAAATCGCTCCTCCAAGCGTTTTCCCCATCTTGACTTTGACAGGTCAAGTGCTTTTGCCTAATGGCAAACCTGCAACTTATGCTGTCGTTGCGCTCTATGATCCTGACCAATCAATGAGGCGATGGGCAACGGTATGTGACGAAGACGGGCGCTTCAGTTTGAAAGTTCGCATCCCAACGAAACCAATCCTTGAAAGTCAGCACCTTGATACCCTTCTCCCCAACTCCCGCCATCAACTTTGGTTAATTGCTTGGAAACCGGGCTATGGACACTCACTTATTCGGCTTCTGCCAAGACCTAATGGTGACCTAACCTTAAATGTCGGGAAATTGCAACTTTCTCCCGAGCGAAAACTTGAAGGGAAAGTTGTGGACGAAAAGGGCGAACCTATCGGTTTCGCTGGCATTGTCATGCTGCCCCTTGACCCATCTTTATTTGAGCCGTCACCTAAAGAACCTCTTTGGCAAGAATTGACAGCGTTTGAAGACACAAGAGTCGGCAGCATGCCACACGCACAAGCAGATGCGGAAGGCAGGTTCTGTGTTTCAGGACTTAGGGAGGGGCGATATTTGTTAGTAGCATCAGTTTTCTATCGCGAGGAGTTGCAACCGAGGGTTACTTACCAACTATTGACCATTCCCTCACCCCAATTGACCATCAAAATCGCTGAGCCAACCCAAGTTTTTGAAGGTTCGCCAGAAAGCATATCCGAAGCGCTGCCATTGGCGAAAGTAGTGGTTAACCTTCCGTGTTGGCGCAGTTACAGGGACTTTAGGGCAGACCCTGCAGGTCGCTTTCAAATTGAAGCCCTGCCCCAACACGAAGGCATTCCTATGCTTGTCAGGTTACTTCACCGAGACGGGATTTCCGTTGCTTTCAATCCATATCGCTTCTGGAACTACCAAGTCACCTTGAGACCTTAGCAGAACTGGCTACATAGTTGAGTGTAAACTGTGACAGGATTTTGGTGGTGACATTCTTTGAGTGAAGGGTGAGGGGAGATGCCGCTTGGCGTCATATTGGTCATTTTCTGGTTGTTGGTGGCTTCTCTGGGAATTGCGGCATTGATTGTCGTCGGCTATAGGCAATTGAACCGATGGCTTAACGCACCAGACGAACCCGTTCTGCCGCCACCAAATCAACTTGGCGCTGAATGCGTGGTTTTGAAGTTTGCCGAACAGTTCGTGGAAACTCTCCCAAAATCCGAAATCCCTGAGTGGCGAAGGCACAGATATACTGAGGTGATTGAAGGCAAGTTAGCCTTGACCGACCAGTTGGCTGAGATGATGCTTTTTGCCGCTTTGGCTGAACTTTGGCAGCAAGGCATTGTGAGTTTCCGAGTTGTCCCCAAAGACCCAGACCCTTTTGACCTTAACAGCCTTGACAAAGAAACATGGGTCAACATGGGACAAATGCTTCCGCTCACTCCTTTGGGGCGAAGTTTCACTGTCGGTTTCAGGATGGCTACGAAGCCTGTTTGGCTGCTCCGTGAAGGAAGGAACGAAGCGGCTCTGGAAGATATGGTGGAATTCGCTCTGAGGGAAGTGAGGCGGTGCTTGGGTTGGAAGAAGGCAAAGCGTAACAGCGCCGAAAACCTGATAAGGTATGTTCGTGAATTCACGGAAGGACAATCCATTCCGCCAGAAGCAATTGATGCTGTCAAGGGAGCAATAGCAACCCTTCAATCCCAAAACGCCGAGTTAGCCGAAACCATCAAAGCCACCATCAGTTACACCTTGATGGCTTTGCGGCGGCTTGAACCTGATAGGGATGAGTTGGGGCTTTAAGGCAGTTTTAAAGGCGCATTCGCTGAAGCGAAGTTATTTGCTCCAAATGGTTGTGACTTCAAAAATTCGGCAAGGGTGAATGGGATGGGGAAATTGAAGTTTTTGGTCGCCTTTGGTCTGCTTTCGCTCGTTGCGCTGTTAGGTCGCTTTGAAGGAAACAAGTCAATCGTCCCGACAGGTGAAGCAATTGTCCTCAATGGTAACGCTTCAGGTCTGGCGAAGTATGGTGATTGGCTTTACATGGTGCTGAACGAAAGCACTCATCCCCTTTTGGTCTACGACATTCGCGACCCGACAAAACCCCGATTAGTCCGATACTTGCCTGCTCCCGGTTGGCCGATGCGTTGCCGAGTTATTGGCGATTGGCTTTGGACGGTTCACGGTAATGGCGAAGGCTTCTTCCACCTTTCAGACCCTTCAAACCCTCGCTTCTCGCTTTTGCCCACAGAAGGTCCAAACCTGCGGCGATTGGAACGAGTTTGGTCGCGAGAGGAATGGCGACCGGAGTTTCGCGGTCAAAAGTTTCTCGTCCACCCTTGCCTGACTTACTCAAGTTGCGCTACCGAAGAAACTTTGTTTTACGGGACGATTGAGAACACGACAGAAATTTACGACATTCGTGAACCCAAGAGCCCCAAACTCCTCACCAGCATTAATGAAGGGACACCTGCAAACCTTGTGGGCAAATTGCTTTTTATCGCCAGCGGTAATCGCTTGAGCGTCTACGATGTCGCCGAACCATCGCGTCCCAAAAGGCTTGGCGCAATTGATGGTGCAAGTTTCCAAGAGTTGACAACAAACGAGTTTTCCCTTCGCAGTTCTGCCGCAACTTACGGTGATGGGCGGCTTTTCATCGTCATCCGCCGAAACCTGCGTCCCTTTTTGGGAATCGCTCAAGGTCCTTTTGAAAGCGCTCAATGCGGGATCGCTGCCTTTGATGTGAGTGACTGGAACAAACCTGTGCTTTCGGGTTGGTATGTTTTGCAACAGTTCGTCTCCAATTTCACCACCCTCGTTTACCACAAAGGTCATGTTTTTGCCAGCGATGCTGCTTTTGGGCTTCGGGTCTTTGATGTCCAAAATCCGAAAAACATTCGCCAAGTCGCGGCTGACCGACAAGGAGGGGAGTTATCAGCAGTTGCATTGTTCCCGAAGCGAAAACTCCTTTGCATCGGTCAGAACATTACAGGCGGGCTTGTGTTTGTGGATGTCTCAAACCCTCAGCAACCGAAAATCTTGAGCCACATTCACCTTGCACCTTGCCGCTTTTGGGGCAACATGGCAGTTTACAAAGACCGCTACCTTTACGCTCAGGGAGATTTCTCCCGCCCTCGTCCAGGTTTCAGCGCCCTTTTTGCCGTTGACGCCCAAGACCCTCGCAACCCAAAGTTGGTTGCCGTCATCCCTAATGTCAATCGTGCTTACGGCATGGTCGTTGTTGACCGTTACCTTTACACAAGTGGCGGTGACATTTTTGACCTCTCAGAGCCAGAGAAGCCTAAAAGGCTTGACATTCGCCTACCATGTTCGGGTTACCAGATTGCTTACCGAGAGCCTTACCTGTTCGTTGCCAATTTCGCTGGCGAAGGTGAAGGAGAGGCGCAACAAGGTGCGCTTTATGTCGTTGACATCAGCCAACGGGAAAACCCGAAACTTGTTGGGAAACTACTGCTGCCGTTCGGGCATCGCGTCATAACTATGGCTTTTCTCGGCAAGCATCTCTTCCTCGGCTGGGCTCAAAGAAGTGGTGGTCGGAGACCTTCGGGTTTGTTAGTCGCCGTTGACATTAGCGAGCCGACAAAACCCCGCATCGCTAAGCAGTGGGATGTCAGCAAAGATTTGGGCTTCAACGAAGCCATCACTTACACCCATGTTTGGACCGACGGCAAGTTCCTTTTTGTCGGTGTCTATCACCGTTGGGTCGCCATGTTTGAAGTCAATGAACACCTGCAACTGTCACTCAGGTTAGTAAGTAAGTTGGGTAACTTGCCAACTGCTTGGATTATGGCGGGCGAGCAGGGCACGATTTACCGAATTTGCTTGGACAGAGTAATGTCCCTGCGATACCAACCTTGAGTTTGGGTTTCAACCTTGCACAAACTAATCAGAGTTCCGAGTTATCCTTCACAAACTGAATCAACTCGTCAAGGTAAGCGAAAGCCAGTGCCACGACGGTATCTGCTCCACCGTAGTAGATGGCAACCCTCCTACCTTCAGGGTCAAGGATTGCAGCGCAAGGGAAGACGACATTGGGCGTATCGCCAACCTGCTCATACAACTCCGTCGGAGTCAACAAGTATTGACGGCAGCGATAAATGACTTTCCACGGGTAATCCAAGTCCAAGATTGCAGCGCCCATGCTGTAGATGAAGCCGTTGCAGTGAGTGATGACACCGTGGTAAATTAGCAACCAACCTTCAGGCGTTTCAATGGGAACTGGACCTGCTCCTATCTTCGTGCTCTCCCAGCCTCGTCTTGGTCCCATCACGAACCGATGGCAACCCCAGTGAATTAGGTCTGGGCTTTCGCTGTAAAAGATGTCACCAAAGGGGGTGTGTCCTCTGTCGCTGGGTCTGCTCAACATAGCATACTTGCCCCTAATCTTTCGCGGGAACAAAACGCCATTGCGGTTGTAGGGCAGGAAAGCATTCTCCATTTGGTAGAAGGTTTGGAAGTCAAAAGTGTAACCCATCCCGATGGTAGGACCGTGATAGCCGTTGCACCAAGTGATGTAGTAGCGGTCCTCAAGCCAAACAACGCGCGGGTCGTAGCGATACTCAAACCTTGCGATTTCTGGGTCATCGCAAACCCACTCAATCGGGTCTGGGTTAATTTGCCAGTTGATGCCATCCTTGCTAAAGCCTGCGTGCAAATTCATGATGCGTCTTTTGTCATCAACCCTGAAGACCCCTGCGTAACCGTCTTTAAAGGGCACGACGGCGCTGTTGAAGATGCTGTTTGCTCTGGGGATGGCATTTCGGGGGATAATTGGGTTTTTGCTGTAGCGCCAAACGACATCAATGCAACCTTCAGGTCGCTCCTCCCAAGGGAACAGTGATTTTTGTCCCTGCTCAATCACAACAAACACCCTCCTTTCCCTCCGTTATGTTTCGGAATTAAAAACTTCCACCCCTTTTTGAGGGCGAGCAGCGAGACTTTACAATGTTACCAACGAAGCACGATAGTCATTATAGCGCAACGAGATTGAAAAGCCTGATTCAGTGTGCTCTAAAACCACTCATGCTAATGGCTTCAGCCAACTTGAGTGCAAGCGTGCAGGCGTGCAAGGGTGCAGAAAATGGTGCGGAGTGCTAAGTGCAGGGTGCAAAAGTGATTGGGTGATAAACGAGCCTTGTGCCACCGGTTTCAGCCAGTGGTTGATGACGAATTTTCAAGCGCTAAATTCATTCAGCATTTTGGGAGTTTTTGACTGGAGGGTCGTGTTCTTGCACGACTAAAATCTTATGCAGCAGTGCAGGAACAATGCCATCCAGAAAAAACTATTCGCCAATCGCTATTCGCCATTCACTGTCTTTTTTCGGCTCGGCAAGAGCATCACCATCCCAATTCGTCCACCGACTCTAAGTCGGTGGCTACCGAAGCGAAGCCTGCTAAAGCAGGCTAACAAGACTGGATGGCACATCTCTTGATGCGTTGAAAATTTCGTCAGCGTTTGGGAGGGCGAACATCTGGTGAGCACAAATGAGTTATTGAATTGAGTGTAGAGTGCGAAGTGCATTGTTCAGTCTAAACGAATTTTTCAGCAGTGCAGGAACAATGCCATCCAGAAAAAACTATTCGCCAATCGCTATTCGCCCATTCACTGTCTTTTTTCGGCTCGGCAGGAGCCTTGCCCTCCCATAATTTCTTGGGGTCGTCTGAGAGTCTTTGGGCAAACTGAGGTTCTGGGGTTGCTCGGATTTGCGAAAAAACGGACCATGATTAAACGCAAAAGTTAATGAACCAAGCAGCCTGTTTGAAATTCGGTTCCTGTCTCTTGATTGTCACTCCTCAGTCACCAAGCGAGTGTCCGTTTGAGTGATGCCTTCAATTGAGTGAACGCGAGTCAAAACTAATTCGGTGAGGCTTTTGTAGTCAGGGGTCTCGGCGAAAGCAATGATGTCGGGAATGCCCCAAACGATGTGAGCCGATTTGATTTCGGGAATTTGGCGAAGTGCCTCCACTACCGACTTTGCCTTGCCAACATTGACCTTAACGAAGATGTAGGCTTGCACCATCTCTAAACACCTCCATCGGTTAATTCAACGGCTTACCTTATCTCCCTCATGAAGGTGCTTCACGCAACCCCAACAAAAAGTATTGCGCGCCAAAAAGGATTGTGAAGTTTTTTGGAGTGTGTTCTAAAACTACCCATGTTACTGGCTTCAGCCAATATGAGTGCAGGTGTGCAAGCGTGCAGGCGTGCAAGGGTGCAGAAAATGGTGCGGAGTGCTAAGTGCGGGGTGCAAAACAGTTAGTGGTTGGTGACGAAATTTTTTAGCGCCGAATTTATTCGGCGAAAATTTGGAGGGCACTGCTAATGCCGTGCCGAAAATTCTTCAAGCGGTCGGGCAAAAGCCCGACCCTAAAAGAAAATTCGCCGACTAAAGTCGGCGCTCATTTTCTTCGTCATCAACTACAGGCTAAAGCCCGTAGCATGGATGGTTTCGTTGGGTCGGCTAACTCAGTCTCAAGCCTGTAGCAGGGAGAGTTAAATCGGAACTTTTAGAACAACCTCACACCGCAAGAGTGCGTTCTAAAATCGCATATTCCCGCTCTCACGATTGTCCATTCGCCTTTTGCGCCAAGTCAATGCCAATCCCATCAAAGCCAAAATGACTAAAGGCAAATCACCCCAAATTTGGTAGCCTGAAATTTTCTCCATGAGAGGCACAGATGCAATTAAAACACAGCGCTCCTCCCATCCTGAAGCCTGAACGACCTTACCGATAGGGGTAATGATGAGACTGATTCCTGTTCCCGCCCCCCTCACAACTGCTCTCCTCATCTCAATTGCCCTCAAGACGGCGACGCGGGCGTGGTGATAAGGGGCAAGGGTGTTTCCGAACCAACTGTCGTTGGTGATGATGACGATTAGGTTGGCAATGTGAGTGGAAGTGAGTGGGTTGCCAACCAAATGCCTGATGTGAAATGGGAACAAAGACTCAAAACAGACGACATTTGCTGGCTTGACAACCTTGTTATCCACCCGCAGGACAGTTTCGGCTCTCTTTTGACCGGGAGCAGTTTCAACAGGTGCGTGGGGCAAAATCTTCTCAAGCCAAGGAAACCATTCGCGACCGGGCAAGTATTCACCGAAGGGGACGAGCCTGATTTTGTGGGCGACTTCCTCCCCTTTCAGTTTCCTTTTGGGAGTGAAGACGAAACATGCGTTGTAACTTTTCCCTCCAATCCACTCACCTGCTCCGACGAACAAGATGACTTTATTTCGCTCCACAAATTCCTGCAGTTCTGAAGCGCCATAACCCCAAACTCCGTTGTCCCTCAACCTCCAAGGCAGAGCCGTCTCCGACCAGACTATGAGTTTTGCTCCCCGCTTTACCGCTTGTTCTGACAGGCTCAGATGCGTTTTCAAAATTTCGCGCAACTCCTCAAAGGTCACATCGGGACGCCACCGTTCCATGCCGAAGTTCCCTTGCACGACCGCAACCCTCAAATGGGGCGATAAATTCGCCTGTTTCTCTACTCGCCTAATTTCCAACCAACCGAGCAAGCAAATTAAAGTCAAGATGATGAGAGCGAGCAAAAGGAAGATGCTTTTGCGCTCCCGCCACCATTGAAAAAGCAAAGCGTTGATGAGAGCGATTATGCCACTTAAGCCAAAACTCCCCAACCAAGCAGCAAGTTGAACGATGGGCAAAAAGGCAACTTGAGTTGAAGCCAGTAAAGCCCAAGGGTAACCGAAAATCCCAAGGCTTCTCAACCACTCCGTTAAAAGCCAACAGGAGCCAACTGCGAAAGCGAAACACTTGTTTTCACACTTTCGTCCAACCCACCAAACCGACATGCCGAAAAGCGCCGAGAAGAGACTTTGCCAAACCAAAAGGGCTAAGAAGGCTATGACAGCCCAAACCGACATCGCTTGTCTCGTTGAGTCAGTAAAAGGTGCAAGGTTTACAATGGTGGGAACGAGCCAATAGTTTGCAAACCCATGATAAATGAAACCGAAAAGCGCAGAGACTAAAAAAGCGACTTGCCACCGCTGAACTTTAAGGGCGATAATCAATGGCACTAAGGCGAACCAAGCGATGGGAAAAGCGAAAGGGTAGAAAAGGGGCACAGCAAGGGAAATTGCTGAAAGGGCTGCTAATGGTAGCGCTCGCTTCTCAGCCTTTGCCAATGTCGGGATATGCGGATTAACCATCTGTTGCGCTCTTGTTGGTTGGGCTTTTCGTCTGAACTCCATTCCTCAAATCCTCCCGACAAAAGTTCCAAGATGCTGATTGGAGGCAAACCCTCCTCAAAAACCAGCAATCGCTCCCTATTCGTTCCCAAAAATTGTGCCCGTTGGACCAACCGAACACCTTCAGGGGTGTGAAGGTAACGAAGTTTGTTCTGAAGGATTGCGACTTCTCGGTCAAGCCTTTGCAGTTCCGATTGAAGTTGAAGTCGCTGTTGGCGTAGTGCTGCATATAGGCGAAAATCTTCACCCAACCTCGCCGTCATGCCCACCAAAGTCGCAAACCATAGCCCGAGCAAAAACTTTTGCCACAAGTTCAAAGACCTCTGCCTCATCGCCTCCACTTCCTTTCGCTTTGGCTAAGGTGCTTGTTATCTTGTCGCATCCCACCAAAGTTCGCAACAGCCGTCAGAACTTGCTTCTTGGTAAGTCAACAGACACCCTCAAGCGTGTCTTAAAAACCACCCTGGCTTCAGCCAATATGCGTGCAAGCGTGCAGGCGTGTGAGGGTGCAGAAAAATGGTGCGGGATGCGAAAATTGTTGCGAAATTGTCAGGAATTTGGTAGCGTCACCCCTTGTAGTAGACGGCTGTTTAACTACTGTTGGGGGCAAGCCCCGATGCTAACTTCGCCATTTCTTTGCCCTCCTAACCAGTCGCCAATCACCATTCGCTGTCATTTTGGCTGCCATCAGGATACAAGCCCCGACGCTACCGTAAATCCTAAAAATTCGCCGACTAAAGTCGGCGCTCAGTTTCTTCGTCACCGACTACGGACTAAAGTCCGTAGCATGGTTTGTTTTTGATTGCGTCATCAACTACAGGTTAAAACCCTTAGCATGAAATTCCGTGTTTTGCGTCATCAACTACGGACTGAAGCCCAATATGCGTGCAAGCGTGCATGGGTGCAAGAGTGCAAGGGTGTTATGGAGTGAAGCCTGCAGCATGAATTGTTTTGACGCGTCATCAAGTTTTTTCATGCTACGGGCTTTAGCCAGTGGCATGGGTAATTTTAGAACTCTCTTGCCTTTTCGGCATCTTAAGACCAACCCTTATCGCTTGGATTAAAAAAGCCAAAAGTTTGCCAGAATTAAAGGAGAATTTGGCAGCAGCGCATCAAGAAGGTGTTCTTGAGTTAGAAGAGATGTGGAGTTATGTTGGAAAGAAGGGAAGGAGTATCTGGCTTTAGAGTGCCCTTTGTAGGCGCACCTGAAAGATTGTGGCTTTTGTGATAGGGGATAGGAGTGAGTATACTTGTTGGCGACTTTTTGAAGCATTGCCAGATGCTTATCGGTGTTGTGTTGGTTACAGTGAGGGATGGTTTGCATATGATGTGGTTATTCTTGTGGCAAGGCATGGAGTGAGGGAAAGGTTTGTAGTCAGATATGTCATTTTGATAAGTGACACGACACGGTAGTCATCAGTTGTTGCGTTATGTGCGAAAGAGTTTGTTGTTTTCCAAGTCATTGGAGATGCATGAACTGGTAACTCGCTGGTTCATAGTGGAGTATAACCTGTCTTTATCACTCAATACTTGACCACTACCGTTTTTGAAAGGACTCGTTTGGCTAAATCCTTCCGCAATGATAGAAGATTTTTCGGACAATTTTGTCTACTGCGCATCTTGACTACTACATTTCCTGCACAGTTGCTTTATTGGAATTGAGATGCGACTGTAAAGCAGGGAAAAGTCCATTGAATTCCGACTGGTCAAAGTGGGCGATTTTGAGTTGAGGCTGAAATGGTTGACAAATCGGAAAAAAATAATTGGTGCCAGGGCGCGGAGTCGAACCGCGGACACCCGGATTTTCAGTCCGGTGCTCTACCACTGAGCTACCCTGGCATTTTCCTTTGTCGCACCTTCTGAGTCGTCCGCTTCAGAAACCTGCTGAGTTCGCTGGATTTTCCTCCAAACGGCGATTATAATTTTGCCACATCACGATGGAGAGCGCAATGTCAGTGTCGGGTTGCCTAAAATGAGACTGCCAAGAGGCGGACGAACCTCTCAGCAGCCCATCAGGACGGCGAGGCGAAGGTCGCCCGGAAACGCACGACGGTAATCGGCGCGCTCAGGATAATCCCCTCAAAGAGCACGAAAAGCGGGAGCAGTGATAAGGTAATTGTCAATGCAAACCAAGCCATAACGATACCTGTTAACACTGCTTGCCAAACAGGAATGCCTTGGCGAGAGCCTTGAAAGTGTTCACATTGGGCAATCGCTCTTAAGAAATTCTTGTTGTTAGGCTGCATTGTATACGCTTTCTGCCAAAGTTCTTTTGCCTATAGGACGGACGCAGTTGAAGTCTGTTTGTCTTCATCAAGCCAATTTCTGTGCTATGATTATGGCAACGAAGGTGATAAACATGCCAACCATCACTTTAAAGTTCCGCCTCAAAGAAAACCAAAAAGTCAAAACACTCATGGACGCTTGCGCTTCTATCCAACAAAAAGCCGTTGATTTCGCCATTGAAAACAACAAAACAGCCACCTTCTCCATCATAAAAGCCCTTTACCCTTC
>Ga0209393_1000880_pt1 | contig 13438 bp, 12 predicted proteins | sample SSWtaG_2_FD_184117 | JGI IMG/M metagenome (GOLD analysis project Ga0209393, IMG submission 184117) | Hot spring microbial communities from Sandy's Spring West, USA to study Microbial Dark Matter (Phase II) - SSWsed_130316 (SPAdes)... | ecosystem: Environmental > Aquatic > Thermal springs > Hot...
CGCACACGTCGGAGACCACAAATCACAGTACGTCCTCGGCGGCAGGAGCTGGCCGGCTCAGGTAGTCCCGCTCGTCCCGGGAGCAGCTGACACAATCATACTGGTCTACAACAATCCCGGCGTATACCTGTTTCACTGCCACGTCGTAAGCCACGCGGACGCTGGGATGATAGGGCTCATAATCATCGAAGAGTAGGCCAGCTGCTTTGCGCCCCGCTGTGCTGACCATCGCTGTTGTTGTGGCCGCGGCCGCTTTAGTGGGCTTTTTCCTCGCCTACACTGCGAGGCCCTCGGAGGCGCCGAAAACAACGGCGACACCGACTCCGAGAACAACCCCGGCAACGCGTGTGGAGACCACACCGACCATGACATGGCCTGTGAAAGAGGTTATCGTATCGAATCCGCCGGGCTCCGCCACAAACACTAGCATGAGCTTCGAGCCAGCCTACGTGAAGGTGGTGATAGGTGTCAACAACACAGTGGTATGGGTGAACGATGACACGGCACTCCACACCGTAACCAGCACGGCCCGGCTCTTCGACTACCAGCTCCAGCCAGGTCAGAGAGCAAGCTACACATTTACAAGGCCCGGGAGGTATGAGTATTCCTGCACGGTACATCCCTGGATGCAGGGGGTTGTCGAGGTAGTAGCCCAGGGTTGAGGAGGAGGGTTTTCCTAGCCGTCGCCGGTTCCGCCGCCCTTTCTGCCACGGGATATCTTCTGCTCGGCAGACCGGTGTTATGGAGAGATGTCTGGCCTGTTGGCGAGGTGTGCAGCTACTGCGGTATGCAGGTTGTTGATAGGAGGTTTGCGGCAGGGCTTGTTGTCGACGGGAAACGCCTCGCATACGAAGACATAGCATGCATGGTGGTTCACTACCTCTCCTTCACAGGGGCCCTGGAGCCTGTGCAGGGGGTGTGGCCTCTGGCTAGGGTGGAAAAAGCCGTCGTATACTCGTATGACGCCGAGGAGCCTTTGGAGGCTTTTACGGCATGGTATGTTGTCGGCTCATCAATCCTCACACCGATGCGCCACGGCATTATAGCGTTCAAATCCTTCACCCAGGCCCTTGAGTTTGCACGCCGTGAGGGTGGCGAGGTTACCGGCTGGGATGGAGTTATCCAGCACATGCTGGGGGACAGGGCGGGTGGCGCTGAGGCCCATGGGGAGCACTCAGCCGCCCACGCATTCAAGATAAAGCTGAGAAGGCTTGACGGCGGATACGTGACTGTGGAAAAGCTGCTTAAGGAGGGGCGGCCTGTGCTGCTCGTCTTCTTCGCTACTTGGTGTCCCACATGCAGCAAAAACATCTCAACGCTCTGGAGGGCCTACCCGAGGTTTGGTGGAAAGGTTACCGTCCTCCTCTCAAGCTTCGACCCCGGAGACACAGCGAGCAAAATCCACAACTTCCTCACAAGCCACGGCGTCAGAAACGGGTGGATAGTCACGGAGCCAAACCTCGACTTCCTCGTCACGCTACGTGTTATAACGCAGGAGACGATCTTCGGCATATCCCCGCAGGGCAAGATAGTCTACGAGAAAAGGTTCGGCACACTCACAGAGGATGAGTGGCTGCGTATCGTTGAGAAACTTTCATGAGGGGACGGGTTATATAGCGGTTCTTGGATAGCTAGCCGTGCTTGAGCTTAGGGTTGTCGGATATGTCAGGGTTGACCACGGTGATGAATATGTTAAAGCCCATGCGGGCGAGATCCCTGGACGTGTCGAGATACTTCCCGAGTATGAGGAGGCATTGGACGGGGTTGAAGGCTACAGCCACATCTTCATACTCTCGGTCTTCCACAAAGCACCACCCGAGTACAGAACCCTGCTGAAGGTGAGGCCGAGGAGGCTTTTGAGGCTCGGCATACGGGAGGAGGACCTGCCTGTCTTAGGCGTCTTCTCCACAGACTCGCCTGTAAGACCAAACCCCGTCGGGCTCACTCTCGTCAAACTTGTCAGAAGAGACGGCCGGGTGCTCCACGTGGAGGGGCTGGACCTCTTCGACGGCACACCCGTGATAGACATCAAGCCCTACAGGCCCGACTACAGGGCTGAGAACTACACCTACCCTGAATGGGTGAAGCTCGACGCGAGGCAGCCACTTTGACCGAAGACAAGCTTGAGACAAAGGAGGAATATATCTGCCCCAAGTGCCGCTACGAGCTAACCATACCCACGCGGCCCAGCGACTCAAAGGTCAGACGCATCTGGAGCCTCTACTGCCCCCGATGCGGCCACAGCTGGTATGTCAAAACACCGGTCGAGGACATAGAATACCCATAAGATAAATATCGGCTACGGAGATGTTCTCCACGGGCCCGTAGCTCAGTCAGGTAGAAAGGTGTTATTCCCTGACACATGGGTAATATGCCTCTTCGCTCCCCATAAAACATCTCGAAACAGTCATTAAACACATTGAAGACAACCGCTCTGTTACCGTATTTTATGCCATCCTCGGATATGGTCGAGGCAATACGTTTCTCTTCGTCCCATAAATGCATTATCACCGTTAATGGCATAGTGTCCAAATAAGCATCTTTAACCACCCCTGCGCTGATAGCCTGTTTAACGCCCACCTGTATCGGCTATCACATTAGGTTTGTTGGTGCATAGTTTTAGGGCCTTCTGCAAGAACATTATCGCGTTTAGACTACTCCTCCCATAGGAAGCTTCCAGAGCCAGTAATTCCCCAGAATCTATAACTTGACTCTGAACCAACTCTAACCTTGGATGAGATTATGCTTATAGGCTCCAATGCCGGGCTTAGAACCCTAGATATCTTCCTGCAGCTACCGTAGAACATGTAACCAAATACGGCTAGGACCTTGACATCCATACTTTTTTGTTACGCTTGAAGCAGCTTGAAACAAGACCCACTATCTCCATACAAACAGGACGTAATAGCCGGCCTTTAAATAAAACCCCTTATTTGGACATTATGATAACCTTAATAAGTGAGCATTTTCTAAATGCATGTTTGAGGTGTCTTATGATGAATGGGAGAAAAGTGAGTGGTGTTTCTAGGACTGTTGCAATATTAGTTGCCGTAATCATTATCTTAGCTATAGTAGCTGCAGTCGAACCCATTCTACTTCCAGCAACAACGGTAACTACGACGAGGGTACAAACTATCGAGAGAACTGTTACATCTGCTATCGGTGCGGGGACAATCACAGTAGAGAAGACAGTAACAACTACTGTTGGAGTAGAACCTAAAAAAGAGCTTGTAGTTAGAGCTGTATTCCAAACACCTGTTAGTGAGCCTTGGGATGGCGCTATACATACTGCTATTCTAGCTGTTAAAGAAGAATTTGAGGCGAAAGGAATTAAAGTTGACTACAAGTTTGTAGATAGGAAGATAGATCCAAAGGAATACGAGTTAGCTCTAGAAGATGCAGCTAAAGTGGCTGATATAGTTTTTCTAGACGCATTCCTTAAAGAGGATATAGCGAGAAGAGTTGCAGAGAAGTATCCAAATGTAGCTTTCGCAGCTGGAAGTGAATATCTCCCTACTCCGCCCAACTTTGCAGTATTTGATAACTGGCTACATCAACCAGCTTTTCTAGCAGGTATAATCGCTGGAAAGATTACTAAAACTAACAAGATAGGTGTTGTAGCAGCTATGGATATAAATGAGGTAAACAGGATAGTTAATGCATTCATTCTTGGAGCTAAGACTGTTAACCCAGATGTTAAAGCTAAAGTTGTATATCTTCTTGGAAACATTCCGCCAGGAGAATCCCCATGGTATCATCCTGCGACTGCTAAGAGGCTTGCAAAGACCCTGATAGACCTAGGTGCAGATGTAATTTTTGCTGAGAGAGTAGGAGCCGAAGAAGCTGCTAGAGAAGCATATGCTGAAGGTAAGCCTGTCTGGGTTGTAGGCATGATGGCCGACCAGTATGAGAGAGCTCCAGAAGTAACAATAACGAGCCTTGTCTGGGATATGAGACCGACTGTAAGGGTGGCTTTTGAAAGAGTACTTGCAGGAACATGGACTCCAGATAATCTTGGAACATATTCATGGATGACTTTCGGTGGATCGTATCTCGCAGATTTCCACCATTTCGGTAACCCTTCACCACCATTAACGAAAGAAATAATAGATCTAGTCAAAGAATGGGAGAAAAAGATATTGGAAGGAGAAACATGGGTTCTAATTGTTGAGACACCGCCAGTATCTGACTTCTAAAACTTTAAAACTCCCAATAATAAAGAAAAACATTCGATAACTCAACAAAATGCTTTAAACCTAGAGTTGATCTAAAAATGGTCAGAGAGCAGAATATGAATACGGCTGTAAAGCTGATAGAGGTTAGCAAGACTTTCCCTGGAGGAGTAATAGCCGTAGATAATGTATCCCTAGAGCTTAATGGGGGTATACTATATGGGGTCGTTGGACCTAACGGTGCAGGGAAATCTACATTAATGAATCTAATAAGTGGATATCTTCTCCCAGATAAAGGAGAAATATACATCTACGGTAATTTGATAGAAGATTTCCATGAAGCAATTTCTGCAGGGGTAGTAAAAGTAGAGCAGAATCCAAATCTAGCACCTAGTTTAACACTTAAAGAACATCTAGCTCTACTCCTATCCAGTATCTCAGTCAAGACTGGTGGATTAGAGAGAAGATGTGAAGAATTAATGGGTAGATTAGGAGTTAGGGTCAACCTTGATGCTAGAGTTGAAGATCTACCTATAAGCCATTTAAGAATTTTCGAGATAGCTAAAGCTTTACTTCTCTGTGAATTATTGAGTGAGGCTGGAAGAAAGCCTATACTCATTCTAGATGAAGCAACAGTATTTCTTCCTATTCAGCAGAAACAAGTTATTAAAGACGTGCTGAGAAATTTACTTCCCAGAGAATATACAATACTCTTAATATCGCATGATCTAGCTGAAGTAATAGATGTTTCCGACCAGATAATTGTGATGACTACTGGAAGAGCATCATCAATCTTTAGATCAGAAAGATTAGATATGTCAGAATTAATTAGATCCATGTTTGATGTAGCTTTAGTCTCGGAATCAGTTAGATCTGCTTCTAAGATTGTAGGAACTGATTATGCTCTTAAAGTTGAAAAGCTGAATGTTAGAGATGATCGAGGAAATCTTGTAGTTAAAGATTTAGATTTAATAGTGTATTCGGGAGAAGCTCATGGAATAGCTGTTGTACCTGGAACAGGTGAGAAGGAGCTTGCAGAATGCATTTATGGTTTAAGACGTGCAGAATCTGGGAGAATACTGCTTTTCGGTGAAGATGCAACGAAGCTAGATATTTTTCGAATAAAAAAGAAAGGAGTAGCCTTCATATCTGACGATAGAATTAGAGATGGCATAATACCTGATGCATCTGTAGAGGATAATCTAACTATTGGCAGTGAAGACAACTTCTCGTATTTTAAAAGGATCTTTATAAATACTGAGAAGAGGAAAGCATTGGCTGAAAACTTAGTAAAAGAGTTCTCGATACTTGTCAAGAATCTTAGAGCACCTATCATAACATTATCAGGAGGAAACATGCAGAGAGTTTATCTAGCTAGAGCTATGGGAGGTCATGTAAGGCTGTTGATAGCTCTCCATCCTACGGTTGGTCTCGACCCAATGGGGACAAAGATCTTCTTTGATAAAGTTAATGCAAGAAGGATAAGGAATCTTACAACCATCATTATATCTCCTAATGTAAAAGAGTTGATGGCATTCTGCGATAGAATATCAGTAATGAGTGGAGGAAGAATCATTGGAACATTCAAGCCTGAAGAAGTCACTGTAGAAAGACTAGGATTAATGGTTAGCGGGGTAGCCTAGAAATTGATCAGCTTAAAACTTGTAAGAAGAGAACTTCTCCCCTTAAAATATAGAATATTATTACCAGTAGCTTCAACTCTCTTAGCGATAATCGCATCATCCATCTATATCGTAATTGCTGGAGGAGATGTCTTCCAAGTATATTATTATCTATTTACATGGCCATTGTCTTATCCTACGGAGATTTTTGTAACAGCTACTCCTTTACTGCTACTTGCTCTTGCTGTTACAGTAGCTTTTAAAGCTAGATTCTGGAATATCGGTACACATGGTCAATTCATCGTGGGAGGCTTAGTAGCTGCATGGCTTGGTGTAGTCTTGAAAGACCTTACTCCATACCTGCTGATACCACTCATTTTAATAATAGCATATCTGGGAGGTTCAGGGGTTGCTTTAATATCATGGTGGCTTAAAGTAAAGAGAAATCAAGATGAAGTTCTTACAACTATACTAATATGGTCTGCGATACTGCTGATTAATGCAGGTCTTTTGACAGGTCCTTTACGCTCACCTTATACTACTTATCCTCAATCACAAGAGATAGGGATTAATGCTAAACTTCCAATTCTAATTCCTGAGACTAGGCTTCACGCAGGCGTAATAATACCTTTCATAGTCTTGATCGCCGTCTGGATAATCTTTAACCGTACAAGCTTTAGGAATAAGATGATTGCTGTTACCGTCCCAAGAGTTGCCATACTTGAAGGTATAAACATCTCTAGAACATACTTCTGGGTTGCATTTCTCAGCGGTGGAATAGCTGGTCTAACTGGAGCAGTAGAGCTGATGGGGATACTATACTACATGACACCGTTCGTAGGTCCATACTATGGTTTAGTGGCTCTCGCTATAGCAATGCTCGGCAACCTAAACCCGATAGGAGTAATGGTTGCAGCACTATTCTTCAGCATATTAATAAATGGAGCGAATGCAATGAGTTGGAGTACAGGTGTACCAAGCTTCCTCTCAGACATAATACAAGCTCAGACACTAATCTTCCTCCTAATCTTCAGTATATTTAATATGTATAGACCAACGATCATCCGAAGCAAATCTGGAAAAGCAAAACCCCAACCTATTAAGCTCAAGCCCCCACAATCCTTAGATCCTGAAGATAGGAAAATCACAATCAATAAAAACACACTAAAGCTTTTAATAATTTCTATAGCAGTAGTGTTCTTCTTTTTCATATTAGATTTGGGGTATCCAGGTTTTAAGGGAAGCTATATTAACTCGGTGGTCTCAAGTATAATCGGCTTAACCTTAATTATATCTGCACCGATAGTCTTCGCAGCAATAGGTGAGACATTCATTGAGAGAGCTGGCATGATTAATCTAGGGATACTCGGCATAATGATATCTGGAGCTGCGTGGGGTTTCATGGGTGCATACTTCTATGGAAACATAATCTACGGAATAGTTGCTGCAGCACTCATGGGAGCAGCGTTAGGAGCAATCTTTGCTTTTCTAGTTGTAACTCTAGGAGTTCAACAACATATTGCAGGAATATCTATAACATTCTTCTCAATGAATTTATCATACTTCTTCCATAGAGTATTAATTGGTTCACCATTAGTTGAGCCTACTGTTCCTCCCACCTCTACAATTCATATACCAATAATAGGAAATCTACCAATAATTGGAAGTATCTTCAAACAGAACCTATACACCTATATCGGAGTCTACGCATTAGCTCCAATCGCCATAATCATATTATTTAAGACTAAATGGGGGCTGATAATTAGAGCATTAGGGGATAATTCAAAGACTGTTGATGCAGCTAGAATTAGAGTACATCTATCTAGATATGTATCGGCGATTCTAGGTTCAATGTTGATGGCAGTAGGGGGGGCATACTACTCCTTGGTAGATTTGAGAACCTTCAACCTGAACGTTGGAGGAGAATGGAGCTGGATAGCTCTAGCACTAGTTATCTTAGGCAACTGGAATCCTCTATGGGTTTGGCTTGCATGCATCTTCTTTGGAATGCTTAACGCGGTCCAAGCCTGGCTTGTAGCAACAGTCATCCAGATACCATATCAATTCTTCCAGTCAATACCATACATAGCAACGATAGCTGCATCAGCAATACTAGGTAAACGTGTAAAACCTCCTAAAGCTTTACTACAACCATATCGAAGAGAGTAATAATGTCTTTGCAAGAATGGTTTAACGAGCTATTAAAGAATTCAGGTGTACAAGCATCAATCAAAGAATCTGACGGCAAATTGTTATGGATTGAAATTGATAATCCTAGCTTGTTACTATCTTTAGTAAATCTTCAAGTTTATTATCCTTTAGAATCAGTTGAGATGCTTATACTCTGAACATGCTGGATAGAGAAGATACAAGATGATGTAGCTGATGCTTATCACCCATATGTGAGGAACAAGATGATTGAGATTGCTTTTCTCGCCTCGCATACTCTAGAATGACTAGACCGAGAGATATGGAGATTCTCTATGATATGATAACTAAATATGAAAAAGTCTTTGACGTTAGTTACTTCAATATTCTTTCATCAAGCGTTACAGATTTCCAATATACTGGGTCAACAACTTTAACTTCTTCAATGTTCCTTTCCGACACTATTCTACCATTTTTTATAACATATAGAGGACGTTTAAGATATGCTAAAGCTTCTATCTCATTAAATGCATCAAGTACAACTAAGTCTGCTTTCTTCCCTTTATCAACACCGTATATAGATTCTATTCTAAGAGCTTTTGCACCATTAACTGTTATAAGGTCAAATGATTTTATAAGCTCATTGTAACCCATCATCTGGGCTACATGTACTGCCATGAAGAGTACTTGCATCATATCTCCTCTACCTAGTGGATACCACGGGTCCATAATACAATCATGTCCTAAAGCTACATTAACCCCGTTCATTAGTAACTCCTTTATTCTCGTCAACCCTCTTCTTTTAGGATATTTATCGTATCTTCCTTGAAGATGGATGTTTATCAGAGGGTTTGGTACAATTGTTATCTCTGCCTTTTTAAGAATTCTATAGAGTTTATCAGCGTATGCATCATTGTAGGAGTGCATTGCTGTGGTATGTCCAGCGGTTACTCTACCCTTATATCCTTCTTTGATGGTTTTAGCTGCAACAACTTCTAGAAAACGGGATTGCTCATCATCCGTCTCATCCACATGTCCATCTATATCTCTATCATATTTTTTAGCTATATCAAATGCTATCTCAATGGATTTGACACCGTCTTCTCTCGTATACTCTAGGTGTGGGATCATTCCAACATTATCGGCGCCAGTCTCTACAGCTTTCTCCAGTAACTCTACATTCTCAGGCTCGGTCAGTATTCCATCTTGAGGAAAAGCTGTTATCTGTATATTTACTATGTCTTTGAATAAGCGTTTAACTTCAAGTAGTCCCTTAAGTGTTGTAAGACTCTTCTCGGTAACATCTGCATGAGTTCTAATTCTTGTTGTACCATAGGAGACCATGAGCATTAAGGCTTTCCTACATCTGTTTACTATGTCCTCGATACTGAGCTTCTTCTTATATTCTGACCATATCTCGATTCCTTCAAGTAGAGTTCCGGATTGATTGAATCTAGGGTCACCAACGGTCAGTACTGAATCAAGATGGAAATGCATATCAATATATGTAGGCATCACCAATCTTCCATCAACATCGATTACTTCATCATCTCTAACAGGAATCTGTGGAGCAACCTCTGTTATTCTATCATCTTCTATCTTTATATCGAATACTCCATCTCTACCTCTAATCTTAGCTTTTTTAATTATCATATTCAACAATCTCATTCAATACTATTTAAGGCTTGAATGCATCTTGGCCACGCCAATCAATCCATTCATCGTTATAACCGCGTCAACTCCAGCACGATCTTCAATATAATCAACTTCTTAGTGATCTCAAGCATAGGTGTTCTAATTGTCTTCGGCCCGCAACAACTCTCAACCACGCTACTGTCCATTCTCTACTTAGCAGTAGCCCTCCTCCCTGTGATTGGGCTGAACCTGATTGTCGGCGTGATGACACTAGTGTTCATGGAGCCTGAGTCCGTTATCAACGCGTTTAACTCTGTGGTGGCGGCAGTCTCAGGCTTCTCGTACCCCCTCTCCCCCCTATCCATCTTCCTGCAGACCCTCGGTCCGGTTCTCCCCTACTCACATATGGTGGAGTCTACGAGGGAGATATTGATGGGGTCTTTCCAGTTGCGGCCTACTCCCCCAATCTACTTCTCATAGTGTATCTGTTCATCGGGCTATGGGTCTACAAGGTTGGTGAATCGCTCTATGTTAGGATGAGAGGCGTCAGTTAGTAGGGTGGTGGCTGGAGATCGAGGGGCTTAAAGTGGTATGTCAGGCAGGGGCCTGGTTTGTCTCCGACCTCGTATCCTATCCGTTCTGGACGGTGTTCCTTTTTCTCACAATCTTCATGCACTCCCCCCGAACTTCTGAGGTCCCAGTACCACCTCAACGCGTTAACTTGGAGCTTTTTCTTCATCCTGTTCTCATCCTTCACATGGGCAGCCACCTCTCTCCACATCGGTACAGCAGGGGATACTCGAGAACGTGCTGGTTGCTGGGGGGAGCGTTACGCTACATGTTACAGGCAGAATCGTCATCTCTCTGCTAGAGTTCGCGGTCGGTGCACCTGTCCTACTCCTGATCTCGGCGGTGGGTTTCGGCACCACCATAAGCGTGGCGCGGCCCGATCTTATGGTCGCGGCCCTCCTCCAAGCTGTCGTCTTCCCCTATCTCTCCAGCTCGATACTTATCGCTCTGCGCTCTCCTTGGATTATACAGAACGTAGTACAGTTCGCTGCCCCCTTCTCGAGCGGCTCCATACCCGTTGAGGTGCTCCCAACAGAGATTCAGGCAGTCCTCCCCTACTCCCCGTTCTTCTACATCATCCACCCAATCGTCGCCTCCGCTACAGGAAACTTCTCTACCTCAAAGGCTCAACAGTGATCCTCTCCCTCGGAGCGATAGCGGTCTGGATGGAGAAAGCCCTGATGAGGCGGGCCCTTAAGAGAGGGCGGCTCTCCCTCTCTTAACCCCCTCCCCTTTTTCTCCCCCTAAACCAATAATTTCATCCTGAACACGAAATAATCTAAATATAGTTCTCATTAAAAGTTCTTCACGAGCCCGTAGCTCAGCCAGGTGGAGAGGAAGAAATAAACCTCATAACGTCCGATTTAACCGGTATAACGGTCAGAAACATACATAACTTGGGATCAAAGTCCGCTGGGCCCGAGTTGTAGTTCAGAAACTCTATATGTCTTGACCGTGCTTTTAGAGCTGGTTCAAGTAGTTTTTATGATTGTGAAGCCGCGTACCTTCCTCGGCCTGTTCCATCTGGAAGTAACTTGGCTTATGGCTAAATGCTCCTTTATAATCTTGGTTTGTAGCTCCCCGCTCTCTAGCGGGTAAAAGACGTCCCACAAAACGGCTATTGTCCTTCCACCTTCCTTTATAGCGGTCGTGTGTTCTACCGTATCAACCCCTCTGGTTTGGCTGTCTCGGCCTGATAACGGCTACCCTTGGTGCGTGCTTCTTTTCGAGGACGTCTAAATCCCTGCCTAAAAACTCCTCGATTGTTAGTCTTCGGCTATTCTCTTTCATACTCTTCCCTGTCGTCGCATCTCGGACAACCATTGTAGGGGTTTCTGCATAAGGCGCAGTTACCCCTATTACACCCATTCGACCTCTTCCCCATCTCCTATTCCAAATCCTCAAACTTGATGTTTGCCCTTGGCTTCTCCCCGTTCTTCCTACTTCCTTCCTCGTCTTAGTCCCGCAAACATGGCATTTATCAGTTATACAATACCCTTTCCCGCATGAGTCACGGTAGTAAACGATAAGAAACTAGAGATGGGTCTGTTTCAACCTTTCACTAATTGATGAACGATATGACATCAGAGGCGGCATTTATAACTTAATGTTTGAATTTTTTGAGAGATGTTTTCATAGTATGTGTTGAGGTTTAGGGTTGATTTCTAAAAAGTTGGTTTCGAGGAAGTGTTCAAATATGACTGATCTTGTTTGGTTCTGATATCTGCACCATTCTACTGGGAAAGAGTCAACCGGTCCACCTGCGTTAAAATACGCGTCAGATTTATCTACTTCCCCTCAGTTGTATGTTGTGGGCGGTTTCAGTTAATGGATGATGATGAACTTGTCTTGGCTGTGGCAGGGCTGATGCATGATGTCGGGAAGGTTGTTCAACGTGCTGGGGTACGTGGTATTCATCAGTATCTATCTAAGGAATTGGCTGGAGAGTTTCTATCCAATCTTGTGTATGTGGAGGTCGTTAAGGATTTTGTTTATAGACATCATGAACGTGGTGATGGGCTTCTGGGGTTTCTTGTGAAGGCTGACCATATCTCAGCCATGGAGCGTGATGTAGAGCTTGAAGAGGATAGTATGGGTAGTTATAAATCGTTGTATAGGCTTTTACAGTCTCCTCTGACAAACAAGTTTTACTACGGCCTTAATCCCCTCGATCTCTCACCGCATCTTAAAGCACTCAGACCTGTTGAAGCTAATACGTGTAATGAAAACGATTATGCAAACCTTCTCAAAAAACTTGAGGGAGAACTTGGAAGTCTTAAACAACTGTACAGCCGCTCGGGGAGTGGGTTGGCGTATATTGTAACTCTTGCCGAGGTTCTGCGAAAGTATTTGTTTTTCTGTCCGTCTGCTCCCTCGATAGAGAGGGAGCCTACTAATTCTTTGTATGAGCATTCTAGGATGGTGGCCGCCCTTTCTATATGTCTTAAACGTTCTGATGGTAAGGGATTTACGATAGTATATGGTGATGTTGGTGGTATTCAACGGTTTGTCTATGGGCAGAGGGTGTATAAGGGTGCGCTTAAGTCGCTGAGGGGTAGGAGCCTCTACATCACTATACTTTCCGACGCTATTGCCAAGCATTTGCTGTTGAGTCTAGACCTGCCTCATGTTAACTTGGTTTACTCAAGCGGGGGCAACTTTATGCTGGTCTCCGAGCTGCTTGACGAAGAGCGTAAGAGAGGGCTTGTCGAAGAGGTTAACAGATTTCTGTTGAAGAGGCATAAGGGCCTGGTCAGGCTGAGTCTTGGATTTGCCGATGTCCGCCTCGGAGATGATGACCCAAGGATTGTTTCGAATGCTGTTGCCGAAGCTCAGAGAGATGCAAGGAGGGGGAAGGAGCGGTTGTTCTACGACATGTTGGAGGACGATTATGGCCTGTTCTTTGAGTCGAAGATTGCGCCCAGTGGTAGGGTCTGTGAGTCATGTGGGTTGGAGATTGATGGTGATGAAAGGGTTCAAATGGATGAGGGTTCGGTGGGAGAGGAGCTGCCTGTTCTCTGTTCTAGTTGTTTTGGGTTGATTAAGCTTGCTAAGGATGTTGCCTCGGCGAGGTACTTGGTGGAGGTGTGGATGGATGATGGTTATGTGCTTTCAAAAAAATTTGCCGATGTCTTGAATTTTACTGTTGATGGTTTGAGAGTTGCATATCTGTTTGTTAAAAAGCCTGAGGAGATTGGTTGGCTCCGCGGTGAAAATGGTGTAAGGCTTATCTGGGTTAAAAGGTTGAACGACACTGATTTCCTAGCGGATGCGAAGGAGTTCTGGGATAGG
>Ga0209393_1000881_pt1 | contig 13423 bp, 10 predicted proteins | sample SSWtaG_2_FD_184117 | JGI IMG/M metagenome (GOLD analysis project Ga0209393, IMG submission 184117) | Hot spring microbial communities from Sandy's Spring West, USA to study Microbial Dark Matter (Phase II) - SSWsed_130316 (SPAdes)... | ecosystem: Environmental > Aquatic > Thermal springs > Hot...
TTTTGATGTCCTCAACTACACGCCTTTCAACATCTATTTTGACATGATTGGCGTCACTTACCTAATCCCTTCCGATGTCGGCTTCAGTTTCTGGTTCTTCGCATTCGTTGTGAGGCGGTTGCAAATGGTCGTCCGTTCAGCAATGGGTTTGACTGACCACCAGCAACCTTTGGAGATGCAAACCATTGGTGGTTTGTTTGCCTTGTTCGCTTTGCAGATGTGGGTTGCCCGCCAATACCTGCGCGATGTCTTCGTTCAGGCTTGGCGAGGAATTCGCCCCGACCCAAACGCAGCACCATTGCCATACAGGCATTTGCTCATTGTGCTGGGAATTTGCGTTGTCTTCCTAATTGCATGGGCTATTGGCTTCAGCACCGCTATACACTGGGCAATTGCCTTGTTCGCAATCCATTACATCTGGCGCACCATGACTGCTCGGATGGTGGCAGAGGCAGGTTTGTTCGTTTTTTGGACGCCTTCACCTGTCAACTTCCTTTTGCGCTTTTTCGGGCGCGATTTAATTGGAGCGCCGAGCATTTCTGGGTTGACGATGGTGCATTCAAAGTTCAGCGATTCCGCTACTTGCTTGTTGCCTCAAGCCCTTCAAGCCTTCAAAATCGCTCACTCAGAAGGGCTGAACCAGCAGCAAATTTTCAAGTTGATGTTGGCGTCAACTGTGGTGTCCATGATGGTTTGCCACCCAACAAGTTTGCGAATCCTTTACACCGCGACCGTGCCGAAGATGGGTTGGTGGACGCGTGGGTATCCTCAATGGCTCGCTAACGATTTCTTGACCCGTTTGGCTCAGGATTTGAAAATGCCAACATGGCATTACTTCTCATTGCTCGGCGGTGCAATCGCAACTGTTTTCCTTGCCTGGATGCGTTGGCAGTTTTTCTGGTGGCCGTTCCACCCCCTCGGGTTTGCAGCGGCAAATGCCGTCCCTTGGTTCGGTGACCGTTACGGTTTCAGCATGCTGCTTGGTTGGTTGGCGAAAGCGATGGTCATGTGGTTTGGTGGGATCAGGTTGTGGCACTTCTTCAGACCGTTCATGATGGGCATGATCGTCGGCAACACATTCATCTTGTTCACTCTTCTGCTCATCCACTTCTTCTTCCCGACCAACGAGGTCGTAGTGATTGAATGAACGGGAACTCGAAGCCAAAAAGAACGGGAGGGCAACGGCTTTGTCTTCACCAATTCTTCTCCATCGGCTGAGACAAAGCCTTTGCCCTCTTTTTCGGCATGGCTTCAATCGTAAACTTTGGTGACGATGCCAGCGCCGACGGTTCGTCCACCTTCGCGGATAGCGAATCTCAGACCTTCCTCAAGAGCGACAGGGTAAATCAGTTCAACATCAAACTCCACATTGTCGCCGGGCATGACCATCTGGATGTCGGGTGGCAGAGTGATGACTCCAGTTACATCGGTGGTTCGGAAGTAAAACTGAGGGCGATAACCTGAAGTGAACGGGGTGTGTCGCCCGCCTTCTTCCTTGCTCAGGACATAAACTTGGGCTCGGAACTTAGTGTGAGGCTTGATGGAGCCTGGCTTGGCGATAACATGACCTCGCCTGACTTCCCTTTTATCAACGCCACGAAGGAGCAAACCGACATTGTCACCTGGTTGCGCTTCATCCAAAACCTTACGGAACATCTCAATTGAAGTGCATACCGTTCTGCGAGGCTCCATGGAGAAGCCGACAATTTCAATTTCTTCACCGGGCTTCAAGATACCGCGTTCAACTCGCCCAGTCACCACTGTTCCGCGACCAGCGATGCTGAAAACATCTTCAACGGGCATGAGGAATGGCAAGTCAGCAGGTCGCTGAGGGATCGGAATGAATTCATCTATTGCGTCAATCAACTGCCAAACAACGCCGCACCACTGACAATCTTCCCTACCACAACCGCATTCAAGGATTTTCAAAGCGCTGCCGCGAATGACTGGAACTTCGTCGCCAGGGAAGCCGTATTTGGTCAGCAAGTCTCTAACTTCAAGTTCGACCAAGTCAATCAGTTCAGGGTCATCCATCATGTCAGTCTTGTTGATGAAGACGATGATGTAAGGGACATTGACTTGTCGGGCAAGCAGAACATGTTCGCGGGTCTGTGGCATCGGACCGTCAGGCGCGCTGACGACCAAAATGGCACCATCCATTTGCGCTGCGCCCGTGATCATGTTCTTGATGTAGTCAGCGTGACCTGGGCAGTCAATGTGGGCATAGTGGCGCTTGAAAGATTCAAACTCCACATGGGCAATGTTGATGGTCAAACCGCGAGCCTTTTCCTCAGGTGCTTTGTCAATGTCCTCATAGCGCAGGTATTGTGCCAGAGGACGACCTGTGTTTGGGTCAATGCGTTTTGATAGCACCAATGTAATTGCGCTGGTCAGAGTCGTCTTACCGTGGTCAACATGACCGATTGTTCCGATGTTAACATGGGGTTTGACCCGCTCAAATTTTGCCTTCGCCATGGCTGCTCACTCCTCCTTACACTCATGGGCTTTCTTTGCTATCCTGTTTGCAGCGGCGCATGGCATTATAGCGACGAAAAAGCATGGCGTCAAGCCTTTGAGAAAAGCGTTATCCTTTGATGAGTGGAGGTGGAAGGGATGGAGAAGAGCGAGCAGATGCTACCTTACTATCGGCAATGTTTTGTGTGCGGTGAGACACGGTTGGGAAGGTTAGGCGTCAGGTTTAAAGTTGTCAATGGAACAGTTAGGGCGAATTTCACGCCAACTGAAAAGCATGTCGGCTTCCCAGGTATAGTTCACGGTGGGATCATTACTGCCCTACTGGATGAAGCAATGGTTTGGGCAATTTACGCTGCGACAGGACAACTTGCACTTTCCGCTGAAATAACTGTCCGCTTCCTGAAACCTTTGCCTGTCGGACACACAGTGGAAGTGGTCGGCTACCTTGTCCGTAAGCAAAAGCGAATATGGGAGGTTGCCAGCGAAATCCATGACGAACAGGCAATCATTTACGCCCGTGCGTGGGGACGGTTCGTCCCTGCACCCAGCGAGGAAAGCGAGCAATGGCAAAGCGCTTTGCAGCAGTCAAAACCTTAAACTTTCAGCGGCTCAATCCATTGCCGTTTAACCCCGTTTTAAGGCATCAACAATTCGTTCCATTGCCTCTGCTATCACGCTATCTGGATAGGTAAGGGAAATTCGGAAGTAGCCTTCACCTGCAGGACCGTAACCACCACCTGGTGTAACGGCGACATGGGCTCGCTCCAGCAAGAAGGTCGCAAACTCCTGTGAGTTAGAAAAGCCTTCTGGAATAGGAGACCAAATGTAAAGGCTACCCTTAGGCGTTGAAGAGGATATGCCCGCCTCCTTCAAGGCATTCAGCACAAAATCTCGACGCCGTTGATAAGTGTCAACGACGGGACGAATAATTGATGGGTCTTGACACCAGAGTTGAAGGGCTTTAGCGCCAGACCTTTGAATTGGTCGGAAGATGCCGCTGTCAATGTTGTCTTTGACGGTCGCTAAAAGCCGAACGGCTTCCGAGTTACCAACCGCCCAGCCTATCCTCCAGCCTGTCATGGCGAAAGGTTTGCTCAATGAACCAAACTCAACGGCGATTTCTTTGGCGCTGGGAACTTGCAAGATGCTTGGGGCAATGTAGCCGTCGTAGGTGATGTCAACATATGCTGCATCGTGGCAGATAAGCAAACCGTATTCTTTGGCGAATGAGACGGCTTCCTCAAAGAATTCAAGGGTCACACAAGCAGCCGTGGGGTTGTTGGGATAGTTGAGCCAAAGCAACTTAGCCCGCTTCAAAACATCCGAGGGGATGGCAGAAAAGTCTGGAGTCCAGTTCTTTTCGGGAAGCAAAGGCATCGGGTAACTCTCCGCCAATGCCAGCAACGCACCAATTTTGTAGACAGGGTAGCCGGGTTCAGGGACCAAGGCGACATCGCCGGGGTCAAGGTAGCAAAGCGCTATGTGAGCGATGCCCTCCTTTGAACCAATCAACGGGACAACTTCACTTTGAGGGTCAACCTCAACACCAAACCTCTTTAGGTAATACTCGGCGATTGCTTTTGGGAAAACATCTAGCGGCCAATCGCTACCGTAGCGGAATCGGTCGGGGTCGTTGACATCTGTTGCGGAGCGGATAAGTTCAAGCACGATTGGGTCTGGGGTTGGGACATCAGGGTCACCAATCCCTAAACTGATGACCTGAATACCTTTCGCTTTCAACTCACGGACTTTCGCTCCAATGGCAGAAAACAGGTAAGGACCAAGTTTCTCCATCCGCTGTGACGGCTTTGGCATTTCCCAACCTCCTCTCGCAGTGGTTTATTTTCAATCGCTGCTTTCCCAAACGAGTTCTCCACGAAAAACTTCAACGGCGGGTCCGGTCATGTAGACCTTATTGTCGTCCCGCCACTCAATGGTCAATGTCCCTCCTGGCAGGTGAACCTTTGCCTTTCGCTCAGTCCGACCAATTCTGGCAGTGATGACCAAAGAAGCGCAAGCGCCTGTCCCGCAAGCGAGGGTCAGTCCAGCACCTCGCTCCCAAACCCTGACCTTGAGTTCGTTCTCGGACACAACTTGCACGAACTCAACATTCGTCCGTTGAGGGAAAGCAGGGTGACGCTCAATTTTCGGTCCAGTCATTTCAACGGGGAAGCCATCAACATCGCTCACGAAGATGACACAATGTGGGTTGCCCATTGAAACGGCGCTGACGGTGAAAGTTCCGACTCCCTCAACGGTCAAAGGGACTTCTATTGCCTCACCGCCGTTCCCTAAGGTCGTTGGAATTTGCATTGGGTTGAAAATTGGCTCACCCATGTCAACGGTAACAGCAACCGCTTTCCCTCCCTTTGCTTGAACCCAAACGGTTTTGAGCCCAGCCAGAGTTTCAACTTTGACCATTTCACCCTTAGCATAATCTCGGTCGTAGAACCACTTTGCAGCACAACGAATTCCGTTCCCACACATTTCCGCTTCGCTGCCGTCGGGATTAAAAATCCGCATTATGAAGTCGGCGTTCTCAGAAGGCAAAATCCAGATAACACCGTCGGCGCCCACACCGAAATGGCGGTCACAAACGAAGCGGGCAAATTCGTTCAAATCATCTTCGTGCAACGGCATACCGTCCAGCGCACTGATCACGACAAAATCGTTACCCAGTCCGTGCATCTTGACGAAAATTAACGGCACGACCAACACCCATCACCTCACTCATTTACAGATTTGCTCTAAATTTGCTCTAAGATTCGGTGGGTGCTTGCTGGCGGGGGCGCTTTTGTTGCTGCTGCTGTTGCTGCTGCTGTTGTTGCTTGCTTTGTTGTTGGGCTTGACGGGCTTGTTCTGCTTGTTGAGCCTCAGCCATCAGCCGACCGACAACATCCCCAACGGGTCTCATCGGGTCAACATACAGCACGCCATGCTTGAAGACGAGGACTTGCTTGTTTGTCCCTTCAAGTTCCAGCACGAAAGTGTAAGTGTCAAATCCCCGCACGATACCCCTCAGTTGCATCCCCGTGAAGAAATGCACCGCCACAGGGATTCGTTCCCTTCTCAGGAAATTCAAGTAACCATCCTGAACTTTCATCTGCTTCTCGTTGCTCACGCCCCTTCGCCTCCTTGAAAAGTTTTCCCAAACGTAAACCCACGCCCCTTTTCTCTCATCGCCTCAGGGACGCAATAATTGTGGCACTAATTTTCTTTCGGCTCAAGCCCTTAATTGCATCTTCACCCAAACAGCAGCAAAATATCAGCGGTGATAGAAATGAGGCGAAGTTTCACCCTCGTTGAGTTGTTAGTAGTCATAGCAATCATTGCTGCCCTTGCAGGGTTATTGCTGCCTGTTTTGGCTCAAAGTCGGGAGAAAGCAAGGCAAACTGCTTGTCTGAGCAACCTCCAACAAATGGCAATGGCTACCCTTCAATACGCCCAAGATTGGGACGATACCTTTCCCATGAGCGGTTATGAAGCCATGGATGCCTTCGGGAGACCATGCTTCGTCAGCGTCGGTTCGGTAATCCTTCCCTTCCTCGGCGACCGTCGCATATTAGCATGCCCAACCGAACCCGATGCCTACGACACAAGTAGTTATGCGGAAGCGATGGGATTGACGGGAGGGGAATGCGGGAGCGGAAAGGGAGGTGGAGGCAGTTACGCCTTAAACTCTGCCGTTTTCGTTTCAGGAAATGCTCCACACCTAAACCTTGTCGCCCAAAAGCCCGTTAGGTTGACAGAGTTGCGTTATGCCTCTCAAACCGTTCTCAGCTACGATGGGAATGTCGCAGCAGGCAATCAATGTAACTTCTCTCCTTTTGAACCCGCATTGGAAGGCAGGCACCTTGGGAGTTGCAATGTCAGTTTCGCTGATGGACACGCTAAAGCCTTACCGACATTGCTATCGGGATGCGTGGCACAAAATGTCAACGGTAAAGTTCTACCCGAATACTGCGCCGGGACCCATTTGCCTTACGGGCGCCGTTGTGGACAAACTTCAAACATCCCATGCACCCACAATTTGACGGGAGTAGTTGCTCGGGACGAGTGGGGTTTGTGTGTTATGAACCTACGCTGAAAACTTTCTCCCGTTCGTTGAACTTTGGCTGCAGGAGTTCACAGAGTTCCTCTGCGACTTCCTCCAAAGCATCCACAATGACAGGTGAAAACTGCTTACCACGCTCTTCCCTGATGCGATTTAAAGCCTCATCAAAAGAGAGGGGCGGTTTGTAAGGGCGAGGGGATAGCAAAGTGTCCAAAGTTTCCGCAACGGAAATGATTTGGGCTTCCAAGGGGATTTCATCGGCTCGCCTTTGGTCGGGATAGCCGTTACCGTCATAACGCTCGTGGTGCCAACGAACCCAAAGGGCAATGTTCTTGGGCAAACCCAGCTGACGCAAGAACTGTTCGCTGTAAATGGGATGCTGTTGGATAAGGTGGCGTTCCTCTTCTGTTAATTGTCCTGGCTTTGAAAGGATATGAGATGGTAGGAACAATTTGCCCAAGTCATGCAAAGTCGCTGCCAGTTCCAAGAGAACTAACTTGCTGGGAGATATGCCTAAAGCCTTGCCCAACTTTTGAACGATGAGCCTTAACCGTTGAGGGTGGTGTTGCTCCGTCGGGTCAACTTGCCCGTGCAATAGCCCAGTTAGCGACTCCAACAAAACTGTCAAATTAGTCAAGACTTCCACTGGGTAAAGCCAAGCCAACAAAAGAGGAGACAACCACTCGGCGAACCTTTCAAGGTAATGCAAATCCGACTGGCTGTAGGGGACAGCGGAAAGCCGATACCGACAAAGCCCAATAGCACCTAAAGTCTCCCCTTGCCAGCGAACCGGGACGATGAGGCAAGGGCTTGAAGTTATCTCGTCTATCGTTACCTTCAGCGTCGTCAACCATTCGCTTGATAGAGTGTATTGGACTGGTGGGATGGGAGGGATTTTTTCCCCGATGACAATTTGGGGGCGAATGTATTGACCATCAGAATCCACCAACCACAAAATCCCGACATTGGAAACGGTTGTCGCCATCAGCATTTGAAGGAAAAGTTTCAGAAGGGCACTTTTGTCAGATGCGGAAGGGGGATGAAATCCGTGTTGCTGAAAGTCTTTTGTCTCCGACAACATTGCCCGCCTCACGACTTCAACCAAGTCAGTGACCGTCACAGGCTTCTCTAACCAACCGTCAACTCCAAGCCGAAGTGCCTCAATTAAGAGTTGACGGTTGCCATAGCCAGTGATGATGATACCTTTGATATTCGGGTGAAGAGCCTTTAGAACACGATAAGTCGTCAGACCATCCAGTTTGCCCGGCAACCTCAAATCAATGACAGCAATGTCAAAGGGTTGTCCCAGCGCAGCCTCAATCGCCGCCTCGCCCGTCCCAACTTGAACGACAGCGAAACCGTTTTGCTCCAAAGCATGTCCATAAAGACGGTTGACCATCCCCTCGTCTTCCACAATCAAAACTCGGGGCGTCCATTCTTTCATCAACCTAAGCACCTCCCTAAAAAGGGATTTTAACGGACCGCCCCGAACAGCCCTTCCGCCCCTTTGTCGTAAATAAGTTTAAGCAAACTTCAACCGATGTCAAGTGCCATTAGCACATTGCCTCGTTCACAAGGCTAAGGTCGGGATGTTAGCGCTTGTGGCTAAAAAAAAAAGCCCCTACCCTGCCTGTCTTGGCGAGGGCAGGGGCAGGTTTGCTTTCATGCTCAGATTTTTGGCAAACTCTCATTGAGGTTGTTGGGGTTGAGTTGGCGTGGGTGCTCCTTTCGCGTAAGGTGGTTTGGGTATGAATTCCTTCGGAGCAGCACCTTCAGGGGTAGGCTGGCGTGTTAGCAACCACCAGACGATTCCACCAACAATAACGATGACTGCCAAAATGACGACAATCGCCATGCCCAATGGAACTTCGCGCCTCATAATCTCCCCCTCCTTTCCAAACCGATGGCTCCATTAAGAGCCATCAGAACTCACGAGAGTCCACGCCGAAGCGATTGTCATTGAAATACCTTAAGTCTCCGCGACCGCTTGTCACCGTCCAAGTCCGACCCCATTGATACCACTTGACATGTCCATCCACGAAACCGATTGTGTTGCCTTTCATGTGTCGGCTGAACTCTCCAGGGTCTGGTGGTGGGTCGGTGGCGTTTCGGGGCGGACAACCACATCGGTCCCCTCCACGAGGCTCAGAGTAAACAATTCTGCGAAGCAAGAACCGTTCGGGAGGTTGAACTTGCCAATATCCACCGAGGTAAACACAGCGGGAATCCGCGAAAATGACGGTGTTAGCAGGGTATCGGAATTCAGCGAGTTTGTTGAAACTGAAGGACATGAACTCGTTGTAACCGTAACTGATGTTGATTCCCATCCAGCGAGTGTCATTGTCCCTGACGATTGCTGGGAAGTTGCAACCGCGACCACCCCAACCCGTCCTCATTGCAGATGGGCATTCAAAGAGTTGGCGGTTTCTAAAGTAGGGTTCAGTTGAGCGGAACCAGAAAGAGCCCCAAAACACAGGACTACACACTAACTGCCCCCAACAGAAAGGTGGAACACGCTCGTCGTAATCTTGGATGTATTGAGCCACACCCAAGCCAATTTGTCGAGCGTTGCTGAGACATTGAGTCTGCCGAGCCTTCTCGCGAGCCTGACTGAACACCGGGAACAAAATCGCAGCCAGAATCGCGATGATAGCAATCACTACGAGCAACTCAATCAAAGTGAAACCGACACGAGAATGCCTCTCTTCATAAATTACAACCCGTTCCATAACTTCTCCCTCCTTTGCCCACACTCTTGGGCAGTTTTTTTCTGGCAGCCAATGCTGCCGTAAGCACATTAACACATTTGAGGCTTGATGTCAATAGGCAAAGAATGCGTTCAAAAAGGAAGTATCGCCTACCTGCCTGAGGCGAATTTTCTTGCAGGGTCAGGCTCCTGTCCAATTGCAAAATTTCGGCACAGCAGGAGCCATGCCCTCTGAATTGTCGCCGAATGAATTCGGCGCTCAGGAAAATTCGTCATCTACCACTGGCTAAAGCCAGTGGCGTGAAGAGTTTTAGAACGCTCTCATAAGCGAAGAGTTTTTCTGGGAGGGCGGTGCTCTTGCACTGCCAAAAATTTCTCGGCACATCGGGAGATGTGCCCTCCAGTCCTGTAGCCTGCTTTAGCAGGTTTTGTCTTCGTAGACACCGACTTAAAACGGGACATGGGACAAGGGACACGGGGCACAAAAAATTAGGAAAGCGAATTTCCTGACAAGCCGAGAGCGCTAAATTTGGACGCTGACGGGTTCTCCCTTTTCTGCAGCAGCGTAAATGGTGTCGGTAATTTGTTGGACGATTAACGCCTGCTCCAAAGTTGTGGCGGGTGGGCGCTGCTCCAAAACTGCTTGGACGAAATCGTTCACGACGCCTTCGTGAACCATGTCCCAAGTTTCGTCGCCTTGCCAAATGACTTTTGGAACAACTCCCGCTTCTGTGCTCGCCTCGTAGAAGGTTATGGTCTTTCCCTTCTCTGGAATCATCCTAAAGCGCAGCGAACCTTTATCGCCGATAATCTCCCAACCATCTTCAGGTGCTGTCGGCATGTATTCGCCCCTCTCGTAAGCGATTGTCAAGCCGTCATCGCACAACAAGAAGGCAGTCACATGGGTTTCGGCATCCGAATTGGGCGCGACATGTGGTTCAAAAGGTGGTGGGACTGTCCACATGTTTGCGGTGACCCATCTGGGTTTCAACTGCCAGTCAAACAGCGCAAGCAAGTAATCAAGGTCGTAACAGCCCCAGTTCATCAAAATCCCTCCGCCGTTCAAATCCCGCCTCAACCTCCAAGCGGGTGGCGTCGTTTTGGGCGGACCTTCATCGGGCTTGGCTGTTCTGATGCGGATGAGCCTGATTTTCCCCAAAGCGTTGCCGGCAAGGAAGGATTTGACAGCGTGAAAACTCGGAAGAAACCGATGGCGTGAAGAGCAACAGCCAGCAATCAAATTCCCTTTGGCGGCAATCATCTCCTTCACTTCTTCGGCGTCCATCGCTACAGGCTTTTCAACGAGGGTGTGTTTTCCGTGAGCGAAGGATTTGAGGGCAACGGCAGTTCGCCCCGCAGTTTGGAAAGCCAAGATGACAGCATCAACATCAGGGTCGTTGAGCAAATCATCGGGGCTTGTGTAGATTTTCGGGATGCCAAACTGGCTCGCTACCTCTTTAGCCGCTTCTTCCCTGATGTCGGCGACGGCGACGATTTCCGCTGAAGGGTTTTTGCTGAGGCATTTCAAATGCACACGACCGATGACCCCGCAACCGATAACTCCGACTTTCACTTTCTCCATAGTCCAAGACCCCCTCACAAGGAACGAAAAATTTTGCCCTTGTCGGCTTGTCATTCATTTTGTCACCGACAAGGGCAAAAAGGGCGAGAGGGCAAAGTGGCTCTGGGTCAATTGGTTATCGCCATGCGTCTGTTCCAAATTTGGCTTAATGCGCGGCGAATTTGCTGGTGAGTTGCAGGTTTAGTCAGCACAAGGTCAATTGCTTCTTTCACTTCTTCTGACCTGATGCGGAAGCCCCAACCGGAGAGCAGGATGACTGGCGTGTCTGGCGAAATCGCTTTGATTTTTCGGGCAACGGTCAAACCATCCATCCTCGGCATCCCTAAGTCTGTGATGACGACATTAAACGGACTACCCTGAATTTGAGCCAACTGGAACATTTCAAGCCCCTCCTCACCGTCGGCAGCAGTGAGTGTGAGATGCCCATCCTTGCGGAGAAGCAATGCAAGCGTTTCCCTAACCGAAGGTTCGTCGTCAATGACCAACAACTTCAAGGAAGGCACTTCTCCCAGTGGGAGTTCAAAGATTTGAGCGACATTACTCGGCAACCAGAGCCTGACAGTTGTCCCTTCTCCGGGAGCGCTGTCAATTTCCATGAACCCTTCATGTCGCTGGACAGTCCCATAGACGGCAGCCAGACCCAATCCGCTACCTTTTTCGCCCTTCGTTGTGAAGAAGGGTTCAACGGCTCGTCGCTTCGTTTCCTCATCCATCCCGATGCCAGTATCGGAAACTTCCACGACAACCCAAGCCCTTCCTCCTTTGTCCCTTCGGTAGGTGCGAATTGTCAAAATTCCGCCCTCAGGCATTGCGTCAACGGCGTTGATTATGAGGTTGATGATTGCCTGCCTGATTTCGCTCAGGATACCCGTCAGCGGTGGCAAATTATCAGCCAGTTCAAGTTTCGTCTCAATCACGATTCCCTTTTCCCTCGGCATGTTGAACCACTTCGGCTTCGTCATCATCAAGGCGTCATTGCAGATGGCGTTCAAGTCTACTGGCTCCAGCACCTCCTCGCTGCTTCTCATTCGGTAGAACTCTCTCATCCTCTGAACTGTTGCAGTGATGTCGTTTGCTGACTTGAAAATCATTTCGGCAGCGTCCCGGACGACTGGGTCGCTGTGTTCAAGCAAAATTTCGGCGAAACCTTGGATGGGCACGAGGGCGTTGTTTATGTCGTGGGCAATTCCGCTGGCAATTTGCCCCAAAGCCCTGAGCCTTTCCTGCTCTATCATCCGTTCCTGAATGCCCCTCAGTTCCTCATATGCTTGCTGGACTTGCTGGAACAGGGAAGCGTTCCGGACAGCGATGGAAAGGTAGTCGCAGAAGGAGTTGAGGAACTCTGTATCTTGCTGGGAGAAAGTCTCATCCCTTCGGTAAATGGCAATCATACCCCACAGTTGGCTTGAGTCACCAATGCCCCGCAGGAAAATTGAGCGGTAGCCCAAATCAGTCAATTCCTTCACCAATGAACCGACAGATTGTGGGAGGTCGTTGACTAAAACGCTTTCTCCCATCCAAAGTCTGTCTTCTATGAGAGGGAAACTTCGCCGTTTGAGAGAACTGCCAACACTTAACCGCAAAACCCGAAGCAAATCGTTCGCCTCCTCGTTTGCACCCTCAAGGACGAAAGCGTCACTGTCCTCTTGGTATTGGAAAACGAGGACTGCGGAGTTGGGGTAGAGGCGTGATATCTCAGACACAGCAATTTGAATGACGCTTTCCATATCCAGCCTCATCACGAGAGACCTTGCGGTTGCTTGCAAGGCTTTGAGTTGTTGCTCCGTTTGAACTTGCTCAGTGATGTCCAAGACAAAGCCTTCGTAGTAAAGCACATTGCCGCTATCGTCTTTAACTGCCCTCGCCCATTTTGCGACCCAGCCAATGCTCCCGTCCTTGCGCTTGATCGGGTAGCGGTAATCGGTGACGAACCCTCGCTCAACCATCAACTTCTTGAACCGCTCTCGGTCTTCAGGGTTGAGGTAAATTTGGGTTGGGATGTCAAGAGCCATCAGTTCCTCAACACTGCTGTAACCGTTAATGCGGGCAAGGGTCTGATTCGCCATCAAGAAACGACCGTCGGGAGTGCTTCGGTAGATGCCGACAACGGCGTTTTCAAACAGATTGCGAAACTCTCGCTCTGAGCAGCGAATTTGCTCTTCTGCCTCCTTTCGGGCGATGGCAAAGGCAAGGTGATGGGCAATCGTTTGAGCCATGTTAATTTCGTCTTCAATAAACTTTCGTGGGTGGCTGAAAGAGAGATTCAACCTGCCGACCACTTTCCCTTGAGAAATGATTGGGACGCACAAGTATGAACCTACGCCTTCGCCCAGAAGGATTTCTTGCAGGCTTCCCAAATCTGACGCTTTCGCGACATCGGTGACCATCAAAGGTCTCTCCAGAAAAGCGTTCGGCGACTGCGACAGAAATTCCTCAATTGCCCTTTCAGCTTCCCCTGAAAAGCCCAGCGACGCCTTAACTTTCATCCTGCCGTCAGGTTCAGCGAGGGCGATGAAGGCTTTGTCGGCATTTAAGGTTGTCTTGGTGCATTCTACGACTTCTCCGAAAACCTCGTCAAGTCCATCAAGTTGTTGGAGTGCAGATG
>Ga0209393_1000884_pt1 | contig 13412 bp, 9 predicted proteins | sample SSWtaG_2_FD_184117 | JGI IMG/M metagenome (GOLD analysis project Ga0209393, IMG submission 184117) | Hot spring microbial communities from Sandy's Spring West, USA to study Microbial Dark Matter (Phase II) - SSWsed_130316 (SPAdes)... | ecosystem: Environmental > Aquatic > Thermal springs > Hot...
GTTACTCATCATCCAAAAAGGCTAGAATAACGGTTTTCGATGGAGATTTTACATCTTTGTTAACAGACTGTGAAGCATCTTGGGTTCCACCTGAATACCAGATTGAATACTGTCTACCCCCTTGTTTCCATTGGAAGCTCATCAACCTCTAACTTATCCAAGACAACGAGCTTTCCTAATAAAAGTAGTGGGGTAGATACAATCTTCTAGTGAACCAGTTTCTAATCTCTCCAAGACCTATATCTTATGGGGGCTTAACGATGGAAGAAAATATTAAAAACGAAAATAGACCGTTTAAGGGGCTTAATCTCCAGTTGAAAAAATGGGGTTCGGAAGATCCCTTACAGGATGTTGTTCGGAAGGCTCTTCAGAAACCAAGAATTTTTAGGGATAGGAGGGTCATGCGTTCAGATTATATACCTGGAAATCTTCCCCATAGATCTGAGCATATTAGGAGGCTTGGAGAGATTCTCTCTCCATCGCTACGTCTCTCTAGAGCAAGTAACGTCTTCATATATGGGAAGACCGGGACAGGTAAGACGGCTGTCGTAAAGTATGTATTTAATAGGTTCAGAGAAGCTGCCGAGCTTGAAGGTCTTCCACTACAATTTACATATATTAACTGCCGTATCGCTGGAACAGAATACCGTGTATTAGCTGAACTATGTGAATCGATAGGCGTTAAAGTTCCTTTTACAGGTTTATCAAAAGCAGAAGTATTCAATAGGTTTAGGAGTTCACTAAGAGAAAAGAATATAATCTTGATAACATGCCTTGACGAGATAGACATACTAGTTAAAAATTATGGTGACAACCTTTTATATGAGTTGACTAGAGTTAATGAAAGCTTTGACACAGGGGGATTAAACATAGTCGGTGTATCAAATGACCTACACTTTAAAGAATTGCTCGACCCAAGAGTACTAAGTAGTTTAAGTGAAGAAGAACTTGTCTTCCACCCATATACAGCACCAGAGCTAGTGGATATATTAATGGAGAGAGCAACCATAGCCTTCTATCCTGGAACAGTCCCAGAAGAAGTAGTTAAACTATGTGCAGCGCTTGCAGCACAGGAGCATGGAGACGCTAGGAGAGCCATAGACCTACTAAGGGTTGCAGCTGAGATAGCTGAGAGGAGCGGTGCACACATTGTCGAGGAGAAGCATGTTAGATTGGCTCAGAACATGATTGAGAGAGGTAGAATATTTGAAGCATTATCTACACTCCCCCTCCATAGCAAGCTTGTTCTGACAACACTATACCTTCTAGCAAGAAACGATATACACAATCTTACTTCTGGCCCCCTCTACGAGACATACCGTGAAATATGTTCACTTCTGGGTATAGAACCTCTAAGTGATAGGAGAGTTAGTACTCTCATCTCAGAACTCGATATGCTAGGTGTATTAAAGAGTGAAGTCGTAAGCCTAGGTAGATACGGTAGAACTAGAAAGATAACGATTATGACCCCTCTGGATGAAGTACAGCAAGTTATAGAGAGTGATGAACTACTTAAATCTCTTTTAAACCATAGGCCTATGGTTGTAAAAGATAAGTATGGTTCATAAAGTCGGGAAGCATAGAATAGGGAGGGGCTGCTAAAAACTCTTAGTATAGTTGTATCATCATCTTGGATAGTGTAGGGGTCATGGAGCTGCTGAGGAAGAAGATTGTTGAAGAAGCTTTAAGAGAAGGATACAATCTAACTGCTGAGGCTGTATCCATAATCGAGTCTCAGCAGAAACCTCTAGAAACACTTAGACAGATTATCAATTATCTGAAAACAAGCAGGCCGGAAGTTATTGTGGTTGATTCAAATCATATAATGGAAGTAGGCTTAAAGACCGTTGAAGCTGAATACATGGTCTCCGATATAATGATTGAGAAAGAACCTCTAGAAGAATGGGCTCCTAAGATTGAGGTGGATGATAGATTCCTGAAGAACTACAAGATTGAAGGAAATATAGCAGAATTCCAAAACTATTTCAAGAGTAGATATATGAAGTTAAAAAGTATTCTTGAAAAGAGAGGAGAATCTTTCTCGAAGATAATCGATGTATTAAAGAGCCCTAGGGGAAGCGAATCCACATTAATAGTCATGTTACTGGAGAAGGCTGAGAAAGAACAATCAATAATGCTCCAGGTTGAAGATGATACTTCTACAGTTAAGCTCGTGGCCCCTAAGAAAGATAGTGAGCTGACAAGGAAGATTGAAAGACTTCTAGTGGATCAAGTCTTAGGAGTTAGAGTAGTTAAGATTGATAATGTATTGTTTGTTAAGGATGTTTTTATGCCAGATGTACCTTTAAAGTGGAGAAGCGTGAATGAGGAAGCTCCAGAAGTCTATATAGTCTTAATCTCAGACCTCCATGTAGGTAGTAGAAAGTTTAGGAGAGACCTGTGGGAGAACTTTCTAGATTGGTTAAGTAATCCACGCGACCCTGAAGTTAAGAGGATTAGATACATGATTGCTGCTGGAGACATCGTTGACGGTGTAGGCGTCTTTCCCAGGCAGGACAGAGAGCTTGAATACACCTCAGTTATACAGCAGATGGAAGAAGTAGCTAAACTTCTCTCCGAGGTACCTAAAGAGATCAAGTTGATAATATCTACTGGAAACCATGACCCTGTAGTGAAAGCCCTCCCTCAGCCTCCTCTACCTAAAAGATACAGAAAGATACTGGAGAAATATAGAGAGTATATCTTCGTAGGTAATCCTGCATTAATCAGGGTTGAGGATAGAAAAATACTTGTATATCATGGTCAAAGCTTAGATGATATTATACAGTATCTTCCAAATGCATCATATTCTATACTAGATAGAGAGATTAGAAGCGTTCTTGAAACATTAATTCAATGTAGGCATCTTGCACCAATATATGGTGAGAATACACCTATCCTACCTACTCCTGAAGACCTGCTGGTCATAGAAGATATCCCGGATATACTCCATACAGGTCATGTACATGTTGCATATGCTGGGAATTACCGTGACGTAGTCTTAGTTAATAGTGGAACATGGCAGGAGCAGACAAGCTACCAGAGGGAAGTAGGATTAGAGCCAACAGTTGGAACAGCAGTATTGGTAAACTTGAAAACATTATCGGTTAAGCTAAAGAAGTTTACATAAAGATGTCGTGGCCTCAAGCTTACTTTTTGAAAACTATCTCTACGTAGCTTGTACTTGGTTTTATCTTCTTGAAGGGTGTACCTGTTCCTTCATAGAATTTTGTAAAGAACTCGTATAAATGGAGCCTGAGAGCTTGGATGAATACCATTAACCCCTCTAGAGCCATGATTCCAAGGTTGCCTATTATTAAGATGGGTAAGCTGTTCCATCCTAGTGCATGCCATGAAGCGTTAAGTAGCATCAGTAGTGCTGAGTGAACAAGCAGGAGTACTGTAATCCTAACGTAGCTAAGACTATTAGACATAAAATGTATTATATTCTCTAGTACTTCGAGTAATCCTCCACCTATTAATCCAACTATTCCCTTCTTCTTGAAGACACCTTCTATTATCGCTCTACCTAAGATTATTATAAATATGCTTGAGACTGCTCCTCCAATTGCTATTGGTGCAATATTCTTCGTCGGGATACCTAGGTACGGTACTGGGTTCTCTGAAGACATTATCCCACCCATGTCTCCGCCTGCTCCGAAAAAGCATAATGCGAAGAGTATACCGAAGATATACATGGTTATTGTTGGAAGCCTAGCAGTAAATGCCTCGATGTATTCTCGATGTTTTAAGGCCTTCTTAAAGCTTAGAGTATAGCCTGTTGTTAAATGCATAGCCCCTAAAAATAATGTAAACTGTATAAGCTTGAGTACCTCAACCATGTTAAACTGAGCTCCTTCACCATGTTCTTCAACTAGATGGAGTACTTCAGGCTTAGGGAATGGAAAATGTATCTTGAACCCAAAAGCTTCCCCAAGTATGAACCCTGCTACAGCTGCAGATATACCTAGAATAGTGAGGAGTTTAGCCCACTGCTTAAGGTTCTCTTCTGAAACCCTCTTATACATAAATAGCCCAAACAATGCAAGCACTAAACCTTGACCTAAATCTGCAAACATTATACCATAGAATATTGAGAAGAATACTGCTATGTATGGTGTAGGGTCAACTTCATCGCTTCTAGGATATCCCTGAATCAATGTAATATTCTCGAAACTCTTAACCACGCCTTTATTATTTAAGAGGGTTGGAGAATGATGTTCATGTCCTTTAACTTCCTCCTCGAAGAACACTCCATATCTCTCTCCGAACCTTGACTCAAACTCTTTCTTCATATCTCTTGGAATATACCCATTTATCAGTTTAAACCTCTTTAACCCGCTTTTCCTTCCAAGACGATCTAGAAGCCCTTCAACTACTTGTACAGCTTCTCTTAATGCTATAATCTTAGGTCCAGACTGCTCTTTAATCTTAACAAGGCTTTCTTCAGCTTTCTTTAAATATTCTTCAAGCTTCCTCTGTTTCTCAACAATTAGATTGTATGCTTCATTGATATTCTGTGGAAGGTCTGGAGGTATAGTGAAAGGCTTAACGCCGAACCCTCTTAAAACTCTATCAACCCTCTCTTCCTCTTCCCTCAGAGATATTATTAAGAGTGCTGAGTAATTCTTACCGATTGGAGCATCTATAATGTGGGAAGTAGGTAAACTCTTCTTAATCTCATCAACGCTTCTACTCTCAACTACTGTGAAGACAGCATAGAATCTCTTAAGCTTCTGGAGTCTAGATGGGTCTATACTGAAGTCCAGTAGAGTCTTAAGAGTAGAATGGAGGGTCTCAACCTGCTTAAGTTCTTCTCTTATTCTTCTCTGACCCTCCATAGACTCTCTAGCTTCACGTATAAGCGGCTCAGCATCACCCTTCAACTTCGAAATCAACTCTTCAATGTCCTCAACCTCTATCCTCTCTCTATATACACGGTAACTCTTAACAAGCTGATTAATTATCCCAGCCTCTACAGATATATTAAGTGAAGATATCAATGTATCAAGCTCTAGACCTAGTCTCCGTAGAGCGTCATACGCTTTGCTAATTTTTTCATCTAGCCCTGCCTCCGCCTCCTCAGCATGAAACCACTCAAAATCATAAAGCTCTCTAATAACCTCAGTAAGCCTATGCTCAGGAACTACCAGCACAGTCTTCACAAGCTCTGTAAGCCCCAAAGAAGACCTCCCTTAACCCCGCTAAATCCATCTAAACGTATGCACAATATAAACATCAATAATGCATCTGTAATAGTATATTATTATAAGTTGTAGTGGTCGTCGTAATATTATGAAAAGTTGTTACTGTTGTAGTTGCAATATTTGATATAGTAAGATTCCTCATATAGAAGGGAGGCATAATGGCTCTAGTTTGATGATGACTTTCTTCTGATAATGCAAGAACTCATCTCCAAATTCTGTAGCTTGGGTGTACTGTCGCTAAACTCATGAAAAATTCAAATAAAAATTACCACAGAAAAAAAGCTTAAATAATCTAGAGACGATTTCCAATATAATTAAGAGCTATGTTATGGGATAAAAAAGTAATAATCAATGAGAGAATAACGATGCTACGATAATCGAAGATAATGTTTTTCATAGTCTATTTTTAGGTATAATGCGAGAGGCTAATTGATTTTTCTATCATGTTCATATTATGTCCTACAGTAAGGTAAATTATCTATATATAGTTATACTATAAGTTTTGTTTAAATCTTATTCTTATACAACCGGCTCTTCCTTGCATGAAAAATAATTCAAGCGCTTCGAGAGTAAAAGAGTTGCTTGAGTATGTTTATTTCCTAGCTTTCTTTTATGATATACTGGCTTGAAGGTTGTAGTTATTGGTTCTAAGCCTTTTGTTTCAGGTTTTAGGCTTTCAGGTATTGGAGGAGTAGAAGTAGGTACACCTGAAGAGCTGATTAAGGAGGTTGAGAAGAATATGCTTAGAGAAGATATTGGGTTAATCATAGTCGATGAAGATCTTTCTAAGAATGTTAGAGATAGAATAAACAGGATTAGAGCTGAGCGTGCAGTACCACTAATCTATGAATTATCTGGGATTAGACTTGAAAAAGAAAAAATAGATTACAGAGCAGCTCTTAGAAAGATACTTGGGGTATAAAGCTAGATGATATTGATATATTGAGTATAAATATTAATACTAGGTCTTTCAACAAATCTCTGATTCTTAATCTCCATTCTAAGACAAAGTCGAAAAACTACCATTTAAAAATTTTAGGAGGGTTGGTTTAGTAACCTTAGCTACTACATACAGGTTGAGTTTGATGAATATGTGGAGAGTGGGGAAGCCGTAGAGGTTAAAGAAGAATGTATGGAAGATTCTAGAGAGGAGACTCCTATAAGTGTAGAGGTTGATGGATGCGAATACCGTGGGTTGAAGGGTGGGAGAGGTATGCTCTACATCCAGGCTCGATCTACCTATACTTTAAGGATGGTAGGCTGATGGGTTTAGCAGACATAGACCATGTATATTCTTCTATATCTAGAGTTTATAAATTTATATATTGTATTATAAATTGTAGCATCAGTATAAGGTGTTGGGAGCGTGTAATATTGGTTATGCACGGTCTAGCGAAAGTAGTTGATGAGGTTGCTGAGAAGATCGTTGAAAGCCTTGATTCTTCTTTTCAAGAATTATCTAGAGATGTTAAAAAGATTGTTGAGAGAGAGCTTGAAGAGACTTTGAAGATTGTTAATGAAATGGTTGAGCAAGCTGAGAAGAGAGGTGAGATGATAAAGTCTAGGATACAAAGCTTAACCCAAGTAAAGATCAGAGGGAAGAAGCTTGAACAACTTGAAGAATGTGTAGATGAAGTAATTAAGAGAGTCTTAGAGATAATAGAAGAGAAAGCAGGTAGAGGAGAGCTAGATAGATATCTTGAGAAGATGCTTGAAGAAGCTATAGATATAGTTAACGTTAGGAAGGTCAAGGTTTACACTAGTGAATATCTTAGAGAGAGCTTAAGGAGGATATCTGAGAATGTATTGAGGAAGAAGAATATAGAGATAACGATTATAGATGAACCAGTTGAAACAGTATTCGGGGTCATAGTTAAGAGTATAGACGACTCAATAAGCTTCGATAACAGGATTGAGACAAAGCTAGAGAGAATAAAACCACAGATAAGAAAAACAGTGGCCACGCTTATATCATAGAGTGGCGTGGAAACTCTTAATAATTCTAAGAATGATGTTTAATCAAAATGTATGGTTTAGGGGTAAAACGTAGAAGTAGCGTTATAGTTGAAGGTGTAGAGCGTGCACCTCACCGTGCTCTTCTTAGAGCTTTAGGATTAGTTGATGAAGAATTCTCTAAGCCCTTAATCGCTATAGCTAACTCATGGAATGAAGTCGTCCCAGGCCATATCCACTTAAACATTATTGGTCGGAAGGTTAAAGATGGTGTAAGAAATGGTGGAGGCACTCCACTTGAATTCAATACTATAGCTGTATGCGATGGTTTAGCTATGGGTCATGAAGGTATGCGTTTCAGTCTTGTTAGTAGAGAAGTAATAGCTGATAGTATCGAGATAATGATTGAAGCACATAGATTTGATGGATTAATTGCATTATCAAGCTGTGATAAGATCGAGCCTGGGATGATGATGGCTGTGGCCCGCCTCAACATTCCGTCAATATTCTTGAACGGTGGACCAATGTACTCAGGGAGACTCGGGGATAGGAGACTAAGCACAGGAGACGTATTTGAAGCAGTTGGAAGATACTCTGCGGGGAAGATAACCCTTGAAGAATTAAAGCTTATCGAGAAGTATGCTTGTCCAGGTCCAGGGTCATGTGCTGGATTGTATACTGCGAATACTATGGCTATACTTTTCGAGGCTCTTGGGATGATGCTTCCAGGATCTTCAACTATTCCTGCTTTAGATTCTAGGAGGCTTGAAGCAGCATATAAGACAGGGTTAACGCTTATGAATATGCTTGAAACAAGCTTAAAACCTCTAGATATACTTACATTTGAAGCATTTGAGAATGCTATCGCAGTAGATGCAGCTATGGGTGGGTCAACAAACGCTATCTTACACTTACTAGCTATAGCTAGAGAAGCAAAAATAAAACTAACATTAGATGACTTTGATAGAATAAGCAGGAAGACACCATACATTGTAGACTTGATACCTGGAGGTAGACATCCTGTAGAAGACCTTGACAAGGTTGGGGGATTACCAGTAGTAATGAAGAAGCTTCTAGATGAAGGCCTCATAAATGGTGAAGCATTAACAGTAACAGGAAAAACGGTTAGAGAAAACCTAGAGGAATTTAAGCCTCCAGTAAGAGGGATGGGAGAAGTAGTTAGAGAACCCAGTAGCCCAATATCTAGGCAGGGATCCATAGTAATCTTAAAAGGTAACCTGGCACCTGAAGGAGCAGTAGTAAAGATAAGCGGCGTAAAGAGCCTATACCATAAAGGCCCAGCGAAAGTCTATGATTCAGAAGAGGAAGCATTCAAAGCAGTAATAGATAAGCAGGTAGAGGCTGGAGACGTAGTCGTAATTAGGTATGAAGGACCACGAGGAGGACCTGGGATGAGAGAGATGCTCTCAGTTACAGCGGCTATAGTCGGTCAAGGTCTAGGAGATAAAGTAGCACTAGTCACAGATGGAAGATTCTCAGGGGCCACAAGAGGCTTAATGGTTGGACATGTATCCCCTGAAGCAGCAGTAGGTGGGCCAATAGCAGCTCTAAGAAATGGAGATACTATTATTATAGATGTTTCAAGCAGTAGGATTGACGTAGAGTTAGATAAGAATGAGGTAGAGAAGAGGCTTTCAGAATGGTCTCCACCAAAACCGAGATATGCCTCTGGGATACTTGCTAGATACGCTAAGCATGCTCTTTCAGCATCTCTTGGAGCAGGCTTAGAGTAGCTACCCACTTAATGTGGTATAAGAGAGAGATCCTGTAGCCTCACAGCTACTATAGCTCATCAGCCAGCTCACTCCCCTCTATTTTTTGATAAGGTTTAATATTGAACTTATCTGAAGATCAAACCCTCTAAAAAAGCTCTCTTTTAAGAATCTTAGCTGAAGCTTTACTAACTTTATCTAGATACTCTTTCATAGTGTATACTCTAAGGATTTCATAGATTTCTGAAGTAAATTTAAGGAGTGGGGAGACGTATTCTCTCAGTATTGTTTTTCCATCTTCTTCTACGTAGAACTCTATCCTGTCCTGGTTGACGTATGGTAGAGGTGGAATATACGGTGTATCTATCCAGACATATTCATTGGGGACCCCAGCTTCTCTAGCAATCAATTCTTCAATATTCTTAATAGCTTCAGCATCCCTAATCAATTCAAGATGCTCTCTTCTTTCATATACTCTATACTCGTATGCAACTTTTGGCAGCATCCTCCTCTCGATCTTTCTTACTACTTCTCTTGTCTCCTCATTTTGATGCATGAGACACCATACTGTAAAGTCATCATGACCTAGATACTCTTCAATACTCATACGGGAGAAATCAAGTACATCTCTAAGCAGTCTGACACCTCTCAAGAACATTGTTTGTACAGCCCTAACAGTATGATGGAAGTAGATATTCATGAAGCTCTGATATCTTGCTATAGCTAATTCTTCTAGAACCCCTAAAGCTCTAGTACTTAATGCAACTCTCCCATCGATCAGCCTACTCGTATATATTATCCTAGCAATATCTATTACACCGTAGAAAGCACCCGTGAAATAAGAATCTCTAAGTAGGAAATCTAGTTTATCGACATCTACCGGGCCACTGATAATGCTTCCAAGAGGCTCCCTCTTCTCAAGTATACTTTTAACATCTTTGACCGATACACCGCACCTCTCAATACTGCTAGATATCTCGCTATCTTCTTCTAGTATTCTTAGGGTCATGTCCTCGTGGGTTAACCCCTTCTCTCTAAGTAGCGTCTCTAGGAGATGAGAGTATGGTGTATGACCTAGGTCGTGGACCAATCCTGCAATAGTCAGGACTCTAAGCTTGTACTCATCTAAACCAAGCCTTTCCCCAAACATCCTAGCTAAATGCATACATCCAAGAGAATGGTCGAACCTAGAATGCCTAGCACCAGGGTAGACTAAGTAAACGAAAGGTAGCTGGCTAATCCTCCTAAGCCTCTGGAAAGCAGTTGAATCAACAATCCTTAACATATCTTCATCTAAAACAATATATCCATGGACGGGGTCTTTAACAAGTTTAAACTTCTCCATCTAGACCAAGAAATAGTCTTCTTGGAAGATATAAAAGAATACTCTAGTAACCCTAAATGGAAATATTAGAGATGAGGAGGGAGCTAAGGAGAATCTAGCTTTATTTATCAGTATATGATAGCCTTTCTGGAAGAATAAATCATAAGCAAAATTATATTACCCCCCAAGTGATTATACTAAGCATGGTTAAAGGTGGTTATACAGGAAAAATTCTTAGAGTTGACTTATCTCGTCAGAAGATATGGTATGAACCTCTACCAGAAGATCCTCTACTAAGAAAGTTTGTGGGATGCTGGGGGCTTGGCTTAAAACTCCTCTACGATATGTGTCCTCCAGGAATCCATCCACTAGAACCTGAGAATCCATTAATATTCATGACAGGTCCGCTTACAGGGATACCGGGTATTCCAGCAGCTAACAATACTACTTTAACTACTCTTAATGGAGATACGGGATTTACAGCTGGGAGGTCTCACACACATGGGTGGTTTGGACCCAACTTAAAGTTTGCAGGGTACGATGGAATAATAATTACGGGAGCTTCTGATGATTGGGTTTATCTCTGGATCAAGGATGATCACGTAGAGCTTAGAGATGCTAAGAAATTCTTAGGTAGAGATACTCATGAGACAGAAGATTTAGTTAAGATGGACGTTGGCGAGCCTAAGGCAAGTGTTGCAGCGATTGGACCAGCTGGAGAAAATCTATGCCATGGTGCGTTAATAGAAAACGATAAGAATCATTCATTCTCTCATTCCGGTGTAGGCCGTGTTATGGGTAGTAAGAAGCTTAAAGCTATAGCTGTCCATGGAACAGGGAAGGTCCAAGTATATGATGAAGAGAAGCTGAAAGAAGCTGCAAAGATGTGGCATGAGAATCTGTTTAAGAGTGATGTAGCTAAGGGTTTAGCGAGAGGAGGAATACCTAGAGATGAATACAATTATGCTAAATCTATGTCTATAACATCTGCTAAGAACTTCCTAGAAGTAAGCCCACCGCAATGGGGTGTAGGAATGTCTAAACATAAAATAACGCCTAAACCATGCTTCGCCTGCCCAATAGCATGTAGTTACGATGTAGAGATAGTTGAAGGACCTAAGAAAGGATATCTAGCAACACCTGCAGGTGGAGGAGAAAACCTTGAAGGAGCAGCGTCGATAGTAGGAGTATATGATAGTAACTGGGTTTTCTACTTAATAGATGTATGCGATAGACTTGGCTTCGAATCCAGCACAATAGGATGTACAATAGCATTATGTATAGAATGCTTCGAGAAAGGCTTACTTAAGAAAGAAGATATAGACGGTATAGAGCTACGATGGGGGGATCCTGAACTAATAGACAAGCTTTTACACATGGCTGCGAAGAAAGAAGGAAAAATAGGGAAACTATTATCTCTAGGACCTCGAGGTGCAGCTGAATACATAGGTGGAGATGCATGGAAGTATGCTGTACACATTAAGGGAACTGGGATGAATCTACATGATTGGAGAGCGGCCATGGGTATAATGCTTGGACAGATAGTTGGAGGAGGTTCGGGGTGGCCTGCACCTGCGGCTGATGCATGGGCGACGGAACCAGACGTAGGGTATCCAGAATACGAGGATCCAGTCAACCCAAGGCTTAAACCATTAGCAGTAGCTAAGACGTGGCCTAAAAAGTATTGGGATGATTGTAATGGTACATGCTGGTTCGCTACATGGGGTGTGCCTGGAGCATTAAAATTTACTTCAGAAGCAGTAGCTGCTGCTACCGGATGGGACTTTACAGTTGAAGAAGCATTACAAGTAGGTGAGAGACTAGTACATCTGGAAAGAGTATTCAACATAAAGCATGGATTAACAGTAGAAGATGATATATGTGTTTCACCTAGAATAGTTGAAGCTCCGCCCAGCGGTAAAGCCGCAGGTAAACCCATGGCTCCATACGTAGAGTGGATGGTTAAAGAAACATATAGAAAAAGAGTAGATAATTCAACCCTAGGAAAATAAAATAATTGAGGGAGAGAGCTGGCCGATGAGTTAAAGTAGCTGTGACTGGCGGGGTATGTTTCTTTTACCGTTACATGGCGGGATAGACTTCTACACCCTACCAGCCGACAGCTTTTACTACTCATCGGCCAGTAGGGTTTGTCGTTAGAAGATATGATCTTCTCAAAGACTTCAAAACCATCAGCTCTAATTTATATACTGCTTTTTCTTTGGGCAGATGAGTAACTATCTCGACAACGGTATCTAAAACATTCGCATTCTTTCTAGTGTTAAGATATAGATTTACTGCAAGAGCTACAATATGTTTTCTAAGTCTATGGTCATATCTTCCTTTATTCTTATCTGGTGTATATCCAAGTAATCCTTTAAGTCTTGTCACATGTAGATGTAGCGGTAGTTCCACCGTAAGAATAGCTAGCTCAACACTATCCTTAACACCAAGCATCCTACAAGCCTCCCTATAGACGGCATCATTCGATAGTATCTCAATAATCTTCCTCGCAACATCTTTCTTATCCTTCTCCATCAATCTTACAGAATCTTTCAACTCGTAGTCATATCCGTCTCTATTGATCCATGTCTTCAATGTCTTAATCCTCTTCGATAGTAGCTCATACTCGTTTATCAGTGGCCATAGCTTAACCCTCTTCTCCATCTCCTGAACTGTTAGAAGTCTAAATCTATATCTTGGTATCTTTGAGAGCAATATCGCATCATTCTCATCACTCTTCCATAGATTATTCTCTAGTCTAAGCTTCTTAAGCATCTTAGTATCCTTCAGTAGATATACCTTAATATCTCTCTTAAGCAGTTCCAATACTTCTTCATAAATCTCAGGAAACAGTGTATCAATGAATACTTCATCAACATCCTTAAGCTTGGTTAACTTACTTACCTCGAATATCCTCTCACCATCATAGACATAATGAGGTTTCCTCTTCTTACCATTGGTAGCAGTCCTTGAAGTATCAACATAAACAGTCCTAGCCATCCTCAGCACCCCACTCAACCTCTCACCGCATTCCTTGAAGAACTCTGCTAGGTCTCTAGCCAGTTGTCTTCGTCTTCAAAGTCCCCCTCTAAACACCACATCTGGGATCGCCTGCGGGAGGAAACCTCCAAAAAATCACAGGCAACCCATGATGTAGCCCCGCCCCCGAGGGGGCTGAGGAGTGGGAAACCA
>Ga0209393_1000886_pt1 | contig 13395 bp, 12 predicted proteins | sample SSWtaG_2_FD_184117 | JGI IMG/M metagenome (GOLD analysis project Ga0209393, IMG submission 184117) | Hot spring microbial communities from Sandy's Spring West, USA to study Microbial Dark Matter (Phase II) - SSWsed_130316 (SPAdes)... | ecosystem: Environmental > Aquatic > Thermal springs > Hot...
GGCCCCCACCCAGTCATTCTGAGGCGAAGCCGAAGGACCTCTGAGGGGCGCAAGCCCCGAAGGACCTCAGAAGAGGCCCTTCGCTAACGCTCAGGGCGACAAGAAAAAAGGGCTCAGGGCGACAAAAAAAAAGGCCTCAGGGCGGCAAAAAAGGGAGATCCTTCGCTTTGCGCAAAATTGAGGGGGAGAAAAGGATTTTTCAAACAACTTCGTATTTGTTTGACAAAACATTTAACAGGAATTAAATTGTTTTAGAGGTGAGAGAAATGGGAAAGGACCTACCTTTAACAAGTTGGGGAATAAACGTTGAGGATATCCCCCCAGAGGGTTTATCTGTTACCTTTGAAGAATTTTCTGAGTTTGGCGAAGGTATCGTTGTCAGCAAGCCCTTTTTTGGCTCTCTTTCCCTCAATAAACGAGGAATGGAAGTAAAGGTAACAGGCACTCTAAAGGGAGCAATAGTCCTTACTTGTGATAGATGTTTAGCTGAGTATGAGTTCCCCTTTGACCTATCCTTCAACCTCATCCTCCGCCCAAAAAGTTCCCTTAACATTGAAGAGACAAAAGAACTTTCCTTAGAGGAGCTTGATGTAAGCTTTTATGATGATGATTTTATTTCCTTTGCAGAGATCCTTAGGGAAGAGGTTATGCTCTCTATACCTTATAAAACCCTTTGTCGGGAGGACTGCAAGGGCATCTGTCAAGTTTGCGGCAAAAATCTAAACGAAGGACCTTGTAGTTGTAGGGTCTTTAAAAAATCCTCACCTTTTGCTATACTAAGGGACTTACTTTCAACATCCAAGGAAATGGAAGGAGGTTAAAACATGGCTGTTCCAAAGCGGAAGACTTCTCGCTCTCGTAGAGGTATGAGGAGAGCTCATCAAGCTCTAAGCGTTCCATCGGGGAGCATCTGCCCGAAGTGTAAATCTTTTAAGCTTCCCCATCGAGTTTGCCCAAACTGCGGCTACTACAAGGGGAAAGCCTTTTTAAAAAGTGAATAGTAGCAATCTCTATAAATGGTCAGCGTTGTCCTTGACTTAATGGGGGGAGACCATGCCCCCCATTCAACTATAAAAGGAGTAGCCTTAGCCCTTCGTGAGCTTCCTGAAGTAAAGCTTTACCTTGTAGGTCCAAGGTCCATTTTAGAAAAAGCCCCTCAAGCAGAGAGGGTCAAGCTTATTGAAAGCGGCGATGAAGTAGTCACCATGGAAGATCAGCCTCATGAGGCTTTAAAGAAAAAACGGAGGGCGAGCCTTTTTGTTGGCCTTGATTTGTTAGCCAAGGGTGAGGCTCAAGCCTTTGTTTCTGCTGGTAATTCGGGAGCGGTTGTTGCTGGTAGCATCTTTATCCTTGGCAGGCTTAAAGGGGTTCGCCGTCCCGCTATAGCTACCATGCTACCAACTCTAAAACATCCAATGGTCCTTATTGATGCTGGTGCTAACGTTGACAGCAAACCCTACGACCTCTATCAATTTGGTCTTATGGCAAGCCTATTTTTAGAAAAGATTTGGCAAAGGGAAAAGCCAAAGATTGCCCTTCTTTCCATTGGGGAAGAGCAAGGAAAAGGAAATCAATTGGTAAAAAAGGCTCATCAGCTTTTTCAAAAATCCAAATTAAACTATGTGGGCAATGTGGAGGGAAGAGACCTGTATTTAGGGGAGGTTGACATCGTCGTCTGCGATGGTTTTATCGGAAACATCTGTCTTAAACTTTCTGAAGGACTTGCGGAGACGATCATGACCATGCTTAAAGAGGAGGTAAAGAAGTCCTTTCGCTCTGTCCTTGGCATGTATCTTGCCAAACCAGCTTTAGTTAGCTTCAAAAAAAAGACAGACTGGAGGGAATACGGAGGCGCTCCTCTCCTTGGGGTAAGGGGTAATGTCATCATCTCCCATGGGAAGTCTGATGCAGTAGCCATCAAGAACGCTATTCACCAAGCTTATAAGTTTGCTAAGATCAATCTTTGGGAAACGCTTGAATCGGCTATTTCTGAGTATGCCGTTGAGGAGGAAGCAAGTGAGCTCTAAACCTTTAGCCTTCATCATGTCTACTGGGATGGCGGTCCCAAAGAAGGTTCTTACCAATCATGACCTGGAAAGGATGGTTGAGACGAGCGATGAATGGATCACAGAAAGGACAGGAATAAAGGAGAGGCATATCTTAGATGATGGCGAGGTTATAAGCACCTACGCCATAGAAGCAGGAAAAGCCTGCCTTAGTTCAGCAGGGGTGGCCCCTCATGAGATTGACCTCATCATCTGCGCAACCCTTACTCCAGACTTTTTGATGCCTTCTCTTGCTATCCTTGTGCAGAAGGGTCTTAAGGCTGAACGGGCTGGTGCTTTTGACCTTTCAGCAACCTGTTCGGGCTTTCTCTATGCCCTCGCAATGGCAAACTGTGTAGTTTCCTGCAAGCCATCCTCAAAGGTCTTGGTGATCGGCGCTGAGGCTTTAAGTAGAAAGACAAACTGGCAGGATAGGAGCACCTGCGTCCTCTTTGGGGACGGAGCCGGAGCAGTTCTCGTAGGAAGAGCTGAAGAGGAAACCAATTCAGGGATAGTTGATTTTATTCTGGGTGCTGACGGCTCAAACTGGGAGCTTTTAACCCTTAAGGGAGGTGGTTCAGCCTTCCCACCCTTTGACCCAAGACTCCCAAAAGAAGACTACTACATCAGGATGCAAGGGCGAGAGGTGTTTAAGATTGCCGTTCGCATGATGGAAAAGATCACCTTAGAGCTTCTGGAAAGAAACAATCTAAATCCTGAAGACATAGACCTTCTTATACCTCATCAGGCAAACTTAAGGATAATCGAATACCTAAGGGAAAGGTTAAACCTCCCCAAGGAAAAGGTCATGGTAAACATCCATAGGTATGGGAACACCTCGGCAGCAAGCATCCCTATAGCCTTGCACGAAGCAATCCTTGAAGGAAGGCTAAAGAGGGGGGACCTTGTGCTAATGGTCTCCTTTGGCGGAGGCTTTACCTTTGCCGGAGTGTTGATGCGTTGGTAAACCTAAATCAAAAAAGGGAGGGTTAACCCCTCCCCATGGTTAAGGATTAGCCTTTATCTCTTGAGGTTTATCAGCTCTTCAAGCATGGTGTCTGAGACGGTAATGATGCGGGAGTCTGCCTGAAAGCCCCTCTGGAAGATGATCATCTTGACAAACTGTTCTCCAAGGTCAACGTTAGACTGCTCAAGAGAGTTTGGCGCAATGGTGCCAAGCCCGTTTGTGCCTGGCTTTCCGGTTATGGGTGGTCCGGAGTGAGTTGTCTCTCTAAAGAGGTTCCCTCCCACCTTTTGGAGCCTTTCTGGGGCGTTGAAGTTAGCAAGAGCAACCATCCAGAGAGGAATGACCCTTCCGTTGGAGTAAACACCGGTAATCCTTCCTTCGTTGTCAACAGTTATGTTCTCCAAGGCTCCAGGTCCAAAGCCATTTTGATCATAAAAAAGCGTTGCGTTTGAGGTGGCATATTGGGTTGTCCGAACAGCCTCTGAACGCCAACTATCCTTGTAAAAGTAGCCAAAGTTAAGTTCTATCTGCTGAAGGTCATTTCTTGCTGTGCCTTGAATTGGGTCGTTTGGGGCGTAATTGTCGTAGGGTAGGTCGATGCCTAAGAAGTCAGCAACAAGCAAGGGATAGCCGTTTGCTCCGATAGCAGTGTATTTATCTTCAGGCAAGGCAACAGGAGACCCATTCTGATCCACGATGTTAACCAAAGCCCCAGTGTTGGCATCAAGGCGATAGGTTTGATAAAACTTCTTTACATTTCCCTGATTGTCAAATTCAAGCCTCCCATACGCAAGGACCCCTTTCTTGGTTTGAGTAAAGAGTTTCCCAGAATCTATAGAAACCTTTTGAATGTAAGCTCCCTCATTATACCACCATTGCATTGGATTGTCATCCCTTACAAAATCCCTCTGGTCCTCATTGGGATTAGTAGCTACAAGGAATTCCCAAACATTGTCTTTAGTTGTTGGGGAGTAGTAGACTGTTATTTCGTGGGGTGTCCCAAGGGAGTCGTAGACAAAGAGGGTAGAACGGTAGGCATACGCGGTTGAGGGAATAGGGGTTTCCTGCCTTGCATCCCAGGAGTCAAAGAGTGTGTTCATCTCTTCTAATTTGTATATATATGATGATAAGGAAATTGTTGATCCAATGGTGACATTTGTCCAATCAATGTTTACCCTCTGAGTTGTCCCATCTAAGAAGAAGTAAGTGTTCGTTTCGTTAGACAGGCCGCCTGAAGCAAGTAGCACCCCCGCCTCGCCCGATGGGTCTGCTGGAGCTGGGGTAGCTGGATTTTCGTATACCCTGTAGTTCCATCTACTTGTTGTATTATCATAATATAGCCAAACTCTGAGATTTCTTGTTGTCCCGTTGGCATCAACCAGTGATAGGTCATGATATGCCCAAGTTAGCGCTGTTACTTCTCCGCTTAATTCCACCCTCCCGTCCCTTCCTGAGATGGTTACTATATTTGATGCCGAGGAATCATGGGTAATATTGCCCCAGTCGATGTAGACCTTCTCACCTGTTGAAGGAAGGTTTATCGTCGTCCTAGTCGTGGTTACATTTGTCCCTTGAGCCAGTATATCTGAGGTAATCGCATTCCTAATAGTATAATTCCATTTTTGTATGCTTCCGTCATAAGCTAATTCAACCTGGATTATATTGTCCTTGCCATCAATGTCTCTTATAACAAAAGTTGTGTACACAGGAGTAGAACCAGGAGTGTCTGGATCGTCGTATAAGTTACCACTCAAATTGACCACTTTCGTCCTGGTCTCCGTTCTTGCGTCCAGGTTGGTGATCATGTCTATTTTGGTTGTCTTTACTGGTGGCGAGCTTCTGTCAATACGTATGTCCGTTATTGCACCGGTTATATCGTTTGTGATCTCATCAATCCTCCATCCCTGAACCCTTAAGCCTTGAGGATTTACAAGGTAGCCATCCTTATCTATCATGAACTGTCCATCACGGGTATAAAAAATTCCCCCCGTGGTCTGGGGATTTTTTACTATGAAGAAACCTGCCCCAGCTATAGCCATATCTGTGGGATTACCGGTTGACTCAAAGGCTCCCTGAGTAAACTGTTGGAAGAGTGCCTGAATGGATGCTCCCCTTCCTAACTGTCCTGAGCCTGCCGCGGTGTTGATGCTCTGAGCCATGATGTCGCTAAAGGTAATCCTTGCCCCCTTGAAGGCTGTGGTGTTAAGGTTGGCCACATTATCCCCGATGACGCTCATACCATGCCCAAGGGCTCTTAGCCCGCTTGTTCCTGTAAAAAGTGCATCAGTAAGTCCCATAGTTTCACCTCCTCTTATTATATTTTTTATCGGTTATTTACAAAACTACTTTAACTACAAAACTACTTTAACCGTCCTACCTACCTCTGCCTCAAAAAATCCTCAAGCATCTGATCTGCCGTGGTAATCACCCGTGAGTTACTCTGGAAAGCCCTCTGAATAAGGATCAACTGAACCATTTCTTGAGCAAGGTCGGTGTTTGAGGTCTCAAGAGCCCCAGACAGTATCCGAGCCCTTTCCCCGGCACCCGGGGCAAAGATAAAAGGAGTAACGTTAGCTTTGGCTCGGAAAAGATTGTTCCCTACCTTCTCCAAAGACTCCTCATATCCGTTGAAATCAGCAAGGAAAAGCTTTGCAACAGGCAAGTCCTTGTTGTTCGTATACCAAGCTTTTATCAGCCCTTCTTCTGTTATCACCTCAATCCTGTCAAAAACCCCCTCCTCGTAGCCGTCTTGAGAATAATAGAGCTGGGCAAAAGGACTTGCGGAGAGTCTTATTGGGTAGTTAAGCCTTGTTATTGTGCTGTCCGGGTTTACAAAAAACCCAAGGTCTAAAGTAATTTCCTGGTTTCTTCCCTCAACGGTTAAGGTAAACTTTGGTTGTCCCAGGGTTGTAAGGTCAAGAGGAGATAAAGTTCCGCTTGGGTCAGAAATTTGGCTGAAATCGGCAGAAACTACTTCTCCGTTACCGCCAAAGGTCAAGGTTCCATAAAGAAAGGCTCCTTTAAACTTTCCGTCGCCTCGGGTATCTTTTGCTGGGTCAGCAAGGGCTAAAAGGACTTCATAGGTGTTGGGATTGTCTCCTCTGTCAAAGTAAGCTTTAAGGGTAATCTTCTGCCCAAGGGAATCGTAGATATCCCATTCAAAGACCCAGTCGTATTTTCCGTCCTGAAGGGGTTTCGTATGGTCTAAAGTCCAGTCATACTTTGAGAGCAGGGTTTCAGCGTTAGTAGATCTGTTTGCATTAAGAAGAAGTTGCGCTGAGATTTTGCTCGTTGCCTTTGCTGGCATTACCTTAGGGATTAGATGAATCTTCAGGTCAACAATGTTAGCTGTAGTGGCATCAGGGTTTGCCCCTAAAAGGTACATCCCAAGACTATTCTGTAGGGCAAAGTGCTTCTCGTCCGCCTCGTTTACCATGAATTGTCCATCCCGCGTAAAAAAGACATTTCCCTTGTCGTCTGATACCACAAAAAAGCCCCGACCAGATATAGCAAGGTCTGTTGGCACATCCGTGGTTTGGATACCACCCTGTGAAAAAAGCCACCTCGTTGCCTTAGGGGATACACCATATCCAGCTCCTCTGGTAAAGACTTCACCAACAGCCTTCCTAATTACATCCCCAAACTCATACCTTCCAGCCTTAAAGCCTGTAGTGTTGAGGTTGGTTATGTTGTCAGCTGATACGTTCATGGCTTGAGAATCGCTAAACAAACCCGAGTAGCTTATGTAAAGTGTTCCAAAGATACCCATACCTCTTACCTCCAGGCTATCTCTTTCAGGTCTTCAAGGTTTATCGTTTGCTCGTCGTTTACCTTCAGCCTTGCCTTCCCGTCTTCAAACACAACCGAAGTAACCCTACCCGTTATCACCGGTTTTATTGATTTTACCTTCTCACCTTCGCCCACAGTGATTGTGATTTTATAATTCCCGTCCGGGACCTGATTTCCTGAATTGTCTTTGGCATCCCATTCAAGGGTATGATTCCCTTTGCTGAGATTTTTCAAGGTTATGGTTCTTACTATCTTGCCCGATCCGTCTCTTATAGTAACGAGGGCTTGGTTTGCCGGCTCATCAAGCTCAAAGCTTGCACCTAAGAAGTTTCCTTGCTCCACTCTGCCCACATTACCCTCCACCTTGACAAGCTTCCCCACCATGTTTCCCGCATAACCAAACTCCTGAGCTTTGACAAACTTGAGAAGATTTTCAAAAGACTCGTTTAGCTTACTCAACTGGTCAACCTGGTTGAAGGCGGCAAGCTGTAGCGCCATCTCATGGTTTTCTATGGGCCTCATCGGGTCTTGATACTGAAGCTGAGTGACAAAAAGCTTAATAAAGTCCTCTCTTTCTAAAACCTTTTTAGGTATTCTCGTTAAGTTTGCTGGCTGATCAACCTTCTCTTGAACCTTGCTAACCATTAGGACCCCCCTTAAACGATGTAGTAGTATCTGCCTTTGCTGTTGATTAAAGTTTCCTCCTTAGGCAATCCCTTAGTTAGAAGCCTGCCATCATTCTTAACCGATAACCTGTCTCTATTCTCTTTTGATTGCCCATCTCCATGGTATGGAAGATTTGCATCACCTGATGTAAGGGTAAAGACAAGCTCTTTTACCTTAAGCCCAAGCTCCTCAAGATGGGTCTTTATGACCGGAGCCTCCCTCAAGATATCCTGATAGGCTTGTGGATTTTCCACCTTCCCTATCACTGAAACCTCACCCTTTTCCACTCGCACCTCAATGTCCACATGCCCAAGCTCCGGTGGAAATAGCTCAATCCTTGCTTTCTGCTCTCCCTGAGGCTGGACCTCAAACACAAGATTACGCACAAAATCTGGAAGTTCTCTCAAGATTACCTTAGGTGCTGATGAAGAATGTGCTTGAGCATTGGGAGATGAATGCATAGCTATGTTGAAAGGGGACTCTTCAGTTCTGGTAGGTGGGACAAAAAAGTTCCCCCTTTCCGAGCCCTTTGAGTTAAACTTTTCAATCAACTCTTTCAAGAAGCTTCTTATTTCTTTGGGCTCCTTTTCTCCTTCTAAAACATTGGTTAATATAGTTTTTACTTCATGATGCCCAGCGTCCCCTAAATTTTTACCTTCTTTCAGCATACCATGTATATTATTATGCATATTATTTCCAGGTGTTTCATTCCTTTTGTTATTATTAACCTCTAAAACTTCTACACCATTTGTTTTCTTTTGTGCAGACATATCTAATGTTTTATCAACTCCATTACTATTTAAAGGATTTTTCTGATTAGGAAATGCATTGGCATTCCTTTTATTTTGATTAAAAAATAGGTTAGATAAGGCATCCTTTAGATAAGCTTTTTCTTGTTCAGGCAGATCTTCCCAATAGGCGTCAACTCTAAGAAAGAACTCATTTTTTATGTATTGTGAGTTTACATTAATTTGCTCTTTCGTCTCTTTTAACAAAGCTTTAAACTCCTTCCAAGATTTGCTTATAAAGGTTGATAGGTTCTGCAATATATTACTTGAGAGCAGTAGAGGTTTAACGCTTTTTTCATTAGTAATACTTGAAGCTTGGTTATTTAAAAATAGGTCTTCTGAATTCAAAGAAAATTTTTGATCCTTTGATGAAGGGTTTACCAAGTTTAATTTCATTATTTCAACATTATTTATATTATCAAATTTTATGCTTAATGATGCATCTTGATAATTTACTTCTTTATTAGAAACGAATTGAGAAATCAATGCTATAAAGGTTATAGCTTGATTGAAGGTTTCTTTAAGGGATGGATTTTCTTCAATAAAGTTTAAAGCCCTTTTAGAGTTAAATCTTGCATCTTGAGAGCTCATTCCGTCTATATTAGAATGAGGTTCTTCAGAAGGATTAAGGATATCCATAGTAGTTTGGATAAGCTGAAGAAAGAGAATAAAAAAGAAGTCCATTGAGGGCTGCCCATTTTCAGATTGCATCATGAAAGTATTTGGATTAACCTCAGTTTGGGCGGTTATCTTCATCCTAAACCTCCTTGCTTTCGTCAGCTTCTTCACATAATTATCTTCAAAATCTGTGCCAGTTTTTTGAAACTCTTTAAGCCTGCTGAAACAAGAAAATTTAAGGTTCTTCTATGTAGTTGTTTTGTTTAAATAGGCATTAGCTAAGGGAACAAACTTCCTTTTTAGGAAAAATTTTCCTTAAAGCTATTCTCAGGAGAGCATGGTCTTCCTTGATGTTGTTTTAATGTTGTTTCAAAAATTTTTTGCTCAAAATTTAGAAGGGGGTTTTCTTTTCCTTGTTCGGCAAGGTAGATTAGGAAGACAAAGAGGGGTCGCCCTGAGGCCTTTTTCTCTTTGTCGCCCTGAGCGTCAGCGAAGGGCCCCTCCGAGATCCTTCGCTTCGCTCAGGAAGACAAAGAGGGGGCACCCTGAGGCCGAAAGGCCGAAGGGCCTCTTTTTTAGGGCTTGACAAAAATGCTTAGCGCTGTTACTTTTACTTCTATGGAAGCTCAAGCCTCTCAACGGGAACTAAAGGAGCTCATATATTCCATCTTGCCTGAGATCATAGAGAAGTATTTTCGGGAGAGGGAGAAGGAGCTTTACAGCATATCTCTTATTGAGAGGCTCATCAGGGTGGAAGAGGAGCTTAAGGCATTAAGGAGCGAGACTAACTATCGTTTTGAGGCGTTGATGAGGGAGATGGATGCTCGATTTGCAGCCCAGATGAGGGAGATGGAAGCTCGGTTTGCAGCTCAGAAGGAGGATAGTGATGCCAAGTTTGAGGTACTCAACGCTCGATTTGAGGCGTTCATGAGGGAGATGGATGCTCGATTTGCAGCCCAGAAGAAGGATAGTGATGCTAAGTTTGAGGCACTCAATGCTCGATTTGAGGCGTTGATGAGGGAGATGGATGCTCGATTTGCAGCCCAGAAAAAGGATAGTGATGCCAAGTTTGAGGCACTCAATGCTCGATTTGAGGCGTTGATGAGGGAGATGGATGTTCGATTTGCAGCCCAGAAGAAGGATAGTGATGCTAAGTTTGAGGCACTCAATGCTCGTTTTGAGGCGTTGATGAGGGAGATGACTGCTCGGTTTGAATCCTTAGAAAAGAGATTGAATTTTATGCAATGGTTTATTGGAATTTGTTTTACCATCATTATGTTAGCTTTAACCATCTTTAACTTTTTGAAATTTTAACCACCGGTTAGTTTATAATTCATCGCCCTCAACTTTTTGTCGTCCCCTTTTTCCCGTCACCTCAAGCCGAAGCCCTGAGGGCGATTGCCCGAAGGGCCTCTTTTTTTGTCGCCCTGAGTCGAAGCCCTGAGGGCGTAAGCCCGAAGGGGCTGCGAAGGGCCCATCTGAGGTCCTTCAGCTTCGCCTCAGGAAGACAAAGAGGGGTCGCCCTGAGGCCGAAAGGCCGAAGGGTCTCTTTCTTCTGTCACCCTTAGCCGAAGCCCTGAGCGTCAGCGAAGGGCCTCTTATTGTCGCCCTTAGCCGAAGCCCTGAGCGTCAGCGAAGGGCCAGCGAAGAGTCTCTGAGGTCCTTGATGTAACCTTAAGATGGCAAGGTATGTTTGCAAGATTTTTCGAACAGCCTCAGAGCCTCTTGTAGAGAAAACTTTTTTATGTTATATTTTACAAATCAATAAAATCAGGGAGGGGATTGACGTGCCTGTTAGGATAAGGTTGATGAGGTTTGGGCGTAGAAAAAGACCTTTTTACAGAGTGGTTGTTGCTGATTCTCGTTCCCCAAGGGATGGTAAATACATCGACAAGCTTGGCTACTATGATCCCTTAAAAGAACCCTACGAGTTTAAAATAGACGAAGAAAAGGTAAAACTTTGGCTTTCAAGGGGAGCTCAACCTACTGAAACCGTTCGAGCCCTTCTTAGACGAGCTGGCATAAAGGTTTAATCCTTATCAAGCATAGGAGGGGGACATGAGCAAACTCAAAGACCTTGTTGAGCAGATCGCTAAGGTTTTGGTAGACAAACCAGAGGCTGTGCAGATTAATGAAATCGAAGGTGAACAAACAACTGTCATTGAGCTTAAAGTTGCTAAAGAAGACCTTGGCAAAATCATAGGAAAAGAAGGAAAAACTGCTAAGGCAATAAGAACAATCCTTGGGGCAGCAGCAAGCAAGCTTAAAAAAAGAGTAGTGCTTGAAATCATCGAATAAGTATAATTGACAGAACCTAAAAAACTTCTTCCCATCCTTAGGGTAATCTCAACCCATGGACTAAAAGGGGAGGTCAAAGCCCTCCCCTTAACTACAAACGACGAGGTCATTTTTAAGGCAAAAAATTTTTACCTCCGAGCCTTTCCCAAAGATCCCCTTGAGGTAGAATCCATAAGACCTGGTCCAGGAGAAAGGGTCTTTCTTTTAAAGTTTAAGAATGTTGATTTTGAATCTGCTAAGGGGCTAATAAATTCTACCTTATACCTTCCGGAAGAGGAGCTTCCTACCTCATCTGAGGAAGAGGTCTATATCTATGAGCTTGAGGGGTTAAAGGTGGAAGATAGCGAGGGGCGGGTCTGGGGGGTTGTTTCCGAGGTTATGCCCCTTGGTGAGTATAGCCTTCTTCGTGTAAAATCTGAGGAGTTTGATTTCTACATACCCTTAGTCTCAGAATACGTAGAGGAAATCGATTTAACAAACAGGAAATTAGTCGTTAAGGATGTTTCTGCCCTTGCCGAGCTTGGTAAAAAATGAAGTTTTACATTTTAACCATCTTCCCGGAATATTTCGTTAGTCCCCTTAAGGTTGGACTCCTTGGAAAGGCGATCGAGAAGGGTCTGATTGAGGTTGAGGTTTTAAACCTAAGGGACTTTGCCCGGGATAAACACAGGACCGTTGATGATGAGCCTTTCGGTGGTGGAGAGGGTATGGTGCTTAAGCCTGAGCCTCTCTACCAGGCTATTCAAAAAGTCAAGGAAAGGGACCCATTTACCCATGTAGTCTACCTTTCACCCCAAGGAAAGCTTTTTAATCAAAGGGTTGCAGAATCTTTAGCCAAGCATAAATCCATCCTTTTTGTATGCGGAAGGTATGAAGGGATAGATGAGCGGATCAGGGCTCAATTTGTTGATGAGGAGGTCTCCATCGGTGATTATGTGGTCTTTGGGGGTGAGGTGGCAAGCCTTGTGGTGATAGAGGCTGTCTCTCGGCTTATTCCTGGAGTTGTAGGAAGAAAGGACTCAGTAGATAAAGAATCTTTTACCTCAGGTCTTTTAAAATATCCCTGCTACACCCGTCCAAGGGATTTTCTTGGATATAAAGTTCCGGAGGTGTTAGTTTCCGGAAACCATGCAGAGATTGAACGCTTTCGTAGGCAAAGCTCCTTAAAAATAACCCTTGAGAGAAGACCTGAGCTCCTTCATTCAGTAAGCCTATCTCAGGAGGACTATGCCTTTCTCAGAACCCTTCTTGAAAAACAAAGGGTTTACCTCTTTCTTCTTCATTATCCAGTGAAAAACAAAGAAGGAAAAACCATTGCCTCAGCCATCACAAGCTTAGACCTTCACGACCTTTCAAGGCTTGCCAGAACCTATGGACTAAAAGGTGTCTTTGTAATTCAGCCTCTTTCAGATCAGCGAGAGATTGCAGAAAGGATTTGTAGGCATTGGACAGAGGGGTTTGGCTCAAAGTATAACCCTACAAGACGGGAAGCCATAAAGCTTGTCAAGCTCTTTGAAGCCCTTGATTCTGCCATAGCTGAGGTAGAAAGGGAGTGCGGAGAAAAGCCTTTGCTTGTGGCAACGGATGCCAGTCCAAAGAGAAGCTTTATAACAGTAGAAAAGCTTAGAGAACTCCTTTGGGTAAAGCCCATAGCCTTAGTGCTTGGCACAGCCTGGGGCTTGTGCGATGAGGTCTTTGACCGCTGTGATTATTTTCTTGAACCCATATGGGGACGCCTTGATGCCTACAATCATCTCTCCGTTCGGAGCGCAGGCTCGATCTTAATCGACAGGATCCTTGGAATTTACTCCTTTTGGAAAAAATAAACCTCAAAAAGTTCTTTGTCTCCTTACACTTGTCCTTTAAACTAAAAAAAAAGAAATCTATCTGATCTCACGGAGGACAGAATGTCCTGAGGGGCGTTAGCCTCGAAGGACCTCAGAAGAGGCCCTTCGGCCTTTCGGCCTTAGGGCGACAGAAAGAAAAAGGCCTCAGGGCGACCCCTCTTTGTCTTCCTGAGGCGAAGCTGAAGGACCTCAGAGGGGCCCTTCGCAGCCCCTTCGGGCTTACGCCCTCAGGGCTTCGACTCAGGGCGACAAAAAAAGAGGCCCTTCGGGCAATCGCCCTCAGGGCTTCGGCTTGAGGTGACGGGAAAAAGGGGACGACAAAAAGTTGAGGGCGCTGAATTATAAACTAACCGGTGGTTAAAATTTCAAAAAGTTAA
>Ga0209393_1000887_pt1 | contig 13376 bp, 10 predicted proteins | sample SSWtaG_2_FD_184117 | JGI IMG/M metagenome (GOLD analysis project Ga0209393, IMG submission 184117) | Hot spring microbial communities from Sandy's Spring West, USA to study Microbial Dark Matter (Phase II) - SSWsed_130316 (SPAdes)... | ecosystem: Environmental > Aquatic > Thermal springs > Hot...
GCCGGCCTTCCAAGCCGGCGATCCCGGGTTCAAATCCCGGCGGCCGCACCACTAAGTGATCTTCTTGAGTAACCTCCATAGCCATTCATCCATAGGTATGCTACCATGTAGAACCTCAACAGCAGTCTCGTGGTGAGAGTATTCTGTTGATGTTAATCGAGTTTCTAAGATTAAGTGGAAGGCTCTCCTACGCTACCTGAGGAGAGGATTTATGATATAGTAAAAAAGACTTGGGTTACACCGCATGTTTAAAGTATTGGGAGCTCCCAGGCTCCCGATGCTAGGAGTGCATGTCTAAGTGCTAGGATTGATATTAGGCCTAGTACCGCTATGGCTACTGATATGTAGCGTGATTTGATTTTTAATGTTAATATCCCTAGTATCCCCCCTATTACAGCTACTAAGATTCCCACTTGGAATGCTATGCTTCCCAACACTACCTGGGCGCTGTAACTTGATGCTAGTGGGCCTTGTAGTGATATGTGTACGTGTATTATGTAGGTTAGAGCTAGAATGAGTAGTGCTACCCCTAGTGAGAATGTCATCCTCGTGTCTAGAGGTCTAATTATCGAGTACGCTGAGAGCCCTCCTACAACTCCCATCGTTAAGGCTATTATGGGCACTATGCCGCTGTGCCAGAAGGGTATTCCTCTCTCATACGCTATGAGTAGCCCTGTGTATAAGGCTACGAATATGCCTACTAGTGAGGCCATGACGCCTATAGCGTGTGTAGCAACGCCCTTTCTATTTAGTTTCACTAGTGCTGTGAAGATAGCTGATGTTATGATGAGCAATGTCATGCCTGAAGCCCCGTAGGGCATCCACGATGATGGTTGGAAGCTTGTAAAAACTAGGTATGAGGCTTCAGGTTTAAGTAGGTGTAGGTTTAATATGATGAGCGACAGTATGGGTAGCCCTGCTGCTAGGGCCCCTCCAACCAGTGCGTCCCTCACCCTACCCTCTAGGAAGCTAATGTAAGCTAAGACTATTGAGAAGCTTGCTATGGCTAAGAACGTCATCTCAACTGCTATCTCGAAACCCCACACGTTGTTTAGGACAAGGTTTTCCACCACACCCCACCCCCTATGGTATCACGTAGTACACGAGACCCTCAGTTTTGAGGTCTGGTCTCAGCTGCCTAGCTTTACCCTCTCTTACAAGCCTTGCTACCGGGTCGTTGGGGTCATCTAGGTCTCCGAACATCCTAGACTTTGTGGGGCATACCTCGACGCACGCTGGTATCCAGCGGCCAGACTCCTTTCTATGATAGCATAGCGTGCACTTATCCACAGCTTTCTCCGCCGCAGCCCACTTGTTAGGTACTGGAGGCTTCACTATATAGTCCTCCAGCCCGGCCTCCTTCAACTTCTCTGACGCCTCCTGTAGGTTAGCCTTCCTCCTAGCCTCCTCTATGTAGCCTCCCTTAACCTTATACCTCGAGCCGTAGGGGCACGCTATGATGCAGTAGCCGCAGCCTATACACTTATCCTTATCCACTAGCACAACCCCCTCCTTAGTCTTAAACGTAGCCCCCGTAGGGCATACCCTCTCGCAAGGTGTATCCTGGCAGTGGAGGCAGAGGAATGGCATGAAGAGCCTTGAGGGTCTAGGCTCCTCCCTCTCAATCCACATAACCCATGTTCTAAGCCCTAACGTTAGAGGCCACCCTACAGGGTCTGATTTAGATAGAGTGAATGGAACACCGTTCTCCACACTACATGAGGCTACACAAGCCATGCAGGCAATGCACCTAGCAGGGTCTACAACGAACACAGGCTTCAACACTCATCACCCCGCCCTCCTAACCCTAACGACGCCTGTACCCATAGCGTAGGCTCCCCCTAGCTGTGTAGCCACCAGTGGTATGAAGTAGTTATCATCAGTCACGCCGAAATCAGGGTCCCTGAACTCTCTAATCCTATCAAGCCTATTCCTCTCAAGCTTCGACTCAGTAGGCCAACCATGTAGCATGTATATGATGTCCTTCCTAACCATCCTAGTAACCCTCACCTTAACCTTCATCCTAGGCACGCTACCCCCTACAGCTTCAATCTGCTTTATAACCTTCGGTGTAGCAGGCTCAACTACAACCCAGTCACCATCCTTCACTCCTATAGCCTCTGCAACTTCAGGGTGAATCCACGCTGTGAATAAGCTATCAACAGTGATCTTGTTAAGTAACACGTTATTCTGCGAAGCCATGTGGGTGTGCGTGAAAGGCCCATGCCTATACACTAATAGAAGCTCTCCCTTACCTGGGTCAGGTTCTTTAAGCCCATCTATAGCACATGATGCTGTAGCTGGTATCTTAGAAGCCCAAACATAGTCTGGAAGTGCTCTACCAGCGTAGAGTGGTATTGGCGAGAATAGAGGGTCAACATCACTCCTAGAACCCTCCAGGTCGCTTGGCTCAATAGCTATTGGGTTCTTCTTCAACACGTCTCTAACCTCGCGGGCTAGCTCAACGCTATATAGCTCAATCCTCCCAGTAGGTGTTGGGAAGGGTATCTTAAGACCTAGCGGGCTTTGATGGTTAAAGAGTGACCAGAGCTTCTTCTCATCATCAACATTGTACTTGAGGGGCTCGAATACAGGTACTCTAACCTTAACCTCCCTACCTAGAGCTTTAGACCAAGGTTCATCAACTATATCAATAGTAGTGCCGGTGAACCTCAGGATTACATAGCCTCCGAACTCGTGGACATCGTCAACTGTAAGCCTTCTAACCTCCCCTCTAGCGTCTCTTATCATAACCCTCCTGAATATCATGTTAATAAACCTCTCCAGGTTGGGGAGCGGGAGCTTACCTTCATCGTCTAACATAGCTACCGGCATGTTATCAGCAAACATGGTTCCATCCCTAGCCTTAACCCCTAGCTCATCCAGCTTCCTAGCTATCATTAGCAGTAGCTCGAACCCCGTCCTAGTGTTGAAAAGCCTTACCTCCCTCTTCAGCTTTCCATCCTTATACGGCTTCCAATACCATGGGAAGCGTAGGCTTACAACGGGGAACGGGCTGAATACGCCAGGTAGGGGTAGGTCTAATCTCTCAATGTAGGTCATATCAGGGGTTACTATGTCAGCGTATATAGCGGTATCATTAAGCATAATATCATGGATTACTACCAACTCTAGGTTCTTAAACACCTTCTTCCAAACCTCAACATTGGGGTTCTGGACTAGCGGGTTTGTAGCGAACATCATAACAACCTTAACCTTGTACGGTTTACCGTTTACCACGGAGTCGTAAAGGGCTTGGACTTGGTGTGCTGGGAATAGTATTGGGTAGCCCTCCTTAGCCATCATTGACACCCACTCTGATATGAGAGACCTCGGCATAGGCGGAGCTCCTCTCTCAGCGGGGCCTGGTAGAGGTGGTGCCAGCGGTATTATGCCGAGCCTAGCACCGTATTTAGCGTTGTAAGAGGCCATTGTATCCCCTCTAATACTGTAGAACGGGTCTCCTGCCTTGGTTAGCTTAACTCTTGCGTATAGACCTGCTTGGGCACCGTAGAGGTGGCTCGCCATGTATAGACCTCCAGGCTTCTGGATCCTACCGTAAAGGGCCATCAGCACATCTATAGCTCTCCATAACTGAGGGGTATTACTATACCTTGGGTCATGCCATCCTATCTCAAATACTGCTCTATCCTCCACAATCACTTTTATAGCTCTCCTTAAATCCTCTACTGGCACGTCAGCCTCCTTAGCTACGGCCTCGATATAATCTGGCACCCCATGCTTCCTAGCGAGAGCATCTAAGTTAGCTGTAACCCACTCTCTTAGCAGCTCTAACGCAGTTTTCGCTTCAACTTCACTCCCATCCTTTAGCTTAACCTTATAGGATCCCCAAAGGCTTACATCCTTAGCATCATCGTCCGGCATCGGCTTATTAACAGTTGGGTCAAAGACCACGAAGGCTACCTTCCCACCGTAATCCTTAGGTAGGCCGTAGGCCTCCCAGTCAACCTCAGCTACAGGTATCGGTAGACCTGATAGCTTGTGATCTCTGGCTACCACGATTAGGTGTGGTGCGTTGGTATACTTCTTCAAATACTCTACATCAAGGTACATTGGGTTTTCGAGAGTGAACCTGATTGCAGCAAGCACTATAGATAAGTCTGTCCCGGGCTTAACAGGGAGCCATATGTATGCTTTCGAAGCAGCCTCCGAGAAAGCTGGATCAAATACTATGAGCTTCGCGCCCTCCGCTAGAGCGACACCAAGCCTCCACGCTGTTGTTACAACACCAGCTCCAGGGTTATTCCTTCTAATGAGAACTATTGTTTTAGCATTCCACCAGTCGACCATGGGGTTAGCGGCTTGATGGCCGTGAACCCCTGTTAAGATGTGACCAAGTATCCTTGTTGAAACACATGCTGGCATATCGAATTGAATCTCATTAGGCGAGCCATACGTATCTAGGAATCTAGCTAAGGGTACACCAAGCCTTGTAGAGGCTAAGGGCCCCCAGGCACCGTAGAGGAATACTAGAGCGTGCCTCTCATTATTATCAGCTAGCTCCTTAAGCTTCCTAGCTATAATCTCGGCAACCTTCCACCAGTCATCAACCTCCACGAAATCACGATCACTACCCCTAAGCTCTCTAAGCTTCGCTAAAGCCTCATCCCAGCTAATCCTCCCCTCAATCCAATCAAGTAAAGGCTTTCTAACAAGAGGCTTAGTAAGCCTATCCGGGTTATACAAAGTGTTATAGAGGCCTGAGACACCCCTAGAGCATATCCCCATAGAGCTTGTAGGAGCACTAGTGTTAGGCCTAATCCTAGCAGGAGCACCGTTAACAACGTCAACGTATATAGCACACTGAGCCATACACATACCACAAATGCTAGGAACAGAGTAGGAGTCCTCTAGCTTAACCTCAAGTAGCAACCTCTCCAACTCACGCCTAGGATGTAACTTTCGAATAACAAGAGGGGTTGATAAGGCTGTAGCTGTGGTAGCAGTTAAAGCAATAAACTCCCTACGTGAGACTTTTACCACAGCTAACACCACCCTCAATTACATATTTTATTAGATCAAATCTTAAATATGATATGTATATATTTATAGTATAAAAATCTAACCTCCTCCCTGCCCTGAACGGGGCTAAGGGCTCCCTTTAGAGCTGGGAGGTTTGCGGGATACGCTCCTGGGGGTGTAAAGGGGAGCTTATGTACCCGGCTCCTCTTTAGCTGTGGTAGAGTGTTTTCCGCTTACTCTATCCTCCTGCATGTAGCCTACGGTGCCGTGCTGGTTTCGTGTCTCATACATACTACTAGAGTTTTAGGGTTTGCTCTCCTTCTAGAGGCTTTGGGGTGCCTTTTGGCCGGGTCTTTGGGTTTGGTTGTTAGTGATAGGGATATAGCTGGGTCTTGGTTTCTTCTTAAAGTTTCTAGTGTTAATGAGGGGTTTAAGGTTTTCTCAGATGTAGGTGAGGATAAACCTGTTGTTTTCGTTTTTGACGGTGTTTGGAGCCGGGTTGGCGATTTTCTTAGGGTTGCGAGGTCTAGGGGTTTCAATTTGTTCTACGTTGATTTCGTTGATGTGGGTGTTGAGGGGGGTCTTCTGGGCGGTGTTGTTGATATTAATGTTGTGGTTTACGCTAGACTTCTTAGGCTTAGGTTTTCTGATGCTCTGAGAGCCCCTGTAAGGCTTAGTCTTGGTAAGGTTGTTAGTAGGAGGGATCTTCTAAGAGCGGGTCCTGTGGTTGCTTTAGAGTATCTTAGCAGACCTGTTGTTGATGAGGGCTCTTGCTCCGGTATTAGAGGCTGTACTATATGCGTTAACTCGTGCCCCTCCAAGGCCCTTTCAGGTAAGCCTCCTACTGTTGACTATGATTTATGCACCTACTGTGGCCTGTGCTTTAGCTTATGCCCTGTTGAAGCTATACACTCTCCTCAAACGACTCCGAAGGCTGTTGAAGCTTTCATAGCCGCTATTAGGGAGGTGGTGGACGCTCCTTTAAACGCGGTCATACTAGAGTTTGAGGCTTTACAGGGTCTACCCAGAGAGCTGGGTGATGGTGGTGTACATCCTACAATTGTGATCCCCGTATGGTCTCTAGCTGAGGTTACACCCCTAACTCTACTTAAACTAGCATACCACGGTTTCACGCCAGTTATCTATAGTAGAGGTGGGGAAAACATAGAGGGTGCGCTGTTAGAGCTCGAAAAGCTGGGCATCATCAGGTTAGCTAGGAGCTTAGAGGAGTTAAAGGCTAAGATTAGAGAGAAGCCTTTATTCCAAGTTGGGGAGGTAGATACAACAGCGAGGGGCTACGCGCTTAAGGTCCTGGAGATGGTTGCGGAGAAGGCAACACTAAGCTTCCCCGGAGCCGGGAGCCTAGAAGTAGATGAGAGCCTGTGCACGCTATGCGGTGTATGCGTTAGAACATGCCCCACGAATGCCCTAGCCCTAGTCGAGGAGGAGAGGGCAAGGCTGGTATTAAAGGTAGATGAGTGCATAGGCTGTAAGGAGTGCGAAAGGGAATGCCCGGAGAAGGCGGTAGAGGTTAAATGGGCTTACGAGAAGGGGTATTTAGAGAGAAAACTAGTAGAATCGCCCATAGTAAAATGCGTAAAATGCGGAGCCCCGCTAGGACCCGAAGCCCTAATAGTGTCTGTGGAGAGGAAACTAGGTATAACAGGGGATATAGCAAAGAGGCATACAAGGCTATGCGTTAACTGTAAAGCAACAGCGTTCCTAGAGGATTTCCCAGCAGGATCTACGATGTGAAAGTTACTGATAACAGAGTCTAGAGGGTTATTCAAGATCCCATAGTTCAAACACTAATCTCGTAGAGCGGGAGCCCTGAAGGCTGTCCTAGAAGGTGCACTCCTATAACGTAAATGTTACCATCGCCAGGTTCTCTCCTAGAGAGCTGGGAGGGAAGGGAGAAACGGTGATGAAGTCCTAGCTCTAAGCCTCTGAACCTTTAAGTCTACCTACCTTTGAATCTCGGCTTTCTCTTTTCTAGGAATGCTGTTACACCTTCAATCACGTCCTCTGTTGAGAATAGTATTCCGAAGAGCTGTGATTCTATCGATAGCCCTGGCCATAGCCCTGCCTCTAACCCCGTGTCTATAGCTATTTTTGCTGCCATTAGTGCTAGTGGTGGTTTCTCTGCTAGCTTTAATGCTAGGTTTCTAGCCTCCTCGTCTAGGGCTCCTGGTTTAACGAGCTTATTTACGAGGCCTATCTTGTGGGCTTCAACTGCTGGGATGAATTCGCCTGTCATGATAAGCTCCTTAGCTTTAGCCGGCCCCACTATCTTGGCGAGCCTCTGAGTGGCTCCAGCGCCTGGGATGAAGCCGAGGTTTATCTCAGGCTGTCCTAGCATAGCTTCCTCTGAGGCTATTCTAAAATCAGTGCTTAGAGCCAGCTCTAGACCGCCTCCTAGGGCGTAACCGTGTATAGCGGTTATTGTTGGTTTAGTGTAGAACTGTATCTTCAAGGTTAACTCCTGGAACTTCCTTGAAGCCTTCACGGCTAACATGGGGTTAATCCCGGCGAACGCTGTTACATCGGCTCCTGCGCAGAACGCCCTACCACTACCTTTAAACACTACAACCCTTACATCAGGGTCCTCTTCTAGTTCATCTAGAGCTTTACTAATCTCCTCGATCATCTTAGGGTTTATGGCGTTAAGCCTTTCAGGCCTGTTAAGCACTATCCACGCTATCGGCTTCTCCTTCCTCACGATAATAGTCTCCTTGACAACCTCCTCTACAGCAGCATACCTGTAGAACCCCTCACCACTCTTCCTACCGAGCTTACCCTCCTCAACCATCTTCACAAGCAGGGGGTCCGGCTCTAGGAATTCCAGCCCAGTTTCGCTCCTCACCCTCCTTATGCTCTCAACAACCCTATCAATACCTAGATCGTCAGCTAGCTCAAACACACCCTTAGGCCATCCCAGGCCAAGTTTAACAGCTGTCTCAATATCCTCTCTAGACGCTATACCCTCTCTTAGTAGGTAGGCAGCCTCGTTAACTGCTAGTGATAGGAGTAGAGCTGGGTCGACCTTACCAGCTAGCTCCCTCCTATGAGCTGGTTTAACAAACCTACCCGGCTCGGGGTACTTGTAGAAGCCCTCCCCACTCTTAACACCGTACCTTCCACCCTTATACTTCTCCTCAAATAACCTGCACGGTATACCTTTAACACCCCTCTCAGCCATAGCTATTGAGATGAGGTGAAAGACATCTATTCCACTGTAATCAGCTAGCTCGAATAAACCCATCGGGAACCCTAGGGTGTAAAATACCGTAGCGTCAACCTCCTCTACGGTGGCCAGACCCTTCTCCACCACATAACAGGCCATATTCATAAGCCTGCCTAAAATCCTGTTAACTATGAAGCCAGGCACATCTTTATTAACAACCACCGGGGTCTTACCAAACCTCCTTGAAACCTCCACTGTAACCCTAACGATCTCATCGCTCGTACTAGCCCCCCTTATAACCTCCACTAGGGGCATGAGTACAGGTGGGTTGAAGAAGTGCATTCCCACAACCCTTTCAGGCCTCTTAGTAGGTTTAGCTATCTCCGTTATCGGTAGGCTACTGGTATTGGTAGCTAGGATAGCATCTTGAGGTGCATGCTTATCGGCGAACTCGAAGAGTGACTGCTTTAGCTCAAGCTTCTCGGGGATGGCCTCGACCATAAACTGGCTTTGAGATAGCACTGAAGCTAGATCCTGAGACCAGCTACCATCAGGGTTAACGCTTACAACGGGTGTAATCCTCGACATAACGGTGTCAACAGGCTCTCTGAGAACGCCTCTCTCAGAAAGCTTACCGAGACTCCACCTAATTCTATCAAGAGCCCCTCTTAGAATGTCCATGTTGATATCAGCTAGGTAGACATTAAACCCGGCTATTGCCGCGAGCTCGGCAATGCCGTGGCCCATTGTGCCGGCACCGACCACGGTGAAAACCTTTATATCCTCAACTCTAACCATAGCTAGCACCAGTGGAATCTGTATTGAAGCTTATATTTAAATCTTACCAATCTACAGTTTTCTACAGCTTTTTAAGCCTGAAAACCTTTCATTAATAAATTAAAGGCTTTACCTAAACTAGGAGATCTTAGGTGCTCGGTATGAGCGAGTACCTTAACCGGCTAAAGGATATTATAGAGGCCGAGGTAGCCAGGTACGGTCTAAGGGTAGCGCTAACCGGGAGGGATTCAATTAACTTGCTAAGAGGAGGAGCTGTGGTCATGTCAGTAAGGGATACCAGGGATTACGTGGAGCTCTCGTATCGCGGTAAAAAGTACACATACGATAAATGGTATACGAAACCAGAGCATCTAGCAACAACCATAATTAATACTTTAAAGTTCCAGGAGGGAGCTGGAGAGACGTCGTAGTGGGAGCTCCTAAATACTCCTCCACTTAACCCTCCTTCGATCAACCATTTTAAGGCTTAACATGTATAAAGGTTACCTAGGGGTAAGGTGTCACATTTGTCGAGCCCACCTAAACCCTTAGTTGTGGTTATCGATATCGACGACGACATATCAGAGGTTCTAGGTGTTAGCATCGTGAAAGGTGAAGATGAGGTTTTAAAAGCCGCTCTTACATACTCTCAGGAGAGACCTGAGGATGCAGATCTAAACGCTATCTTCACAGGGCTTAGCCTCTATAGGAAGCTTAAGTTGAGGGCTAAAGACGTTGATATAGCGGTTGTTGGCGGCGATAGAAGGGATGTTATTGAAGCTCAGGTTAAGGTTAAGGAGAGGGTTAGGGATATCGTTAAAAGCTATGGCGTCCCTGTGGAGCTCTACATTGTAGGTGACGGCCTCGACGAGATTATGGTGGCCGAGGTTCTAGGCGATGTAGCCCCTATAGCCGCTGTTAAGAGGGTTATAGTTGAGCAGCATGCAGGTGTTGAGACTAGCTACGCACTACTACTACGATATGTTAGGAAGGCGCTAGAGGATCCTAGATACTCTAGGTACGCTCTCGGAATCCCAGGGTTCATCCTATCAATTACAGCCCTCCTCCTCCTATTCAACCTCATATCCATTGCTATTAAAATAGCCCTCCTCCTCCTAGGGTTCGCCATGGTGGTTAAAGGCTTCAACCTAGAAGATCGTGTAGCCAGGCTCACGAGTAGAGTGTGGGAGGAGCTAAGGGAAACGGCCCATATTAAGCTAGCATCGCTAACACTGTTAATAGTACTAGTAGTAGGAGGAGCCCTAATAACATACTATATCTACATAACTGCGGGGCTTGGAAACGCTCTAGTAACCCTCCTAGGTCTAGGAATACCCCTAGGTCTTATAGGGGCTACACTATACATCCTACTCGGTAACGTTGTAATGGAAGCAGTTAAAGGAGACTTAAAAGTCTTAAGCTCCATAGCGGTAGCCATCATACTCATCTTCAGCTCAGCAGCATTCCACAGCCTTGGATCAAGCCTAGACCAGGAGCTCCTAGACAAAGGAGTAACAGTCCCCGAAGCAATAATCAACGCACTACTCTACAGCAGATTTATACCAAACATAGTGCTCGGCGTAGCCCTAGCAGGGCTCATAGAACTAGTAATGAGGATAATAAAATAACAACCCCCCGGGGAAGGCTGTTGCAGATTCGACGAAGTTTAAATATCTATGAATGCTTACAAACACTTAGAGCGGAAGAGTGGAGAAGTACCTCAGCACTAGGGGTTTGCCGAAATCCCTTAGAGTTTCAAGACATCTTGGTTCATCGAGAATCCAGCTCTTGAAAATAAAGCTGTAGTTGATATTAGCGATATGTGTGAGAGGGCCGAGGAGAACATGGAGAAGGGTAAGAACGGAAAGCTTAGGCATAGAATACACTAGCGGAGCATTTCAACATTGTTAAGAGTTAAGAACTTCAACAACATCCCTCTCTAGGAAGTATCCGCTAGCATTAGCTATCCTTAACGCGATCTTCACTACTTTAACTCTCCTAACCCCCCTTGCCACATAGCGGATCACCAGGGGTTGTACATCTAATTCTAACATTTGTAAACGGATCTATCGACGAAGAACCCTTTCAGAAATTCTAACAACGTAAACCGGTTTACCCTCAAGCTTTTTAATCGTTGATTTGAAGTACTTGAACTCAAATAGGAGCCCTATGGCGTTAGGCTCCATCGGGGCTTGTGAGGTGGTGATGCCTGTGAACTCATACTAAGGTCTAACCCCCTCTAGCGGTAATAAGAATACCATTAAGTACCGTTAGCGGGGAAGCACTTAAAGCTATACTAGGTAAATTTAACCCTGTCCCTGCCTTAAAAGGTGGAATCTTCAGAGGTGGTGGACTGCTACTTTAGAGAAGTGGTTTGAGTTTATCTTCCAAAGTTTCTTCTCTGTCTTTTAAACCATTGTATTGCTTGTTCTAGCTCTTTTCTCGTTAGATCAGGCCATAGGGTGTCTGTGAAGTAGAGCTCTGCATACTCTACTAGTAGTGGGAAGAATCCACTTATCCTCCTCATCCCCCCTGTTCTAATTACGAGATCTATTGATGGTAGTTTGTGCAGCTGTTTTAAGTTGTTTGATTTGAGTTGCGAGAGCTCCCACCATATGCTGTAGCATAGGCCTATGTGTAGGGTTCTTCTCCCACTCTTATACCTTTCAACTATATCTTGGATTGCGTTCCTCAGCTTATCCGGGATTAGTGTTAGGTCGCCTGATACTAGTAGTGAGGCGTCATACTCTTCTAGGATTCTATCCTCCTCCACATCCGCTATGGCTTTCTCGAGTATCTTCATTAAAACTCCCCTCTCCACGCTATCTCTTCGGGTGCAGTTATCGCGGCTCATAGCGTAGACGGTTAAGAACCTTATGTCGTAGTCGAGGAGGTATCTCATGACCTCCTTTAGCTTAGCATACCCTGCTTCGTAGGCTTCCTGCAACGTTAGCCCCCTGGATCTAGCCCAGCGTCTATTACCATCAGGTATTATGCCTACGTGCAACAACATGTTAAAACACCCTAGTGGCAGAGCTGGGTGGCGTGTCCTCTCTTAGCATATTAGCGTTGGAGGGGTTTAAAAGTTATAGGAACGTGGGGGTGGCCCGCCTGTATATGGGCTCTAAAACCGTAATCGCCATTGGTAGTCTTAACCCGTTGAAGGTTAGAAGTGTAAGGAGGGTATTCTCGAGGTTCGCAGATGTGGAGGTGGTAGCTGTAAACGTGCTCACGAGCATCCCTAGGCAGCCGGTAGGCTCTAGGGATATAGTGTTGGGGGCTTTAGAGAGAGCTCTAGGAGCCCTCAACCTAGTCCCGGAAGCCTCCCTATCAGTAGGGATTGAAGCGGGGCCCATGGAGTTCTACTGTAGAGCAGGATTTCTAGAAACCCAGGTAGCGGTCATAATTGATAGGAGTTGCAGAGTTTCAATAGGCTTAAGCCCCTCGTTCGAGTTAGACCCTGATACTGTGAGGCGCATGATGATGGGGGAGGAGCTCTCACAAGCAGTGGAGATCCCAAGACGTTTAGGCGATATAGGGGAGCTTATAGGCTACATAGGCTACGTAACACAAGGGCTGGTTACAAGACAGGATTTAACGGAGGCAGCGGTAGCAATGGCACTAGCACCTAGAATCCAGAACCCAGAATGGCTATTAAGTGTAGAGGAGCTTGCAGAGATGTTAAATGTTAAACCGCTATACGAATGCCGTAAACTCTAAAAGCGAGTGTGTTCTTATCAAGCATCAATTATCACCCAACCTTCGTAGTAAGCTCTAACAGCCTCATCAACATCCACCTCACCCTCGGAGCCCGTCTTAGGGTTTATAACGTGTACCTTCCTCGATCTCGTAATCTTATAGGGACCTAGGATCCTGTGGTTCGCTATAGTGTACACGTAATCTGGCTTTAGGAGTGATAGTATGTGAGTTGCTATGACCATACTCACCCCTTTATCCCTAAGGTTGTTTAGCACATTTGAAACAACTATCCTAGATGCTGGATCCAGGTTTGATAGAGGCTCATCTAGGACTAGGAGCTCCGGACCCCCCGCTAAAGCTTGAGCTATAAGGGCTTTCTTAGAGTTCCCAGCACTAAGCTCTCCAACACTCTTACCCACCTCTCCACTTAAGCCTAGAAGGTCTAAGGTGTCGGGGGCCTTAACACCGCCTTTAACTAAAGCTCCATACTCTAGGAGCTCCGGAACGCGTGTACCTCGGAGGGCCACGTGATCTTCAAGTAACACTCCTAACCTCAACCTCCTATCAATCCAGACAACCCCCCTATCAGGTCTTAGCACACCTAACATCAACTTGATCAAGGTGCTCTTCCCAGAACCATTGGGAGCCCAGAGCACGTTCATACCCCTCTTAAAACAGAAGCTCGCATCAGCGAGTACAACAGTTCTACCAAAACTCTTCCAAACACCCTTAC
>Ga0209393_1000892_pt1 | contig 13322 bp, 18 predicted proteins | sample SSWtaG_2_FD_184117 | JGI IMG/M metagenome (GOLD analysis project Ga0209393, IMG submission 184117) | Hot spring microbial communities from Sandy's Spring West, USA to study Microbial Dark Matter (Phase II) - SSWsed_130316 (SPAdes)... | ecosystem: Environmental > Aquatic > Thermal springs > Hot...
GAAACTAACTGATTCTTTTGTACACCCTTCACGGACCTTAGCTAGCCCTCTTGAAAGCCTGACTCTAGCTTGCACTCCTTAAGCTAGGAGTAGATGAAGTTATGCCTAAGTAGTGATGTGTGTAGATTTTAGCTTCGTTGCGAGCAGAGCCTGGGTGCGGGGATGCCCGAGAGGGTCGGGCACATAGTTGAGAGGAGGTTGCAGAGGGTGGGGAGGGTATACCCGCTAGAGCTGAGGGCCGGGAGGAGTGGCGGTAAGGGTGAGGTTAAGGATTCGGAGTAGGACCACAGGGAGGGAGCTGAGGGCCGTAGCGCTGGTGAACTCGGGCTTCGAGACGCTTAAGCCCCAGCTCCTAGCCCCAGCTAGAGCGGCCGAGGCCCTCGGCCTCTGGCCCTCGATCCCCAGGGACTACGCGGTCAGGGACTACATGACGGCCGGGGGCCCGACGAGGATGTACGTCCTGGTGGACGAGGTGGAGGTCAACGTGGACGTGGAGTACCCCACGGACCCCGTACTCAGCGACCTGGTCATCTCGACGATAGAGGACGAGATCCTAATAGGGGATAAGCTCGCCGGTAGGCTTGGGATAGTGGTCTACGACTTCGCTGAAGGTATCTGGAGACTGAGGACGGACCCCGAGACCACGAGGAGGGGTAGTGAGGAGAGGGAAACGTGGAGTTAGAGACCCCTACACCGTTCACCCGAGAGCGGTTGTTTAGGGATGTTTGGGGTCCCCGCCCTCGGGGTCACCACGGCACAGCTCCGAGCCCCTCACCGCCCTTCGGGAGCGGTTCTCGGAACCCGGAGCCCACCGATAGTATTGTAATGCGAGCAAGGCCTATAAGCTTCGCGCACGTCCTCCGCGTACCCCATAGCCCTAAAAGGGCTTAAACAACCATGAACGACCTTAAACTAAGTTTCTGCCCCATCACTCCCCGAGTAAGTAGTTAATCCGACTTCTAGGTGGTACTGCCTCTAAGCTACGGTACGTGCAGAGGGTACTAGGGCGTTCGTAGGCTTTGCTAAGCTTAGTGAGTAGCTAGGGTTATCCTAGTTACTCTGGTTTGGGGTTAAGGGCGGAAGCAAAATGCCTTATCGGTACTCCGGGGTCGTGCCTAAGCCTATGGGTTACCTGTACGCTATCCAGTGCCGGGGTACTCGTACCTAGAGTCGAACTCCTGGAGTAGCCTCTCCAGGGCTAGCTCTACGACCTCCTCGGGCTTAGGCTCCCTTCCTAGCATGCTTTCGAGTATTGCTAAGACTCTCTCAAGCATTAGCTCAACCCTACCCGATAGTCTCAGCTCAACCACTTCGTACACCTCAGTATAGGTACCTGTAGGCAGCTTATATAAGTCCCCTCCCGGAGAGCTCCTCGGCAACCCGCTACGTGAGTTAAGGTACCTAAGTAGTTTAAGCTTTAACTAGCTCCTAGTATAGAGTCCTCGGCCTACGGCTGGCGTTACCGTAGAGGTGGCCGGGTTGAGCTACGGGAGGTGGAGGGACTGGCTTGAGGAGGCCGTCGACGACCTAGAGGCTGCTGAGGCCCTCTTCCAGGCTGGTAAGTGGAGTAAGGTATGCTTCCTCTCTCACCAGGCAGTTGAGAAGGCCCTTAAGGCTCTCTGCATCAGGAGGCTGGGGGTTTACCTGCGTACGCATAGCGTTGCAAGGCTCATCGAGGAGGTCGGTAGGGTTGCTAGCTTACCCGAGGGTCTAGCTGAGAGGGTTAGGAGGTTGGATAGGTACTACATACCTACTAGGTACCCTAACGCGTGGCCAGCCCTACCCCCCTATAAGCACTACAGTAGGGAGGATGCTGAGGAGGCTTTAAGGGTGGCGGTGGAGGTAGTTGAGCTCGTTAAGAGAGAGGTTGGGGGAGGTCCTTAGGGGTAGTAGTGCGGAGGACCTACTGGAGCCTCTGGCGAGTCTGCTCGAGAAGCTGGTAGCTGAGCTGAGGCCCGTTAAGGTGCTCGTAGCTGGGTCCCTAGCTAGAGGTGAGTTCGTGAGGGGGTTAAGCGATATCGATGTACTGGTCGTAGTGGACTACGAGGTCCCGAGGGATAGGAGGTTCACCTACACCTCCGTAGGGGATGTAGACGTGGAGATCACGGTAGTATCCACGTACGAGCTCGAGAGGGCTGTACAGGAGGGTAGGGAGTTCTACGTAGATGCTGTAAGGCGCGGGGTAGAGGTCTTCACGGCCGGGGTTACTAGCTAGTGCGTAGCACGCACGGGTAGCGCCCCCAACCCCCGCATTAACTTAAGTGCGGAGGCTAGGAGCACTGAGTAGGATTTTATTAAGCTACGTAGCTCCCGTAGAATCCTGGATAGGCGTATGAGTAGCGAGCCCATCCTAACCATCCTACCCCCGAGTTCCTCGAGGATATCGAGGAGCTGATACCGGCCATCCTACCCCCGGAGGAGGTGCTGGGGGTTGGTTCTAAGGCTGAGGATTAGGGTGTGTTACGGAAGTAGGTGTGCTGAGGGTTTAGGGATAGCTAGCAGCGGGTTTGCCGGGAGGGAACCTGAGCTGACCCTCCCGCAGGAGCTAACGAGGGAGCTCGCGGGAGAGGCACCCGGGGTGGTCCTAGTTGAGAGGGTACTAGCTGATGGCAGTAGGGTACTGCTACCTAAGCTTACGGATCCCCTCGAGGTGTACCTAGTAGCTGAGGATAGGGTGGAGGGCCCGGTAAAGGCCTACGCCTACACCACCAGAGGGAGGGTTCATACTCCTAAACGACGCCCTAACCAGTAGGCTACGCATCGTAATCCTAGACCCCTTCGAGGGCCTATGGTGCTTTAGGGACGAGCTCGGTAGGAAGGAGAGAAGGGGGGTTAGCTTAAGTGGGTGAAAGAGCTCGCCTCCGCTGAGGATACGAACCTAGGGGTCACCGCATACGAACGGGGAGGTGGCTGCCTTACGCATTCGGTGGTTAAGGAGCTGCAGCCTACCCAGTAGCTAACCTCCTACTGTAGTGCGCTGAAGTCCGCATCGCGACAAGAGACCAGCAGATCGTGGTCAACCCGACCTTAATCCCCTCGGTAGTAGCTTCCCCAGCAAGCTGGTACTGGAGGATACTGACGGTAGTTAGCGTAGCAGGGAGGGTCCCGCGACCTTTGAGTAGCCCTAAGGGCTAGGTTCAGCTTTACTAAGCTAGAGTAAAACTCCTCTACCTTGGGGAACCCCCGTGCGCTCCCGAGGCCTAGGTATCTTCCCGGTGAAGAGCTAGCGGGGGTGGTCTACCTCCTTATCAGCTCGGTCAGGGGGTGCTCCGGGTTCGGCGGGGTCAGCAGCATCTGGTAGACCGCTAGCGGGTACCTCCTACCCACCGCCTTAAGCCTGCCCACGGCCCTCTGGAGGTCCTCGACCCTCATGCCGACCCACAGCTCGTCGTCCTGGGCCTCCGCCAGCCCCCTGGCCCCTCCGCAGGGCACCGTTAACCACGGGCTCCTACCCTTGGCTACGGCCGCCACGACCTCGCAGGCCGCGTGGCCGTTGAAGTCCGAGGAGGGCTTAACCCCGGTGCTGTCGAAGTAGCCCGCTAGCAGCAGGTAGGCCTGGGCCGAGTTGACAACTAGCAGAACGCCGTCGGGGTCCAGCCCCAGCTTAGAGAACCTCCTGAGGGGGGCGAAGACCGCCGACCTGTACCTACCGAGCTGGAGCGCGTGGACCCCCTCGACGAGCTTCCTGAAGACCTCCTCGCTGAACGCAGCGAACTTCACCCACCTAGTTGCCAGGTCCTCGGGTAGGGCCCTGAAGCCCAGTACGTAGCTCCCCACGACGCAGGCGTCCACGTTGCCCCCGTTGACGCCCACGGTCACGCCGTACAGCGAGGCTAGCTTGATGACCTGGCAGAGGGCCAGCCTCTTAGCTAGGTAGGGGACCCCCTCGATAACGCCCTCGGATACCTTGAACCCCACCGGGTCCCCCTTGGGCCTCAGAACCCCCACGACCTCATCGTGGAGGGCCTCGTAGTCCACCAAGCTCCCACCAACCCCACCTACTGGCCTAGTAAAAATAGCTCTCCCCATCGTAAGGTACGGGATAGAGCCCACCCTAGAAGGAGAGCTAGGAAGAGTGAGCAAGGTCCTGAAGCTCCTCGCAGGCCGGGGGTAAGTGAAGGCCCAAGAGGGATGGGGCTGTAGGGTCTGCGACTACTAAGCACTCAGTAAGGGGATTAGGAGCTGAAGTAAAGAGGAGCTAATCGGGTCAAATGCGAGCTAGGCAATAGAAGGGGAGGTTGATATCTGTGTAAGGTATGGAGGGCTCATAGATACTGAAACCCCGTGCGGTATAGAGGACTTCCGCCATAAAGCTCGTTGAAGAGACCCCATTGAAAGGTATGAAAAGGTGCGGGTGACGCTGATGGAGCTCTCCTGCAGAACCTCATCGCTCTCTACATATACAAGCTAGGTGGCCTGAGAGAGTTTTGCTCTGAGGGTATAGCCTAAAGCAGGCTTCTCGTCTCCGGTATTCTCCAGCTGAGGAATACTGTGATTTTAAACTTCAGTAGCAGAGTAGGTTCGGTGGTAACTATAGCATTTCGCGATATCCTTAGGAGAAGGTTAGAGCGCGGTCCTATACTCAAAAGACTTAGGGAGGAGTTCTTTAAAGCGGCTACACAGATATTCGATGCCGATGAATTTCTCTTAGCACTACGTAAGGACCTGGAGAGCCTTAGTGAGTATGCCCTGGTTATATCCCCCTTCCTTAACAGAGCGGCTGTTGAGAAGTTCTGTAACCTTAGGGAGGTCGAGGAGGCCTTAAAGAAGGGAAAGAGGATAATCGTTGTTACGAGACCTCCTAACCAGAGTGAAGTTGAAAATCCCGGAGAGCACGAGACCTGCATAAGGCTCCTCGAGGGTAAGGGTATTAAGGTTATCAGGAAACCTAGGTTCCACTTCAAAGCCGTCATAATAGATGACTCGATAATCTACATCGGGTCGATAAACCCCCTGCAGGTGATTACCGTAAGGTACATACCAGCAGATTATATGCTTAGATTCGTAAGTGAAGCACTAGTAAACGAGATTACCGAAAAGTTTATACCAGAGTACCAGGAGTGGCTTAAATAGCTCTGCGGAGTTCCTCGTTGAGGAGCTATGACCTCAAAATAACCTTAGGGGACGCGTAGAGTAGCTTAACACACCGGTACGCGCAAACGTTTGCACATAATTAAGGGAGTAGAGGCGGCTTCTCGAAGAGCTATCTTATGGAAATTCATATTTGCAGAAAATGAGGATTTTAGGAGAGTTCCGCATTCTAAGTGCAGCAAGGTACGCTAAACTACAAAAGCCCCTATCCTCAGGTAAGGACTTTACTGATTCGCCCACTCCTGGATACCAGCTTTCTTCAGAATGGTACTTACGACTTCCTCAAAGCTCTCTATAGAGGGTAAGCAGAGGAAGTCCTCTGCAAAGGCCTCGATGAAGAGCTCTAAGCTCCCGTCGGTATCGCGAACCTCCGCTTTAACCTCACATACGTCACACTCACCGCATATATCTGACTCTAGATCCTCTAGCGCCTCCTGCACCTCATCCTCCTTTAGGGCCTCCCCTAGGTTTCTACGTACCTCTCTATACCTATCTCCAAGCTCCTCCTCAAACCCTACAACGGAGCTAACTCCAATCAGGCCTCCCCTTTCGTAGAGTGCTTCGTAGTCGTCGAGCTTTACGTATATACCTCCGATCTGTAGCTCTACTTCGGTAATGGGAGGTCCTCGAGTACTCCGAGGCTACGAAGACTATGTGAAGCCCTGGGAACCTATCGCCCTTGAGTACTGGGCTCACGAGTTTCACCACGAACCCCTTCTCCAGAACCCCGAGGTGCTTAACGAGGGCCCTCGGAGTCCCGTATACGTCGCGGATTAGGCTCAGGACGTTAGCTAGCTCCTCGAACGCCTTGTAGGCGCCGTTCTCGACTACGACAACATTCCTATGGGGCAGGTTATCACCCCAGGAGGGATCTCCCGCGGTTAACAAGGCCGCCCCAGCTGCGCGGTCCCCTAGAGCCCCCGGGCTCCAGCACTACCGCTACGGGCACCCCTAGGGCGGCCTCCAGCAGCCGCTTCTTCTCGTTAGCCCTCCTCACGTCGACCCTGCAGCTAGCCCTCCTCTCATCGCAGCTGACCACGACCTCCACCCTCCCCTCCCTTAGCTCGACCCTAAGCCTCTCCACGGACTGGTCGAGGGCGTAGTCAAGCCCGTCAGCGACCCTCAAGATACCTAAGGCTAAGACGGTCTCGGCGTCAGCACCCTCGGGGACTGGGTCCTCACCACCGTGTAGGCGGGCTAGTAGCGCGGCCCTCTCCGCGACCCTACAGCCGCACGCCCTATCCAGCTCCTCCCCGTGCTCGACCATTACCTCGTAGGAGCGCTCCCTATGCCTGTCGTCAGGCTCCCCGGGGGCTAGCCTGCAGACCCCGACGTCGTGCAGGACCGCGGCTACGTAGGTGGCCCTCTCCACGTCCGGGCTGAGGCGAACTAAGCCGGTACCCTCGAGGCCCTCGGTAAGCTCCGCGGAGAGCTCCAGCACCTTCGAGGCGTGCCCCACCCCGTGGCCGAACTCGCGCCCCTCAGTCGCGCAGACCGACCTACCGACCTCGATGGCCTTGGAGAGGAGCCGCGGCGGGGTAGCCCTTAGGACCCTACCGTAGAGCCTCAGGGCCCTGTGCTGAGCCTCGGTCTCGACCAGCCCGGGGTCTACCTCCCTAGCCTTAGCGAGGGCCTCCCCATAGCCTAGGCCGCCGGAGTACATAAGGTAGGCAACGGCCACCACGCCGCTCCTCCCCCTACCGCCGTAGCAGTGGACTAGGGTAGACTCCCGGCACTCCGCAATGAAGTCAACGACCTCGTGCAGGTCTATGATGTTGGGGGCCCCGAGGTCGGCCACCGGCTTGTGAAGCACCCTAATGCCCGCCCTAGCAAGGTCCCCCAGGTCGTAGGAGAGCTCGCACTCCTCGGCTAGAGCCACCACGCACCTAAACGTGGATGCTATGGAGTCTACCTCGTCCTCCCTAGGCATCCTCGATACGGCTAGGACCCCGGGGACGCCCACTTGTACGGGGATATTCGTGTGTACCACGGGGAAGCTGTCGGCGGTGGAGATAAGTTCCACTGGAACACTCCATGAAGCATCCGGGTCGAGACCGGCTTAGCCTCCAATGCCCTCCTTAGCCTAATACCGCGGTGCAACCGAGCTAAGGAGCTGGTGAAGCTGCCTACTCCGGGAGAGGCGTATATACGGTAGGGCCCGCACACCGTAGACGCGGCTTCGAGGTTCCCTCCGTAGCCTCCATGCTTTCCCGGAGGTTCTACAACGCGTCTCTCTGAGCTGGTTGACAGTACCTCTGCCAGCTCCCTCCTAAATCTTTCGACGCTACTCCGGGATCCGAAGGGTAGGGGGATGGAGTAGCAGGGGAGGTTTATGTCGAGGAGGTGCCTAAGAGTCTCGAATACCTCCCTCCCTATGAACACCACCTTAGCCTCCCTGAGGTTTAGTAGCTTTAGCTCCTCCCTAAGGTAGTTCGCGCAGTGCCTAACTATCCTCCTCACCTCACCCCTCCCCTCCCGCCTCTTGAGGTCGTTTATGGGGCACTTAACCGCGTCTACGAGGTAGTAGCCGAGCTCCTCGAGCCTCCTGAAGAACTCCTCCTTCCTAACCACCCTACCCTCGAAGAGTACCTGGCTCATGTGGTAGGCTATGCTGTTAGCCCTCTCGGGTCCCGACGCGTAGAAGTAGGCCCTCCCGTCTCTCATGAAGGCCGCTGGAGGGGACTCCCCTACGAAGAGGACCCTGATAACCTCAGGGACGTGCTGCGAGTTCAGCTCGAGGGCTCTATTACGCGCCTCAACGCGCCTCGGGTAGTCCGCCCTCCTAGAGAGGGGCAACCTCCGCAGTACTTGTTGCTGAGTACGTCCAGGATAACGGGGTTACGTACTGCGGAGCCCACTGTCATCACGCGGATACACGAGATTGTCAGTACGTACCTCTAGGCCACCTCCACGTACCTACTGATGGTCTTCCTGTACGCTACCACACCTAGCGCTACCAGAGCTACCGTCGCTGCGAGGGCCTTTACCTGCAGTACCGCCACGCCAGCGATGTCCTCGCCGTAGACCACCACGGCCCTCACCGCGTCTACGGCCCAGGTAACTGGGAAGGAGTCTGCGAACGCCCTCAGCGGCTGGGGTAGCATGAACTTCGGTAGCCAGATCCCTGCTATAAACGAGAGGAGCAGCCCTAGGGCCGTCCCTAGGGATGAGGCAGCCCTAGAGGTCTTGGTTAGCAGCGATAGGGTGAAGCCTATTGACATTGTCACTAGGAAAGCTAAGAGGAGGTTTAGGGGTACCAGCCAGTCCCTAGGGTTCAGCGGGCTCCACAAGATCCTAGCCCCTATGGCCGTACTGGTTAGCACTATAGCTACCGAGGCCACCAGCATCGTGGCCCCGGCCGAGAGGGTCTTACCTAGGAGTAGCTCCGAGGCCCTAACGCCGGCCGAGACCATCCTATCCAGCCTACCCCTCTCCTTCTCGACCACCACGGCTCCGGCGCCGAAGATCATCCCCGAGTACATCAAGGTCATGCCTATGGCCCCTACGGTGTACCAGCCCAGTATCAGGGGTCTGTCGGCTAGCGTCCTCGGGGTCCTCTCCTCGATGACTACGTCCACGGGGTTGGCCAGCCCGATTACGCTCCTGGCGACGACCTCCCCCAGGGTCGCGTTGAGCTCCGGTATAACCGTGCTCGCGAGGTCCCCCGAGAACTCCTCGAGGTACCTTATGTAGGCCCTGGCCTTACCCACCGCGAGCTCCCTCGAGAACTTGTAGAAGAACCCCTGCGCGAAGCCCCTGTTGACCTGGACCCCCCTAGGGTCCTCACCGCTAACGTAGACGTAGAGCTTCGCCGTACCTAGGACGCAGCTCCTGCTGAAGTTCTCCGGTATCGCTACACCTAGGTCGAGCCTAGCCCTCTCGAGATCCCCTAGGAGGTTATCTGCGGAGCTGTACTCGAGGACCTTGAAGAACGAGACGTTCCTAAGGGTATCTACGAGGAGCTTACCCACGGAGAGGTTACCCCAGCTACCGAGCGACGCGTTTACCGTAGCCTGCGGCACTGCCCAGGTGAGGTTCTCGAAGCCCTCGTCTAAGTTTACAGCACCTACGTAGAGAGTTACAGACCCGACCTCGGGGGGTACAAACACCGACGCCACCAAGGTAACCCAGATAACCGGCCACGCGACGGCCCAGAACACTACTACCCTCTCCCTCCAGAGAGACTTGAAGTCCGCTACAGCTATAGCTAGAGCCCTACCCAACCTCAATGTTATTCACCTAGTCTCTCCCCTGTTAGCCTTATGAAGGCGTCCTCAAGGGTTGGCTCTACGATGTTAAGGCTTCTCACGTACACTCCGCCCGAGTAAAGAGATGAGACTAGCTTAGGTACCTCCTCCCTAGGGCTAGCGCTGTAGACCCTTACAACGTCGTCCCCATACACGTAGGCCTCGAAGCCACCTACCCTAAGGGCTTCAGAAGCCTCCCGCGGGTCACCGTAGATGCGGAGCTAGATAACGCTCCTCGGTGCGTAGCTCCTCCACGGTCCCCTCAGCGACTATGGAGCGCCCCCTCATCCGGTAGTACTATGGTGACGTTTGACCTCCTCAAGCCCCTCCTCACGAGCTCCCTGTAGGCCCTCTCCAGGACCTCGAACTTCTCCGTCTTGTAGAGGACCACCCCCTCGCTTAGGGCGTCCACTATCGTGGGGTTCCCCCTCGAGAGCATCTCTAGGGCCTCCTCTAGGGTGTACGGGTGGGGCTCCACCGGTAGGTGGGTGCAGCTCAGGGCCTCCAAGACATCCCCCAACCTCTCTAGGTAGGGCTTCTCGAAGGGGCCTACGATTAGGACGTCGTAGTCGCTCCACGGCTTGTGATCCCCGCGGGCTCTAGACCCGAACAGGACTACGCCGTAGACCTCGAACCTGCTCAGCAGGCACCTAACAACGTGCTCCAGCTCGCTAGAGGCCAAGCTCCCGCCTCGCGAACTCTACTACCTCCTCGGAGGCCCTTATAGCCCTGCTCGAAGCCTCCTCATCGTAGGCCTCGTGGGGGGTACCCGGTGGTAGTGCGTTTGGGTACCTCGAAGGTATGTAGTGCCTATCGAGCTCCCTAGCGAAGCTCAGGAGCCTCTCGTCCGGCTCCCTACCTACCCTCGTAAAGTACCTCTGCAGAAGCTCCCTGACGCTGCGTCCCCAGGGCGCCTCGTTGGCGTGGTACAGTAAGGCCTTAGCGGTCTTCTCGGCGGCTTGATGGGAGTAGAAGGCCGCGGCGTTGTACTTCCTCTCCCTATGCAGGAGCTTAGCAACGTCTAAATCCCATAGGGCTTCACTAAACCACCTCAAGGCCTCGCTCCTCACGGCTTCAGCCGTATAGCGACACTATGTCAGCCATTTTATAACTCACATCGAGCCCCTACGGTGCTAAAGATCCTGGGCCGATGCCGGCACGGCTGAGAGTCTTTAGCGATGTAAGCAGGTTAGCGGGCTTTAGCATCCCTGAACGATAACTTCTCGGCCCCCTACATGGGCTACCGCCTAACCTCCTCCATAGTTCAGGTTCTGCTAGGGCCTCTATAGATTATTAAGGGTGGGCGGGGTAACTTAGTTTTGTCGAGTTCGTGGCTAAGATGGCCGGTAGTAGTCTTAGGGAGCTCTGCACAGCCTACATAGCTGTGACGTCCGCGGCCTGGCTCTGGTTCCTGATAGCTCAGAGGAGTATCTTCGGGATGAACGTTCAGGCATAGCATCGCAAGCTATTCCAGAACGGTCTCGACCGTGGTCTCCCGGTATCCCCAACGGGGTACTTGGTTAGGCTTGGCTTAGAGCGGCTCCAGTAGCCAGCAGGGCGAGCTTCATCGTCCTTTTAGTCTACGGGCTAGGGAGCCCTAGCGGGTCTACCTGTAGAGCATCCCAGCAAGCCCTTTGCCGCAGTGAGTAACTTAGCGGTGCTCCCCTACGTCCCGAGGTAGCATAGCTAAGAGGGGGATGTACGCGTCCTACACAGCCCTCCTAAACTTCAGCCAGGGTACCGCGGCAACCCTAGGCTCGATGGTGGCGGGGTGCTCGTGGAGGTGGCGGTAGGGTAGCTACGAGCCCCACAGGCGCTACCCCAGTTACGGCAACGCTAAGGTTAACCCTCTAGGCCCCCCTCTTAGGGATAGGTTACGTCAGGTAGCTACCGCAGAGTAGAGGTTCAGACCCCCCTAGCCTTGTCTAAAGCCTCCCTAGGTGCCACCGTGAGCACCACCCCTTTGCCGAACCTGAACTCCACGGGCTCTACGGCCTCCGGTGGTTGCGAGGTCTCCAGCTCCACCACGTTCTCCACCCACAGCTCGTGGAGCCTCCACAGGCACTCCGCCTCCTCCCCCTCGGCCTCCCTAACCCTAAGCCCCATCTCCCTGGAGTCCCTAACCGTTATCGCGGCGCTGTGCTGCTTGAAGCTAACGAGCCTCTCAGCTACCTCCCTAGCCCTCCCGGGGTCGTCCCTCATCATCCTGCTCGCGAGCACCCTAGCGCAGAGCTCCGCGTTGTGCTCTACGGCCCTCTTGTAGTCCCCGAGCTCTATGACGGGTAGTCTCTCCAGTATAGCATTGACCACGTCCTTGCTTATCTCACCGCGGCTAAGTAGGTTGAGTATCTCGAGGATCGACTGGAGGGGTACGTAGCGGCCCGTCCTGTGGTCGTAGATGACGGGGTCCACCGGGCCTAGCTCGGCTACCGGCAGCATGATGACCTCGTCTCCGGCCAGCGCCAGTAGCGTCGCCGCGCTCTTAGCGTACCTAGGTACGTAGACAACCAGCCTCTCCCTAGCGATGTTCTGCAGGTAGGTCGCGAGTAGGTAGGCCTCGTCGATATCACCGCCCCCGCTGAACAGGACCACGCCCAGCCTATCCACGGGGTCTAGCCCCCTGAGGACGGCGTACACGGAGTCCACGGCCCTGGCGTTGATGTACCTGCTGGTGCCGAAGAGTATAGGCACTACGGTAAGCCCCGAGACCTTCTCCAGCCTCTTAACGACCTTCAGGCCCTCCTCGACGAAGGCCCTAAAAGCGTTGACTGAGCCCACTACAGCGTCAACCAGCACAGCGGGTACACCCCGTGTCCAACCGTAACTCCCCAGCAGCCCTTTAAGTAACGTAAAGGTCTTCGGGCCCTAGGGGAGCGGGGTAGCTACACCAGCTCCCTAAGGGGCTTAGCGGCCCAGCCTCAGGGCTTGCTCGGGGTTAAAACCAGTGAGCCTTAAGGAGCATGGGGTTAGGGTGTTGAAGTGGTACTACTGGGTTGGGGTTGTAGCTACCGCAGTCTTGGGTATATCCACTTTGATCCCGGCACCCGCGAGTAAGCCCTCGCTCTTAGGTTACTACGCGCACTGCTCCTTCACACCGGTAAGCGCGGTAATCTGCTGGGTAGCTGCTTGGTCGATCTACAGGCTTGGGAAGAGAGGAGGTAAGTAGAGTAGCCCTCTTGAGTAGGTTCCACGGTGTAGAGCTAAGTACTTCGGTTATGGATACCGCACCGAGTACGTTCAGAGCTAAGCCGCTTGGACCCCTGCGTATCTGTGACTACCTGCTACGGGTTTAACTGGAGGCTACTCACGGAGCTAGACTGCGGCTACCTACCTCAAGTACCTGGGGTCTATGTCCTCGGGGTAGCTGAGCTGGGTAAGTTGACGTAGCCGTAGCCTTCCTTAGGGAGGTCGCTGCTAGAGCTAGGTACGGTTTAGTACCTCTACAAGGCCTTCTACCGCGTTAACCCTCACGATGTGGCCTGTCCTTATCACTTCTAGAGGGTTTACCTCAGGTCTATCGACTATCGGTATGGTCTTACCGTAGAGCTTCTCAGCTAGTAGAGCTGCGACAGCTACTACGGGGTCCGTCTCGATGTTTACCATAGCCACCGGCGCGCTACCGCACCTAACCGCCTCGAGTAAGACCGTGGTGGCCGAGACCGAGCCCTTAGCGTAGGGGAAGACCAGTACCCTACCGGCTACGCTCTCCCCGTAGAGCTCGTGCCTCTTATCTATGACTACACCAGTCCGCGGGTCTACCCCACCCCAGAAACTAATGGGCTGGCTGGTGACCAGGGCCTCACCCTCCACTACACCCCTCACGACCGGGCGGCACTTGAAGGATGTACCCACGGCTACCACCCCTTACTCCGAGGTTACGGCCTTCAGGCACCCCAGGGTGTCCTTGAAGACTACGTCGACGTTCACTAGGCCGGGCGCGTAGTAGGCCATCTTGGCGGAGTCCGTCATCAGGATCCTAAACCC
>Ga0209393_1000893_pt1 | contig 13305 bp, 9 predicted proteins | sample SSWtaG_2_FD_184117 | JGI IMG/M metagenome (GOLD analysis project Ga0209393, IMG submission 184117) | Hot spring microbial communities from Sandy's Spring West, USA to study Microbial Dark Matter (Phase II) - SSWsed_130316 (SPAdes)... | ecosystem: Environmental > Aquatic > Thermal springs > Hot...
ATCCCGTAGACACGGTCACGGTATCTTTGCACCAGTTCGTCAAAAGCCCTTTTGTCACCTTCAAGACATCGCCTCACGAGCGCAGCATCGTCCATCCCTTTTCGCCCTCCGAGTAAAGATACAGCCAACCCGATAAACAGGTTGCATCTTCTGACTGACCTTAATCTTTGGCAGTGGAGGGGCGAATCAGACAAACCCTGAGAGTGTTCTAAAAGTTAAGAATTTCCTTACCATGCTACAGGCTTTAGCCCATAGTTGTTAACGCAACCTGAAGCAAGCCATGCTACGGACTGCAATCCGTAGTTTATGACACAGGAACTGAGCGCCGACCCCAAGCGGGACGAGGGTCGTGGGACGAGGGACGAGAAAAATGGGAGGGCAAGGCTACTGCCGAGCCAAATTTTTTCGGCAAATCGTGAGGTCGGCAAATCGGCAAGTCGGGAAGGTAGGATAGCGATTGGCGAATTGGAAACGGCTTTGACCACCCACCCGAGGTGGGTGGCTACAATTTCAAAGCAGGCTAAAGCCTGCTAATTGGGTTGAGGGTTGCGCGTTGAGAGTTGAGTGTTAAGAATTGCTTGAGAGGATTTTTCTTTGAACGCTCAACACGCAACTCGTAACTTTTTAAAGTTAGCCTGCTTTAGCAGGCTTCGTTATCTTAGACACCGACTTCAGTCGGTGGACAAATTAGAGAGGGCAAGGCTACTGCCGAGCCTAAACGGTTGGTAAGACGGCAGCAAATGACGAATACGAATGTAGCGTCGGGGCTTGCCCCGACGGCAGTTTTCAACGACCGTCGCCCATAAAGGGCGACGCTACCAAATTCCCAACAATTTTTGCACCACTAACTTAGCACTCTGCACCTTCTTTTTTTTTTTCACCCTTACACGCCTACACGCTTGCACGCACATTGGCTGAAGCCAGTGGCATGGGTAGTTTTGGGACATACCGAACAAATCTTGACGGCTTGTTTTTGTCTGGCTAAAATTACTGACGCCCACTGCAGTTCCATCTCGTTGTCTTCGCGCGTTTTTCGTCTGCTGAAGTTTTGTTTGCGGTAGCAGATTTGTTTGCAGGCAACTCCAAGTCACAAATTCTGTCAAAGGGGGGTCGGAAATGGCTGCAGTAAACCCTTTAATCTTTCGTCAGTATGACATCCGAGGAGTCGTTGGCGATGATATAACCACCGATGTCGCTCGTTTGATTGGGCTTGCATACGGAACTCTTTGCCGTCGCAATAACATTTCTCAAATCGTCGTCGGGCATGACAACCGAAAAAGTTCGCCTGAGATTTGTTCGGCGCTCGTTGAAGGCTTGACATCCACAGGTTGCGATGTCGTGGATATTGGTGAAGTCATAACGCCTTTGGTTTACTTCGCTTGCCGCTACTGGAAAATTGATGGAGGCGTGATGGTGACAGCGAGCCATAACCCGCCACAATACAACGGCTTCAAGTTGGTCTGGGGACATGGGACACTGTTCGGTGAACAAATTCAGCAATTGAGGCAGATGGTTGAGACAGGTGATTTTGAGAGTGGCAGCGGTTCGGTGACTAAGCGAGACGCTTTCAGCGATTACCTTGCTTGGGTTGCGGAGCACATAAAGTTGGGCGACCGAAAACTCAAAATCGTGGTGGATTGCGGTAACGGGACGGCAAGCCACTTTGCACCGAAACTTTTCCGAACACTCGGCTGCGATGTCATTGAACTCTATTGTGACTCTGACCCGTCCTTTCCCAATCATCTACCTGACCCAGTTAAGCCTGAGAACTTGCAGGACTTGATTGTGAAAGTCCGCGAAGTCGGTGCTGATGTTGGGCTTGGGTTTGACGGTGATGGCGATAGGCTTGGCGTCGTTGATGAACAAGGGAACATACTTTGGGGCGACCAGTTGATGATTTTGTTCAGCCGAGAAGTTTTGCAAAAGCATCCCGGCGCAAAAATCATCGTGGAAGTCAAGTGCTCTCAGGCAGTCATTGAGGATGTCGCCAAACATGGTGGCGTCCCAATCTTGTGGCGCACTGGACACTCCTTCATCAAAGCGAAAATGCACGAGGAAGGCGCTTTGCTGGCAGGCGAAATGAGCGGTCACCTGTTCTTTGCTGACGAATACTTTGGCTACGACGATGCCTTATACGCTGCTTGTCGGTTGCTCAGGATACTCTCCCAAACCGACGAAACTCTCTCAGCGTTGCTTGCCGATGTGCCGAGATACTACGCGACGCCCGAAGTTCGCGTCCATTGCGATGATTCTGTCAAGTTTGATGTTGTGGCGAAAGTTGTCGCTCACTTCAAGCAGAGCGGTTATCAGGTTGTTGATGTTGATGGCGCCCGTGTGGTTACTGACGACGGTTGGGCGTTGGTTCGGGCGTCCAACACTGAACCGGCGTTGATTTTGCGAGCAGAAGGCAAGACGCCCGACGCCCTTAAGCGGTTGCACCAACTCGTTACCGAAGCCCTCAAACCTTATCCCGAAGTTCAGTTGGATGAATGGCTGAAAGCAGCGTGAAATTTCGGCAGGTCGGCAAATCGGCAGGTCGTGAGGTCGGCAAGTCAGGGAGCGAAAAGTCAAGTCTGGGAGAAATCAGTGGGAGGGCGAGGCTCCTGCCGAGCCGAAAACGGCAGCGAATAGTAAATGGCGAATAGGCTCACCTTGAGGTTCGCCCTCCCAAACGCCGAACGAATTCGGCGCTCAGAAAAAACTGGCAGTTTTAGAACACACTCACGAACGGCTGAAAGCAGCATGATGGGGTGAGCGAAAATGTCGGAGGTGCGTTTTAAGGGCATTGTCCGTGACGGAGTTATCGTTCCAGTGGAAGGAGTTTCGCTGCCTGAAGGCGCTGTAGTGGACATCGTGGTTTCAGAAGAAGCAGCGTGGTCGCTGTTATCTCACGAGGCGTTCGCTGAAGATTGGGAAAGTGAAGAGGACAGCATCTACGACAACTGGAGGGAATACTATGGCGTTCCAGAGAGCAGGTCAACAAGAGACTGAAGTTGGCATTGGGACTATAAGGGAGGTGACTGGAATGGCGGAGATGAAGGAAGCGGTTACAACCTATCCTGAACCTCGCAAAGAACCGCCCGAGCCGCTTATTGTTGAAAAGCCTTGGGGGCGGTTCATCCAATATGTGCTCAACGAACCTGTGACGGTGAAAATCCTTGAAGTCAAAGCAGGTGAGCAACTCAGCCTGCAAGCCCACAACCACCGCAGCGAACTTTGGGTGCCGTTAGACGAGGGCGCTTGCATTGAAATTGATGACCAAATCATTCGTCCGCAACCTTTACAGCCAGTTTTCATTCCAGTCGGCGCAAAACACAGGCTCATCAGCGAGGACAAATCCTATCGCGTGCTGGAAATCTCTTTTGGCTACTTTGACGAGGACGACATCGTTCGCCTTGAAGACAAGTATGGTAGGGTATGAGGATGAAGAAGCGCAGAGTTCATCGGTTTAAAATCGTCGTAGAGAAACACCATGATGGCTATGTTGCATACCCTTTGGGCTTGAAAGGCGTGGTAGTGGGTGAGGGTGACGCTTTTGAGGAAGCGTTGGCAGATGTGGTATCTGCCATCCGCTTCCACATTGAGACTTTCGGTGAAGAAGTGTTTGAAGCCAAAGAAACCATAGAAGCTTTCACAGCAGAGGTTGGTGTCCCTGTGAGTCAGCGAAAATTGTGGGAGGGTGAGGTTCCTGCCGAACCCTCAACGCCGAATGAATTCGGCGCTCAGAAAAAATTCGTCATCAACCACTGGCTGAAGCCAGTGGCATGGTTTTAGAACACGCTCCTGCCGATTTGCCGACTTGCCCATTTGCCGAGATTGATAGGGAGGTGATGGCAGAGATGCAAGCGTTAGTTCTGGTCGGAGGTTTTGGGACAAGACTGCGACCGCTCACTTACCATATCCCGAAAGCGATGGTGCCAATCGCCAATGTGCCCTTCATTGAGCGGTTCGTTGACTATTTGGAAGCAAACGGCATAACTCACATCGTCTTTGCGATGTGCTATTTGCCTGACCCAATTGCTAACCATTTGGCAAAGCGTAACAGCAAAGCAAAATACGATTTCGTTGTTGAAGAGCAACCTTTGGACACAGGCGGCGCCATCAAGAACGCTGAACAGTTACTTGGCGAGCGTTTCTTCGTCTTCAATGGAGATGTGCTCACCACTATCCCGTTGCAGGAAATCCTTCGTGTGCACGAAGAAAGAAACGCATTGGTGACCATAGCCTTGACACCTGTAGATGACCCAAGCAGGTATGGCGTCGTCGTCACCGATTCCGATGGGCGAGTTCAAGCCTTCATTGAAAAGCCGCCGAAGGAAACGGCTCCGAGCAACTTGATTAACGCTGGCATCTACCTATATGAGCGGGAAGTGCTCAACCACATCCCCGCTGGTCAACCCTACTCGGTGGAACGAGGGCTTTACCCGAAGTTGCTGGAAATTGGCGCTCCTTTCTACGCTGTCGCGTTCCCGAACGATTACTGGCTTGACATCGGCAAGGTTGAGCATTACTTGCAAGCCAACTTTGATGTCTTAAGCCGAAAAGCACCGTTGCCAATTCCGGGCAAAGAAATTCAGCAAGGCGTTTGGGTTGGGGAAGGGGTTCAAATTGCCCCTACCGCCAAGTTGCAAACACCTGTCTTGATTGGTGACGGCTGCATGGTTGAAGATGGAGCAGTTGTTGGTCCGTTTGTGGTGTTGGGTGAAGGTGTAATTGTCAAGCAAAATGCCGTTGTGCAAGATACAGTGCTTTGGGATAGATGCGTTGTGGGCAAGAACGCAAATGTTAGTAGATGTGCTTTGGGCTCTCATTGTGAAGTTGGCGAAGGCGTCAAAGTTGAGCCCGACCGCGCTTATGGGTGCAATGAGAGGATAGAAGCGAGCGTTACAGCGTGAGCGGTAGGGATAGAGGGCTTTGGGCGGTCGCCGAAGTGCGGCGGGGCTTGACAAAAAACCTGTCGGACGGAGGTGATCGCGATGGTCGTGACTACTCGGAGAAGTGGGACAGTGGTTCGGACGACCCCCAATATCGGCTATATCGGCACATATGTCCCTCGCGAATGTGGCATTGCAACCTTTACTGCAGATGTCGTTAAGTCCGTTCATGCTTATCCCTTCGTTGGCGAACCTTTTGTCTCGGCGATGGTTAAGCCCGATGAAGATTTGAGCCGATACTGCTACCCAGTCCGTTTCTTCGTCCGAGAAAGCAGTTACGGTGACCATGTTCGGGTCGCAACCTTTTTCAACGAGGCACCCGTTTCTGTGGTTAACCTTCAGCATGAATTCGGCATTTTCGGTGGACGCAATGGGGAGTTTATCTGCACGACGGCAGATTTATTGCGTAAACCCTTGGTCACAACCCTTCACACCATCATGCCTGATCCGCGTCCCAACCTCCGTGAAATCACCCGACATTTGGTTGCCCGTTCATCTTGGGTCGTAGTGATGAACCCGCTTGCCTTTGAGATTTTGGCTCGTGATTACGGAATCAACACCCGAAAGGTCGTGCTCATCCATCACGGCGCCCCCGATGTCCCGTTCGGTGGTAGGGAAGAGGCAAAGCGTGAACTTGGGTTAAGTGGACGCTTCGTGATCAGCACCTTCGGTCTCATAAGCCGAGGGAAAGGAATTGAATATGCCATCCAAGCATTGCCGCCAGTCGTTGAGAAGCATCCGAAAGTCCTTTACCTGATTCTGGGCGAAACCCATCCCAATGTTCGGCGACACGAAGGTGAAAGTTACCGCGAGGAACTTCAAGCGTTGGTGAAAGAATTGGGGTTGGAGGGACATGTTCAATTCGTCAACCGCTACTTGACAAAAACTGAACTAATCCGCTACCTGCAGGCAACTGACATCTACCTGACACCATACCTCAATCCCAAGCAGATTGTCAGCGGGACTTTGGCTTATGCAATGGCATGCGGCAAAGCCATTGTCTCAACGCCCTACTTGTATGCCCAAGCCCTTTGCAGCGAAGGGCGAGGCATTTTGGTCAATTTCCGCGATTCTCAGTCCATCTCGGACGCATTGCTTTTGCTTATAGACAATCCGCAACTTCGGATGGAAATTGAACGGCGAGCATACGCTTACGGGCGACGAATGACTTGGCAGGCTGTGGGCAAAAGGTATGCCGAGTTGTTCGCTGCTATTGCCCAAGAACTTCGCCGCCCTTGGGCGTTTATCACTTCGCCCATCGTTCGTCGCCCTACAACAAATTCCCAAATCTCCGAAACCGTCACTTCGTCATGAGTGGAAGGGAGCATCGGGTTTTTATTGCCCGACGCTTCTCCCTTTGTTTGCCCTTTGAGGGATGGCAAAATTGCTGCTGAGGTGAAGAACCATGCCTGCGGTCATCACTGACGAGAAGTTGGTTCAGGAGTTGTTAGCAGAGCGGCAAAAGACGGGGGCTGCTCGCTGGGACGAAGTTTGGGATGGGGTGGTGCATATGAGCCCAATGCCTTCAATTGAGCATCAACGGGAGGAAAAGCGGCTCTTGCTTGCTCTTCATGAATTGGTGGAAAAGCAGGGCTTAGGCGAAGTTTTCCACCAAGTCAATGTCGCTGACCCAGTAAAGGGCATGGACGATTACCGAGTGCCTGACATCTGTGTTTTGCTCCCAAACAGTCAAGCGAAAGTTGAGCGCACTTACATTGCGGGAGGACCTGACTTGGTCATTGAAATTCACTCGCCCGACGACGAAACCTATGAGAAACTGTCTTGGTATGCTAAGCAGGGAGTTAAGGAAGTTGTGGTGATCAACCGAGACACTCGCAAAGTGGAACTGTTCCAAAACAAAGAAGGGCGAATGGTTTTGGAGGCATCTTCGCCTCAGGCTGCGGAATTGGAGACCGTTCCTTTAGTGTTGAGGACAGTGAAGACGGAACAGGGCTTGCGAGTTGCTGTCCACCACAAGGATGACCCGCAGCGAGTTTTCTTCGTTTGAGAGAGGTGATGACCGATGGAGGTAACGATGGCAGTTGACATAAAAGCAGTGAACCTGAGCCACTTGAAAGCCATTAGCGACGACACGGGAGTTTTGCAGTTTACTTTCTTCGGCGTGCCCGACCCAAAATCGGGTTACACCACCGATGACAATGCACGGGCTTTAATCGTCGCAACCTTGCACCACAAACTGATGGGCGACGAAGAGGCTTTGGAGTTAGCACAGCGTTACCTCGCTTTTCTGCGTTATGTCCAGAGGGACGACGGTTGGTTCCACAACTTTATTGGCTACGACCGTCGCTTCCTTGACGAAATCGGCAGCGAAGATTGTTTCGGGAGAAGCCTGTGGGCTTTGGGGACAGTGCTGAACAGCGATTTGCCAAAGTTGATGCGGAAAGCTACTTTAGCAATGTGGGAAAGAAGTTTGCCTAATGCGGCGAAATTAAAACACGCCCGTCCAAAAGCCTACTCTCTCGTTGGGTTGGGTGAGGCTGCGAACAAGTTGGGCAAAAGTTGTCCATCTTTGCTCGGCTTGGTTCGCCAGTTGGCTGACGATTTGTGCCATCTTTACCTTGAACATGTTGACCGCTATTGGCGCTGGTTTGAGGACACGATGACTTACTCAAATGGCGTTTTGTGCGAAGGACTGCTGCGGGCATACCAGTTGACGGGCGAACGACGCTACTTGATCATCGGGTTGGAGGCGCTTCGTTTTTTGAACGAGGTCTGTTGGGACGCTAAAGAGGATTGCGTGAGTTTAGTCGGAAACAGGGGTTGGTATCGCAAAGGCAAAACCAAAGCAAAGTTCGCTCAACAGCCCGTTGATGCCATGTGGCTTTGTTGGGCTAATTTGACGGCTTGGGAGATAACGAACGAAGACGAATTTAAGGCAATGGCTCAAGCGAGCGTTGAATGGTTTTTCGGGCGCAACATTGTCAGCGCCCGTCTTTATGACCCAGAAACTGGTGCATGCCACGACGGTTTGGAATCCCACGGCGTGAACGAACACTGTGGTGCTGAATCCACAATCTCCGCCCTCTTGACTTTGCTCCGTTGGCATCAAGCCCAAAAGCCGTGATGGCTTTTTGATGGTTGAGCATTCAAGGTTATCGGTTGTGCATTCAATTTCATCGCTTGAAACGCTAATGTCTGTTCATGCGTGTTGCCTTCCCTTGACAAGCCCTCTAACTTGTGTGCTATCATTTCAGCATGGGAAAAAGTCTGCAGTCAACTGTGTAACTGTGGTAGTGGTCCAATTTGCAGGTGAAAGAGACAACCACTTGTAGCGTTGCTCTTTGTTGCTTTTCCGACCTGCCGATTTGCCGACCTCACGATTTGCCGAAAGAAAGGGCGATGGTCGTTCAAAAGGGTAACTGCCGTCGGGGATAGTCCTGACGTTACCTTTGTCACATCCTTTTTGCCCACTACCCAAAAAATTGTAGTCAGCCGCGTAACTATGGAGTTTAAATCTATCCAAAGAGAGGTTATGAACCATGTCAGCACATCGACAGACTGAGCAGGGAGAAGGCAACATTGCCGAGTTTGTGACATTGGTGAGTGTGAAAAGCCGCACACGACCGAAGCAAGGTAGCAAGTGGGCGTTTTGCTTTGTGTTGGCTGTCATAGTGCTAAGCGCGTTTTCACACCTATGGGCGCAGGATGCCTCTATCGCCACACGGATGCAAGAAGTGGTGAGACGATTTGTGTTGGAAACGGGATATCAGGTCATAGGAGTGGGCTCTTGGATAAGAGGCACCGGTTATCAACCTGGCAGATCAGACCACGACATGCGCCTGCTAATGCCACAGGGCACCAACCCAGAGGCTGCAAGGAAGGCTTGGGCTGCAGCACAAGACCGCTTGAGACAGATGATCCGAGAAGAGTTTGGCGAACAGGCAACTCGCATCCTTGAGCGAACAAATTTATACCCTCCAACGCAACTTATGCAAGGTGTGGAGAACGCTGAAGACGCCTTGGAACGATTTATGCGGTATCAACGGGTGCCAAATTTGGGATACACAGGTCCTGTGGGACCAAACACGCCTGCACACTTGACGGAGGGGCTGTATGGACCGGGTGCGGACGCGTATATCAAATCATACGAGCGCACGGCTGGCAAGCTTTTTTATCGGGACGGGGGCAAAGTTTATGCAGGATTGACCGACCTTACCCATTTGAGTGAGGGAGTGCCTCGGTATACTATATCGGGAACGGCGAATACCGCCACTCAATGGGCATCACACCTCATTGACGACCTTGAAGCAGGGCGGGAGGCGCAAAGATTGGTAAAACTCTTGGAGCGGTTGGAAAGAGATTTGGTCAAGTCTCGGGACTTGGCACGACTTAGCACTGACTTCCCTCTGCGAGACCAAATACGCTCTCTAATCGCGAAGCTTAGGGACAATCCGACAGCAGTTGGGGCTATGGAGGATGCCATCCGCCAAACTGCCCGTCGCGCAACCACGGAAGCGGCGATTTTGAGGCGCTACGAGAGTGCAGGCGCTCTTCAACGAAGCTTCCTGCGGGAGATGTTGGAGGCGTCGGACAAAGATAATGCACTCGGTAAGATGATAGGCAAACTCAAAGACAAGTTCCCGAATGTCTCAATGGACAAGATTATACACGGACTCCTTCTCGTTTATGCAGCGCACACTACTTCTCGCGCTGCAGGAGAAGGCGATATCGGAAAGGCTGTAAGCGAGAGCATCCTGCCCTTTTTAGGTCTGACTGCAGGCGTCATGGCACAGATCACCCAAGCCATTCTGGAAAGCGCGCGGGAAACTGGCTATCAGTTCGCAGCGGGTAGCCAAACGGCATTTGACTTGCTGGAGGGAATTTTCACTGGTTTAGGGCGCGCAGGCGTTAGCGATAGGAGTTACACGCTTGACCAGTTAGTTGAGAATATTCACACTGAGGAAGGACTTCGTAGTTTTGTGTGGGCGCGTGCTCAAGAGGCTGCTGCAAGGGATTGGGGACCGGCTGGCGCCATCCACGATTTGGGAACAGCCGAAGCCATCTTCCAGCGCTGTTATCCTGCCATCCTCCAGGCTTGGCAGATGCGGCGTGAGTTATTGGCTATGGAAATCCTTGACTTGGTGGATGAACTTGAGGCTCAAAGCGTTGTGCTGACTTATCAGCCTTGCCCAGCGCAGTTACCAGCCCCTGATAAGCCGGTGAATGTGACCGTTACAGCGGCGACCACCGGACCCAAGTTAAACGAAAGCGTGGATCGCATTAGGAGAAATCTGCGCACCCTGTTAGGGCGCTGGGCACGCCCCTATGTTTATGTAGGCTATCGGTGGTCACCGGGTGGTAGCGAAGGCAATCGAGACAATGAGCAGGTATACACCTACACCAAGCCGGGTGTGTATCAGGTAAGCGTGGAGCAAGTCATCAATATAGGCGCTGTGAATGCGCCGCAGGACTTTCCGCTGCGGCGTGAGATCAAGCGAACAGCGATGGTGGAGATAGAAGTCACCCCGAAAGAAAAGCCGTCGGAGCCACCTGCAGTCGTGGGGGATTTTGTTTTGGCGCGGGTTGAGAGTCCGAGGAAGTCATTATTCAGAGGGGAAAAATGGAGCGACCCTTCATATTTCATCGATGACCAATTGACCGAGACTTCATACTCGGCCCACGACCCTTACGTCTCGTGGAAAGCTACATGGACTCGTCCACCTGAAGTTATCAAACCCGGGCAAAAGGTAAACATTCATCTGACATTCGATATCAGGCCTCTCGTAGAAAATGTGCGCTATCGCTATGATTGGACCGGTATCCGAGTATCGGTCTATGTTAAGTGTTACGAGGCCAACGGCATCAACACTATTTGGAATTGGGGTTGTACGGCGCTGGCAGGGAGAGATTTCACCGAAAACAAGATTTCCATAGAGACTCTCTCAATGGGGGTCAGAAAAGAGAGAGTGCTCGCTAACTCCGACACTCTGACCGAGACAATTACCTTTGAATTGCCCAGGATTACGGACATCACGAAAGTTGCGGTGGAGATTTGGGTTGCCTTCAAAGGCCGCGAATGGATTACTAAATATTACTATGAACTTAAGCAAAAGTAACTCAGGCATTGATTTAGTGCAGGTAGCCGTTAAGGGCACAAACATTGGACGGAGGGTGATTGTCGGGTTGATGACGCCATGATAGCGGAAGATATGTAAGAAGCCGTCGCAGAACAGTTAATAGACATCCTTGCAGCCATCAGCGTGAAATGAGGTAACGCGCGCTGGCTGAGAGGAGAATGTGAGGTGATCAAAAACAAGACAGCATGAACGAACCGATAGTGGAGAGCAGATTTACTGGCTTATGGCGAGCGTTTGCTTGCGGAAGAACTAAGCGTAACGGGCATCTTGATAGAACACATCGGCATCGCTTGGCATGGAGTGCACAAAGTTCACCCAAAAGGTAGTGGTTCCCTGCCTCAGCGACGCCGAAAGATAAGGAGGGATAAAGTATGAAGACGCATCGTGCTTTAGCGGTTTATGCTTTTGTGGCTTTGCTGTGTTCTTTTTCGGTGGTGGAGTATCTTCTCAGTGCTCCGTTGCTGAAGGCTGACGACACCATCGGGTTGACCAGTGCTGACTTGCCACAAGGCTACCGATTGGTTGCCGACACAGGCTTTCAAACCCGTGAGATGGCATTGGTAACTGGAGAGAAGGAAAAGCACCAGCCCTACACTGTGCGTGAACGGCGTCAGGATGTGGCTTTGCCCGGACAAACCGATGCAGATGGCGCTCGCATCAGTGTCACGATGATGGTGTTTCCATCGGTTGAGTTGGCTATGGCTTATTGTGAGCAGATGGAGGTTTATGTCTTTGAAGGTGGCACGTTCCGCACCGATCCGCACTGGCACACCTCTCGCAATGACCTTGGTGACCCTCGTTTGGCTGGTAAGGGTGGTGCCGTGCGTTCTGACCCATCCACCTTGCTTATCCGCTATAGCAATGTCTTCTGCCAGATTTCCGCTGGAAGTTTCAACCCGAAATGCAGTGAGGCAGTGGGGCTATTAGGCAAGATTTGGCTGGAGAAAATTAGTAAAGCCCCTGCTGAGACCGTAGCGGTTGGGGAGGGAAGCACAAAACCGGGTGTGACCGGTGGGCCTCAGGGAATTGCATCTTCTATGAACATTGATAACGACTTTGTTCGTGTAAAGATAGACCCCAACCGTGCGTGTGTGACCAACTTGACTTTCAAAAGAGGTAGCAATGCTGAGTTGATAGCGTCGAACTGGGGTTCCTATCTCATTGACCTCGGCACTGATCCGAGACTTGGAAAGTATCTGAAAGAAGGCTGGGTAGTAGAGAAAGTAGAGCACCAGGCTAATTATTCAAAGTTTCTCTTTAGACATCCTTCTGGCTTCGTCAATGAGATGCTTCTCTCCTGGGGAGAAGGAGGGGTAGAAGTCCGTTGCGACATTACGGCACCCGAATCAGTGGAAATATCTGGTGTTCTACGTCCTGGTGGCGGATGGGAGGGTGGAAGGGACAAATGGGCGTTTCCAACAATGGAAGGTATCAAGACAGGGAGTTTCACCTATCCTGGACCGCATATACCTCTCTATCCGCCAGACCATTCGTGGGGCACACCGACTGAAAACTGGATTGCCCTTTGGGATGACCAAGTTAACGAAGTCTATGGTTTTACATTTTCTGGTGGTTCCAAAGCAAAGATTTGCAATGGCGCGGGCACAGACCAGCATATTCTCATTCCCGAGGGAACTTCTCGTGTATCTTTTCACATCGTGAAGCCGAAACTTGGCACGCCTTATGAAGCAATCCGTGCCCTTATCAATGCACCTTCCACTCTCATTGGGCGTCAAACAGGAAAGCCTGAAGGCTACCATTTAAGCGAGGGTAAACCGCAGGGTGCCACTGGCGGAGTGCCTGCAGGGACTGGGCATGTTAAGAGTTTCGCTGGCAGATGGAATACTAATTGGGGTTTGATGGAGATAACAGTGGTAGGCAATAAGGTATATGGTCATTATACGCATGATCAAGGAAAGATTGAAGGGACCTTATCTGCAGATGGGAGGACGGTGGAAGGAATTTGGAGTGAGGCACCAACCTATAAGCCACCGAAGGATGCTGGTAAGTTTAGATTAACACTTTCAGATGATGGGGATTCGTTTACAGGGAGTTGTGGATATGGAGAGAGCGTAACTGGTGTAGGTGATTGGAAAGGGACAAGGATAAAGGGCAAGGGAGAGCCGCAGGGTGCCACTGGCGGAGTGCCTGCAGGGACTGGGCATGTTAAGAGTTTCGCTGGCAGATGGAATACTAATTGGGGTTTGATGGAGATAACAGTGGTAGGCAATAAGGTATATGGTCATTATGAGCATGATCAAGGAAAGATTGAA
>Ga0209393_1000899_pt1 | contig 13272 bp, 12 predicted proteins | sample SSWtaG_2_FD_184117 | JGI IMG/M metagenome (GOLD analysis project Ga0209393, IMG submission 184117) | Hot spring microbial communities from Sandy's Spring West, USA to study Microbial Dark Matter (Phase II) - SSWsed_130316 (SPAdes)... | ecosystem: Environmental > Aquatic > Thermal springs > Hot...
CTGTCATCTTGTTCGTTGAAGTAGCCCGTCGCTCTTTCATAACTCTGAAACGACAAGAGATTTACTTGCTGGTGATAGTGGCTACCGCCGTTTTAGGCGCGAACCCATATTCAGGTTACATCTGGAATGTTTTCATGAGGACTTCGCAGGTGACGCAGGGGCTGGGTGTTGCTAACGAGATTCCGACTTGGGTTGTTCCGCCAGCAGATTCACCTGCAATCCTTTACCGGACATTCTTTCACAAGGACTGGATCATCCCGATAGCGGTTAGTTTTGCATTGCTTTTTCTGGGGCGGTTGAAGAACTTTGTTGCTGGATACACTTTGTTTCGGATTGCGTCAGATTATGAGAGATTGCCGTTCCCATTAGCGCCGGTTGGCGCTCAGGCTGCGACAGTTCTGGCGGAAATTTCCCGCAAGGAAGAGACATGGCGATGGCGTTATTTCAGCACTGGAGCGATGATCGGTTTGGCATTCGGTTTCTTCTACGCTGGTATCCCTACGATCACTGGTGCGATAATGACAAGACCTTTGCAGTTGATCCCCATTCCCTTCATTGACTTGACTTTGAATGCTGAGTCGGTTCTTCCTGCGACTCCTGTTGCTATCTTCACCAACTTGGGCGACTTTCTTTGGGGCTTCGTAGTTCCCTTCTGGGTCGCTATCGGCGGTTTTGTCGGTGGGCTCTTGACAATGCTCATTAACCCAACTCTCTATCGGCGCGGGGTTTTGAAGAACTGGAAACCCGGCTACGATGCCATTAAAGTCCAGATGGTCAACACTTACGACTTTTGGATTAGTGCAGATATTGGACGAGGTTTAGGTCTGGCGGCTGTCAGCATAGGTTCCGTTATGGCAACTGCCTTAAGAGAGTGGAAGCAGATGGCGAAACTCGCCAGACAACAACCTCTGGTCACAGAACGAATTCCATTAACTGCCGTTCTACCTCACCGAGGCGATTTTCCTGTTCCGATAATGGTGGGCATTTACATAATGGCGAGCCTTGCCACTGTCATTTTATGCTACATTCTTGTCCCCAAGTTACCTATCGTCTTCCCTCTCTTTTTCGCCCTCATTTACACACCCCTTATCTCCTATGTGGACGCAAGGATGAGGGGTATGACGGGTCAGTGGTTCGGCATCCCCTTCGTTCGCGAAGGTTTCACAATCCTTTACAGCCGATTGACCGGTTATCGCGGACTTGACATTTGGTTTGCCCCCATTCCTATCGGTGACTATGGCGGAACTGCCCAGTATTTCCGAGAAGTTGAATTGACTGGAACGAGGTTCACTGGCGTCCTCAAAACGGAGATTGTCATTGTGGTTGTTGGCTTGATTGCCAACTTGGCTGTTTGGCAGTATCTGTGGAGACTTGCCCCAATCCCATCCTATGTCTATCCCTTCGCCCAGAAAATGTGGCCACTTTACGCTTATACAGGTGCGCTCCTCTGGACAACAACTTTGGGCAAGCGAGAACTTGAGGTCTTGAAGCCCAAAGTAATCGGTGGGGTTTTTGGCTCCGTCGTCAGTGCTTACCTTCTGTTTTCATTACTCCCCTTCAACCTGCCGATGCTTCTATTCTACGGGTTGGCTCAGGGAATTGGAGGCTTCCCCTTCGGAAACCTGCTCACTTTTGCAGGTGCTTTGGTTTCAAGGTTCTACTTTGAGAAGAACTACGAAGACCCGACTACATGGCGTCGCTATGCAACTGTCCTTCTTGCAGGATACAACTGCGGCATGGGTTTGGTCGGAATGTTCTGTGCTGCAACTGCAATGGTGAGTAAGGCTGTCACCCAGTTGCCTTATTAAAGGCGAGCGGCGAATAGCGAGTAGCGAATAGAACGGCTGGCTACTCGTCAATTCACCATCGTTTTCAGAGGGTGATTGTCATGCCTAACCCTTTTCCCGGAATGAACCCTTACTTGGAGCGGCGGGATATTTGGCCTGACTTTCATCATCGGCTCATCACTGCCATCGCCGATGCACTGTCGCCCCAAGTGGAACCCCGTTACTATGTTGCCGTAGAGCAGCGGACTTACATCATGCCAGTAGAAAATGGCGAGCAAATTATCCGACCCGATGTCGCTGTCGTCGCCACAACGCCTGAACCCGAACCGTCGGGTGGCGTCGCTGTCGCTGTGGTAACAGAAACTGCCGTGACGACAGAAACGGCGGTGGAAGTTGCTACTGTCGCTTTGCCCCTCTATGAGCGGGTGCGGGAAAGTTACTTGGAAATTCGTGATGCTGAAACCCACGAAGTCATCACCGTCATTGAAGTCATCTCACCGTCCAACAAAATACCAGGACAAGGACGCATTGAATACGAAACGAAGCGGCGACAGGTGTTGATGACGCTGACAAGTCTCGTGGAGATTGACCTACTGCGGGCGGGTCAACCGATGCCCATGAAGCCCTTGCCTAAAAGTTTCTACCGCATACTCGTTCGTCGCGGTTGGGAGGGCAACAAAGGCACGCTTTATGCCTTCGGTTTGCGCCATCCCATCCCTGAAATCCCCGTCCCTTTGAGACAAGGCGAAAAAGAAGCCAAGTTGAACCTCAACCCATTGCTTTCGGACATTTACGACCGAGCCCGTTACCATCTGCGCCTAAATTACCACCAGCCACCTGACCCACCTTTGTCACCTGATGACATGGCTTGGGTGCAAAAAATTCTCAAAGAGCGAGTGGCGAGTGGCGAATAGCGAATGAAAGGACCGACTACTCGCTACTCGCTGTCAGGAGGTGTTGGGAAGTTATGGCACTGCTTTATGGACGGGAGTGGACGAAGGGTGAGTTGCTGAGACGCGTTGGCGATATTAGTCAATTGTGCGGGGCGAAAATTTACGAACTCTTGGACGGTCCCGCTCGTGGTGTCGTCGGCGTGGATGTATGGACAGGCGGTGGTTTGACTTTTACTGTTCTTGCCAGTCGCGGGATGGACATCGGGATGGCTCGCTATCGTGGCTTCGCCTTAGCATGGCGTTCTCCAACCACAGAAATTCATCCTGCCTTCTACGAACCTGAAGGCTACGGCTGGCTCAGGGGATTTCACGGTGGATTGCTGACAACTTGCGGGTTAATGCATGCCGGTCACCCTATTGACGATGAAGGTGTCCACTATGGCTTACACGGTCGCGCCTCTTACACTCCAGCATCCCACTTGCGAGTTAACGGCTTTTGGGAAGGGGACGAATATTTTGTCGTCGTTGAAGGTCGTGTCCGCGAGGGTGCAGTGTTTTCGCCGGTCTTAGAATTGCATCGTCGCATAACTGTCAAGTTGGGCGAAAATCGCCTTTTCATTAAAGACACCGTGACCAACATCGGCTTTCAAAATTCGCCTTTGATGTTGCTTTACCACATCAACTTGGGCTTCCCAATCCTTAGCGAGCATTCCGAACTGATTTTGCCTACGAAAAAGGTTCAGCCCCGAGACCCTGATGCGGAAGTCGGGCTTAACGAATACATGAGGTTCAGCCCGCCCCAGCCTAACTTTCGCGAGCAAGTTTTCTTCCACCAACTCGTTGGCGCTCAAGATGGCAGCACTTGTGCCGCAGTCATCAACCGAACACTGATGCACGGGGAAGGCTTGGGCGTTTATGTCCGATGGAACTTGAACGAACTGCCATATTTCGTCCAGTGGAAGATGATGGGGGAAGGGATTTATGTTGTTGGCATTGAACCCACAAACGCACCGTTGCAATTGACCCGCAAAGAGATGCGGGAGCAAGGCTTATTGCCGATTCTTCAACCAGGCGAGCAAAAGGTCTTCAACTTGGAAATGGGCGTTTTGACCAACCGAGCCGAGATAGACCAATTCCGCCAGTTCGTAGCCCAACTGATGATGGGTCGGTGATTGGGGTGCAAGGTGCGAAGTGCGGGGTGCGAAAGAATCGCAATTTGAACGCACAACCCTAAACTCGCAACAAAATAAATGGTCGGTGATAGCACATGAAGACCGTTGCTGAGATGAGCGTTGATGAATTGAAAGAACTCATTCGCCAAGTTGTTGCCGAGCAGCGGGAGTATTTCCTGGACGAGGATGGGTGGTTGGTTTTCACCAGTGAGGAAGCCTATGCCCGCTACCTTTCTCGTCATCCTGACAAGATGCCGAGTGAGTTGAGGGCTTGCTTCATTGACGAAAATGGTGTCAAGGCTTACTACAGCGACTATGAGTTGACCGAAGAAGGTTTGAAGCGGTTGGAAGAGGCACGCAAAGACTTGGAGGCAGGGAGGACTTACTCGTGGGCAGAAGTCAAACGGGCATTGGGAATGGAGGAAAAGTCTACGAAGTCATTTACACCGACCGTGCCCTCAAAGACCTCAAAAGGCTCTCGCAAAAAGAGCGCCAGGCAATTTTCAGCAAAATCCGATGGTTAGCCGAAACGCCGACACCATTAGGCACGAACGAATGTTTGGGCACGAAGAATATAGCCTGCATGTCGGTCAGTTCCGCATCCTTTATTTGCTTGACCGAACAATTCGCCGCATCATCGTCCAAATCGTCGGCAAACACGACGAAGCCTATCGTCGTCTAAAACACCGCTAAAACGCCGACCCATGCTCTGCAAAATAGTTGATGGGTGATGAAGCATGAAGACGATTGCTGAGATGAGCGTTGATGAACTGAAGGAACTCATTCGGCAAGTTGTTGCCGAGCAGCGGGAGTATTTTTTGGATGAGGATGGGTGGTTGGTTTTCACCAACGAAGAAGCCTATGCCCGTTACCTTGCCCTTCATCCAGACAAGATGCCGAGTGAGTTGAGGGCTTGCTTCATTGACGAAAATGGTGTCAAGGCTTACTACAGCGACTATGAGTTGACGGAAGAAGGATTGAAGAGGTTGGAGGAAGGGCGACGGCAGTCGCGGCGGAGGAGAATGTCTCGTGAAGCCAGAAAGAAAAAGGCGGTATGAGGTCATCCTGTCAGAACAAGCAGAACGCCACAAGTCCAAACTGCCTTCCCATGTCCAAAACGACAGCGAATAGCGAATAGCGAGTGGAATGTTCATCAAGTTCGCCATGAACAGTCTGGCTACTCGCTATTGGCTACTCGCTGTCAGGTTGTTGACTTAGGCAAACGCAATGAAGTCTATCTTCGGCTTTCACGCCGTTAAAACTCTGATGCAAGGAGGGATGGTTGCCGATGTCGGAGAAAGTGCTTTTGTCACAACAAGATTTGCCACGCCAGTGGTATAACATTCTTGCTGACTTGCCCAAACCTTTGCCGCCTGTAATTCATCCTGCCACAAAACAACCTGTTTCGCCTGAGGACTTACTACCGATTTTCCCTGAGCCACTCGTTGAGCAGGAAGTTTCACCACATCGTTGGATTGACATCCCTGAGGAGGTTCTGGACATTTATGTTCTCTGGCGTCCGACACCGTTACAAAGGGCGAAACGATTGGAACAGTTTCTCGGCACACCCGCACAGATTTGGTTCAAAAACGAAAGCCTTTCGCCACCAGGTAGCCACAAACCTAACACTGCTGTTGCTCAGGCTTACTACAACAAAATCTCTGGCGTCAAGCGTTTGACAACTGAAACGGGTGCAGGACAATGGGGCAGCGCCCTTGCCTTTGCCACTTGCTTGTTCGGGCTCAAGTGCACAGTTTACATGGTCAAGGTCAGTTACTATCAAAAGCCGTATCGGCGAGTTTTGATGGAGACTTGGGGCGCTGAAGTTTTTCCAAGCCCAACAGACCGAACGAACGCTGGACGCCAAATCCTTGCCGAAGACCCAGATTCGCCCGGCAGTTTGGGCATCGCCATCAGCGAGGCAGTGGAAGATGCCGTCAACCATGAAGACACCAAATACTCGTTGGGCAGCGTCCTCAACCATGTCTTGTTGCATCAAACCATCGTCGGGTTAGAAGCCAAAAAGCAATTTGAGCAAATAGGCATTTATCCCGATGTCCTGATCGGCTGCGTTGGTGGTGGGAGCAACTTTGCTGGGTTCACATTCCCCTTCATTGCTGACAAACTCGCTGGCGACAAACCAAACTTGCGCGTCATCGCTGTTGAACCTAAGGCTGCACCCAGTTTGACCGAAGGGGTTTACACTTACGATTTCGGCGACACTGCAGGCATGACACCGCTTTTGAAGATGCACACCCTCGGTCACACTTTCGTTCCGCCAAGAATTCACGCAGGCGGATTGAGGTATCACGGGATGGCGCCGCTTGTCAGTCTACTTTACGATGCAGGTGTCATTGAAGCCGTTGCCTACCCGCAACTCACGGTCTTTGAGGCAGCATTGATTTTCGCCCGCACGGAAGGCATTGTCCCAGCGCCCGAAACTGCCCATGCTATCCGAGCGGTCATTGATGAAGCCCTGCGTTGTAAGGAAACGGGTGAGGCGAAAATTATTGCCTTCAATTTCAGCGGTCACGGCTACTTTGACTTGCAAGCCTACGACGAATATTTGCAAGGCAAATTGGAGGACGCTGTCTATGACCCATCACAAGTTAAACGAGCCCTTGAAAAGTTGCCGATGTGATATACCCTTCCGTCGCGGTTTTTGACTTTAAGGTGTGCCGTGTTTTCCGAACACAGATGGCTATCATTTGAGGGACAGACATGGGGACTGTCCTTACACATTCGTGAGAGGGTGAGTTCGCTTGGCTTTAGATGAGGAAACGAGGAAGAAAGTAAGGCGGATTTTTTAGGAATTCCTGAAACGGCGCATTGACACTATTCGTCGTCTCAAGTTGAAGGACTTCAACATCAACCCATTCCTCTTTCGGCTTTTAGCGGAACAGATGGGGCTAAAGGATGCATCAGCCATTGTCCGTTTCCTGCTCCATGAGCGCTTTGAGCGAGGAGCGGTAACTTCGGCGGGAGACATGTTTCAAAAACTGGCTGCCATCTTCTGTGAGCCAACGGGCGTAGAGGGCGCCGATTTGTTGAAGCGGAAGGAAGGGCGTCACTATTACATCCAAGTCAAAGCAGGACCAAACACAGTGGACAAAGACGCATGCATCAAACTTAGTCGTGATTTGCGTTCTGCCCAAAGGCGCCATCACGGTTCCATCACGGTGTTCGGCATGGCGTATGGCACGGAAGAACAAATCAGTGGTATCGTGCGCAGTTATCTTGATGTTGACATAATGCTCATCGGGGAACAGTTTTGGGAATTCATCTCCGACGACCCTGATTGCTTGAAGGAACTCTACGAGATAGCGGGAGAAGTCGGGCGCACTTTCCGAGACAAGCGAGGGCGAACCATAGTTCAATTGTTGCAGGAAAAGTATGAACAGTTGGTGCGAGAGTTTGAAGAAACTTACGGCTCTGGTGGTGACGAGATGTGGCGACGCTTGCTCCAAAAGGGCTGGTGACGATCAAAGCGATTGAGAGGGACTTGCCTATTGAGCAAATCAATCCTGTCGCCTTAGCGGAAGGCAACAGCAAGAAGCCTGTCTATCAGATGCACAAGTGGTGGGCAAGACGATTGGGGAGTGTCTTTCGGGCGCTAATATTGGGAACTTTCACGCCTGCCGAAGAATCCGAGACCCTTTGGCAAAAGTTTTGTGACGGGGCAAACTTGCAAGGCAAAATCGTCCTTGACCCCTTCATGGGTGGGGGCACGACGGTTGTGGAAGCGCTAAGGCTCGGCTGCAAAGTCATCGGTGTGGACATTAATCCCGTCGCTTGGTTCGTCACGAAAAAGGAGATTGAGCCAGTGGACTTGAAGGCTTTAGAAGACGCCTTTCGCCAATTGGAGCAGACCGTCGGTCAAGTCATCAAGCGCTACTACCGAACCCGCTGCCCCAAAGGGCATGAGGCGGAAGTCATGTATTTCTTCTGGGTGAAAGTGGCGAAATGCCGACAATGTGGGGCAAGGGTTCGGCTATTCCCCGACTACGAACTTTCCAAGCGCAACCATGCTTATGTTTGTGTCTGTCGCCGTTGTCTCCAAATCATCACGACATCAGGTTATAGTCCAAAGACGCAATGCCCTGAATGCGGTGAAGTGTTTGACCCGAAAAAGGGTGTTGTGGGGCGAGGGTTCTTCCAATGTCCTTTTTGTGGCGAGCGACAAAAGGTTCTGGATGCCATCCAGCGCAAAGGCACACGGTTAGAGACAGAGTTACATGGGCTGGAAGGTTTCTGCGACCTTTGCGGTCGCTTCTTCAAACGGGTTGATGAAGCCGATATAGCCTTGTGGCAAGAAGCCAAGGCAGAATTTGAGCGCCGCAAAGAACATTTGCTTTTCCCCCGCCAAGCCATTCCGACGGAGGGGCGGAGTGATCCCCGCCCCGTCAATCACGGTTACACCCACTTTTGGCAAATGTTCAATGAAAGGCAACTCCTTTGCCTCTCCCTTTTGCTGGAAGCCATCTTGCGATTACCCGACCCGAACATCCGTGAATTCCTGCTCCTTGCCTTCTCCGACGCTCTGGATGCCAACAACATGTTTTGCAAGTATGAAGTTGAGTGGCACAAGGTCTCTGTCTTCTTCGGTCTCCACGCTTACCATCCCATTGAACGACCGACGGAAAACAATGTCTGGGGCACGGCTTACGGTCGGGGGACTTTCGTCAAATGCTACGAGAAGGTGCTGAAGGCAAAGCGTTACTGCCAGCAACCTTATGAGCGCTTGACAGATCTGCGTGGGAATCGGTTCAGCAAGACGACGGGGATGGAGAAGATAGAAGGGCATCTGGTGAGCAATTTTGACGAATTGCTAAGCACCGAACGAGCCGCTTTGCTGCGCTGTCAAAGCGCCGAAGATTTGTCTTTCCTGCCAGATGGCTCGGTGGATGCGGTTATAACCGATCCGCCTTATTTTGACAACCTGCAATACTCCGAACTGGCGGACTTTTTCTATGTCTGGCTGCGATTAGGTTTAAAGGATGCTTACGCTTGGTTTGAACCAGAATACTCCAGCCACCAACGGGAATTGGTGCAGAATGAAAAACTTGGCAAGACAGTGGACTTCTTCCGCGAAGGTCTCAAGCAAGTTTTTGCTGAATGCCATCGGGTGCTCAAGGAGGATGGTTTGATGGTGTTCACTTTCCATCACTCTAAGACATGGGCGTGGGCAGCACTTGCCGATGCCCTAATACAATCGGGTTTTTACATCTCAAAGAGCCACATTGTCCGTTCTGAAGGGAAAAGTGGATTCCACAGTAGCGAAGGCAATATTCGCTATGACGCAGTGCTGATTTGTCGCAAGCAACCATCCACCTATACTGAATGCGATTGGCACAGTGGACGAGACCATATCCTTGATGAAGCCACAGAATGTTTGGAACGAACGGTTCAATCAGGGATGTCAGTCAGCGCTATAGATGTGTTCACTATCGTGATGGCTAAGACAATTGAGCATGGCACAAAAGCAGGAGCAAAAGCATACACAAGTAGTGGATGGTTAACGCTGGACGAGATGCTTGAAGAAATGAGCACCTTAGCAGGAGAGGTAAGGAAGAAGATGAGGTGTTTACCCTCACATAGCGCAAAACATAGAGGCGCACAATTGACTCTGGCATTGCGTGAATCACAAAGCCAATGGAAGGAGAAATGAGAGTCATGCTTTTTGAAGTGCTGTTTTACGATGGCTGGGGTGACATGCCAGCATATTTTTTGGTTGATGTTGTGGAGGGCGAAACGGCGGAGGAAGCACTTCAAAACCATTTGCCCCAACTCATTGCTACTGTGCGAGAGATGTTCGGGTTAGATGAGAGTGTTACTGATGAGAAAATTTGCGAAACGCTTTATTTGCTGCACCCTGAAGGGTTACTCCCAGTGCGCAAATATACCTGCCGTCAAGCGTCCTAAATTTGCCGCAAAAGTTTGGCTTAAACTCATGCCATGTATCGTGAGGAGGTGGATAGCAAAAATGCGTCTATCGCAAAGAGTTCAAAGGATTAAGCCGTCGCCGACAATCGCTGCGGCGGCGAAGGCGCGTGCTTTGAAGGCGCAAGGTGTTGACATTTGCGATTTGACTGTTGGCGAACCCGATTTGGACACCCCTGACTTCATCAAGGAGGCAGCCATGCAAGCGCTTCGGGAAGGTTACACCAAATACACCGATGCGCGAGGCATGGAACCACTCCGAAAAGCCATCTGCGAGAAACTTGAACGCGACAACAGTCTGCACTACACTCCCGACCAAATCGTGGCTTCTTGCGGGGCGAAACACGCTCTCTTTAACGCTTTCCAAGCGCTCATTGATCCCGGCGAACAAGTCCTAATCCCAGCACCCTACTGGGTTAGTTACCCTGACATGGTTCTCGTTTGCGACGGCGAACCAGTGATCATCCCGACGACCGAGGAAGCAGGGTTCAAACCGACACCGAAGCAAATTGCCGATGCCATTACTGACCGAACTCGCGTCTTGCTCATCAACTCACCTTGCAACCCAACGGGAGCAGTTTGGGAACGGGAATTGCTGGAAGAGATTGCGGAAATCGTCCTCAAGCATGAAAACTTGTTCGTCATCTCCGACGAAGTTTACGAATGCCTCGTTTACGATGGGCGGAAACATGTGAGCATCGCCAGTTTGAACGAGCGGATTAAAGAGCGGACGATTGTCGTGAACGCTTTGTCCAAGACTTTCGCCATGACGGGTTGGCGGTTAGGCTATGCTGCTGCCCCGAAACCCATTGCCGATGCGATGGCGAAAATCCAGAGCCAGAGCACGACCAACCCGACGACTTTCGTTCAAGTCGCCGCCATCAAAGCCTTGAGAGAGCCGGGTGACTTCCCCCAAAAGATGCTGGAACTTTACGACTTACGCAGGCACATGATTGTCACAGCCCTCAACAACATTGATGGCGTCAGGTGTCGGATGCCTGAAGGGGCATTTTACGCCTTTGCCAACTTCCAAGAAGCCATTGAGCGCAAAGGCTTTAGGGACGACTACGAACTTTGCGATTTCCTTTTGGAGAAAGCCTATGTCGCCACCGTTGCAGGTTCGGCGTTCGGCGCACCAGGCTACTTGCGCCTTTCCTTCGCCACTTCCGAAGACACTTTGCAGGAAGCAGCCCGCCGAATCAAAGAAGCACTTTGGAGCGACCAGCATTAACCTGTCACAGGAACAGTTTGGGCAAGTATTGCACTGGTTCGTCATACGGTGGCAATTGACCTGAAGCGACTTTGTAAAGCCGTTCGTGTGACAACTTTGCTGCTTCAACCAACGGCTCGTATGGTCGGTTGCACACATCCAAAAAGCCGATGTTGTAGTTTTCGCCATCAAACCTGCCAAGAGCCGACTGATCGTAAAGGGTGAAGTAGTGGACACCGACACACCAAGGTTCAGCGGCAGCCGTTTCAAGGTAAACGCGAAAGGCTTTGCCCCTTTCCTCTTGGCTCGTCACCCGTCCGATTCCAGATGCTGGCAGCCCTACATCCAAAGCGCCAAAATGCCACTCACCAATCAAAATCGGCATGCTCAATTTCTCGCTCAAAGGTCGCAACCTATCGGCAGGCACTCGTTCCATGTAGCAGTTGATGCTGAACACATCAAAGCACTTCATCCCTTCAACCGCCCAATCAGGCGGGACAGTGTAGTAGCGAGCGCCTAAGTTCAAATGGTTGGGGTCAACTCGCTTGCAAGATGCGCTTAGGGTTTCGTAAAGCCGCTTGACCATCAAGGTGCTGAACTCCGCCAAATCAGTTCGGGCAGCGTCAGTTATCGGTTTGTTCCATTCGCCTTCCGCGACCTCAGCGAAAGTGACATCAATACCCCAAGTGGAAGAAAGGGCAGCATTTGAATTGCTGTAGCGCTCCCTCAAGAACTCACTCAACGCTAACCTCGTGGCGCATGAAGTTGTGGTCAAGAGCATGCCTTCCGCTGGAAGTTGTTTCGCAAATCCCCAAGTCGGTTCGTTCATCAGGAAGTAGCCAATGAAGGCTGGGTCTTCAGCCGTTTCCTTCAAGGGCTCAGCGAACTCTTCAGCGTCTCGCTCAAAGTCGGGGTGGAAGACATCGGGGAAATCGCGGAAGATGTAGGGCACATGCCGAACTCGTAGGTTCAAAGGTCGGACATACGGGAAGCCTTCGCGGGAAGCAATTTGCCAATCGGACCAGTTGGCTACAGTGTTGAATCCCCACTGCCTCATCAGCGAGAGAGTGATTCTTGCCCAGCAGTCATACCATTGGTCAGGACCGAAGGCGCGGATGAAGTTGGCGATCAAGTAGTTGAAATGACGATGCCCTTCAAAACTCGTGTGGAAGGCTGCTTTGAACTGGCTTTCAAAATCGGGCAGCCAACTCAAGGCGTCCTCCAGTCCCTCAATGTTGGCATCGGTGTCCGGTCGGACACAATCAAGCCCGCTTGACCAGAAAGCGTAGCCATCTGGGTCAACAAGCCACCAACGCTTGCCATCGTGGTGCGTCCTGAAGAATCCTGTTGCCTCAAACTTCAGTTCTTTCCAACCGCCCCAACGGGAGTAACTTTCAGGGAAGCGGGAACGAGATGCTTCCTCAAGTTGGGATTTGAGCCGTTCAATCAGTTCCTTTTCCGAACTGGTCTTGGTCGCCCATTCGTGCAATCTGCTTTGCCCAAACTCATCCAGGAGCGATCCTTTAGTCAGCAACGGTTTTGTCAACTTCGGCGGCTCATCAACTGTGGCGACGAACGGTGTGATGCACCAACGGGCAGGTTCTTCACTCTTGCGAAGAACTGTCAAGGTCATTCGGTCAACTTTGCTCAGGTCAACCTTGTCGCCGCCGCACATCGGTTTGAGCCAAGCGCCCTCTCTCGGATAGCGCCAGCGGTTCTGGTTCACTGCTTCCAACGGGATTCTGATTCGCGCTTGACATTGGTTTAGCGCCCCAAAAACCATGCGGAAAGTCGGACCACTCTCGCCTTCCTGCAGGGAGAGCACAAAAACTACCAAGAACTTCCCATCCAAAAGCATGTCGGCAGTGAGCCAATTCATCCCAGCCAATGCACCGCGCGGGAAATAGTAAACCAAACCGTCACCGACTTCTTCAGCCACATACCAAGTTGAGCCTTCAATCAGACCGAACCTGTCTTCGCGCAGGTTTCCCAAAACCTTCGTCGGACGAATCTCAAATTTACCCCTCATTGTCTTCGCCTCCTTCATTCTTTGTGTCATCCATAAAGTCTATCCCGAAAACTCAAAACTGCCCTTTCACGCCGAAGGCTTTAGCCAATAGTTTATGACGGGCGTTGTCGCATAATTTCCTGAAGGAAAAGGCGATCAATAGCGCTAAAAGCCAATCAGAACAAAGGTTTTTAAAATCAACTGAGATACATTCATTTTGACAATGTTTCAGATAAAAATTTCATCCATCAAAATCGCCGAA
>Ga0209393_1000901_pt1 | contig 13257 bp, 10 predicted proteins | sample SSWtaG_2_FD_184117 | JGI IMG/M metagenome (GOLD analysis project Ga0209393, IMG submission 184117) | Hot spring microbial communities from Sandy's Spring West, USA to study Microbial Dark Matter (Phase II) - SSWsed_130316 (SPAdes)... | ecosystem: Environmental > Aquatic > Thermal springs > Hot...
GCTCAATTTGTCCGCAATGAATCGGTGCGGGTTTTCCCCGTCGGCGAGAAAGGACGATATGTTGGCTTTGCTGTTCAACCTTTGATGCGCAGCGAACCTATAGCGACCGTCCGTTTCGGAAGCCTTGACAACATCATCGCAAGTTCGGTGCAAGTCCAAAAGCAAGGCAATGTCTCAATCTTGATGTTCTCAGGCTTGAAAGGGTTACCAACGCCCAATTTTGACCCTGCATCCTTCGTTGAAGTTCGTTTGCTCCCGAAAGACCCTTATCCTCAAGTTCGGTTCAGGCTTCAACTGGCGGGTTTTGACCCAAAGGTATGGGAACAACGGTTTGGGCGAGTTCCCTTTCACTTCTTCGCCTGCTCCTTGCCCGGTGCCGAAATCTTCCACCAACGAGGCTGGATGATCGGCACACCAGTCGTTGACCGCTACATTTTGCTGGATGCAGGTCCAACCAACTTCATTCAAGCAAGTTGGGCGAAAGGATGGAGTTACGCACCACCTTTCGGCGCTTACCCTTTGCCTGTCGTCGGTTTATGGAAGCCGTCAGCAAAAACCTACATCGCTTTTGAGTTTCTGACGGCACGCTTGACTGACCATAGTGAACGGTTCATCGCAAGCGCTTATTGTTGGGACATGGGACATGGGACAAGGGAGACGGAAACGGATAAAGTGCAGGAAAGCGAGGGACGAGAGTTTTTTGCGTTGGTTTTCCCTTACGCCGTCAACGGTTTCCGCGAACTGAGGTATCCGCAAGGCAATGAGACAATTGAAAGCCGCTTCCACATCCTCTGGCACACAAACTTGCCCAGCACCGATGACCCAAATCGTTTCGTTCACCGTTGGCTTTGGAAGAAGTATGCCGACAAGTTACCCAGCGCACCTGCAATGAACGAGTTTGGTTGGTTGCCCAAGAACTTGAGGCTCTCGGTTTTCCCAAAACCTGGTTTGGGAGACCTTTTCGTTGTCACTGACGAAAGCAATCCTTTCCAAAAGCCCGGCAACATCGCAGCCGTCGGGGTTGACTTTTTCACCCCCGTCGTTGATTACCAATTCATCGTTCGGAACGAGTCCACTCTAAAGCGCTTGCGTGCCCAACTTGACCAACTTGTCGGTTACGCAGTCCGATTCAAAGTCAACGGTGACCAGTGCGTTTTTTGGCAGAAGCCCATCAAAGGCGATTGGCGCGAGCATTACGGTAAAGGTGTTCCGACCTTGCGAAATGTCCAAGGCTTTCAAGTAGCCCAAGCCTTTCTGGACGCTGTCCGCAACGGTTGGCGTGAAACTCGTTACCTTGAAATCGTTGACGGCGCGATGCGTTGGGCAAAGCATTTTCTTTACACCCGCAATTGCTACGATGATGTCCCTGATGCCCAGTTCGCTTGGAGTGCAGCGCCAATTGCCCACTTCCTGTTCGCTTACCACTACGCTTTCCGAAACGACCCAGACCCACAAAGGAGGCAATTGGCTCGTCAGGCAAAAGATTTGGCTCATGCCGTCGTTTACCGCTACATGGCTTTGTTTCCCTGCGACAACGACCCCTTTGACGACATTGACGCCAGTTTCTTCATGGAGCCGAACGCTGGTTTCCCTTGGCTTGGCTCTGCCTGCGCCAACGAGATTTGGGCTTACGCTCACGCTCTCCTTGAAGCCTATGTCATCACTGGCGACCCTATTCTGGGTCACTACCTGCGCGGGATGACCGAAAAGTGGCATTTGCTGATGCGGGACGAATGGCATCCAAACATTGCCGACTATGTCAACGCTTTCGCTGAGATGTTCGGGTTGTTTGACGGCGTTGTAGTTGGGCGAGGCAAACGCAGCACTTTCGGTGGCTTGTGGGGAGGGTTTGAGCAACTGGCTTACCCTGTCGGCGAAGCGCAGATGCGCGTCGTTTGTGGTGAAGGTGCAGCAATGGCATTCAACAAATTCGGCATCAAATACGACATCGCTAACTACAGATGGGCAGAAAAAGGCGCTTCCTTCGGTCTCAGTTTCCAAGTCATCGCACTGTCACCCGAGGCAAAAAATGACGAAATCGCAGTCATGGTTACTGTCCCACACTTCAACCTGCTCAATGTCAAAGCCAGTTTGATGCGAAGTGGTCAAAGATTTTCGCTGGCGCAAGGTCAGATTGTCGCTTTCCAAGAGCGCCCAGACACTTTGCTCGTTCGCGGTGTTCGCATTGGTGACGAAATCGTTATCGGCGAAGTTCCGCCTAACACACCCGTTCTGCCCTGCCGAATTGCCAAAAAGCGACAAGCACACCCTAATTGGATAGTGGGGCAGTGATGCCGAAAACTTTAGCGAAGGGAGGACAAAGCCCAAATGTTGCTGAAGTTTTGTGGTGCCGCGGGAGAAGTGACTGGTTCGTGCCATCTTGTCAGGTTCAGCGATGTCACAGTATTGTTGGATTGCGGGATTTTTCAAGGTGGTGAAGAAAGGCATATCCGCAACCGCGAACCTTTCCCCTTTGACCCGCAAACCGTCAAAGCAGTTCTGCTCAGCCACGCCCACTTAGACCACTGCGGTCGGTTGCCCTTGCTTGTCAAAGCAGGTTTCAAGGGCAAAATCTTTGCAACTGAGGCAACTTGCGATTTGGCGAAAATTATCTTGCTGGACGCCGCTAAGTTGCAAGAAGAAGATGCTGCTTGGAAAATCAAGCGGCTGAAAAAGAAGGGCGAAGATTGGTCGTGGGTCTCACCGCTTTTCACGACTTCTGACGCAGAGAGAGTCTTTGAGCACTTTGAGCCTGTGCCTTACGGTGAGTGGGTTGACTTATCGCCAACGGTTCGTTTCCGCTTACGCGACGCTGGTCATTTGTTAGGGTCTGGCATGGTAGAGTTGAGATGGCAAAGCAACGGGAAGGAGCGAACTTTGCTTTTCACGGGCGATTTGGGGCAGTCAGGAATGCCGATCTTGCGTGACCCAGAAAAAGTTGAGCAGGCAGAATTGTTGCTGATGGAAAGCACTTACGGAAATCGGGAGCACGAAACGACATTCAACGAATGCGTTGAGCAACTTCGCCAAATCATCACCGAGACAGTCTCAAAAGGGGGGAGAGTTCTCATCCCAAGTTTCGCTGTCGGGCGAACCCAAGAATTGCTCTACACGCTGAACGACTTGGTTGAAAGCAGGCAATTGCCCATAGTCCCGGTTTTCGTTGACAGCCCGATGGCTCGCGAAGTCTTAAGGGTTTACCAGCGACACCGAGAACTTTACGACGAGGAAGCGAGCAGGAAACTTAGAAGCGGGGACGAACCTTTCACCTTCCCAGGCTTGACAATCGTGGCGACCGTTGAGGAGAGCAAAACCCTGAACGAGTTACGGGAGCCATGCATAATCATTGCTGGAAGCGGCATGTGCACTGGAGGACGCATCAAGCATCACCTCTATCACGGCATCGGTAACCCCAACAACGCTATCGTTTTCGTCGGCTTTCAAGCAAAGGGCACTTTGGGAAGGCAACTGGTTGAAGGGGTTTCTCCAGTCAGGATTTTCGGCGAAATGCACGAAGTCAAGGCTCGCGTCTTTTTGCTTGACGGCTTCAGCGCCCACGCAGACCGAAAACACTTGCTTCAATGGGCTTCAAATTTCATTGCGCCGCCGACCCAAACTTTTCTTGTTCACGGCGAGCAGGAAGCGGCAAACTCTTTGGCAGAGGCATTGCAAGGGATGGGCTGGAACGCAACTGTCCCGCAGTTGGGACAGGAATTTGCGATGGAGTGAAAACTCATGAGCGCTCAATTTGACCTGACCGATAGCCAGAATTTGAGCGCAAAAAAACGGACAGGCAAAACATCGTGGAAGGTTGGTCGCATCCTTTACTTGGCGCTTGTCTTTGTCGGCACAGTTATCGCTTACTTTCTCCCATCGCTTCCTTATCAGCCACCACTTTGCCTTTTCAAGTTGATGACGGGCTACCCTTGCGCTGGTTGCGGGATGACGAGGGCTTTTGAGGCTGCTGCTCACGGTCGGTTCAAAGAGGCTTTTGAGTGGCATCCCATCGGTCTGATGCTTTTCGTGGCTGCTTGGTTAGGTGCAGCCATCGTCGTCTACGAACTGTTGATGAACAAGCCTTTTGACTGGGACAAATGGCTTCAGCGTTGGGGCATCTTTATCGCTTGGTCTTTGTTCATCGCTCTCCTTGCCTTGTGGCTTTTGAGGCTGAGTTACTACCGATTTGGACAGTGGCTTCCGTTGCCGTTGAAAGTGCCTTTGTGACGGGACGAGGGACGGCGGGACGGGGGACGAGGGAAAAAATGGGAGGGTGAGGCTCCTGCCGAGCCGAAAAACGATGGCGAATGGCGAATGGAGAACAGCGAGTGGCGAGTAGCGAATGGCGAGTAGTAACCTGTAGGGTCAGGCTCCTGCCCGACCGAAAAATTTCGGCACATTGGAAGATGTGCCCTCCGGGTTCATCAACCTGCTTTAGCAGGAGGTGAAATCAAGGATGGCTGAAAACATATTGCCCATCGCACTCAAGGTCAAAGGCAAAAAATGTGTCGTGGTCGGTGGCGGAGAAGTTGCAGCGCAAAAGGTCAAGCAATTGATGGAGTGTGGTGCATCAGTTATTGTCGTCAGCCCCGATTTGTGCCCTGAGTTGGAAAAATTGGCGAAAGACAGGAGCATCCAATGGCTGCCGAAACGATATGAGCCTTCGGTCTTGGATGGTGCTTTTTTGACCTTCGCCTGCACCGATGACCAAAAAGTCAACCGTCAAGTTTTTGCCGATTGCGACGCTCGCAGGATTTTGTGCAATGTCGTTGATGTGCCCGAACTTTGCCACTTTTACATGCCTTCCATACTCCGAAGGGGCGATTTGGTGATTGCCGTCTCAACTTCTGGCAACAGCCCTGCATTTGCCAGAAGGGTCAGGTTGTTTTTGGAAAGCCTCATTGGTGACGAGTTCGGTTCGTTGGTTGAACTTTTGGGCGAACTGAAAGACGAAATGCGCAGTCGTTTGAAGACGATAGAGCAGCGAAGGCAATTCGTTGAGTTAGTTTGGGAGAGCGATGTGTGGCAATACTTGAGGGAAGGAAACTGGGATGCGGCTCGGGGTTGTCTTCGCCAGTGCCTTTGCGCCGCTATGGAAATCGGCGCTTCAGAACATCGGACCTCCGATCCCTGAAAGGGTGAAAGACCGTGCAGCGGAAGAACTTGATTCTGACGGGTTTACCCGGCGTCGGGAAAACCACAGTGGTTCGGAGAGTTTTGAAATTGCTGCCACCAAACTTTAAGGCTGGCGGTTTCTTCACCGAAGAAGTGAGGGAGGGTGGCGAGCGAATTGGCTTCCAAATTGTCACGACGGATGGACAGAGGGCGTGGTTGGCTCGCAAAGGGCTTCAGTCGCCACACAAAGTTGGCAAGTATGGCGTGGACGCAAAAGCGATTGAGGGTGTAATCGTTCCCGCTTTGAAAAAGGCTCTCAAGGAAGCGGACTTGGTCGTCATTGACGAAATTGCGAAAATGGAGTTGAGCCATCCTGCTTTCGCTGAGGTGGTTTGGGAGTGCCTTGAAAGCCACAAGCCTGTCCTTGGGGTCATTCAGCAAAGCCGTTTGCCCTTCCTTGACAAAGTTAGGTCACGGGTGGATGTGAGGCTTTGGGAAGTTACCCCTTCAAATCGCGACAGGTTGCCAAAAGAGGTTGCCGACGAACTTCTGAAGTTGTTAAACCGCTGAAGCCACTGGTTCATCGTTCTGGGAGTTGGAGAGTTCCCTTCAGCAGTTTCTTCAATGCAGCCCTTGCTGCTTCCTGTTCTGCCTCCTTCTTGCTGTGTCCCTTGCCTCGCCCGATAGGAATGCCCCTGACCCTGACCTCGCTCACAAAGATTTTTGCGTGGTCTGGACCGATGGTTTGGACGAGGTGGTAACTTGGAGTGAGATGGTAGCGACCCTGGATCAGTTCTTGCAGCCTGCTCTTGAAGTCCAAAATCAACCTGTCCCGCTCAATCATCCTGATGCGGCTTTTGAGGTGCTTGAGGACGAACTCGTAAGTCGTTTTCCAACCTCTGTCAAGGAACATCGCCCCAACCAACGCCTCAAAGGCATCTGCCAGAATGGAAGGGCGATTTCTCCCCCCAGTTCGTTCCTCGCCTTTGCCCAGCAACAAGTATTGACCCAACCCCAACTTCTTTGAGATGGCGTGCAAAACCGGTTCACTGACCGAAATTGCCTTGATTCGTGTCAGTTGTCCCTCGTCCATCTCGGGATAGGCGTGATACAAATAGTCGCTGACAATTAGTGTCAAGACAGCGTCGCCGAGGAATTCCAGCCGCTGGTTTGAGGGCAAGTTGCCTTGGTTGAACTCGGCGCAGTAGGAAGGATGGGTGAGGGCTGTGTTTAAAAGGTCAAGCCGACGGAATTTGACTTTAAGTTGTTCGCACAATCGCAGCAAAACTTCTCTCCGCTCCGGCGAAAGGCGGATGATCACCCGTCCTCGCCGCTGGGCTAATTGAACGGGTTGTTTCTTTTCCCGCTGTTTCCGTTTCTTCTTTGCCCGCTTTTCTCCCATTTTGCCACTCCCGCAAGTGCGTTGGTGTGCTTTCGTTTGCGATTATGGCGCAACTTCACATCCATTGTCAAACCTCAGGCTTCTCCCATTTTCTGACTACCAAGGTTGAGTTGTGACCGCCAAAGCCAAAGGAGTTGGACATTGCCACTTCAATTCTCGCAGGGCGAGCCTTATTCGGGACAAAGTCCAAATCGCATTCAGGGTCAGGTTGCTCCAAGTTGATAGTTGGGGGCAAAATTTGGTCTCTCATGGCAAGCAAGCAAACAATCAACTCAATGGCACCTGCTGCGCCGAGGGTGTGACCGTGCATTGACTTCGTTGAACTGACGGGAACTTTGTATGCGTATTCGCCGAAAGCGCGCTTTATCGCCCTCACTTCCGCTGGGTCACCTTGTGGAGTTGAGGTCGCGTGGGCGTTGATGTAGTCAACTTCCGATGGCGTCAAACCCGCAGTCTCAAGAGCCATAAGCATGCTCCGTGCAGGACCGTCGCCGTCCTCACACATTGCAGTCAAGTGATATGCGTCCCCTGTCATCCCAAACCCAGCAACCTCAGCGTAAATCTTTGCTCCACGCTTGATAGCATGGGACAGCCTTTCCAAAATCACGATGCCAGCACCTTCCGCCATGACGAATCCATCTCGGTTGGCATCAAATGGGCGTGAGGCTTTTTCGGGCTCATGGTTTCTGGTTGACAGCGCCTTCATACTACAAAAGCCTGCCAGCGAAAGAGGCGAAATTGCCGCTTCCGAACCACCTGCTATCATCACATCAGCCAACCCCATTTTGATCGTCATTGCCGCCACACCGATAGCGTGACCTGAAGTGGCGCAAGCGGTAATCGTAGCGAAGTTAGGACCTTTCGCACCTGTCAAAATCGCCACATGTCCTGCAGCGATGTCGGCAATCATCATGGGAATGAAACGGGGACTGACACCTCTCGGACCTTTTTGCAGCAAGTTAGTATGGTTCTCTTCCCAAGTCCATGCCCCACCTATGCCCGAGCCGATGCAAACTCCAATCCGCTCAGCGTTATGGGCGTTAATCTGGAGACCAGCGTCTTCCAAAGCCATGAAAGTTGCCGCCGCAGCAAATTGGACATACCTGTCCATCTTCCGAACTTCTCGCGGGTCAATGAAAGCCTCAGGGTCAAAGTCGTCAACTTCGCCCGCAATCTGAGAGGGGAAAGGCGATGGGTCAAAGCAGGTTATTCTTCGGATTCCCGACTTTCCTTCCTTTATCGCCTCCCAACTTTTTTCCACTCCTGTGCCCAAAGCAGTTATCAAGCCTATGCCCGTAATAACCACGGGCTCTGTCTCTCGCCACAAGTTCATGCTAAACACCTCACTTTTGGGTGCAAAGGCGCAAGCGTGTTACTTGCAAGTGTATATGTGGGCGGGCGTTGATTTTACCATCTCCGTCAAACGCCTGCTTTCTCTTTCAAACGCCGCTCAATATAGGCAACTGCATCCCCGACGGTCCTGAGTTTCTCCACATCCTCGTCAGGGATGGAGATGTCAAAGGTCTCTTCCAACTTCATGACCATTTCAACGATGTCCAGCGAGTCCGCCTTCAGGTCTTCCACAAAGGCTGCATCGGGCGTGACCTCAGCAGGGTCAACCTTTAACCTCTCAACAATGATCTCCCGAACCTTCTCAAACACATCCATCGCTCATCCCTCCTGTCCCCGAATTTTTTGTTCACTACCCCGCTTCTCAGCGGCTAACCACTAATTCGCATCCGCAATCATCCGTTCTCGTCCGCTGAAAGGGGGCTTGCTAATGATAACCAACAAAGCGCCGTTTGTAAAGACACCTTTGCACCAAATTCGGTCGCCGCTAAATTCCTCAGCAGCGCCTGCGCTGGCAAAAGTAGCGTGAAAACCGTCATACATGCTAAGGACGAGCCGTTCCTCTTCCCTTCTCTGCGCTCACAACACATTCCTTGACATTCAGCCATTAGCAGGTCAGAATTTTTACACCCCACCTAAGGCTGGGGTTGAAGGAACTCATGTAAGGGAGGCGAGGCAACATGAGAGCGTGGTCGTTGTTTGTTGTCTTTGCGTTTGCAATACCGGGGTTCGGGCAGTCACCTCAGCGCGTTGAAGTCCCTCTGACTTTCAAGGAGTTTCAGACAGTCAACGAGATGATTGTCCTGTCGCTTGGGGGCATTGTCTCCCTTCTATCGGAGCGATTACCGAGAGGTTATAGCCCCTTGCCCGGCACCGTTAAGCCTCAGTTCTTTGAACTTCCCCACGAGGCTGGAACACTTGTTGGGCTCATTGCGCTTTCTTCACCAAAAGCGAAAGCCTATGACCGAATTTGGGTTGATTGGAACAGAGACAAAAAGTTCACCGGCGACGAGAAGTTAATGGGCACGGTGAGTGCAAGGGGAAAGGAAAAGTTTGTGGTCTTTGGACCTTTTGAGCGTTCTGTGGGTGATGCGAAGATTGAAGGCTACCTTATTGTTCACGACGATGACCACATTCACCTCATCCCCAAAGGCTACTACGAAGGTGAAGCGAAGTTGAACGGGCAAACAGTGAAGGTGGGATTGGTGGACGGAAACATCAACGGTGTTCTAGGGGAACGAATGGTGGCTGGACAAGGGCATTTCGGGTCCGAAAGCGATGTCTTTCTCGTTGACCTTAACGGTGATGGGACCTTCCTGTCGACAGAAGAGGCTATGGAAATCGCCGTATACTCCGGCGAGGTTTATTACCTGACCAACTTGGTTCAATTGCCCGACAGAAACTTTTATCGCGTCAAGGTAGCAGAAGATTGCAGTCGCCTTTGGCTTGAGCGTGATTTGTCACCTAAAGGGAAAGTTAAGGCTGCGTGCAAAGAGTTCTTCCTTGGGTTAATCGGACAAGAAGGCGCTATGTTGGTGCGAGGACAGCAAAACGAGTTGCTTTTGCCCATCGGCAGTTACCAAGCCTATTGGCTAGCATTTGTGGAAAGGGACGAGAAAGGTAGACCTTGGTTGGCATTGCTTACTTTTGCCCCTCAGCCCCATAAGTTTCGGGTGGTAGGTGACAAAACCACAGAATTGCCTTTCGGTCCGCCCTTTAAGTTGGTTATGGATGTAGAGCGGAGTGGCAGAAGGTTTGAGTTTTCACTTTCCCTTGAAGACAAGGCAGGAAATTCGGTGGACGCAGTCTTTACCCCCGATTTGAAGCGCCCTCCAGAGCCGGTGCTTGTCATCTCGGATGCAAAGGGGAAAACCGTCAAGACCGAAAAATTCCACTACGGCTGAGGGTTCACTTGTTCGGTGTCGTGGACACCGAGCACAAACCTATCAGGAAATTTCGTCGCCCGCGTTCGTTGGGACATCGGACCTTTTGGGACATTGTCAGTGGAACGAACTTTCACAATTGAGCCCAAGACAACGAAACGCAGTCGCTGAGGAGAACGGTCACCGTTGACAAATCAACTCACAAGATGCGCGCTGGCTTTTAGGGAAAGGGTTAGGAAAGGGATTGGCAAGTGTGGAACTCAAAAGTGCAACCGAAAAAGGGCTTAAAAGAAAATGGTGCCGCGGGCGGGATTTGAACCCGCACGGGTCTGTGAAACCCACTGGCCCCTCAAGCCAGCGCGTCTGCCAGTTCCGCCACCGCGGCACTTCCATGCAATTTATATAGCACCACTTCGCCGATTTGTAAATGCCCACCTTAAGTGCTCCCCAAATCCCCACTCGCATATTCACCCTGCACGCTTTTTGTTGTCTTCAACGCAGCAAAATAAGTCGCCCATGATGCACGCTTCAACCAGTGGCACGAGTGGTTTTAGAACGCACCTGTTGGAGGCTTGACAAAAAAGTCCCGCTAAAATGTAGCCAAACACCTTGTTTACTGAAGGCGTAATGCTTCAAAGGGGTGGGGAACATGAAACTCAAAAGGCGCAAAGCGCAACAATCGCAAAGGCGACAGTTTTTCACCATTATCCTTTGCCCTGACCCTGTGGCTGAAGTTCTTCTCAGGCAAGTTCTCCCTTCAGAGTTTTTCAGCATCAAAGAGCCACCATCCTTTGATGCGGACTTGTTCATCGTGGAAGAAGGATTGCTGACACCAACTGAGCAGAAGATATTGCGTGCCCTCGTGGAACTGGGCACCTTAAAAGCCGTTGCAGAGAACCTTCACTATCACCCCACTACTGTCAAGCGTTGCCTTCGCAAAGTCTGCAGGAAATTGAAGGTCAAAACTGCCCTGCAAGCAACTGCCCTCGCTACCCGTTTGGGCTTGATCTGAGTTTTCACATTCGGGCTAAGTGACCCAAAAGTAGCCATCAAAATGGCTACCATAGTAGCCTTGCGTTTGAGACCTTACATGATGCAAAATGGCAATGACGCCACAAGGTATAAGGAAGCGCTGAAGTTGGCAGCGACGAAGGGGATAGAACTTTCCTTCCCATACATTGCGGCGCTGATAAGGTGTGGTGATGCAAGGTGTTGAGAAGACAGGAAAGGTTGGTAATGTTGGCATCCCTGTTGTGGTTAGTTCCATCTTGGATGATTTCTCCGTCTTTTGCTTTCCATCCCGTGACAGTGACGGGTGTCCTGAAGGGCTACTTTCTTTCGCCCGATGGGACTTTGAAAGTGCGAGAAGTTCCCTTTGCTTTTCCCGAAAAGCCCACTGTTTCTGACCTGCCTGACCGCCTCTTTCCCTTGCCCGCAGGCTATTACCTTCAAGGCAAGTTTTCTGCGTCTGAGCCAATTCAAAGTGTCTGGCTTCTTTCGGGCAATGGCAGGTTGCTTTGGCGAAGGCACTACCCTGGAGGTGTTTTGGAAGAAGACATGCCATATCAAGCCGGCGGATGGATTGGGTTGCGAGGAGAAGATGGGCTTTCAGTGCGGTTGTTGGTTCGGTTTGTGGATGGGAAGGAGACAGTCATTCGTCCCCGATTTCCCGTTCGCTTTGAGAGGGTTTTGCCGTTGAAAGTGGATTGGCTGGATTTTGTTCGTATTGCCGAAGTAGCGCATTTGCTGAAGAAGAAAGGCAAGGAGATTTGGGAAGGTTTTTCACTTGATAGCATCCCGTTTTTGCTGGAAGGAGCAGAAGGGCAATGGGTTTTGATCAATCATCCCAAACCACCAAAGGGGTTTAAGCGTTATGAAGGACCGTTGCCCAAAGTTTCGTTTCCGATGACGGTTTATGTGGGACAACAAATGTCAGGAGAAATGCGGCGGGAGGAAGTGATGGGATGCGAGAGAAAGGCGGAGAGAGGAAGTGATGGGATGGATAGAAGAAGTGAACAGGGTAAAAACGGTAGCACTGCGCTATTATCCGACTTGGTGGGCACTTTCTGCCTGCGACCCCTTTAATTACCTGGATAGGCAGCCTAACGCTTTGCTAAGGCTGGAAGCGATCTTGCACGAAGCCTTCCATGTTTGGTGGTTTCAGAAATTTGGAGAGCCACCTGCTTTGTCGCCAAAAGAGGTCACTGACCCTTTGGAAGAGGAAGAAGAGCGGGAATATCTTGTGCGGGCACTGACGGCGAAAGAAGAAGCGGGGAGCCGAAAGTGGGCAAAAGCCTTCTTGCATGCCCGCCGCCAACGGCGACAACGGCAAGGGATGGCAAAAGAACAAATCATGGACGAACGGATGAAAGAAATGGTGGAAGGGTTAGCAACTTTTGTGAGTTGGCAGGGACTTAAGGCAGGGGCGAGCGAGGGCTATCAACCACTGAAAGCGCTCAGTGCTGACCCAGAATTTTTCGGTTATTACCAAATCAGGGATGAGCAAGTGCTCATAGACACTTTGCAGTTAAAACGGTTGGCATTGGGACACGCTCACGCCTTTGGTCTGGCGCAAGCGATGTTGTTAGAGCGATGGGATAGGCGATGGCGGCAAAAGGTGCCGGCAAAAGACTTGGAGGCGTTGTTGGAAGAGGCGGTCGCCAAATCCCCTTTGCCCAAGGATGTTCTTGAGCGAAAAGGGACGGGAGATGGTGAGGGAGACACAGCAACGGAAAACAGTGAAGGCGAAAAAGTTCAAGCGATGGCACCGCCAAATTCATCAGTGACTATCTGGCTTTCGTTGCCCAAAGGTTTGTTGAAGGAAATAGAGCGATTTTACGAGCGTCATGGTGCGTTTCCGCTGGAAGCGGAATTGGCGTTGGAGACAGATGTTCTGACAGCAGTCGTGGAAGGGCCTGTCTGGATGAAGATAGACAAAGATCGGTGTCGGCTGGGAATTTTGTGGGATCGTAGTAAGCAACTGTCCTTGCACTGTCATCCTGATGGGCTTGTAACTCTGCAGGGGTCAGGGTTGCGAGTTCATGGTAGGTTGATAGTCCAGTGGGAAAAGGACGGGGTGTCTTTGCACCCTGTCAAAAAAACACAAAAAACTTCGCAAGGGGATGCTTTTAAAATGAGGGGCGTAAAGGCATGGTATGCTGCTGTGTTGCCGTTGGTGTTACTTTTGGGAAGCAACGGGAGTGCGCAAGAGGGCTTAATAGGGGTCACGGGGGATTTAAGTGGGATGTTCCATGCGGCGACAGGTGGATTTACCTACGAGACGCTGCCGCTGGCAGGCAGTGCCCCTGACGGCGTGGAGCGGTATTTTGTGACGGATGAGGTCTACATGGGGCAATTGACAGCGTGGCATGCCGATGCGAACCCATTTAGGGTGACCTTTTGGGTCATTGGCAGTTGGACTTGGCTGCTGGAAGGAGGTGGGAGTTACTGGACGGTGACAGGCGCAGCGACAGGATACGATGGAGGGACATTGCTCGCTTTTTCCCTTTC
>Ga0209393_1000903_pt1 | contig 13241 bp, 17 predicted proteins | sample SSWtaG_2_FD_184117 | JGI IMG/M metagenome (GOLD analysis project Ga0209393, IMG submission 184117) | Hot spring microbial communities from Sandy's Spring West, USA to study Microbial Dark Matter (Phase II) - SSWsed_130316 (SPAdes)... | ecosystem: Environmental > Aquatic > Thermal springs > Hot...
GGCTGGAGGCGTCCGCTGCCCTTACTGTAGCTCTGAAGCTATAATTAGATGGGCTTGGTATAGGCATGCTTATCAACGTTATCGATGTAAGGTTTGCCTTAGAACCTTCAACGATAAGACTGGAACAATCTTCGCCTACAGCCGTATACCCTTAAATGAATGGCTATTCCTTAGATATCTTCTAGGATGCCTCCACATATCCATCCTGGAGCCTTCTACTGATGTAAGCTATCCATAGATTTAGGGAGAGATTATGGGGTTCTAGGAAGCTTACGGGAGATGTAGAGATGGATGAAGTATATGTTAAGGTAGGCTTAAAAGGAAGAGGCAACCATTGGAGGATACTATCTCTTGGAAGGAAGCCTAGATGTAGGGGTTTGAAGGCTGAGAGAGGAAGAGGCTCCTGGAAGAAGGATATGCCTCCAATAATGATCCTTGTTGAACGTAGAGGGGTGGAGCGTTACATTCCATCTACCGATGTAGAGAAAAGAACTATTGAAAAGATTGTCTCAAGACATGTAGAGCCTGGCTCCAGAATCTACACAGATAGCTTCACATCCTATACTATCCTCCAAACCCTAGGCTTCAAACATGAAAGAGTAAACCATTCAATTGGAGAGTATGCTAGAGGAAACATACATACCAACAACTGTGAGAATAGAGCATCAATCCTGAAGCCATGGCTGGCTGTCCATAGAGGGGTATCCAAAGATAACCTTAACGTATACTTAAGCTTCTTCCATCTTCAGAGAACCACAAGCAAACTCCCAAACCTCCAAAAGATCAAGCTCATAATAAAAACTTAAACCTCCACCAACAAACTCCTTAATTAAGAGCGAAAGCATTAGAAAGAATAGATCTAGAAAACTCAGCCATCTCCACCCAATTTTATATGACCTAAAAGAACTTTTTAACCTGTTCTGCCAACATCGATAGTATCGGTTGAACATCGGGGGCCAGAAAGCTCAGACCTCCTAATTTTCAAGCTCTCTAAGCCTTCATATGACCTCGGTCAAGTTTATACAGATAAGTCTGTTAATCTAGCCATTAGAGATCTCACTTAAATTCTTATAAGCCTCTTCTAAACACTTCCTTAATCCTCCTTCTTACACAGTTAAGCTTTTTAGGATGCTCCTTTCCTTAATAACTTACTAGATAACGTTGTAATGTCTGTAGAGTTACCTACGTCAAATAATCTCTGTATGGATTAATGCTTCGCAACTCTTAACGTTTCTTTTTCGCAAGGCCATCGAGGATGTTCTACATCGACCTTACTCCCCCAGTTACGGCATGGAAACCTCTACGGTTGAGAATCTTCAGCGATTATTCTAAGCAATATTGGAGAAAGGGGGTTTGAGGGAGCTCAAGCAGAGATGTGCCATAAGCATGCTAGAAATGATTCGAGCAAATGGGTCCATTTCACGTCTTGGAATTTTATTTTAAACACTTTAAGACTCCAGGCTTCTCAATTACCTTCTTGTCCTTCCTAGTGAAGGCTCTTCGAACTCCTCCATCCATCATGTAAGTCTCTACTGGATAGTCCCACGAAAGGTCTTAGAAGTCCACCTTTACGTATATCGCCTTCCTCAGCTCGTTCAGGTTCAGCAGTCGAGGGGTCTGGGTTCCTCGCAGATTCTCCAATATCTTATTGAAGCTTCTTGATATATTTCCCTGAATTTTGAACTTCAACCTATGTACCTGGAAGGGTTTAATCAGAGGCTCTCATACTATCTATAGTACTTTAAGCCTCATTACTGCTTCTCTATCAACTTCTCCAGGTCTATGTAGTTCCTCACAGTTTCATCGATAACCCTAAGCCTTAGCTTCTCATCCTTTGAGAAGAGTAGCTTTCCCTGCGTTAAGACATGGTATTTGAAGGGTAATGGGCTTCATTCAGTACATGTATATCGATGGGGATTCCAACCTCAACCTCAAGCTTGGCTGAGAAATCCACAGTGTAGTAGAATGCTTTCTCTTCACTTCTTATCCAGACCGCTAAATCCACATCCCTGAATAGGTTTCTCTCTACAAATCCTCCGTGAACGTAGGCAAATAGGATCTCATTGATGGATCCAAGCCTCTCCCTCAAGAAGTCGATGATCTTAATCTTCTCCTCAGCGGTAAGCTCATAATACCTGAACTCCGGCTCAACTATGTCTGAAGCCCTACTGGATGCATGCAACTTCAATAAAAACTTCCTCACTTCGGAGATGAAGTACTCAAAGTCCTTTAATCCTTCCCTAACACTCTCGTATACCTTCTCATCCACGATGGCCCAGTACCTATGCACGAGCAGGTCTCTAAGCCTAGCGGCTGAGGAGAGTCTTTCAGCCAAACTACTCGGTATAACATTCTTCATTCCAATCCTGATAAAGCATTCTAGGAAGCCTTCAGCCTTCTCATTAAAGACGTTGAGGAGGAGACGTATACATATGCTCGATGCTGCTTCGACAAGCTGGATCACGAGATACCTCATTGAGAGCTTCTCATAGATTGTTAGCTCGCTGGAATCCCTGGCAACGAGGTCTCTAAGCATCTGGATAGCATCATTAATCTCCCTAACCCTGGTCTCGACGAGTTCCTTATTCACCTGTATATCGCTGCCCCTGCACCATCTAGACTTCCCCTAGATACACTTCTTCCCTGACTTCTAGACTAGGAATCGTTTCCCAGACTTCCTAATACATTCCCTACTGAGTTTTTCACATAAGATGTAACTAGCCATCTACTTCTACGATGCTGCTCAATAGTTTTAAGACCCAATGTAGTGTTAGTGCTTTGTAGTACTATGTATACTTTATTGTTCCTCCACTCTCTAGCCTTCTCATGACCCCAGCTTGAAGCCAGTTCTGAAAGCCTCCAAGCCTCTCCAACACCAACCTCAACCAAACTATATTCTCGAGACACTAACTGTTTAAGCTCTCTAATAGTCTTGATGATAGCCTTCATCAGTAAGAAGCTCTTAACATCTTCTATCCCTTATATTGAATGCTTTGATGAAAGCCTTAGTTAATGGGTCTACTAGATGCCATCTCCTAGACTTCTAAACATGTAAGACCGCATCCTCCAATTCATCTAAAAGCTTAACAGTCAAACAATTACATGAATCTATACTTGGAGTAGAGATTAAGTTAAACATCTTAGTTTCTAGTATATGTAAACCTTATATAAATTTTAAATGTTTAGAGAGAATAATGCTGTAGCTGGGGTTGATAGTAGAAGCTTGTCAAGGTTAGTCGAGCCTCCAAGCCTTCTCTAGAATCTAAGCTTTACTCTACATAGATTTTATCTTGAGGATGTTCTTATCGATGAACTCATCTCTAGCTTATTATCCTAGGATGTGAATGGTTGATGAAGTTAGGATAGCTGAGCTCGTAAGCCATAAGAAATAACATGCTAATGATCTGTATATGTCTATGTAGCCAATACCTGAGTAGAAAGTGATAGCGTTTCATGTTACTCTCTCAGTCATCATCTACTACATGGTGTTTGATTGGAGAGTTCCTTAAGGTATTTTTCAGCAGCCCTTCTAACCTCCACCCTGTTTGATCTTAAAGCCCTCTGGAGAATATCAATGTAATAATCTTCTCCCAGCTCTCTATAGTGTAGCCTGCAGACATCTAGAGCCCCTAAAGTCTGGTATACCTCATAGTAGCCTATCACTATCTCTTTAAAGTATTTCTCTACAAGCTTCTTCTTATCTAGATCGACTTCAGCAAGCCATCTTATGCTCCTTCTCGGTAAAGAAGGTATATTTAGAAGGGATAGGTATGAAGGAATTTTAAATGGACCGATATGTAGGTCGCCTGGAAGGTATGGTTTAAGCTTATCCTTTAAATACTCTACGATGTTAAGGTCTGCAGCCTGGTTACACAACTCCACCCTGATACTAAGAGGTATCCGCTCACTTCTCAGAAACCTCTCATACAACCTCAATCTAAAATTCTCACTAACATCTCTCAAGATTAGAATGGCTGCTAGAAAGGCTATTTTATCATCTACCGTTACTTCATCATAGCTCGCTACATAATTGAATAAATCTTCCACGTCCTCTAGCTCATCGCTCATCACTCGTAGGTTCGCTCCAAAGGGGTCGGGGAAGGCAAGGCATAGCCTGATCAAGGTATCAAAGTATACACGGTTAAATCCTTCTTTACTCAGAAGAAAATTCACCGTCTTAACCAGGTATGCAGGAATGCCTTCTTCACGATGGAGGTCTATGCTCCTCAAGCTCTCTAGAGCAGCTTTATACTTTACATCTTCCTTCACTCTGCTCTCCAGAACCTCTTTTACGAAGAAACCGAATACGAAAGGTCTCTTCAACCTCTCTAATAGATCGAGCTCGTCTATCCCTATCCTCCTGAGCTTATCATAACCATATAGCCATTGTAGGTAATTCCTCTCACCTCTTATAACGAGTCTTATGAGGCGCTTAGCCACTTCGCCATCGACCTTAAGCCTCTTCTGAAGGTATCCAGCAAGCTTCTTCATCATACTTACCCTTCGATCGACTCTGTCAACTTTACTTAACTCTCTCCTGTTATAAGTTTAAAGCTGTAGACATAGAACTAAGAGAATCATTCTTCTAACATAGTAAGAGAACAGGCTAGTAATATCCATCCACTTATAAAATGAGCCACATCTATAGGATAGCATCATGTTTACTCATAATTTCATCGATAGCCTCAAGCAAGGTTGATACATTCTCTTGAATCGATGATGAGAGTAGTATAGTATCCCCCACGTTAGAAGAAGTTTAATAAAGGACGTCTCTAGATAAGTTCTCTAGATAAGATGTGGTTACATCAAGGGCTTTGGCTCCTTTAAGAGCAACCTATCTCTTATAGGTCCAAGAAAAAAGTAACTTACTGTAAGACTCACTCTTTCCAATGCTTCCATTTCTGTCCCCGTAATTTCTACATTTCAGATTTAACATATTGACCTCTTACATAGAGCGTTTTAAATTTCCATTAATTTTCCTCATAAGTTAATCTCTTTCTCCTTATTAACGATCATGTCAGCTAGGTAATACTCCTCCTTTGGTCTTTACAATTAATTATAATATTATAGAATCTTTTTGTCTTCTTTTCAGGTATCCTAAGAATCTCTCAACAATATTCCTCCTACCAAATTAATGTAGTATAGATACCATAGACCTTTATCAGCTATTCTCAGAGGCTTGTTACAGTATCTATCCAAGACGACCCTAAGGAAGTTCATAGCAACTATAATATTCTACTCTATGAAGCCTAATGGATAGTTGTTAAACCTAAAAGCCTAGACAACCTATCAAGGATATAATTTAAAACATGTATAACAAAACAGGATAGAAACTAGGCATAGATGTAGACAAGATGAACTTAAGTAAAAGTTGAGAGGATCCTTTCTGAGCCAATACCTTCTTCTGGATGTTAGATGTGGTGGGATACTTTTCAGCAAAGCTTTAGCGGCTAGAAGTTATATTGCTGAGAGCCCATATGGTCTAGAGTATTCTAGTTTACCGGTGGCAGGGTCGATTCTTATGCCTAAGCCTTCAAATACTGTTACGCCTAGTATCGGCTCCGGGGATTCCATTATAGCTACCTGAAATATCCCCTCTCTATCCATAAGCTTGAAGTACGCTAAGGAGACACGGGCTTCCACTTTCCTCTTATCAGCCAGCATTAGCTCCATCTTAGCAAGCATCTCTATTTGAAACTCTCTCGCCAAGCTGGGAGGGACTATGGGGAAATATGCTCCCGTATCCGCTAAAAATAAGACCTCCTCAACCCTCCTCCTATTGGCATCTCCAAATAACGCCTTAACCCCTACAAGACCCATTTAATCCCTGATATTGCTCCAGGTTTTTAGGATATTAAACTTTTCAAGCCCTAGTGGATGGATGTTTTGGGACGTTCCTGATGACCTCGCCTCCCTTGGCTGGTGCAAGATATATGGCGGCACCTCGCGGTGTAATGGGCTTGTGGGATGGGAAAGTCATAGGTCCTCTTAAAACCGGTAAATGAGGCTGAGGGCATGAAGCCCCAGCCAAACACTAAAGCCACGCCCTTCATAGAATGCTTATCAAAAATTTCTCTTTTCAGACTACTGTCTGGAATTTTCTACTTTTAGGAACTGGTTTCCTTGGTCTTTTCTTCGGTTGATTTACTTTCAAAATACTTAAGCTCTTTTTCAAGCTCCTTTTCTATTTCTTCTATTGGCTTTGGTGGCGGTGTTGTGGCCAGCGTGTATCCTATCCATGCCAGTATTCCAAAGACTCCTAGGACCGCTATGAAGCCTGTTATCTGGAGTAGGAGAAGAGACCATTCAGTGAAGAAGACTATCCATCCATAGACTATTATCACGGCCACAGCAAGTACCATTAATAGCGCCCCAACCATCTGATCCCTACTCATCCCACATAACACATCAAAGTAGGAAACATTAATCATTCTTATCTTTTTCCGTTAGAGAGGATCATACCTGCCTATGCAAGCTCTACGTATCAAGCCTACTCGCTGTTTAACTTTAGACGTCATAAATTAGAGCCCGAATCAGGTAATCGATCTTCTACAAAAAAAGCAATCGTTTAGCTGATACTTCGACCCGGTGAATAATGTTATGACGATCTTTGATGATGTGACTGCTTTTTCAGACTTTACTTAGCTCATTTAATAATATTTTTGTTATTTTTCATTAGCATTTCCATTACCTAAGATATTTTCAGGATAGAAGCTCAACCCATTCTGTGGTTTTTCGCAGAACTATGGTAGGCTTCTTAAGTAGGTAAGCTTCTCTCTGTACGCCGCCTGAATCCGTTATAACCCTATCTGAATGCCTGAGGAGTTTCAGGAAGTCCAAGTAGCCAAGCGGCCCGGTTAAAAGGACATTCCTAACGTCGATTTTCTTTAGAAGGCTCGTATCTATCATTTTCTTCTTTGTTCTTGGATGCACCGGGAAAATCACTCTACAGAATCTGCCTATATTGTTTATCAATTCTATTATCCTTGATAATCTATCCACATTTTCGACGTTCTCTATTCGGTGAACTGTGGCTACAATATAGTCGCCGGAATTTAAGTTGAGTCTCCCAAGTATTGTGGATTTTGTCTCCGCTATTTCTAACCACTTTAACAGTATATCGACATGGACGTCTACTGTTAAGAACAGTTTGCCAATAACGTTTTCTCTTAAAAGATTTTCCACGGTTCCTTGAGTTGGAGCAAAAAGCACATATGATATATGGTCGATAATTCTTCTATTTACTTCTTCAGGCATGTGTAGATCAAAAGATCTTAAACCTGCTTCGATATGAGCAACTCTAAAACCAGACTTAATAGCTACAAGAGCACCGCCAAGAGCTAAGTTAGTATCACCATAAACAATGACGATGTCAGGTTTCTCCCTCAGTAAGACTTCTTCGACGCGTTTTAAAATCTCGCCTACCTGATATCCATGACTACCACTGCCCACACTTAGGAAGTAGTTAGGCTCGGGTATGGAAAGCTGGTCGAAGAAAAACCCTATTCATCTCATAATCATAATGCTGACCAGTATCCACAACTATATGCTCAAATAAGTGATTGAAAATCTCATGAACAGCCGCAAGCTTAATGTAATTTGGTCTAGCGCCAACAATGGATAATAATTTCATTAGATCACACTTTTTTGAAATTTAAAAGGCTCAGCTCTTATAGTATTAGCTAAAAGTTCAGATTTAAGTCTCACGTGTTATAGCACTTTAAGCGAATCTCTAACTGCATAAATACTCATCTCATATATCCTCAGTCCTTAACAGGTGCTATTAACCAGCATTGTTGATAAACTAACAAGTTTTTTAAACAGCTAAGTAACAGGTCTATAAAGCCTTTAGTCGGCAGATCTGTTTTAAGATCAAGAGGCTTTAATCCCAGCTGTCTTAAGAAAATATAAAAATCGTTTATGCTCCAAAAGTGTAGGTGCATAAAACTTTGTCTTGGAAAATAGCCTCTTAGCATTTGTAAGCGCCAATATATATCCCGTATTTGGAAGAGTTACAATGACCCCTCATTTGCATGTTTACATGCTTCTACTAGAACTTTATGAGGATATTTTAAATGTTCAAGAACCTCTACAAATAAAATGTAATCATATTTCTCATCTATGTCTCTGACTTCGCCTTCCATACCCTTTGACCGAACGATTTCTATCGCCTTCCTTGATATATCTATACCGAACACTTTACAATTCTTCTCCCTTAAAAGATACTCCATAAGGAATCCTTCTCCACATCCTACGTCTAGTATAGATGAACCTGGTTTAATCCATTCAGAAATTAAACTAGCCCGTAATATAGAAAGCGGCGACATCTTTGAGGTTTTATGATATTCGTTATAATCAAAGAATAATTCTTCAAATTGAGGATCTTTTTCTGTTAATGCTCTCCAAATCATACTAAGTGTAAAGTGTAATGAGAACATATTCGTATTATAAAATTCGCTCTTAATCAGGGAGTTTGTAGATTGACATTATGATATCAATTCTTTTGTTTATGTCAAATTTCTCCTGTGCCTTTTCCCTAGCCATTCTGCTCATATTTCTTAACATATCAGCATTTTGAATTAAATAAGCAATTCTAGCGGCTAGCATTTTCCAATTTTTTACAGGTACAAGAAAACCATTGACACCATCATCAACAATATCACCAGCTCCTCTAACATCAAAACTCACTATAGGTAATCCAGATGCGCATGCTTCGAGCATGCTAGGAGACATGCCATCAGCTAATGAAGTGTTAACATATAGAGAGGAGGCTTGCATTAACCTTGGCATCAAACTTCTTTGAACACTTCCTATCAACATTACGTTCTTTTCTAAATTCATGCTATGAATCATTGTTGCTAGTTTTTGCTTTAATTCTCCTTCACCAGCTATGATAAACTTTGCTTTTTTTTTCACTTGTTCAGTAACCATTTTAGCCGCATATATTATATATTCTATACCGTATATGCGTCTTAAGTGACGAGCATTTAGTATTACAAAATCATCCTCATTTATCCCAAAACGACTCCTTACCTCATTTAGTGTATCCGATTCCTTTTTTAGCGGTGGTCTAAATAAGTTTATATCAACACCATTAAGCACAACGAACACCTTCTCTTTATTTATACCCAGTTTTAAGACTTTATTTTTCATGTCGTTACTTACACATATTATTGCATCTGCATTTTTAAGCACTAAACGAACTAAATCATCATATCTTTTTCTTAGTCTTATACCATAACCTACCTCTGGCACGGTATTTATATCGTATCCATGACATGTCACAATTAATGGTTTCTTGGTTCCTGTCTTAGCTAATAATCCAACTAAGCCTTCTCTATAGGCGAAATGAGCATGAATTAAGTCTAGGTCATATTTTTCAATTACTTTTGAGACGTTTGATGCGTATAGGTTTTCCCAGTACAAATATATGGGGTTTCTCAATAGAGAAATCGGTGGATAAAACATAATATTTTTCATCAGCATATTTAATGCCTGAGGATCGACCATCTTCTCTATATCGTGGAAGTGTATGCCATAGGAGATAGAGTCTTTCTCTATCTTACCCCTTACTACATGCACATTCACACCTCTCCTAGCTAATCGATAGACTTCGTCGAATACGAATGAATATGCAACTTCTTCAGGACTTTTACCTATATATTCCGCTATTACCGCAACCGAAATTTCTTTATCCATACTCGATATTTTCAAAATTTACTAATCTTCAAATGCCTTTAACAACCTCTCTGCTATCTTATCATAATCAAATTGTTTTGCAAGTTTTAGTCCATTTGCTTGTATTTTTCTCCTAAGACTCTCATTTGCCAGTATTATTGCGATCGCTTTCGTAACACTATTAGGATCTGGTTCACAATAAATAATATCCTCATAATCCTTTATTTTACTGTTTAAGAAAACTCGATGTTTAGTAATGATAACCGGTATTCCTAGAGCCCATGCCTCAATTACTTTTATCAGTATATTAGATTCTGTCGTGGAAATTCTATAACTTGGTAGTACTAGTGTATCGAACAACGATAAATATTCAAGTGCTCTTTCACGTTCAATGAAACCAGTTATTTCATAATTCACTTCCAGCTTCTTGCATAGATCTTCAATTCTTCTTTTCTCAAGAGCTTCAAATAGTCAAACATCACCAATTATGTCATGTTATTGTTATAATTTTTCATGCTTTTCAAAATATATAAAACTCTTGCTCTGCAAAAAAGCTTATTCAGATTAGAAGCGTATTTGTTCTGCTTTTGCTTACTCTCTTCTAATCTCTTTATCAACTCAATTACAAATTTGTCTATTTCCGCATCATCTTCAGGACATTCAAGTATTTCTCTAGAATACTCTTTTACAAGATCTCTTGAAACAGCATTTCTCCCTACGATGACTATTTTACCTAGTGCAAGGTACTCAACAACCTTTCTGGGAATTGCATAAGCTGGTCCAAGAGGGCCTACTCCTATATCACTTTCAAGTATGAGCTTTAATGTTTCATCTCTTGATTTGGGACCTAAATATATCACATTATTCTTAAGCTTGAATCTATCCTGGATATGTCCAACTATAATTAAATGGGTTATATCCTAAATAGCGTAGCTTCTCAAGTATTGAATATACCTTATAAAGCTTGTATTCCTTACTAACTCTCCCAACAAAGATGAACCGGATAATATTGTCGCTTTTCAATGGTTGTTGACTAGCTTGAGTAATCACCCTGTCCATTATGGCTCGTGAGACACAATTTGGAAATATTAGTGCTTTTCTAAACTTAACTTTAGACATTCTTTCAAGCATCTCCTTTTGCTCGCTACACACAAATATTACTAAGTCATCTTTAAAAAACCTAGATGATATCTTTTCAAGAACATTAGCAATGTGATCAATAAGATTTTTCTCGGATATAAATGGATTCCACACGTCCCGTACATCAACAACATGGGAAATTCTAAAGATTCTGCATAAGATATTTCCTAACAAGGAAAGTATATGGAATGGATGGTGCATGGATATTACTATGTCTGGCTTTTCTTTTTTGAGTATTTTTAAAAAGTGAATACTACTACTAAAGGATACAAGGCTGAAGAATATCTGTTTAACAAAATGGGAATTTTGATACGCTTAACGTTGCTCGGTAGCTCAATCTTAGTATATGGCAAATCCACTCTATGAGGCTCAATAACGATAGCATCTAAACTTTTTGGTAGATCAAGTAATAAATCAATTACGGAGGCAGCAGCGCCCGTACCATAATCTAACGGATAGTATGAAAGATATAGGAGAGTGGGTCTTTTATATTCTGTCCGCATTTTTGAACTCGTGAAAGATAATGTCATTTTCAACTCTCCCCATCATTGATTTAAAATAAGTAATGTTAACTAGGTATATTCCGTCACCGATTAGTTCGGATAAAGACCGCAATATATAATCTAAAGGATGTAAATCTTCATGGATGACTATCTTAGAAACGGTTACATTATGAGCTAATAGTTGATTAATGTTTCCAATGAAAACATTATCGCCCAAATATGCGTTATACCAATAAGGACTTACATTTGCTACCTCTCTTTTATCAATAAGATATATCACCCCTGTTGGATTAAAACCAAAATATGAAACCAATTGTGAAAGGGCTTCCTGTTCTTTGGGAAATAATTATAAACAGGAATTTCAGCTAAGGGAAACATAGTCGTAATTAATATAATAATTAGAATACCTCTGATTATCCGAGCTAGTTGAACATTCTTAAAACTTAACAAAGTACGTTAAAAGATTCTTTCTTTAAGAAGATGATAGATACCATTACCGGCGATTGTTGCTATAGGAAGAAATAAAATGAGTCTATACGACTGAACATAATTCGTAATGAAGATTAGTGAGAAGATATAGCTTGACCATAGCACAAGTAAAAAAATATATGATTTGATTTCAAGAAAATATGCTCTCTAACAATATAATACGCAACCGCTAGCGAGCACAAAACAAGTATGGGCAGACTCTCCTTATATATTATCCACTCCCACCCTGATCTTGATCGTAAAAAAGATGTTTCATGAGTAACAATTTGTATATAGAGATTTGTTATATTTCCTATGTTGTGAACAAATATTATATAGTAAGTAATAGCAAATAAAGTGTTTATTATAAGTATTGGTGCAAATACCTTTGATTTATTATTGGCTTCTATTTTTTCAGCATTTATTTTAAACAACTTTATTGTCTGAATTAAGGATAGTAAAACAAAGAAAACATATATTATAAATGATAAAGCGATATTTGTTAGGAATATTAGAGTTAGTATAATGCCTGCTTTCAAAAAAGAGATATGATAGTCTTTTCTATTAATGTTATTTTGGAAGGAGTCTGTAAATATGACGATTAGTAGATAAAACAAACTAGTAATCAACGTCTGAGAAAATAAGTCATAGGTCAATCGGATGAAGAAGAAATTAGAAACTGCACAAATGGTAATAAACAGAGAATGAACTAATGACTTACTCATAATAAGGAAACTAATAAACACTATTATTGTAAATATTGTAGCAATATAGAATGGAATGACTATCCCGATAAAAAATGGGTCTCCGTTAAAAATGTAAGCCAACGGAATTAATAAAAGGGTGATTAAAAAATAGGGTAATGTTGGTGAAAATTCTCCAGAATAAATTTTCTTTATAGTGTAAACATAATAAGGCGTATCAAATCCTTTTGGATTAAAAGAACTAAGATATCTAAGACTGACTAGGAAATTAGTTAAGATAATACAGATTGCAAGGGCCAGAATAATTCTTCTTATTGGAAAGTTTGAATAACCCTTCTTCTGAATAAGCCGATTATTTTTGGAATCATGAGTGAAAATTTGTCTAAACAAATAAAAAAGTGTAAGATAGCTCATTCCTATTATAATCCAAGAGAAAGTAAAACCATGGAAAATTCTTATTAAATTTGCAGATCTCTCTAGCAATAGGTATTGGAATAACAATGCTATTATTATTAAAGTTAACATAACGACCATTTTACGTAATTTTGAGATTTTTATACGGACTTTAATAATTGACATTTTAAAGCTTAATTTAACAACAAAGATTGAAACAAATTTTATAAATTTATTTACATAAGACTTAATGCCTCAAAATACATCTGTTGCAGTTTAGGTAAGATTTTGTCATAAGCGTATCTCCTCATAATGCAATCCCTCGCATTCTTTGCTAATTTTCCTCGAAGATTGT
>Ga0209393_1000906_pt1 | contig 13210 bp, 10 predicted proteins | sample SSWtaG_2_FD_184117 | JGI IMG/M metagenome (GOLD analysis project Ga0209393, IMG submission 184117) | Hot spring microbial communities from Sandy's Spring West, USA to study Microbial Dark Matter (Phase II) - SSWsed_130316 (SPAdes)... | ecosystem: Environmental > Aquatic > Thermal springs > Hot...
GAGGCTGAGCAAGGTAAGACCTTAAACACACACGCCTACACCATCACAGCCCTAATCAAGAGCGCAGGCGGTAAACCCCTCTACCTAGGTATTGTGCCAGATGACCCTCAAGCGATAAAGGATACAATACTCAAGGGGTTGGCTAAAAGTAGCCTACTTCTCACCATAGGAGGCTCATCTGTAGGCGAAGCAGATCTAGTTTCGAAAACACTTCAAACCCTATCACCAACCTTGCACAAACACGGGTTAAAGCTACAACCAGGTAGAGTCGCTGGGTGCTGTGTTGTAAACGGTAAAGCCATAATAATGCTACCAGGTCTTATACAATCTACTGTAAATGCCTTTGTCTACCTAGCCCTACCACTCATAAAGAAGCTTTCAGGACAGGAGGCTACTAGATATGATGCTATGCTGCGGGCTAGGCTTGCTGAGGATCTTATCTTCCACAGATTCCCAGATTTTAAGAAGATGAGGTGGGTCTCGCTTAGGAAAGAGGGTGGAGAGCTGGTCGCCTACCCTATCACTGGTGAGTCACCTATGCTAAACGTGCTTGTGAGAGCTAATGGGTATGTCTTGATTGAGCCGAACCGAATGTTAGTAGAGAAAGGTAGTTATGTAGATGTAGCGCTTGTGCAAGGGTTATCCTCTTTACCGTAGCCAGAAACCTTTTTACTAAAAACTCACTCTTAAAAAGGTGATGCAACCAGCTACTCAACGACTAGCGAAATCTATCATAAGGTAGCTGAGCTGTTTGAAGAGGGTAGGAGGCTTGTGTTAGCCTCTCTAATACGCGTGGCTGGATCGACACCTAGAGGTACAGGCGCACCTAAAAGATAAGTAAAATCGAGAAGGCGCTACTAGAACAATCCTAGATAATTTCTTAAATGTGGTGTTTAACTCCTTTACTAACAGGTTATAAGGTGAGATACGGACCATGTCAAACACATCGAACGTGCTCCTTGATAGTGTATGGAGAAACGATTTGAGGTTAAACCAACGCTCTACCGCACTTCGGGCAAAATGTTCTGCTCGACTCTATCTCTGCCCCGCAGTATCTGCATGTAATCACACCGCCTGAAAGCAGTTTGGTTATGGCTGGAGGCTCTCTTTTAGCTCGCTGCTTCTCGTAACGCTTAGCTACAAGTATGGCTACTTCTAGGAGTACAACTATAGGTAGGAAGAGCGCTGCGTCTGCTAATGGTCCGCCATCTGGCGTAATTAACGCAGTTACGACAAATAGTCCTGCGTAGACATACTTCCTATTTTTAGTTAAGACTTCTGTACCAACAATATTGAACTTCACGAGCAAGACAAAGATCACTGGGAATGTGAAGACGAGACCACAGAGTATTACCAGCGCAAATACAAGTGAATAGAAGTCCCTTACATAAACTAAGGCTTCAACCTGAAGTGCTTCAAAGAAGGGCAGTAGAGCCCAGATCATAAAGGGTGAGAGAATCTTATAGCCGAAGACCGCACCTGTGATAAAAAGGGAGAGGAATGCTGCTAAAAAAGGGTAGACCATCCTCCTCTCTTCTGGGTAGAGGGCTGGGTCAACGAACCTATAGATCTCATAAAACATTACTGGGAAGGTTACAGCAACACCTAGAGCGAATGAAGCTAGTATATATAGTTCTAGAGGGGTGGTGATTTCACCAGCTATCAGCCTGACCGAAGCGGGTAAAATATCATCCCTTATATAGTTCAGCAGAACCGAAACAAGGGGCTTAAACACAGGCGGATTATGGAGGAATGATAGGTCTGCGGGTAGAGCCATAAAGATAATCGTTGAAGCTACAAGTGTGTAGAGGACGACCTTCAGTCTACTGGCGAGCTCAGCCAGATGCTCTTGAAAGGTAAGCTCCTTATCCTTTGACATGCTGCCACCTAACGGTTATCCTCACACCTTCTACACTATCAGACACCTTTTAATTGTTTGCTTCTGTTCTTAGAGATTTAAAACCGTGATAACACCGAATAACATAGAGCTTATTGCTGTGGGCTGCTCTGAGGCTGTGTAGTGGTGTGGTGTTGTGCGGCACGTACGCGCTCTACTATCTCCTTTGAAATCTGTTCCCTCGTCTTACCCGCTGTCTCTATACCTAGACTCCTAGCTGTATAAATAAGATAATCGTCGCTTGCTGTTTTAAGTTCAGCTGTAGATGCTGGTTCAGGCTCTGGTGTCGGATTTGTGAATTCTTTCTGCGCTTTTTCGAACTCCTTTTTAGCTTGACCTAAGGCGCGAGCAAGTTTAGGTATCTTATCTGGACCCCAGATCACTAGCACTACTAATATAACTAGGATTACTATCCACTCCCAGCCAACTATAGCCACATTATTCACCATAACTAGTATTGCAGAGGGGTAGATATAAGGCTTCCCAAACCCAACCTTCCCATATGAGGATTCGAAAAGATTATATGTGGTGAAATATTTGACCGTTCATCAAGATGGTGTGAAATGGTCAAAGAGCGCGTTATGATCTTTTTAGGGTGGTCGTGTACGCTTTTTTTAAACTCTACCCAACCCAATACCATTAAACCGATTTACCCAAAGCATCTGCAGTCTAGGGTTGCTCCTACCCGACACGGCTCCCTCTTTAGGAGGGTTAGGTAGTGCGCAAGCTTCCACTTGCCCTACCTATCTTTCTCATCATAGTATCTTTACTTACCATAGCGTTGGAACTTGACTTTAAACAGACCGCCTCTTTAGCAGTCTTTCTCGGCTTCATCTGTGGCACGCTCCTCTTCTGGAGGTTCAGATTAGCATTTGCCCTCATAGGTGTTGTAACACTTCTTAGTTTAGGTCTAGTTGATGTACCGACTCTGATAGACTTCGCTGGGTTGGATATCATCCTCTTTTTGATGGGTATGATGATCGTTATAGGCTTCCTTGAGGAGAGGAGGTTCTTCGAATATATTATAGACAAACTTTCAGCCCTAGCTGGTGCTTCTGGTGTCAAGATTGTAGCTGTTATGATGATCTTGTCAGCACTCTCTGCAGCTTTAGTAGATGAAGTTACCTCTATACTCTTTATGTCGGCATCTATGATACACCTCTGTCTACGTGTTAAAATGAACCCAGTACCATTTATCGTAATGCTGGTCTTCGCTACAAATATCGGGAGCGCAGCGACCGTCGTCGGTAACCCAGTCGGCGTACTCGTCGCTCTTCGCGGTGGCTTCACTTTCGTAGACTTTCTGCGCTGGGCGACTCCGATCTCAATAGTTGCGTTAGCAATCGCTATACCCCTATCAGGATTCTACTATAGAAAGGAGATAAAACTCTTGGATGAACGCCTTAAGCTCACAGTGGTTGAAACTGTGGAGAGAGGCGAGGCTGCAAACCAAACCATTAGAGATCTTTTGATTTCAGCCCTACTATTCATCGGTACAATATCAGCGCTAATACTGCATAGTCAGATTGAGGCGGTCCTCCATCTGAAGAAGAATACGATGCTGATAGGTACTGCTCTACTGGCAGCAGCGATAGCGATTCTCATAGATAGAGAGAGGGCGAGGCAGCTTGTTGAAAGGAGAGTTGACTGGTGGACACTATCTTTCTTCCTCCTACTATTCGCTTCGGTAGGTACACTTAGCTATGTTGGGGTTGATCAGAAAATCGCAGCCAAATTGACCGCTCTCCCGCTAGGTGAAATTCCTCTATTGATAGTCTTCACATCGATCGCTGGCTTGATGAGCGCCTTTATGGACAACGTGTTAGCTGTCGCGACTCTACTTCCCATAGTGGATGAATTGGGTGCTCTAGGGATCAACAACCAACCCTTCTGGTGGGGCGCATTGTTCGCAGGATGCTTCTTCGGGAACCTAACCCTCATAGGTAGCACAGCTAACATAGTGGCTATCGGGATCTTAGAGCGGCGAGAGCTCGGCCACATCACTTTAAAAGAGTGGATCAAACCGGGGGCATTAGTATCCATACCTACACTTGCGGTCGCTTTGCTGCTCCTTATCTTACAGATCCCCTTGATGTAGGTGCTTATTCTGAGGTTGGTTTGCAGCACATGTAGAGGTGCTTATTCTCTTTACCCAACCACGTCTCGAAATGGTTATCGAGCACCAATTCTACGACTTGGCTCCACGGGAATCTCTGTTTATCTAAGATTACGATTCGGTAGCCGCCGTATTGGAGTGTTACTTCTCCAGTATCGCCTATTATTTCTTTCAGCTTCGTCTCGACATCACGGTAAGGTGCTTGCATCTCAGATATCTTTCGCTTCGCAACTTCAAGCTCCTCCCTGTACTTTGATAAGGTGGCTTCAAGCTGAGCTATCTTCTGTTTAAGTAGCTGAGTTTCCTTCTTAGACTCAGCTTCAGCTAACTTCGCCTCCAGCTCCTTTATACGCTCCTCGAGGTGCTGCACCCTGTTCTTATCTACCGAACTTTCGCTCAACCAGTTCACCTTACATCTAAAGGACTACCTTATATTCTTTGCGAAAGTATTGTATCCGACTACCTCTTTGGAAAAGTTCACCTTCACGGAAAGGGGGAAGATTAAATGGTCTCTTAACTAACCTCTCAGCTCCTTCAGTTGGCTTTCTACAGCAGCCATCTCCTTTTTAAGATCCTCCAAGTATTCTTCAAGCTCTTTATATGCTCCTCTTTGGTTATGAAGCGTCTGCCGAAGCCCTTATGGCGCCAGTGGTAGCATTCACAACCGTAACAGCAACACCTATTCTCTCTTCGCCTCAAGACCTTCCTTTGCCTGTAAACTTAAAAAATATGTTGTTATTGCAGCCTATTTCAAATGAATGGGCTCCCGTGGCTAACCCGCTTTCTCACCCTCTGGATATTTCTAGCCATGATTATAGGTATAGGTTTAGGGTACTGGGTACCACACGTTTCTAATGTTATCGGCTCTTTGAGTATCGGGACCACCTCTATTCCTATAGCGATAGGCCTAATCTGGATGATGTACCCTCCACTTGCTAAGGTTAGGTATGAGGATCTGCGTAAGATAGTTACAGCGAGCGGCTCAGAAACGATGCTAACACTCTCACTGATTCAGAACTGGCTTATAGGGCCGCTTCTCATGTTCATCTTGGCTTGGATATTTTTGGCTGACTATCCTTCTTTCAGAAATGGTGTCATCATCGTTGGTTTGGCTAGATGCATAGCTATGGTTATAGTGTGGAACAGCCTTGCAGAAGGTGATAATGAATGGGCGGCGATTCTTGTTGCGTTGAACTCTGTCTTCCAGATAGCGATGTACTCAGTCCTCGCATACTTCTACATAACCATCCTCTCCTCTCTGATCTCAGGCGAAGGACTACTGGTCCAAGTATCACTAATAGAGGTGGCGCAGTCTGTAGCCATTTATCTAGGTATACCCTTCTTCGGGGGGATGTTAACAAGATTTTACCTCTTGAGGAAGAAGGGGAGGGAGTGGTATGATAACGTATTCATGCCAAAGCTCAGCCCAACATCGCTGTTTGCGCTACTCTTTACCATCATAATCATGTTCTCTCTCAAAGGCGAATACATAGTAACTCTGCCGCTCGATGTGGCTAGGGTTGCTGTGCCGCTCCTAGCTTACTTCACCATCATGTTCTTCGTATCATTCGCAGTAGGCTACCTTTCTAAACTCGACTACCCTCGCACCACTTCACTTGCATTCACAGCAGCAAGCAACAACTTTGAGCTAGCGATAGCTGTTGCAGTTTCAGTCTTTGGGTTAGCTTCTCAGGAAGCATTTGCAACCGTAATAGGCCCCCTCATCGAGGTACCTGTCATGATAAGTCTCGTCAACGTCGCCCTATGGTTTAGAAGAAGACTCTATAAGGTTGAGAGAATAGAGGCTAGAATGGTGGATGAGCCTAGAGGTAACCGATCTTCGGGAACCTCTTAACGGCTACACCAGCCTCTAAAACATATGGCACTGCCTCGCTTAAATCGAGTGAGTGGAGAATTGGTGAGAGCATCTGGTCAGCCGGGACTTCGTTGAAATCTGAACCGTAGGCTAGTGGTGAGACCGAAGGTAACACTAGGTATCTGCCGCTGCTGGTTTGAAGATCGATGAACGCTTTAAATTTATGCTTAGCGCCCACATCATCTTTAAGTGTTATTGCTGGATGCTCGTGTCCTAAGATCACAACTCTACGCCCCTTTCCTTCTGTAGGTAGTGTTTTATGGCCGTGTGTTAGGGTTATGCCACTCAACTCTAGGTAGTGGTCGTGCAGCGGTACGTTAAGTTCTTTGAGGACTTTGATTATGTAGTTGTCGTGGTTCCCTCTTACGACTTCGACCTTTAGATTCTGCTCCCTCAGTTTAGAGATTAGTTTCTTGACACCAAACCACTCTGGTGCTGTTACCTCTGCGAATTCATGTTTTACGTCACCCAGCAATATTACTCCTTTACACCCTAGGTCTTTGGCTGGTGTTAGTATGTGCTTTATTATTGTAGGTAGGATCGGTGCTGGGATGTGTATGCCCTTCTCCTCGCTTTCATCCTCAAGCCCTATGTGTAGGTCTGCCGCTACCAGTAAGTCCTCTTTCTCAAGTAGAATCGCTGGATATGGTGATGCTATCGAGATTCTACGCGTGATCTTGATACATTCAGCCACGTTTTCTGCCTTCAAGACGCCTCTCCCTTATCCTCCTCATCACGCTATCGTAGAGTGCCTCGAGCAGCGCCTTCTTGTCCTCCATAAGCACTATGTCGCTGTAGCCCAGCAGTATAAGGTCGTGTGTGAAGGGTGAAGGTAGGTCTGAAGTAGGTGCTACAATAAATCTTCTCTTACCCACTGCAACTTCTCCCAAGACCTCTTCCGCGGTCTTAACATCCATCACATCCTCAAGCACCTCTCTGTAGGCCTCTTCAACGACGGGGAAGCCCTCGATCTCCTCACAAAGCTTAAAGAGTATCTGTGAGTTAGTCTGCTGCCTCGCAACAGTTATCTCATGCCCCTTGTAGTTTCGCAGCACCATAAGAGCCCTAGTTGCACAGTGCCTAAACCTCCTCCTAACGAGCTCGGTGTTTCTGATCGAGGAGATGAGCAGCCTCCTCAGATTCTCTTTAGTCACTTGGTTGACCAACCACTTAGGGTCTACACGCTTACCTCTGGGTAAGGTTAGCATGAAGCCCGAGTCGCTGACCGTAACCATAATATTCGCTTTAAGGGTAAGTGCGACCACATGTGCATATGCCCTCGAGAGGGCGTCATTCACCCTTCTGCCGAAGACTGTGTTGAATATTATGTTCTGCTTACCCTCGTTGTCCACATAGTCTTCGACCAAGAGGTTGGTGTCGCTCGGCATATCCTCCAACCCAAGTGTGGTTAGGAAGTCGTATTCAGCCTTCATGTAGCCTAAGATCGCTTTAGCCGCGTTAAAGGTGCATTTGTAGTCACGCATAATCCAATCTATAATCTCCTTTTTTGGAATACCCTCCTTGAGCATCTCGAAGACTTTGCTTCTAAACCGACCTATGGCTTCGCCTAGATCGAAGCTAAGCGGTAGCATCTCGCTGAACCACGTAGGCACAGTGGGTTTACCTTCTTTGATCGGCTTAACATACGCTTTCACACCTTTAGAATATTGGTATTCGTAGAGCCTCCCTCCGAGTATGAATATGTCACCTTTAGTAAGCCTCTCGAGAAACTCCTCTTCGATCGAACCAACCCATCTACCATCGACTGTATATACTTTGATAGATACTTCATCTGGTATAGTTCCTACGTTGGTCGTGTATATCACTCTTAGAAGCGCCCCTCTTCTGCCGAAGGTCCCCTCCTCTTCATCATACCAGATCTTGCCGTAGACCCTAAAGCTCTCTAGGCTCTTGTAGCCGCCGCTGAGATACTTGAGTATGCGCTTAAACTGATCCAGCGTTATATCTCGGTAGCAGTAACTTCGGGTCACGACCTTATACGCTTCATCAACACGCCACTTCCTCTCTATCGCCATTCCCACGATATGCTGAGCCAACACATCAAGAGGTCCCTTAGGTATGTAGACCCTATCCAACCTACCCTTCGAAGCCTCAGAAGCCAGCACAGCATCCTCAACAAGATCATCACGCTCAAGCGGGATGAGTACACCCTCAGAAACCCTGTTCAAAGCGTGGCCTGATCTGCCTACTCGCTGTAGGCACCTTGAAATAGACTTTGGCGAGCCTATCTGCACCACTAGATCTATGCTTCCTATGTCTATCCCGAGCTCTAGGCTTGTGCTTGTGACCACAGCCCTCATCCTACCGTCCTTTAACTTGTCCTCGACCTCTTTCCTTATCTCTCGAGATAGGCTGCTGTGGTGTGCTGCTAGCTCATCAGCGTCTACGACGTTGAGTTTAGATAGGTGGTAGACTACCCGCTCAGTACCAGATCTCGTGTTGGTGAAGATGAGTGTGGTTTTATGCCTCCTAACAAGATCTCTTATCATCTTATACATCTTCGACGTAACGTACTCTGCTGACGTGTGGACCAAGTCGCTCACTGGGAGGTCTACCGTCAGCTTAGTCGGCTTCACAAACCTTGTATCAGCTATCACACAGTCTCTAAGCACACCATCTTCATACCCAACCAAGAACTTCGCTACTTCTTCAAGGGGGTGGATTGTTGCTGACAACCCGATGCGGGTGAAACCCCTACCACAGAGCTCCTGCAGCCTTTCGAGAGAAAGGGTTAGGTGCACCCCTCTCTTTGAGTTGCATAACTCGTGAATCTCATCCACAATAACCCATTTGACAGACCTGAGCTTCTCGCGAAACTTTGGTGCGCATAAGATTATCGCTAGACTCTCAGGTGTGGTTATAAGTATATGTGGTGGCTTCCTTAACATCTTAGCCCTATCGGATGAAGTTGTGTCGCCAGTCCTAACAGCTACCCTAATCTCAGGCAGTAACTTATCTGTCCCCATAACTTTTGCTGCCTTCTGAATACCCTTTAACGTTGTGTTGAGGTTCTTTTCAATATCATTATTCAAAGACCGCAGTGGTGAGACATATATAGCATAGACCTCATCGCCTAAAAGCCCCCTCTTCCCCAAGCTGAGAAGCTCATTTATAATCGATAGGAAGACCGCAAGAGTCTTACCAGAGCCTGTAGGTGCGGCTATGAGCGTGTTCTCGTGGTTCTGAATCGACCTTATCGCATACATCTGCGGTGGAGTTAGTGAACCAAAGGTCGTAAAGAACCAGGTCGATACTTCCGGCTCAAGCAGAGCAGCTACTTCAGCCTCCGAAATCGCCTTAGCAAGCGTTAGAGCCAAAGGAGAGTCATCTAACAGTTATCCCACAAAAAGTCGTCTTAAAAGTATGCGGTCAAAAACTATTCGTCAGCATACACCCCTAGTGTTTCCTGCATCGATGTCAAAGGTTTCGCATCAAATCCTTCCTTGCGAAGATGCTCCGCAAACTCAGCAGCAAAGCCATGGAAGGTATAGACTACTTCTGGGCAACATCTTTTCACAACCTCTTTGAGCTCGTTGAAGTCGCAATGGTCACTTAATGGGATTGCGTAATCGACGCCCATAGCATACTTAAAGCTTGGCTCAGCGGCCCAACCCGAAAATGCTATTGTTACCGCACCATACTTCTTCTTCAGAGTTGAGATGAAGGTGCTTCGCCCACTATACATGGGGGTGATGAGCACCCAAGGCTTCTTCTCAAGCAAACCCCTACGTTGAGCCTCTTGGTAGGTTAGATGATCCCCACCTAAATCTAACCCTAGCCTCGAGCAGATAGAGTTTATCTTCGCTATAGCACCGTGCTGGTAAAACGGTTTCCAAGCTGAGAAGATACTGGTCAAGATCTGCGCCTTACCCAGAGGGTAGCCCATGAGTATAACTGGTCTACCGCATGAGAACTGCTCTGAGATGATCCTATGCGTCCTATCGACCACCTCTTCGGTAGGTGGGAAGGTGAAACCCTCTCTACCATACGTGCTCTCGATTATAAGCACTCTGCACCGTGGTGTATCGCCCCCCTTTAGGAAAGCTCTACTTCTAAGCGAGAAATCTCCGGTGTAGTAGATTTCGTCGTTTATAACTAGGCTTCGTGAACCGAAGATATGCCCTGAGTTCATCATCTTAAGCCCATCCACCTCTGACACCAGATTCTGAATAACTCTACCACGAGCAGCAGCTAAAGCAGCCGTCTCCTTCGACGCCAGAACTCTCTGCCCACCTGATTCAAGTAAGTGATCGTGGTGTGCATGAGAGACAAATACCAACCCCTCGCCACCAGATCTTAGCGGGTCTAAAAGAAACTTCGTATCCCCATACTCAACAAGTATGCCGTCAGCAGCCTTTACCGATATCTTCCTCACATTCAACACCACCGCTCAGCACATATTTTAGGGATATGCTAAGCTAGCTTTAAAAGCCTCTAATAAAGTAAGATAGTTGGAGAGATATGAGGTTAAGACTGGGGCTTATTGGTAAGACGAATACAGGTAAGACGACCTTCTTCAACGCAGCTACCCTATTATCTGGAGAAGTCTCCACTTACCCCTTCACAACCAAGACACCTTACGCAGGAACAGCATCAGCGGTAACACTCTGCGTCCACAAAGAATTCAGAGTAAAAGACAACCCAGTTAACTCAAAATGTATAGAAGGCTGGAGACTAATACCCGTTGAACTCATAGACTTACCGGGTTTAATTAAAGGGGCCTCAGCAGGCAAGGGCTTAGGCTTCCAATTCCTCAGCCACGCCGCGCAGTCAGATGCCTTACTTCACATAGTTGACGCATCTGGTAGTGTTGATGCGGAAGGGCGCATAACAGAGCCTGGGACAGGCGATCCTGTCGCAGATATAGGTGACATAGAGGAGGAGCTCGTCCTCTGGTACCTCCGCCTTCTGCAGAACAACGCGGATAAGATTTCTCGAAGCATAAAAGGTGGGGCAACGGTAGAAGCAGCGATCAGAGAAGTCTTCAGCGGCATAGGTGTAAAGGAGCACCACGTGAAGACCGCTTTACAGCAAGCAAAGCTCGAGGGTAAAGACTTCGAAAACTGGTCTGACGAAGAATGTAAAGACTTCTGTTGGATTCTAAGGGACATATCGAAACCTACGCTGATCGTGGCGAACAAGATGGACATTAAGACAGCGCCTGAAAACTTTAAGCGTATACAAGAAGCCTATCCAGATATAATCGTCGTACCAGCGAGCGCTGAAGCAGAGCTGATACTGAGAAGGGCTAGTGAAAAGGGTTTGATAGAGTATATACCCGGTGAAGAACGCTTTAAGGTGGTGAATCCGCATTTGTTGAACGAGAGGCAGAAGTGGGCGCTTAACTTCATCAAAAGAGCGGTCCTAGGTCAGTTCATGAGGACGGGTGTCCAGTTCGCTATTAACGTGGCTGTCTTTAAGCTTCTAAGGATGAATACCGTCTATCCCGTTTATGACCCAATTAAGCTGTCGGATAAACACGGGCGTGTGCTGCCAGATGTACTCCTTATGCCCTCTGGCTCGACTGTCAGAGACCTAGCCAGAGAGATACATACCGAGTTGGAGAAGGGGCTGCTCTACGCTATAGATGCCAGAACAGGCTTAAGGTTACCTACAGACTATGAGCTCAAAGATAGAGATGTTCTATCTATCGTCTCAGCGACAAGATCAAGAAGTTAGCGGCTTAACCCTCCTCCATCTTACTCCTTGCGGGGTGTCCTCTAGTAGCACTCCGCGCCTCCTTAACTCTTCTCTGATTTTATCAGCGGTCGCCCAATCTTTTCTGCGTCTAGCTTCCTCTCTCTCTTTAATCAATGCTTGAAGCTCCGGCTCAAGTTTCTCTTCATATGGCGTCACTGTTATGACGTTAAATATTGAGTTAAAGGAGTTAAGGAACGCTCTGCACATATCTAAATCCCTTTGAGAAGCCCTATCTTCATCTAATGCCTTATTGACCTCTCTCATGAACTCGAAGAATACTGCAAGCGCAGCTGGTGTGTTAAGATCGTTATCCATAGCCTCCTCAAACCTTCTTCTATATTCTTTAACAGATTCAGCCAACTTATCTTCACTTGATGATGGTTTCGCTGTAGATAACCTTAGGTTGAATTCCTGAAGCCTTCTAACAGTGTTCTCAGCATGCATCAAGCCCTCAAATGTAAAGTTCAACCTATCCCTATAATGCGCTGAAAGTAGGAGGAATCTTATAGCGGCGGGGGTATAGCCTTTAGCTAAAAGGTCTCTTAGCGTAAAATAGTTACCGAGCGACTTCGCCATCTTCTGCCCATTAACAAGTAGGTGCTCACAGTGCACCCAGTATCTTGCTAGAGGTTTACCTGTAACGGCTTCCGATTGAGCGATCTCGTTCTCGTGGTGAGGGAATATGAGGTCAACACCACCTGAATGAATATCAAATGTTTCACCTAGATACTTCATAGACATTGCTGAACACTCTATGTGCCAGCCTGGTCTACCTTTACCTAACTCAGTTACCCAGAAGACATCTCCGTCCTCCTCGTCCCACGCCTTCCAGAGCGCGAAGTCTCTTGCCTCTTCTTTAGAATACTCATCAGACTTTACTCTCTCAGCCCTAAGACCAGCGATTTTAATACCAGAAAGCTTACCATACTCTTTGAAGGCTGATACCCTATAGTAGACCGAGCCCTCAGAGAAGTAGGCAAACCCTTTTTCAAGAAGCTTCTTGATTAACGAAACCATCTCAGGTATATGCTCGGTCGCTCTTGGGTATACCTCAGCCCTCTCTATGCCTAATGTATCGATATCTTGGAAGTAGGCTTCGATATATCGATCTGTATACTCTCTTAGAGAAACGCCCTGCTCCCTCGCCGCCCTTATAGTCTTATCGTCAACATCGGTTAGATTCTGGACTTGAAAGACCGAGTAACCCTTGTACTTTAAGTACCTCCTAAGTAGGTCTTGGAAGACGAATGTACGAAAGTTCCCGATATGCGCATAATCGTAGACCGTTGGGCCGCAGGTATAGATCTTAACTACTCCTTCCTGTAGCGGAATAAACTCCTCTAACCTTCTGCCGAGGGTGTTGAAGAGTCGGAGTACCATCTGTTTTCAGCCTTAAAGTATGCTGGAACGAGCTCCTACACCTATTCTATCACCATCATAGTTAGTGTTGAACGAACCCCACTTAACCCACGTATCTTTCTTGAGATCACTTCTTTAAGCTTATCCATAGTCGGTAGGTCAACTTTAACTACGATATCATATACTCCATAGACTTCATTCGCTTCGACAACACCTTCTATGTTACGTAGCTCTTTTATCA
>Ga0209393_1000908_pt1 | contig 13189 bp, 18 predicted proteins | sample SSWtaG_2_FD_184117 | JGI IMG/M metagenome (GOLD analysis project Ga0209393, IMG submission 184117) | Hot spring microbial communities from Sandy's Spring West, USA to study Microbial Dark Matter (Phase II) - SSWsed_130316 (SPAdes)... | ecosystem: Environmental > Aquatic > Thermal springs > Hot...
CCCACTTATAAAGAGAGCCTGGGAAACCGCTATAGAGGAGCTCTCAAAGGCTAATACAGCAGAGGAGCTAGGTGAAAGGGTTTTGAAAGCCCTAGACGAGATAAAAATCCTTAGGAAGGAGATCCTAGGAGGATCAATACGCCTAGAAGATCTTGTAATAACCAGAGGCAAGGGAGAAGAGGTAATGCAGGTGATAATGCATAAAGATTTTTATCAAGCAGTGGATAGAAGAGGATATAGCCCCAAATACTACTCAGAGAGACTAGAGAGTCTCGAGAAGATCCTGCTATATATATTGAATAGACTGTTACAAACTCGACGATAGATTTAAATATCTATGAATGCATGTAAATACTTGGGTATTAGAATGATAGAAAATTATGGCGTCATTTGCCGGTGAATTGTGTTGAGGAGATTGCTGAAGACTCTGACTAGAACTGTCCCTCTGGATTGCTACGCTAACAGATATGGTAGGAGGGTATTTAGAGAGATTGAATCTGCCTACAGAGAGATGCTGGAAGAAATGGTTGGCTACGCTGTTAAGCATAGAGCGTCGCAAAGCACCCTACATAGAATATTCTACCCAAGGTTTAGGGAGAAGTTTCCTTGGATACCAACTAGGATTATTAAGGGTGCGTATAGGGATGCTGTAAGGAGGGCTAGATCATTTAGAATGTTGAGGAAGCTTGGTAGGGCATACAGCGATAAGCCTATGATTAGGAGGATCGCCATAACATACTCTGATAGCAAGGACTGGAGATTCGAGGGCGGGGTTGTCAAGCTTAGAACACACCTAGGCTGGGTGGAGTTACACTACAGAAGCAACAGGCTACTACATAGATACCTATACAGCGAGTGGAAACTAGCTGAGGAGCTGAAGCTCAAGCTAGCAGGTAAGAGAATAGTTGCGTATCTGACATTCACCAAGGGTTTCGAGGTTGAATATGATCCGGGGAATGTTGTTGCAGTGGATGTTAATGAGAATAACGCCACGGTTGCTGTGTTTAGAAACAACATTCTAGCCGATGTATATAGGGTTGAAACGCACTTGGGAAGAATGGTTATCGCATATGCCGAGAGAAGGAGGAGAATCACAGAGGGGAAGTCTACCAAGACGAGGGAGGCTAGGAAGGAGCTGAGAAGGCTGCGTGAGAGGGAGAGGAAGCTGGACATTCTGAGGAAGGCTGAGAGGTTTATTGAGAGGCTTGCCATCGAAAACAAAGCAGTGGTTGTGGTTGGACATATAAATTGGAAGGCTAAGGAGGATATGGAGAGGGGTAAGAGTGCAAAGCTTAGGCATAGAATACACCAGTGGAGCGTTTCAACACTAATCAAGTTGCTAGAGGAGAATCCACTACACATCGCTAAAGTATCTGAAAAGGGCTCTTCATCAACCGACCCGCTCACAGAGTCAAAGATCAGGTCTTACACACTACTTATGATCTGCGTTGCGGTGAAGGGGGTTAAGATGGTCAAAGTGCTGAAGCTCAGACTAAGAGTGGCCAGGATAAGCGGGAGGATCCTTGAGAGAGATGTTGTAGAAGCCATAAACATCGGGCTAAAACACCTCAACCCAGACGGGATCCCAGTGGTGTTGGGCTCAACCAGAGCCCATGAGGTGTGGGTGAAGCTAGTGAACCCACACCAAGGCTCAACCCCGCTAGCAGAGCTACAACTATTTACAAACACCATCAAGCACCGTTAGCGAGGAAACGCATTTCCTCTCTCACGGTACCTCTAATTAATTTCAAATATCTTTATTTCCGTAAGGGGTTAGCCCTCAGTGCGGGATCAATGGCTTCACCCAAGCCTTATGGGGCTCTGTCGTAAAAACGCTACGCTCCTCCCATCTGATTTAAGGCATCTCAGACCGATGTTTATAGTTCCAATTACATCTCTATCTATGGCTAATCCACTGCATAATCTGGCCAGCCTTATTTGTATTTTTAATATCTTTACCTTTCTACCCCCTCTCAACGCAAATTTCATTAATGCGAATCACAGAGGGAGTATAGTTTTTAATAAGCTTACCGTTGAAAGGATCTCTTGACGATAAGCACACCTCTGACCCCTCAACAATATATAGGGGCTTGCTATTCAACATCTCCACTAGTTTGCCTACACATTACTGGTGGATCCTATGCCCCAGATTTTTCCTAGCATTACTAGCCATTCTATCCTTACCCCTATGGGCGTTCCCATCAACTAAGGTTGCCTCGTATTTCCTAGCGATCTCCTCGACTATCTTGGCTGTTTTATAGATAACATCATCCCTTCTCTCTCCCTCACGAAGCTTTCTAAGAGCTTTCCTAGCAACTCTATCCCTAGTGGATCTGCCTCTTGTTATTTTCCTCCTACTCTAAGAATATGCTATAACAATCCAGCCGATATTCGTCTCGATCCTATAGATCTTGTTTAATTTCCTATCCACAAAGACAGCTAGTGTGTCATTGTTCTCATTTATATCCACTGCAACAGCATTATCAGGGCTATATGACACCTCGAATCCTTTGGCGAGGGTTAGATATATGAGGATCCTCCCGCCAGATAGTTTCAGCCTCAGCTCGCTTGATGGCTTCAAATTTATAGAGGTACCAATGTAATTGCCTATTGTTTCTATAGACTATCCTGATCCATCCTCTATGTGTTCTAACCTCTACATCTTCCCTCAACCTCCAATCCTGCGAATCAGAATATGTTATCCTTATGCTCCTCATCCCAAGCCTATCCCTCCCCGCCTGCCCCTTCCTCCTAAACTCTCTAAATGATTTCGCCCTCCTAAGGACATCTCTATAGCATCCCTTGATAACCCTAGTGGGGTAGCCATGGATATCTCTCCCAAACCTATTGTAGAATATCCTATGTGGTGTGGGTTGAGAAGCTCTATGCTTCAAAGCGTAGTCTAGCATCTTCTGGAGCATCTCCCTATATGTATCCTCAATTTCTCTAAGAGCTTGCCTGCCAAACCTATTAGCCAGTTCTCTAGCACTACAGCACGTTTAAAGATCTTTGAGAACTTCTCCACATCTAACAAAGTAATTAGAGATAGTTAGAGGTATTTAAAATTACCGCTAAATCAGAAACAGCCTCAGACCATGTTCTAGTGAGTGTTAACTATTAGCCAGTGGTATTAGGAATAAGCACCTAAGTTAGATATTTAGCATATGACGCCTCCCCACCCTTAGCGGTGGGATTTCCACCGCTGGGGTCTTGGGCTTTGCCCCTCCTAAGGAAGATATGGGTTTCAATCCATCGTGTATCGCTATGTAGCTCTCTATCTTCCTAATTATTCTATACCCCATTCTCTTGACTATGTTCTACCATGTTTTTCTGCATATGTATAGCCCTCTATATATCCGGCCTCTTCTATGGATCTCACAACATGCTGAACACTCCACTCCCGTATAGATCTTTGGCACTATGTATAGCTTTCTGGGTCATCTAGCTATCTTTCTAAATCCAATATCTCGTATTATACCTAATTGAAGTTGCCGTATGATATGTATAGCGTGTAACCCATATGTTTCTGAAAACATCAAGGCTCTACAGCATCTCGGCTAAAGATCTAATGGCTATTCTGTAGAAATGTTTAGAAAAGCCTTTTATAGGCCTTGGCACCGGCTTTCTAACATTAGCTTATGGAACCTAACTCATGTGCTCAACCTGAGATTTCTAAGCCTATTCCTTATGCTCTGGAGCATGGCTTTCTCCCCCTTCCGCTGAATAAGCTCAGCTTGATAACACCTCTCTTGATCAACAATCCATTCCCTATTGATAGGCTACTGAGGATAGTATGTTAAGCTTTCCATGTCTCTGAAGGCCTTGTGATCTCCTATAGGATCTCTAGGATCTCTCTGCCTAATGCTTCCAAAGCCTCTCTAAAGATCTTTCCACCCCTTTTATCACCTCTTAGGAGGCTTATAACTAACACCATCCGTATATATGCATGTTACTACCCATCCTCATATATTAGCTTCTAGATCTCTCTGACCCCGCTCCATGTAGCCTGCCATGGCATTTGAGCTTCTTGTTAGAATCTTTCAACACTATATAATCCTAGCCATTCTCAACTCTCTTAACGTTCTATCTTTCGCACCTAATGATCTCTATTATCATTCTCTTTCCAGCACCCGTCCTTCCAATAGCCAGGAGGAAATATCTTCATGACGAATAGCAGTAGTCTGCCTCCTTTTAAAGCTCTAACAGCTAGAAGAAGCTCCTCCAAGTATGGCAGTTCTTCCCCGATGCTTATAATGCGGATGCCTTGACAAAGAGGGTGATAAGCCTCGTCCTTTAGCGCGGGGCGGTGTTTGTATTTTTAAGTTTTCCGGGAAAAGATCTGTGGTCGTGATGATATATAGCTTTGGGGGCTTTGATAAGCCCGATGATTGTAGAGATAGAGCCAATACACCCCATCAGAGTGGTAACGCCCAAGACTCCAGCGAAAAGATCTTCTATAGAATTGAAAGGGGAGGGGGTTTAAGTATCCAGGTTATCCGATACTAGACAAATGTAGTAAGTCCCATTAGGGCTCGAAGAAGCAGCATTAGTTGATAGAGCCATTAGGCCTTAAACTCTAATAAAGGATCGTGATTCCTTCATTGTCACCCGCAATAGCCACATCATTTGTTTTTGCATTTACACTTTTGTATGGAGATCTCGTGTTATCTATAATAATCCATATATTAGGCCCTGAAATATATACTGTGCCTATAGTTATACAGTATCTTCTTAATCTTCCTATTAAGAGGCGAAACAATTGATTCTGGAGAGCTAGCGCGCTAACACTATTAGTGGGAATAATACTGGTTGTTCACTATGAATTTACGCAGAAATACGTGGTCCAGAGTCTATTGTATGGAGCGCTTAAGTATAACTTACAATACTATATATGCTCTTTTTCTTCAAAGATATTCATCCAGGCTATAGAATTAGCTCCAAGAAAATTATACTAGGCCATCTTATAGTATGAGTATTCAAACACTAGAGGTGTTTCTAATCTAGAACCATCTTTAAATATCTGTTTAATTATCTGGAGAGTCTTAGCTTGAGAAGTATAAATGGAAGAATCCACGTAGCGATCGTTATTACAGCAAGTCCTGCCGCTATTGGTCTTGAGAAGAACATTATTGGATTCAGATCTGATTTGATCAGAGTTGTTACGAAATTAAACTCCACTATTGGTCCTAAGATTATTGCTAGAACTATAGACGGTATGGGGATCCCAAGTCTCTCCATGAAATAGCCCATAATGCCGAGTAAAAGCATTAGCCAGATATCGAATATGCTATTATTAACAGCATAGGCACCTATTACGCAAAACACTGCTATTACTGGTGCTAATATATTATTAGGAATCCTCAGTATATGGCTTGAGAGCCTAATTGCAGCATAGCCTATGGGTAATATCATTATATTTGCTATCATAAATGCTATAAATAGGGCTGTTACTAGGATCCCCTGCTCTTGAAACAGGGCTGGACCAGGCCTTAACCCGTGGATTAAAAGAGCTCCCAGGACTATTGCTGTTATAGAGTCTCCTGGGATGCCAAAGACCAAAAGAGGAATCCATGCTCCGGGGATTGCTGCATTATTCGCTGATGTTGCGGCGATTACACCCTCTAGTGAGCCTTTCCCATACTCCTCTGGCCTTCTGCTTAATCTTTTAGCAACGCCATAGGAGGTCCATGCAGCTATATCTGCACCAGCCCCTGGTAGAGCACCTATAAATGTTCCAATGCCAGCAGATCTAAGGATAACCAACTTGTACTTCTTTAGACTCTCGCCAATCAAGCCAAAGACCCTCTCATTAGATTCAATCTTGACTGCATATTTCTCTCTAGGCCTCGATATGAGCCATAGAAGCTGGGGTATTGCGAAGAACCCGATCATAGCTGGTATGAAGCTAATTCCACTAAGAAGATCGGGAATACCTAGAGTGTATCTAGGATGCCCATACACAGGATCTATGCCTATGCTTGAGATCAGAAACCCTATAGCCACGCCTAACACGCCTTTTAAAGGGTCTTCCGCAGAGATGATAATAGCCATTGACAGCCCCCAAAGGGTAAGCCAAAAATACTCAGCACTCGAGAACCCGGTAACGAAGTCGGCGAGTATAGGTGCAGTAAATATTAAGATAGATGCTCCAAACAGACCTCCCAACATGGTGCAAAAGGCATCTACACCAAGAGTTGATATAGGCTTTCTCCGCGCCAAATAATAGGCGTCAATGGTTAAAGCTGCTGAGGCAGGCGTTCCAGGAATCCTTAAGAGGGTCGCTGGTATATCTCCCGAAAAGATTGCAACAGAGCTCATGGCTATTATCATGGAAAGACCTGCGAGAGGATCCATAAAATATGTGAATGGGATTAGAAGAGCTGTTGCCATTGTAGCTGTAAGACCTGGCATGCTACCCACAAAGGCGCCCAGTAATGCACCTAGAAGCATGGTTACTATAATATGGGGCTGAAATATCATTTGAAATGATGTTAACAGATCCACTAAGATCACCTAGGCAAAATCGATCCTAGTATAGGTTCTGGTATTGCTATCTTGAATATAACTATAAATAGTATGTAAATAAAGATAATAGTTGCAGTGCTATAGATAACTGCATCGATCATGCGTACACCATAGATAGTCATGACTATATACATAAATATAAAAGACGATAGTAGGTATCCTATATAACTTATAGAGAATATATAAGCAGCTAGGGAAGCTAAAAATATGGTTATATTCAGATATCCCTTACCACCTATGAAACCTCCTATGGAAGCAACAAAGCTTTCTATAGTTGGCAGTTCTCTATTCTTTAAAAGGTTTTTTTCTTCTATATTTCTTGTTCTGTGCCACCTAGTAAGATATTTAAGTGTTAGAAGTATACCGCTTGTTATTAAGACTATAGAAGATATCATTGGGAAGAAGAAAGGGCCTGGATATCCCTTTGCTATTAAAATAGGCATTCCTAAGCCGAGTAGTAAAAACGTAATACCAGAAGATATTCCTAAAATCCCTGCTAAGAGATCTTTCATGAATTACCAACCCTTTAACATATCTCTTAGATATAGCCGGCTGCTTTTAATAGCTCTCCAACAACCTTAAAATCATTTTCTAGGAATTTTCTGAATTCCTCTGGAGACATATATGCCGTCCCAAAACCGCTTTTGCTCATAAAGTCTTTCCACTGCTGTGAGTCAATAATCTTCTTCAGCGCATCGTGTAGTATTTTAACTATATGATCAGGAGTGTCCTTAGGAACAGCAATACCCCTCCACGTGCCAAAAGACCAGTTAATACCTAGCTCCTTTAGGGTTGGAACATCTGGAAAAGCGGGGTTTCTAACATCATCCATTACAGCTAGAGCGCGAACCCTACCTGCTTTTATAAGGGATCCTGCTTCCGGCAAGCTAACTGTACATATATCTATACCACCAGCTATAAGATCTTGTAGACATGGTGCAGCTCCCGTGCTGGGCACCCATGGAAGGGCTGAGGGATCCACGCCCGCCGCTTTAAGCCATCCAATCCTCGCTATATCCCATACACCTCCTCTACCTGTTCCTGAGGCTTTGAGTTTCCCAGGATTTGCTTTTATATATTCGATCAACTCGGCAACACCTTTCCATGGAGCATCCGCTCTTATAATGATCGCCGCTGCGTCTCTGTTATACATCATTATAGGTTTAAAATCCCTATATGTCACATTCGCAAGCCTGAGCCAGTAAAAGGTAGAGAGCTCAAACGTTATAATACCCACTGTGTAGCCGTCAGGCGGAGCTGTTGCGGCTGCTAGATGTCCAACAGACCCTCCCCCACCAACTCTGTTCTCTACAATAACCTTCCATCCAGTCATATTTTCTAGAAGAGATCCTAGCATTCTAGCAGTAGCATCAGTGCCCCCTCCAGCTGCAAACGGAACTATAAAAGTTATCGGCTTAACAGGGTATGTCTGTTGAGTAGGAGATAATAATGTGTAATAGTAAATAATACCAACTGCTACAGCTATAATAACTATAGACAGCAATACTATAGCTATTCTCGAAATACCCATAAGAGCCATCTATAGCATCCCAACTAAAGAGATGTTGTAATATCTTAATATATAGACCTTAAAACATGTTCTATAGTGTAAATATACCATTAAGTATACACCACATCAATAACTCATGATTTTTATAAGTTTAACACTCGGTATATTAGGAAAACGTCTAAGAATCACTATTTTCTCAAAGATACTCTAATATGAGCTCAGCGCCTACCATGTGGGCTGTGCTCCTCTGTCTTCCCTCACAATAACCACTAAAGCTCTTACTGTGCTTGCATATTTAAGGGCTTGTGAAGGATTTAAGACTCTATATAGGCTTGCTAAAAGAGATGCATCGAACCCGCACACGATACCTACTACGTCCTCTATAATCAGCACACTAATTACCTTCTCAATGATCTTCCTCCTGTCTCATGTATAAAACCTGCTTTCTTCTTCTCCATTTTAATTATAACTAACTCTATACCTCTGTTCAAGAGCTTCTTCATAAGCACTCTTGTACTAGTTGCCTCGATAAACATAATATCTAGATCCTCTTTGTCTATGATCAGTATCTTAGCATTACTCTAATATAGATATGAGGGTTTCCCTAACCTTTCTAGTCGTTTTTCAGAGCTTCATTCTTAAATTTGTATCAAGTACCGTGTAAACATTGCTGGATCTAGCTGCCTCTAGGGCTTTCTTGAAGGCTCCGTAGCAGCTTTCACTAAAGACGGGTGTGATACCAGTTAAGAAATAGGACTCTTGAACTCCCTAATATAATACCAGTCTACATCTTTCCCATCCATGTAGGACGCAGTGAATAAATATCCATAAAACATGGATCTACTTGGTATTGGATAATGCTTCTGTACAAAGTATATCCCTGATTGGGCATCTTTCATAATTTTTACACAATTGTAACAATGTCTCTAGGATTTTTAAATTTCTAAGGATTGATTATCTAGCCAAATCCATATTCACAGATCTTTGTTATAAACCCTGTTCTATATCCTAGCTTACTCAGGCCAATCATTATATTGGCTTCAGAGCCAGCTACATGAACCTCGAAGTATCTAATATATCGAAGGGGGTCAGGAGACACGCTATTAAGCTGTATCATCACCTCGCCGATTGATACAAAATCAAGTCATGACCTTTAAGCTCCTTATAATTATTTAATTTTACATAATGTGTGCTTAACGTTACTTTAAATGATTTTTAATTCAATACCAACTGTGTTAAGAACGGAAATTAGTACATGTCTCACCATAGAAAGCTACTTCTCATTAAGTGTTTTATTAGGGAGAAGAGGATTGCCTACATCTAAGCCCCTGATTTTTAACATTGCCTTAATTAATGAAAGTCCTTCTAAGTTTAGTTCTTTTGCTATATGCCTGTGTTTCCATATAAGCTTTTTATATCTTAAAGCTTCTTCCATATCCCCTTTAAGTATATTTGTATTAATAAGATGCTCAGCTCTGGTACTGCATTACATATACCGCATATATAGGAATCATTGTTATATAAAAATGCTTCAAGTATTACCAAATCACTCGCAATAGCAATATAATATTCATTAGATAATTCCTCTGTCAACTCTAATAGTCGCTCAATAGAAGCTGTAGAATCTTTTATCCCTATAATGTTATCTGTATGAGCCGATATGGCTTTAAAAATGCTGGGTGTTATATCTACAGCTGTTTTAGAAGGATTATTATGGACAATTACTTTAAGATCTAGTTTGTCAAAGATGCTAAAGACTTTAGATAGCTCATCCAAACCGATTCTATAATAAAGGGGAGGTAATAAAGCTATATGTTTTATACCTAGATCAGCAGAGTGTTTGGCTAGCTCTATGCTCACATCAATATAGGTCGCAGAAACATTATTGATGATAGGAATTTTAGACCTCACATAATAAGCTACTTTTCAGCGAATGACTTCCTTATTATAGGATGTATTGAGAGACCTCCCCATATGTTCCTAGGATGAAGAACCCAGAGATATTATTTCTTATTGGAATTCTATTAGATTATATAGAGCCTCTTCATTCATGATCTGACTTGATTTTAGAGATGTTATTAGAGCACTAACAATACCTCTAGGAAGATCGGGCTTCTTGTTAGATTTAATCAATAGATACCCTAGCTATGTATTCGTCACGTGATATATATAGATAGTACATAGAACAAACTTCAAGATCCCTAACTTCCACGCAATTAAGAATATAGTTTGATTAGTTAATTGATAAAACTAAATATATCTAGAACATCTGCAAGAATTTTCTTAAGGGCCTTTCTTATATGTATGCTTATAGTTACCTTTGATATATTCAACTGCTCTCCTATATCAGACTGTCTACTATTTTTAGGATAATTAAAATATCCGCCATAATATGCAGCTTTGAGAACCTTTATTTCTTGCTCTGTAAGCTTGTCCATCAATACGCTTAACATCGAATTTTTAAGCATGTATTTTATTAATTCAGGAGTTTTAAGATCTTCGTACCTTTGCCACTCTACAAGATCGTCCCCATAATAGCTTTTTACATTTTTTAAGTATTTTTCTAGATCCTCACGAATACCAATAACATTATATTCTCTAATACCTCTATAGAATGTGTAAGGAACCAATAAAGATACATTATTATCTTCTATTAATTTATGAAATTCACATGTAGACTTCAATCCATGGATTACTAGTAAATCTCTTAGAAGAAAATGATTTAATTTTATGATCTTACTTTTACGAAGAAGCTTATCTTGTCTAATGAGATTATTCATGTATTTACTGGCTCTAGGATCAGATGATAATGCTAGAACGTAATAGTAATTTAGATCAGGTATTCTATACGTGAATATAATAATTCTTGAACTAACAAGCTCGCTTAACTTTCCAAAGAAACTCCTATATGAGCTCTTAATTTTAATGTTTAACATGATAAGATTATTTCGGGGGTATCTAGACACTCTACTCGACACCCAACTATAGAATTTTCCCCAATGAAATATATTATTTATTATCAAAGATCATATTGGATTTAAATGTTATAAGTTCTTATAAGTTATATATTTCTTAATATACATATATCAATTTTATATAACTTTGTAACCATAAACTATATAAACTAATAAGGGTTGAATTACTGGTAGATTTAACCTTACACAGTTCCTGAATCTCCCTATAAGCTCTATACTAGTTTCAATTATGTCGCTAGGTACAGGTGCCATTATTTTGCTAAGGGACTTTACTATATCACATACTCTGTATACCATATCCTTGATGTATTATTCTCCTCTATAGCGTAACTTCTTTTCCTCAGGATTCTTAAATTAAGTATCTCTATATTTTCTCAATTTCATCAATAGTTGCTATCTATAGTTCCATCGGTGAAAATGTATCAAATACTTCTGCCCTTTGGTGATATAGCTGGATTAATCATTTCTATATCATTAGCTATTATATGCTAAAAGTCGTGAGGTCGAAATTATATTTATGCTTTTTCAATTAAATATCTGCTCTCTTTCCTTTCATACCTGCTAATTCTTACTCGTGAAAAACCATGTTTGAGGTTGTCTCACCGAATTACAAGTCCCTTCTTGGAAGTATTATATAAGCTTTATGTCCTATTAGTATATTCCTAGATTTAAAAGAACAGAGGAACATTAGGCTTTGAACATCCGAGTATTAGCCTATATAAATAATTACCGAGTAATCTATGCTTGTCTAGACCCTGGAGCTAGAATTCAGAGAGGGTAATCATGTCGTTAGATATGCCTCTTTTTAAATTTATACATAGATCCACTGAGGCTCTGAAGGAGATCATGAGCGATTCAAAAAGTGTGCTTGTCAACAATAAAGGTGCTGCCGAGATCCCTCGTCAAATTGCTCTACCTATATGTCGAGTTGGCTTAGCATCATGCTTATACATGACGAGCTATTTAACGGAACTTGGCGCGATTCTTAGAGGCGATCGTGGCAGAGTCTTTGGCAAAGCTCTATGAAGGCGGAATCTGGGGGCCAGGGGTATTAGCTTCCAAGCCTCCTACGGGGAGATCACCGTGCTTCTAGGCCCCAACAGAGCTGGGAAAACCACTACTATTAACATGCTTGCAACTCCTATAGAGCCAACCAGTAGGAGGGGGTATATGTGTGGATATGATGTTGTAGGAGAAGCTAGAATAATCAGGAGGGTAATCGCTCTGATGCCTCAGGGAGGATCTCCAGATCCTAATTGAACACCCTATGAAGCTGTTAATATGGTATCTAGTCGCTAGAGGGCTGTCCATACCTACAGCTGAAAGAGAGACTAGAAGATGACTTGAGGGGCTGGCTATATGGGATCTTAGGAGCAGAACTCGTTGGACCCTAGCAGTGGGCAGAGAAGAAGAGTTCTAGCAGCTATGGTTCTAGCAACTGAAGCCTAGGTTATATTTCTTGATGAGCCAAGCATCGATCTTGATGTTAAGGGGAAGTACAGGGTTTGGGGAGCTGTTAGAAGAGCTTGCGGCGATAGCAGGGCTGTGATATATGCTACCTATGATATGGAGGCATAGTATTTGCGTCTTTTTCGATCGGGATTAACATGGTTGGACAAGAGGTGGGGTTTTCAAGTATCACCAGAATGCTAGACCTATGTCTAGCGTCGCCCATATTCCCCAGGATCTTTGCAGCAGGCGTCTTCCTAGGTAGCTCTCTCTTCATGGCACCATCCCTACTAGTATATCAGCTATAGCCTGGTTTATTGGAAAGCTCTGGCTAACCCTCTATTCAACGATCATATCGCTATCCCTTATGATGCTATCAACACTAGTGGGTCTTGCAATAGCATTCTCTATAAAGAAGCCGGGCAATATCTTAGCAATGGCAAACCCAATATCATTCATATCAACAGCCTGCCACCAGTTCTCTACCCAGCAATTATTATACCAGAACCACTGAGAGTAATAGCTATATCTGTGCCAACAGCATCTGCTGCGAGCATTGTAAGAACTCTCGGCGGCATTGAGACGGGCATAGATCCAACCGTGACGCTAGCCATGTTAAGCTTATGGATAATAGCGGCAGTTATAGCTATCAATAAAGTTGAAATAAATATAACTATGAATAGGCATCATAAGTATTAACAGTGCTATGGGTTTATCCAACATGTCGGAT
>Ga0209393_1000919_pt1 | contig 13117 bp, 14 predicted proteins | sample SSWtaG_2_FD_184117 | JGI IMG/M metagenome (GOLD analysis project Ga0209393, IMG submission 184117) | Hot spring microbial communities from Sandy's Spring West, USA to study Microbial Dark Matter (Phase II) - SSWsed_130316 (SPAdes)... | ecosystem: Environmental > Aquatic > Thermal springs > Hot...
CTTCAGTGGCTCCTATCCCCATAAGCTGAAGAGCCAACCTAATGGCAGACGTCTCCTCTTGACTGGTAACGAGGCTATAGCTTTAGGCAAGATTGTGGGCGGATGTAGATTCCAAAGCTATTATCCGATCACGCCAGCGGCAGATGAGAGCATCTTTCTAGAGGCGCATGCCGTCTTCCGGCTCAACGGTGGCAGTGGTGTAGGTTCAATAGTAGTCTTTCAAACCGAAGACGAGCTGGCAGCGTTAACGAGCGCTACGGGTGCAGCGTTAGCTGGGGCGCGTGCAGCAACATCCACATCAGGACCGGGCTTCTCGGTTATGGTTGAGGGGTTGGGTTGGGCTGGTATGAATGAAGTGCCTGTTGTTGTAACCCTATATCAGAGAGGCGGTCCATCTACTGGTCTCCCGACTAGACAGGAGCAGGGTGATCTGAGGTATGTTCTACATGCTGGGCACGGTGAGTTTCCTAGAATCGTTATAGCGTCTGGTGATATTGAGGAAGCCTTCTATGATGCCGCAAAAGCCTTTAACTACGCTGAGAAGTATCAGACTATAGTAATTCATCTAGTGGATAAGACGTTAGCCAATAGTAATCAGACGGTAAACCTAGATCCGAGTTTGGTGAAGATAGAGCGTGGCGATCTTATTAGTGAAGAAGATGTGGCGAGGATTAAGGCCGCTGGCGGGGAGTATAAGCGGTTTGAGTTTACACCCACGGGCATATCACCGAGGGTGAAGTTGGGTACAAAGGGCTGTGTGTATTGGGCTACGGGAGACGAACATGATGAAGTTGGGCATATAAGCGAGAACCCTGAGAATAGGGTTATGATGATGGATAAGAGGATGCGTAAACTTGAGCTAGTTGAAGAGGAGGTACCCATCGAGGATAGGATTAGATACTATGGTAGTGAAGATGCGAAGTTTAAGGTTGTAAGCTGGGGTTCAACCAAGGGTGCGATTCTAGACGCATTAGATGAGTTAAAGTGCGAGGGGGTGGACGTAGGCTTCCTACAAGTGAAGATGCTCAGCCCACTACCATCAAAATACATTGCCAAGATCCTTGAAGGCTCAAAGGTGATAGATGTTGAGATGAACTACTCTGGGCAACTTGGTGGCTTGATCACAGAGAAGACGGGTATAGAGATAAGCAACTACATCCTCAAATACAATGGGAGACCCATGCTGCAAGACGAAGTGTACCAAGCCCTAAGATCTGTGGTTGAAGGCACAGCTCCCAAGAGGAGGGTTCTGACACTTGGTGCTTAAGCTAGCGGACTTTAAAGAGCAGATACATAACGACTGGTGTCCGGGTTGCGGGAACTTCGGCATACTTAGTGCACTTCAATCCGCTTTGGCTGAACTTGGGTTGGAGCCTGATGATGTCGTGATCTTCTCTGGGATAGGCTGCTCAGGTAAGCTACCACATTTTGTTAAAGCGTATGGTTTGCATACGCTTCACGGAAGACCTCTGCCATACGCTATAGGTGCTAAGCTAGCGAACCCAGATCTTGAGGTTATTGCTGTAAGCGGTGATGGTGACGGGTTAGGGATAGGTGTGAGCCACTTCATCCATGCTGGTAGGCGGAATGTCGATATCACATATATTGTGCATGATAATGGTGTATATGGACTTACGAAGGGTCAAGCATCACCTACGCTAAGATACGGTGTAAAAACCAAGGCTATGCCTGAGCCTAACATCAACGAAGGTATTAACCCGATCTTTTTAGCACTCTCAGCTGGTGTAACCTTCATAGCTAGGGGGTATGCTTATGACACTAAGCATCTGAAGGAGATCTTCATGAAGGCGATCAAGCATAGAGGCTTCGCCTTTGTTGATGTCCTTCAGCCGTGCCCAACCTATAACGACATCAACACGAAAGCCTTCTACTCTGGCGAAGATCGATTAGATCCGGTAACCAAGAAGCCTAGACCACGTGTGTATAGGCTTGAGGATGTCGGATATGATCCTGTGGTTAGGGCTGATATGACGAAGGAACAGGTTTTGGCGAAGATCTGTAAGGTCATCGAGCTATCGTTTGAGTGGGGTGACCGTATCCCGATAGGTGTCTTCTACCAGAATGAGAATGTGCCCACATATGAGCAAAGGTTAGACAGCAGATTACGCACCTACCTATCTAACCCACCTGCAAAGCAGAGGATAAGTACACCAGATGGCTTCTCGCTCACCGATATAAGTGAAATACTTCAGGAGCTGGTTGCTTAAAATCATTTACTACCCTATCACCGCTTTAACCCAGTCGATGGTCCTACGCAGCCCCTCTTCAAACGAGACCACTGGCTCATAGCCTAGTAGCCGCTTAAGTTTCGATATATCTGGGTAGCTTCTCATAGGCTCCCTTTCTGCTTCGCTCCGAGGTGGTAGGATTAAGAGTTGGGAGTCAGAGTTTGTTAGACGCTTGATCTCTTCCGCGATCTCCTTAATCGAGCGCTCGACACCAGTCCCTACGTTGAACACCTCTCCTACAGCCTCTTCTTTAAGGAGGCATAGTTCCACGACTCTAGCGTAGTTTTCTGCATAATATGGGTCTGTGGTGTCTGCACCTCCGTTGTAGAGTGGTATCGGCTCGCCTTTTAGGCAGCATCTGATGAAGTTAGGTATCGCAGCCGTAAGCCTCTCGTATTCCCCAAAGATCTTCCAAGATCTTAATATGGTGGTCTTGATCTTTTTGGTTGCTGCATAGCTTCTGACAAGATATTCGCCGATTACCTTTGAGTAGTCGTAGGGTGTTCTGGGGTTGAAGGGTGTGCTCTCCTTCACAGGGAGCTCGAGTGGGAGGCCGTAGACGTTTGCTGAGCTTGCGTAGATGAACCTCTCCACACCATTCTTTGATGCTGCTTCCAATATATTGAGTGTGCCGAAGTCGTTCACTAGATGTGTTTGGTAGGGGTCTTGGATGCTCGTCTTTATGTCTGTTATAGCGGCTAGGTGGACGACCGCATCAAACCTACTCTTGGCGAGCACATCAAGCACAAACACCTTATCGCACAAGTCTCCGTTAAGGTCAGCGCCTCTAAGGTCTGTGGTCAAGATGTTAAATCCTCTTTTTAAAAGATAGGCTGTGACGTGCCGCCCGATAAATCCAGAAGCGCCAGTTACAAGCACAGAGAGGTTGGGCATACTAGAGTCTCCGCTTCTATCCTAATAAAAATATGCTCGTCAAATTTAACGCTAACTTCAAATACCATCTTTAAGTTTGCTCAGCAGTATAGGTGGTGTGAAAACTCCTCAATATGCAAAGTGTCCGTTAAAGCCTTGTGTAAACGACCCTGAAGCCTAAAAGCCCACTTTCTGCCCTATGGTCGTATACCTTGAGATTGTGGAGGAGTCTATAAAGGAGTATGGGAATGAGTTCCTTAGAAATATTCATCACGTCTCTACGCTTGTTGAAAAGGAGGGGTATGGCTTCTGGCCTAGGGTTAGGGAGGTCGCCGAGCTTTGTAAGAGGTTTAATATTAGGAAGGGTGGGTGTCGCCTTCTGTGTAGGTTTAAGTTGGGAGGCTAGTAAGCTGGATAAGGTTTTAGAGGCTTGGGGGCTTGATGTCTATTCTGTAGCCTGTAAATGCGGCGCCGTAGATAAGACTAAGATTGGGCTTGAGGAGAAGGATAAGTTAAAACCTGGGCTTTATGAACCTATGTGCAACCCTTTCTTCAAGCGATGGTGCTAAATCTAGTTGGTACGGAGTTGAATGTTGTTGTGGGGTTATGTGTGGGGCCATGATACCCTATTTATGAGGTTCTCGAAGGCTCTGATAGTTTACCTGATAGCTAAAGATAGGGCTACGGCTCACAACCCAGCCGCACCCCTATACTCACCACACTACTTCTCAAAACGCATACTACCCCATTAACTCAACCCATACGAAAGCTGATTCTTCTCTTCTTTAGCCAGCAATATTTGAAAAAGTTTAAACCTACTTCTCCCCTAACTTTTTAAGTACCTCTTCTAAAATCGTCTGATACAGAGGCTCCTCCTTCTTCCCATGCTCTTCCATCTTATTAAAAAGAATTCGTAACCCTTCAGCAAGGTTTACTGAACTTTCCCTTATGTTGTTAACCAGACTGCGGATCATTTTATGCTCATCTTTTAACTGAGCGATCAAAAGCTCCTCATCAGACCTAATACGTAAGATGACGGGGAAGACTATTTCTTCCTCCCTTTTGAAGTGAGGCGCTACAGCGTTATCAAAAAAAACCAGAAAATCTCTAGTCGCAGACACCAGATCCTTATCTAGTACGCTTTGTAGCTCCTCTATTCTCTTGCGGAATATATAATGCTCGTAGGTAAGCTCCTTTAAGGCTTCTAACAGCTCCTCCAGACTCATCGTTGGTGAATGTTTTGCTACGGTAGATAAGTTTTGCGTTGGGATCATAAATGGCTGCAGCCTACATCATTAAGGACCACGTTGTATGTAGCAACGACCAATCTACCTCTTTTACTCTTCTCCCACTGTAAAATATTACCTGCTGTACGCTAAGGAGATGTATTTGTAGAGCATGTGGTGTGTGTTGAATCTTGGTCCAAGAAGCTTTATAGAGTTCTTCATCATCCTTATCCACTCGCCTTTACTCCTATAGTACTTGGGCAGTATTATATACTCCAGCTTCCCATATAGGTCTTCGATCTCCCTAACGTAGCGCTCTTCAGCAGAGACCTGAGCATCTGGATGCGGACCTATCGCCCAACCAGTTACACCCTCTATGCAGCCCTCGATCCACCACCCATCCAGCACACTGAAGTTCAACACACCGTTAAGCGCAGCCTTCATCCCACTAGTGCCACAGGCCTCGTATGGCGGTAAAGGTGTGTTGAGCCAGAGGTCGCAGCCCGAAACCATCTTTAACGCTAAATCAATATCGTAGTTCTCGAGGTAGACCGCTTTAACGTGCCCACTCAACTCCTTAATACAGCGGTGCGCAGCCTCTATCATCTCCTTACCCTGTATATCATTGCGGTGCGCCTTCCCAGCCATAACTATCTGAAGCCTACCCCCACCCCCAATCTTCCTCAACCTACCCAGATCCGAAAAGATCAAGGTATGCCGTTTGTAGCCCGTCGCTCTCCTAGCGAAACCTATGGTAAGAGCCTCATAAGACAGGTCTGTCGAAGCCCTCTGATTGACATAGTCGATCAGATCCCTTTTAGCCTCCAAGTGCGCCTGCCAAAGCTCATCATCAGGTATAAGATCAGCTCTGCTTAAAATCTCGGGCTCCTTACTCCACCCCGGTAGATACCTATCGTAGAGCGCTCTTAGGCTTCCGCAGACCCAAGTATACGGATAAACTCCATTAGTTATAGCCTTTATGTCGTGGTTTGGGTAGAGCTGCTTAGCGACTTCGGCGTGCTTCTTGCTTACACCGTTAGCGAAGCCGCTCAGATTCAAGCCGAGAAGTGTCATATTTAGTGCTTCCTGCCCACCAAACTTCCTCAAAACGTCTTCAGGCACTATGCCATCTAAGATGTGGTTCACTAAGTGGTAAGGGTAGATGTCGTTTGCTGAGTGTACGGGTGTATGTGTTGTGAAGACGCACCTCCTTTTAACCTCCTCCTCCACCTCATACCTTCTAAGAAGCTCTACGGCTACTAGGCTTGTATGCCCCTCATTCATATGATACTTTTTAACAGTGTAGCCCAAGGTGTCAAGCATCCTAACACCACCTATGCCCAAGACCGCCTGCTGTTTCAGCCTGCAGACCTTGTCATCCACATAGAGAAGGGACGTAATCTCACGATCCTCAGGCACATTCACATCTAAATTAGTGTCTAAAAAGATGAGCGGCACACCACAACCATCAACACCTTTAACCTCTATCTTCCAAGCACCAACCTTAACACTCCTACCTTCAAGCTCAACGGTAACCTCAACCGGAAGTCTAGTCAGATGCTCGGAAGGATTCCACTCATCTAACTCCTCCATCTGCTTCCCCTCAGAAGTTAGAATCTGCTTATAGTAGCCTCGCCTGTGAAGTAAGGTAACACCCACAAACGGTAAGTTCAGGTCAGACGCAGCCCTCAAGGTGTCTGCTGCGAGTATCCCTAACCCACCGCTGTAGGTTGGTATCTTGCTGGTCAACCCAACTTCCATTGTAAAGTAGGCTATTACGCCATTACTAGTTGTTGCTTGCATTGGGCGTCGCCGAAGTGGTTGCTCCTTTACACTATAGTTATTAAACGTTTGCGCTAACTTTCTATTAGTTCCCTAATTAATCTTTTTTGACCCCGAGGATTCATAATTCCGCTATATGTATTTTAACTTTTTTAAAAAAAATAAGTACTAAAGTTGTTAAACACCACATCTCCGCTTAGAAGCAAAAGCGAATTGAGCGAGGAACGAGGCAAAGAGGAGCTTTGAGAAAATCCGACGGGGAGAGTTTTCAGCCGCTTCAGATAGAGAGAGCTGCGTCGCTCTACGCTGGTGCAACCTCTCTCCAATAAGATCGGTTTCGTGCTGGGGGTGATGGGTTACATAGTGGGTTGGCAACGAGCTCCGCTACCGTTAGCCACGCGGTCAGTTTTGGTGAGGGGGATGCTGTGGTTGTGTATGCTGAGAGCGCTGCTTTAGCCGATGCTGCTGCCACAAGGATATGTAATGCGGTTAAGGGAGAAGGTGAGGCTGCTGTGCAAAAGGGTTAGAGGAGGCGGATAAGATCGATCACCTCTATGGTGTGTTCATCGTCAAAGGCGGATATGTGGGTAGGAAAGGTAGATTACCTAGGATCGTAAGAATCAGAGGGCTGGATGAGAGCGGAGCAAATAGCGTGGAACTCTTCTTACGCAGATGGTGGAGGCTCGAAAGATATTTGTAGCCGCTTAAAACCAGTAGAAGGCAAAATGGGTAGTTTAATAGATGCGGAGACGCTGAATAAGATCGAAGGTAGGCTTAGGGAGATTGAGGAGCGGCGTGAAAAGATATTAAGGGATATACGTGCTGTAACGCTTAACGCTTCTAAAGCCATAATTTGTGTGCACGCGAAGAGGAGGAAGGAAGCTGAGCGCCTACTTAGAGAGTCGAGGAGGGTTTTGATCGAAACCTCTAAGATTGCGGGTAACGACCTCCAAAAGTATCTTATACAGCCAGCTGCAGAGTATGTTGAAGCATCTATAACCATAGCGGTATCTAAGAAGAAGAAAATCCCTAAGCAGGAGGAATTGGGTGTAGATGACATACCCTACCTCCTAGGCATCTTAGATGCTGTGGGTGAGATCAAAAGGATGGTTTATGACCGCTTAAGGGAGGGTAGGGTGAAGGAAGCTATAAGGCTCTTCAGGGCGATGGAAGAGATATATGCTTCATTAACGCCCTTCGCAGCCTACGACCATATCGTGCAGGGGATAAGGAGGAAGACCGATGTTGCTAGAATACTTATTGAGGACACGAGAGCCATCGTAACCGAAGAATTAAGGCGTGCCGCGCTCATAAGAGACCTTCAGAAGACGCTTAGAGTGGCTGGCAGCAATGAACCCTAAGCCTACAGAGGATCAGATAATATTCTTCGAGGCTATGCAGAAAGCTATAGCTAAGCTGTATAGAGGTGGAGCGGAGCCGAAGGTAGGCAAGGTGTGCGGGCTTGATGCAGCCTACTCCAACAACACAGCAGCGGCAGCCGCTGTGATCTGGGAGATAGGCAAAGGTGTCGTTGAGAAGAGTGTGATAAGAAGCACTCCCTCATTCCCCTACATACCAACACTACTATACGCTAGAGAAGCACCCCTCTTGTTGGCTGCATATAAGAAACTTAGGAGTGTGCCTGATCTCATTCTGGTAGATGGCCACGGCTTAGCCCACCCTAGAAGGGCTGGGTTGGCTACGGTGATAGGTGTTCTTCTTGACTTACCTACGGTGGGTGTGGCTAAGAGGCTTCTGGTCGGTGAAGTCGAAGATAGCGACAAAGTGATCGCTAGAATAATTTATGAGGGTAAATGTGTAGGCTACCGCGTTAAACCCGAGGGCTGCAGAGCTTTTTATGTAAGCCCTGGGCATAAAGTTGGGTTGAGTGGTGTAAGGAGAATAATTCAACTACTCGGCTTAAGGTACCCAGATGTGCTAAAAGAGGCTGATAGGCTTGCAAGGAGTTGGAAGGAAGCAGCCTGAGATAAAGCCGGTGCTCATACCTACGCTCATAGAGCTTCTTCTGCTGGGTGCCAAAGATGAGCCGATTAAGATCTCAACCTATGAGTTAGCTAAGAGGATCGGTCGTTCACAGCAAGCAGCATCCAACCACCTACTTGAGTTGGAGAGGGAGGGCTACATAGAGCGGTTAAGGGTGAAAGGAGGCTACGGCGTGAAACTGAGCGAGCAGGGTCTGCGGGTATTGACCGACATCTACCAGAGGTTGAGGCAGGCTTTAGAGGCGATACCTGAATCCATAACCTTGCGTGGAAGGGTGTTCACAGGGATCGGGGAGGGCGCTTATTACGTTTCTCTGAAAGGCTACCGAAAGCAGTTCATAGCGAAACTTGGGTTTGACCCCTACCCTGGCACGCTGAACATAAAGCTCTCCACACCCCTTGACAGAAGGCTGAGGCGGGAGCTGGAGCATTATAGGGGCATAAGGATACACGAGTTTGAGGATGGGCAGCGGACCTATGGTGGAGCTAGGTGCTTCAAAGCCACACTAAATAACGTGATTGAGGGGGCGGTGCTCTCTATAGATCGTACACATTATGACGATAGTGTTGTGGAGTTTATAGCGCCTGTGAATGTTAGAGAGAAACTTGGCTTAAAGGATGGTGCTGAAGTAACTATTAATGTGCGCTTGACAGAGGATGATTCTAACCGCTAAAAGTCATTTAATATGTCGTCTCTTGTTCTGAGGATCGTTGATGTTTTCACGTGAGGTTTTGGGGTATCTAATCTTATAACCTTCACCTTTATGCCCCGCTTCTCACTCTCTGAACGCAGCTCATCCTCTCTATGCTTCTGATCATATCCTATTGCTATGATGTCTGGGCGTACGGCTTCGACAATATCGTAGATGCTCGACTCGCTGCCGAGCAGCGCTAAATCAACGTATTTTATCGATGAGACGAGCTCAACACGCTCAGATTCGCTGTTGATCGGCATATGCCCCTTATTCGCCAAGACCGTCTTATCTCTCGCGACCGAAACTATGAGCACATCGCCTAAAGCTTTGGAAGATTTCAGCGTGTAGATGTGCCCCGGGTGTATGACATCAAAGACCCCTCCTGCTAAAACAACTTTCAGAGCTCTCCTACCCTTGTTGGTCAAGAGGTAGGTGCCTCGGCTTCTCTTAATTAGTCCCCTTTTGACCGCCTCTCTAATCAGCTTCCTTAGCGTTGTTAGGTTGAAGGGTAGTGTTTGTGCGAGATCTTCTATTCTTGCGACCCCCTGTTTCAGCTGGAGGGTAAAGATCTTTGCTAACACCTCTTTTATCTCCTTGTTCACCAAGGTACCTCCACCAGCCCTAGGAAGCGTAGTGAGTCTAGGAGGCCTTCGGCGTAGCCTATGCTGAGTATAGCGAGCTCCGTCTTCCCCTCGTTTAGGAAGCGTAGTGCGTCGCTGCTGTAGCAGTCGATGTTCTCGAGCAGATCGCTGGTATTTAGTTTAAGTTCTTTTGTGGCGAGCATCTCCCTCACCTTCTTTAAGGCTGCGCGTGTCTTCTCAACATATTTTGGTACTAAAACGTTAGCTTTACTCTTAGCGTATTGTGTGTTGTTGATGTTGCTGCACTCGATTTTGAAGAGTGTTTCTAGAGCCTCGGCTTCTGTGAAGTGTAGGTCTGCTGGTATGACTATGCTGTAGGGTGGTTCGCCGTAGTCGAGGTGTAGCAGATCTTTAAGTAGCCCTGCTTTTATCAGCTGGTTTCTTTGGCAGAGCCGGGCAACCATTATGGTGAATAGGTTTGGGTTGAAGACGCCTAGCCTCACCTCTTCGTCGGCGTTGATCAACATCTTCAGAGCCTCGTTCGGTGTTAGGGTTCGGTTTGGTTGCCACTCTAGTAGTAGGAGTGTGTGCAGCCCTCTGAGTAGGTTCCAGTAGACTGTGTCGAGCACGGTGCTGAGTGTGGGTGTTGATGCTGTCACAGTAACGATCTTACCGAACTTGTATTGGTGGAGCCCTACTTCTCCAGCTATGCAGCCCACTATGGATGTGCCGTGGATTATCTTCGTGTCCACACCTTCTTTGACCGCTCTTACTCTGAGCTCTTGGTGTGTTGTCGCAACCATGGGGTCTCCTGAGCAAGCTAAAGCGACGTCAACCTCCTTCGCTTCACGCAGTATCCTTCTGCCGTCTTCTACGAACTCCCTCGACACCTCCACCACATCCCTACCTAAGAATTCCGCTAGCTCCTTTGCCGATGGTGTTGATGGGTTGGTGTAGCGTTCAAGGTAGACTTTTTTGCAACTCTTTAGTGCTTTGAGTGCCTCTAGTGTGATGCTTTCTACTCCGCTTAAGCCTAAGCCTACAAAGTAAAGCATCGGCATCTGTTGAGGGCTTTGGGTATAAATAGTCTTTAGTTTCAGTTAGGGATAGCAACTTATATAATGATGGTTGGGTTGATCGTTGTGATGTGGGCCTGTGGCTCAGCCAGGTAGAGCGGCTGGCTCTTACGGACGGGGTATCCTGCCTTGAACGGGGAAACCAGTAGGTCGTGGGTTCAAATCCCACCAGGCCCGCATCTAAACAATTGACAGTTTTATTGAGTCGCTCCAATACTGACACTCTACGAGACGCTGGAAATAAAAGACTGACCTTCCTACTATCTACTAATTCCTATTCCTATTTTTCGAGTATGTTGTCTGCTTACGAGCTTGAAGATTTGTCAGTTAATCTTTCTAACCTATCAATGCCTAACCTATCAATGATTGATTACTAAGTTAGGTTGGGAAATCTAAGAAGCTTGTGATATTGGTACGAAATCCAAAATGTTAAAAAGCAAGTGCGACAAAAGAATTAGTATGAAAATTGTGATAATCGGTTCGTGTTCCGCGCGTAAAGATGACTCCGTTCCGATCTCGCAAAACTCGCGGATTGTAGAACCGGCGTATTACTTAAATGATAGGAAACTTCTTAACCGCCTCTACCATATTAGAAACAGCATATTCCAAAAACCACAAACCAGCTTTGGGTCTAAGATAACTTATGCTTTTGATTTATACGTTAGGGCTGGGAATGCTTATAAAGAGTTATTTAAAAAGAAGTATGACCAATTAAAATCGGCGCTGCTTTCAACTAGCAATATTGAATTTTTCTTTTTATCAGGAGGGTACGGCATAATCCATGCTCTCGAAGCCGCAAGAAAATACCAAGCTACTTTTAACAAAACCATAGCAAAAAATAATAGTATACCATACACCACCAACTTGTGGAGTAACACACTCCCCCCAATTTTAGATGATATTATTTCAAAGTTTAATCCTAGCTGGGTCTACGTTTTTGGGAGTCAAGACTATACTAACTTTGTTAAACAAACCAAAGCTTGGATAAGCAGACCTAATATCAAAATATTTGAAAGCACTGGTCAAAAAGGCCCAAACTGGCTTTCACCCATAATAAATGAGTGCGTAGAGTCAATACTTGATAACCGTTTAACATCATTTAACAACAAGTATCCTAACAACTTTGTTAAACAGAAATGATCAAGAAAACTACACTTAGGGTTGTGAAACCCATATCAGCAAGTTTTCTCTAAAAGTTACACCCTTTATTTTATCACAATTTGCCTCTACAGGACAGTAACCACACTTTCTATATGCACAAAGTTTAGAACCTATATTCCACATAGGCTCATCAAGCTTCCAAGGAGCCACACCGATGGTTTTTGCTGCTTTCCTCCATATCCCTTGTATAAGGCTTCTTAATGGGTCGTCGTTTGCGCAGCCTTGAAACTTACCGCTTTTAAGCTTTAAAACGCCAGTATAGAGTGTGAAGCGGGTTACCTGCTTATCAACTGGCACATCTAGCTCATCTAAGTCTTTAACTTTGAAGAGGCCGGTTTCTCCCATAGCTCGGATATAGAAGTTCACGAGCTTATCTCCACGCAAGTATGGAAAGTCTGAAAGTTTTTCCTTAATTTCTCTTATCGTTAACGGTTGAGCTGTAATGTTCCTCGGATCTCCTCTATATCTTTCTACAAGAATCTGAGATATTCTTTTCCAAGTTTGAGCAGCGCAAGTTCCGAATCTTGCACCGAGTTCTCTTAAAAAGACTTGTAGCGTTCTTTCACCGACATCGAGAATCTTTTCAGGCGTAAACATTTCAGGGTAAAGCTCGTAAGCGCTTCGCGCTTTACTCCAAAGCTTTTCAGCATCCGTCATATAATCGATAGAAATGATGTAGGTCAAGTAGAGGGCATGCTCACGGCTTCCTGCTTGAAGACTCTGTGGTAATTGGTATTCAGGCATAGAAACGAGCCAATGTTTTTGCTCAATCAGATCCAACAAGATCCGTGCGATATTAACGGCCTTATTTTCATCGACTTCAAACCTGACCGAGTTCATAAACAATCAAACATACACCTCACATCCGATTTTTCACCAATTTATCTATACACTGCTGCTTCTAAAATCTTTAGTTGAGATGCTTTCTTTAATATCCGTCTTAAAGGTGTGTAAAATTGTACCAGCTTTCCTCTTTATACTTGCCACCTGTAGGATACTTTTGCTGGGTTATGCCTGTGTGCTTGAGCGACTATAGACGGGTCTATGCCCTCTAGGTTAACCGTCTCCTCAGTAATCCCTACATCGCTTACTGTGAACCCCTTGGCCTCAGCCACCCTCTTCAGCTCATCCATTATGATCCTAATCTCCCTCCCGCTCCTCGGTCTGAAGCCGCTCCTCAATATGGAGCCCAGGTAGATCTTCACCTCCCAACCATCCTTAACCCTCTTCACCTCTAAGTCTGTTGCCGAGTAGCGCTGAGCCAACTCCTCGACAAAAGGCAGCCTCTCATCTCTAGCAGACGGGTGGGTGAGCAGGCATCTAACGACCTGGACCTTCTCGGTGCAGCTGAAGAAACCTAGGTGGACTAGGAGCGCACCCTCGAGCAATATGCCACATCTAACAGCACCCACTACTCTAACTGGCTGGTCTTCTGAGATGAGCATCCTACGGGCCAGCTCGGGTGGGATCG
>Ga0209393_1000921_pt1 | contig 13100 bp, 16 predicted proteins | sample SSWtaG_2_FD_184117 | JGI IMG/M metagenome (GOLD analysis project Ga0209393, IMG submission 184117) | Hot spring microbial communities from Sandy's Spring West, USA to study Microbial Dark Matter (Phase II) - SSWsed_130316 (SPAdes)... | ecosystem: Environmental > Aquatic > Thermal springs > Hot...
AAATCCAACCTGGGACTTTTATATGCTTCAGCCAAGCAGATCCAAAACCTTAGACGCCACCGGCGCCACCCGCACGTAGAGACCCGTGGGGAGGACCTGCCTGGCGAACTCGGCCAGCTCGCCCCTCGCCACAAGCCGGAGACGCACCGCCAGGAGGTAACCAGCCGCGGCGCCCACCGCCGCCGAGGCGACCCCAAACGGGGCGAGGACGAGGGCCGGCAGAGACGCGGCGAACGCCCTAGGCGCCGCAGCCGCCATATCCCGCGCCACAGACCGGCGGAAATACGCAAAAAGACCCAGCCCCACGAGAGACCCCGCCAGGAAAGACGCCGCCACACCCACGTCGGAAGACCCCCACAGCAGATACAACACGACACGCGCCGCGTTGGCCGCCGCCCCAACCCCTAGATACGTATAGTAGGAACCCTCGGCGTAGACCAAACTGGACAGCGACTGAGCCGCCAACGCCGCCAGGTTGGCCAAGACAAACACCGCCAACGCGTCCGCCGCCTCCACATACTGCCGGCCCAACAAAGCCAAGAAGTGCCAACCCCCCGTCATCAACGCCGCCGCGAGAGGCGCAGAAACCGCCAACGCCAGCCTAAACGCCTTAACAGCGGCGGCATCCGGCTCCCTCGAGGAGGAGAGATAAGGCAGGAGAACCCCCGTCACAACCGTCGCCACGCCCACAGCCGCGTTGGCAAGCACCTGCGCAATGTAGACAAACCCAGCCACCTCCGGATGAGCCAAGTTATAAGCCGCCACAACCCCCAGGTTCACACCCAAAATGTTTATACTCCCAGGAAGCCACACGGAAAACCCAGCCCTGGCGAGCTCCCCCAGCCCAAACGCCCTCGGCCTAAGACGGAAATAAGCCGCACCCAGCCCGGCCAAGAGGAGGCCGGGCCACGCATATGTAGCCGCCAGAGCGTCCGGCCCAAAAGAGGCGAAAAAAACGGCGCCGACAACCCTCGCCGCCTGTCCAGCCGCAGTAGCCAAAAACACAGGCCTAGTGTTAAAAGAGGCTTGGAAATACGCCGAGTAAAACGTCGCCATCAGCCCAGACGCCGTCAACAAGGCGAGGACAGGCCTCAAAAAAACCAACAAAAACGAGGCGGCAGACGCCGCCAGGAGAAAAGCCAACGCTCCCTCCGCATACCTCCTGTCGCCAGTGGCAGGCCACAACCTCATCACCGCAGTCGGCACCCCAAACGCCAACAAACTCGAAATAATCGACGCAAGCGACACCAGGTAGGCCACCTCCCCCAGCGCCGCCGCCCTAACCGACGCCGCCGCCACAAACCAAAAGACATAGCCGCCGAGCTGATTAACAATGCTGGACAAATACAGCCACATGCCGGCCCTGTAGACAGACACGCCGGGGACAATGTTTATATTTATAAAGTGATGCGCCGACGTGGACTACGCGCAGTACGCCAGGAGGTGCGCCACTGTGAGAGAGGCGGTGGAAGACGTCGCCAGACGCACTGGCAGACCTAAATACGAAGTGGCCTACGAGCTCATGCTAAAAGTCAAGCGGGGCGAGCTCGCCGTAGAGTCCGGCGCAGACAACGCCCTGGCATACGTCCTAGGCCCCGGCGGCGCGTGGCTCTGGCTCGTGCTGGGGCTCACCGCCGCCGCATCCACGCTAGCCCTCTACGCCACAGAACCCCCACTCCTCTACCTCAGATACGTCGTCGGCATCTTATACGTCCTCTTCCTCCCAGGCTACGTCCTCATCGAAGCGCTGTACCCCAAAGGCGACGAGCTCACACCGCTGGAACGCCTCGCCCTCTCCATAGGCCTAAGCCTAGCCCTGGTGCCGCTCGTCGGCCTAATCCTCAACTACACCCCCTTCGGCATCAGACTCGGGCCCGTAGTCGCCAGCCTCGCCGCCCTCACGACCGCCCTCGCCACGTACGCCACCTACAGAAAATACAGGTCCGAGGCCCTCTCAGCAGTATGCAAAACGACGTAGGCCCCTCCCTAATAATACTGGGGACCGCCATATCGGCGCTCGCCCTACTCCAGCCCAACCTAACCCCCCTACTCGCCCTCGGCCTCGCCGCAGTGACGGCCGGCCTCCTAACCGCCTGGGAACCCGCCGCCCGCGAGAGGATACTGGCCAAACTGGCAGAGGCAGGCTGGGAAAACACCACAGCCCTAATACAGGCGGCGGGGCTCCCCCCCAAGGCATACTACATCCCGTCGACGATCGCCGGCAGGCCGGTCGCCGTCGTCGCCGCCGAGAGGCCCGAGGCCGTGCCCAAGGCCGCCCTCACCTTTAGAACTAAGAGCGGCCCCGCAGTGGTCCTCTCCACCCCCGGCACAAAGGCGCTAGAGCTCTGCGGCGAGCTGCCGGAGGACCTCGCCGAGGCCCTGCGCAGTTGCGTAGTCAACGTCCTAGGCCTCGCCAGATCCGTCTCAGTGGCCGAGAGGCCGGACGGAGCGGCAGTGGTGGAATACGGCGGCGCCGCCGCGCCGGAGCTCTACGACCAGCAACTAGTCAAGGCGGCGCTCGGCGGAGTCCTAGCCTCCATCACCGCAGCAGTGGCTGCGGAGCTCTGGAGACGCCCCGTGGAGGTAGTCGAAGAGAGAAGAGAAGGCAGAAGAGTCGTGGTGACGTTGCGATGAGACGCCCACTCACAGCCCTCCTCGCCCTCTCCGGCGCCGCCTCAGCCTTCCTCACATACCTCGGCACAACCACAGTAGACGTCGTCGTCTCCGCGTATACGCTCATCTACTGGGCCACGGCCCCCTTCCTGCGCCCACTCCCCAGACCCGTCAGCTACGTACACGCCGCCGCAGGCGCCGCGTTGCTCACAGCCTTCGCCTACTTCGCCGCCCTTAGGATACTCGCCGTGTTGAAGATATGAGGTGGAGACTCGTCTTAGCGACAGCCCTCGCCGCCGACGCTCACAGCCCCCGTAGACCTACAGACGCTGATCCAGATAATCAAGTCAAACCCAGCCCTACTCCAAGAAGCCCTCAAATTCCTCAACGAAACACGGCTCAACATCACGCTCCCCACACCGCCCAAGGCCCAGCCCACCCAAATCACCATAACCACCAACGCCACCGAGGCCCCCGCAGGAGGCGCAGTTAAGGTAAGCGGCCAACTCACCGCCCGCGGAAAGCCCCTCCCACGAGAACACATAGCCATATACCTACAGGGCCGGCCCGTTGCGTTGGCCACAACAGACGAAGACGGCAAATACGCCGCCACAATATCCGTGTCTGTATACGCCCCGGCGGCCAACATCACCGCCCTCTACATGCCGCCCCCAGGCTCCCCCTACGCCCCCTCAAACGCCACAGCCCAAATCAGAGTAATATACAACCAAACCACGATCACCATCGCCGCCCCCAAAGAGGTGAAGTGGGGCGACCCCATCCCCGTGGAGATCCGGCAAGCCGTTCCCCTCACTAGAAAAGTCGTCGTAACTATCACAAACGGCACCGCCGCCGTTACATACGAAACCGTCATCACAGACGCGGCGGCGCTCGTCATACCAACCACAGACCTGACGCCGGGCAACTACACCATCACCGCCACCGCCCAGCCCCTCGGCACCTGGGCCCCATCCACAGCCACCACACGAGTCGTCATAGCCGCTGAAAAACCCAAAATAACGCTACAGGCGCCGCCAATACTAGTGGCCGGCCTCCCAGCCCAAATCCACGCCGCCGCCGAGCCAGAGCTCCCAATCTACATCTACCTAGGCGGCAGACCCCTAAACGGGGCGGTGCCCCTAGACGCCTCCACCGGCCCCACAACCCTAAAAGCCGCCACGCAGCGACAGCCGCCATACGACCCCGCCCAAGCAACCACAGAGGTGTTCATAGTAAACCCGATACAAGCCGCCGCAATCGCCACGGCGCTGGCCCTAGCCATTAGGCTACGGCCGAAGACGCGGCTCCAAGAGGTCAAAAAAGAGGTAATCGCCGCCGCAACCGCCAGACGCAGACAACTACCCCCAGAGACAGAAGAGGCCCTAAACGTCCTAGCCACAGCCTTCCACACCCTCGGCGAAAGGGCAGGCCTGCACTACCACCGCAAGATGACCTACAGAGAATACGCCGCCAAGGTGGAGCCGTACGCCCACGACAAAAACTGCCTCTGGAGAATCGTTACGCTGGCGGAGAGAGGCGTCTACTCCCCACTCAAGCCACACCCCGTAGAGCTGACAGAGGCGTGGACATGTATCGAACAGCTCTAACGGCCGTTGCCCTTGCCATCGCGCTCCTCTGGTTAACCCCCTCCACGACGCCATACAGCCCCCACAACCCAGGCCCCGACGGCCTCACCCAGCTCGCACAGATGTGCAGACAGGCAGACGACGCGGACATCATAATACTAGCCCCCGGCGCCGCCTACCTAAACGTCACAGCCGCCACCACCAAAATTGTAGACCCCTACATAAACTTCGGCGACCCCCACATCCCAGCAGCCGCCGACACACGCGGCGCCGCCCTCGCCGCCCCCAACGCCACGCCGCTGATAGGCAGAGGGAAGCCGCTAATCCGCACAAGCCCCACAAGCTTCTCAGACACAAGCCACGGCCCCTACGCCCTGGCGCTAGCCCTGGAGGAAGAAAACAAGACAATATACCACGCCTCCCTCTTCACCAACTACGCCCTCCGCTGGAACCACAACTACGCCAAACAGATATGCGCCAGGCCTATCAAAATCGTCGTCCCCGACGGCGACTTGGCACACATCTTCCACCAACACCTCGACGAAGCCCAGCACTGGGCCGCCCCGGCGATCCTCACAGCAACATCTTTATATTTAGTACTGAAAAAGACGACGTGGCCCACACGCCGCGAGAAATAGTAAAGACAGTGGCTAGGTACTATCTGGGCGACGTACACACGGTGGAAATCGCCGTCGCCGCCCTCCTCGCCGGAGGCCACCTACTCCTACTGGGGCCCGTGGGGGGCGGCAAGACGACGCTAGCCAAAGCCCTCGCCCGAGCCGTAGGCGGGACCTTCGCCCGCGTCCAGATGACCAACGAGACCCTCCCCTCAGACATACTAGGCTACGGCGTCTACGCCCAGGGAGAGGTGAGGATAGTGAAAGGCCCCATCTTCAACAACGTGGTGCTGATAGACGAGATAAACCGAGGCCCACCCCGCACCCTCTCTGAGAAAATCTTCGCACCCTCAACTATTCAATCCCTCGTTAATTTGACGCAAAAAGTGGTCAATTACAGTGTACAATGAATTCTTGAAGTGCTTGAAATCGAAAGTCTTGGCCTTTGAGACTGCACGTACGCGGAGCTCGTCAAGCTTACTCTCATCTAGCGACAAGAGCTCCTCAATCGCGCCCGCGGCCTCTTGCGCGTCGCTGAATCCTCTGCCGTATCTTCCCATCTCGACTATGTCGGTCCAAGGCCCGCCGCTCTTGTGGACGACTGGCACCAGCCTAGCGGCCATGGCCTCGACGACAGCGATTCCGAAGTGTTCGTACCTCATCGGGTGGAGGTAAACCTTGGCCTTCTTCATGAGCTCTAGCTTCAGGCCCTCGGAGAGGTCGGGCACTACCATCACCCTGTCCTGGAGGTTGAGCGCTCTAATTCTGAGCCTTAGAGACCGCAGATAATCGGGCGATGCCAGAGCACCGACAACAACGAATTTAGCGCGCCTGGCGCTCATCGCGATCTCTGGGATCAGCTCGAGCCCCTTTGAGAGCTCGATTCTGCTGATCGTCAACACGATGTTCCTGCGCCTTTTTGATTCGGCGAAAGGCAAATACCTCTCGACCTCGACGGGAGGGTAGAGCACCACCGGCTTAACGCCGAGGAATCGCTTGATCACGGCCGCGGAGAACCTAGAATTCGTCAGTACTAAGGGATTGTAGGTCATGAACCTGAATAGTGCGATAAGGGCATTGGAAAAGAGATACGCTGGCTTTAGGTACACTCGCGGTAATATACGCGAATACACGTGGGGGTAGTACAAGTACCTTAAGTGCGGAATAAAGTCAGGAAAGTGCATGTAAATTACATCGCTAAGAACAGGCACCGCGGACTGCTTTGTTGTTATCACGACGTCGTACTTCTTCTTGATGATGTTGGTACTTATCACGTCCCTGACAAGCCAAACGATGTAGTTTCTGTATATCAGAGGCGGCAACCTCGGCAATGGTATTACATGCTCACGATCAATAACATCAGGACCATAAGAGGTCAGCCTCTTCACGCGCTCCCAGTCTGTCCTCTCGATCACATAGAGGTCAATAGAAAAGCCGAGCTCCTTAAGCGCTCTTGCGATTTCAAGCGCGACCCTTTCAGCGCCCCCGTATGAATTGAGGGAGTCGTGGACCAGCGCAATTCGACCTCTGTATCTAGTGGTCATACACGGTGGCGCGACAATTAAATATGGCGCAGGTTCGCGTTAGCATTCGTGTCCATTATGAGAGAGCTCGCAAGAGACTCTCTAGTCTGTTGAGTGCTAAGGTCATATCAAAAAGCCGAGATTGCCGTAATTATAAGCGCCGCTACAAGCGTCATGAGATAAACACCCCTGTATGCCGGAGGAGCGCCATCTCTATCTGGCCAATGGAACATACTATGGCTGAAGAATCCATAACGGGATTGACACTCTGAAAACTGGTGTCTCCCTTCCGTTACCACGAGACAGAAAAAGAGCTATGGTTATCTCTACAAAAAGAAATTGACCAGCACTTACGTATCTAGCGTGATGAACACAGCAACAAAGATTAGGCCAGGATGAATATTTTCCAAGAGTTTGCTCATAGGTTGCCTTTTTTAAGAACTTCTGGAGGGTGAGATGCGTGATGTCTTATCGAACCGCGTTGAAGTTCGTGTCTCAGTCCCGGGGCTTCCGTTGCCTTTAACAACGCCTCTGCTAGTTGTTGAGGGTCTTGAGGTGGTACCTTGCATCCGCTTACGCCGTTTATTATGAATTCATTGATCCATGGCAGGTCAAAGCCTAGTCGCCATACAGGGCGCGCTGGATGCGTTCTGCTATCCTGGCCCTCTCCAGCTTTCGTAGCACCTCGTCCCTCAGCCTCTCGCCGAGCTCCAACACCGCTTCGATCGCTACAACAATCCCTGCAATGTCGCCTGGCCTATACGTGAAGTTCTCAGCCGCAGTTTCCTTGAGTAGTTCGTAAACACCGCCTACTCTTGTAGCTGCGGGCATGGTTGCTAAGAGTGCCGCCTCCACAACCGCGTACGGCAACGGCTCCTCCGATATCGATGGGAATAATAGTGCCCATGCCACTCTATAAAGACCAATAAGACTTCTGCGCTCAACTCTGCCCGGCAGGATCCTCACTCTGACAGCGGTGAGTCTAGCGTTTACACGCTGTATTACAGACAACGCGCTGGTGCTGTAGTAATTTGTGAGGATAAGTGTGGCTCTTATATTTCGCCGGTCCAATTCTTTGAGTACACGCACAACGAGGTGAAACCCTTTTACGTAACTGTCTCCGCCCGCGTATAGGAAGGTTGGCGAATTGTCGAGCTCCTTACGTGGCTGAGCGGCGACGAGATCAGGCGGCGGCGGATTGTACACGACCTCTATCCTGTCCCTCAGCTCGGGAGCGAGGTTAGCGATTATCTCTGCGTGTCTCCTCGAGACGCAGACTATCCTGTCTGCCTGGCTCAGCCACATCCTCGCGAGCCTGGGTAGCCACCACAGCGTTGCCGCGCCTGCGCAATGCGCGAGGCTCTTCGCGCACTCGAGCGCAATATCATCGCGCGATATCCTGTGCTTGTGCTCCTCGTATGGGGCGAGGACGACGGCAGTATAAGACACCGGCGCGTAGCCATGGAGGTGGACGACGACTCTCTTCCCAAGCCCCTTAGCTACGGGTATCACTGGATAGGCGAATCTCGGGACATCAACGATGTCGTTCTCGCGGAGTAGTCCAGAAACCTCGCAGACCTCGCGGGCCTAGCGGAGTTGAGCCAAGGCGCTATTTTCTTCTTTCTTGACAGCAGGGGCTCGTAGATGTACCTGACGCCCGGCAGTCTCGCGGGCCTGGCTGTGCCGGTGAGCACTGTGACGTTGAAACGCTCTCTGAGAATGTCAAGTATTAGGTGTGTGGCGAGCTCGCCGCCACTGCCGTCTGGCCAGTACCTCTCAGTCACAACGAGGAGTCGGGGTCTATCGCCCCGCGTCATCGCCGCTCTGCGTTTTTGTCTTCTAAGTAGAACCACACGTTGCTAGGCATCTGTCCAATAAATCGGTGATCAACTCGTGCAATTGATCAGTAAAGTACCGACGTATTGAGCGGCCCTATAGCAATTGGCTAGACCAGCACCCCCACCTCTCTATTGTCTTGAGCTCCGGCTCTTTAGACTTTTCGGCGACCACCACGATGAGTTGCCTGAGGCTGGGTATCAGCCTCACCGCGGGATACAAAGGGCTCTCAGCACGTTCACTTGTGTAGGTCTCTTGGCGGTTGCTTTAATGAGGTCCCAGTAGTCAAGGATGGATAAGCTGAAGTATTGTTCGTTTCCAGACACTCCTCTCAGTAACTTATGCTCCGGAAACCAAGCATCGTAGACGTAATTCGCCTTGAAGCTCATGTTAACACCCCTGAACGGCAGTGAGAAGCGCCTTCCGTACTGTATACACGGGCCGTGAGTCCACGCAAGGCTCTTCGTGAGGTACACGCCAACTCCGTATTTTTCAGCAAGGAGTGCTGTCTCTTGAATCGCAGTCTAAACTCTCACCGCTGGCTTGTCGTCAAGAGTCGGGAGGGGTCTTATGTTCTCCAGGTCAAGGTATATATCTCTGCTACTTATACCTGCCGCGTATGGATAGGCTTTATGCGACTTTGCCCCTCTACACAGCTTCTCGACCTCTGCAACGTTCCATTCTTTGAGGACAAGTACTACCTAATATTGTCTGACGGTTTACTCAAGCTAGTTAACGATTACTTGAGATGTGCGCAACCCTTACTAGGGATAATGACAAAGGCTCTCATTTCGTAATAATGGTTTATCCGTATTATCTTAAGATGAAAACACAATATGTACCGGCATCTATGATTTTGTTTTTTAATACTAGTTGCCAAGATCTCTGCACATGGGGTAGGTAATAGAACATTCGTAGGGTTGTAATATTTTCTGAGCCTATGTAGTATATAGGCCTCTCCATGGAAAGGTATCTATCTGCGGAAGCCCACTCAGCTACCATGATCGAGTTGCCATAGGGACGTATAAGAGCTGAATAGCTGTAGGAGCCGTAGTCGTAGAGTAGAGTGCCGTCCGTGAACATATTTCTTAGTGTAACAAGCAGAGATATATATTCTGGTATATTCATAAACGTATTTTCATAGTAAGCTACATGGAAATATTTAGGTATTAATGCTATAAATAGCAATACTACGAGGGGGAGGGCTAGCCTTTTTGTAGTCTCTTGTCGATATAGGGCTAAAGCTAGGAAGCCCAGTAGTGATGCGGAATAGAGGAAGTAGTATGGGATATCTGAGGCAAAGTTTTCAAATATAGACCTGGTAATGAGGAAAAATATTATGAACAACATGAATAGCGCAATAGAAGATAAGCTGAATATTCTTATTTTTTTATCATTCTGTATGACTAGTGCTAAGGATAGTACTGTTGGGATCGAAAGCGCGGCAACCATTATATAAAAATCTATATTTGGTTGAAGTCTCTCACGTGTAAAAAACGTGATAAGTACTTTTATGATATGGTCAATGTCTAGTGTAAATGAACTTGCAAATGAATTCAATATGTTAAAATAATTAAGTATGTATTTATTCAACAGAAGAAGCGAAAGGATTAGAGTTAGGCCGGCGAAGAGTGTTGTTCTCCAGTCTTTTCGTAAAGAGAGAAATAGTGGTAGTCCGGCTAGTATTAAACCACGTGTCCCGTATAATAATGATAGTAACAGGGCTAGAATTGCATTTCGTCGTTTTTCTTTCAACATAAAACTAAGTGCAAGTAGGCCAAAAGTAGCAGATATTGGAAATCCGTATTTTGTTAATATTAACGATACAAGGATTTTTTTAATAAAGCTATTGAATATCATTGAGAGTGCGTAGTAAAGAAGTATAGATTGATAAAATAATATTGAAAGTGAAGTCAAGACGCTCACGTTATAGAATTGCATAATGTAGATGGAGGCCACATATCCAAAAAACAGTTTATGGCCTTCTCCAATGGCAACCTCCATGGGGAGATTGAACATTTCTGCAAATATTGCTGTCATGTACCGATGAGTAGACACCGTGATGAATATATACATTATTGTAAGTATGTGTAGTAGTTCCGATGGCTTTTTGTAATTTACAAATATGAGGATAGTAATTAATACGCCAAGAACGGGGTAGAGAACCCAGCTTCTGAGTAGATAAGTTGCAATTAACGTGACTCCCAGAACTGCGAAATACATGGAGAGAGAGGGCACGTCTATCCTTAGCCGTATTTCTGGAGGTTGCGGTTTAGAGACCAAAAGAAGCAATGTTGTAATGATGTAGACACTAACAATCCATACAGCGCAACCGCTGTGACAGACAGCGACGGCTAGGGGCAACGTGGCGAAGCCTATTCCGGCGGAAAGTGCCAGTCTTTCGATATCTTTGGTTTTCCAGTTGAGAAATCTCTGTACCGCCTCGCCTAACATGGTGAATTGTAGAAGAGAAAAGGCTAAGCCTCCTAGGTGGGGGGTAAAAGATGTTACAAACAGCACAGTAGTTAATGCCAAGAGAAGTAAGCGTTCACTCAACGCGGACATATAGCCTCACCTCTCTCCCTGTATCTATTTCCTCGCCGTTGATAACTCTATATAGCTTAGCTTCTAACACATATATGCCGGTTTTATCGTACAACACTCTGAATTTGATTTTGCCAAATGTGTACGGTTCGACTAGAAGCTGAAATGTATAGGCGGGGGTATTGTTGACTGATATATGTAACCTGAAATGCTCCGGCGACGTATAGTAACTGTAGACTAATATGCAGTACTCTATTGATTCCCCTCTTGTATATTCAAGCTTTAAATTTCCAAGTTGGCAAGAACTATCCGCCAGGGATAAGACTGCTCCCTGCTCAATTACCCCTAGTAAAGAAGCCGCTATGTACATCACAAAATAGACGCCCAGCACAACTACGAAGAGCTGTACATATGTAGCCAAGGATCCAAGCGACGTCGTCGTCATGGCCCCTTTCTAAGTCCAAACTTTGCAAAACAGGGTAAGTTAAACAATAATACCGTCGCCACCATATATGGCTTATATACTTTCATCGTCTCAAAAAGGTCTGCTCACCCCCACCTCTCTATTGTCTTGAGCTCTGGCTCTCTTGACTTTTCAGCGACCACTACAATGAGTTGCTGGAGGCTGGGCGCCAGCTTCACCACGGGGTACGCCACGGCCCTCAGCACGTTTAACCGCGTCGGCCTCTTGACAGTTGTTTTGACGAGGCCCCAGTAGCTGAGGACTGGGTAATCCGCCTCGACGTTGTCGTAGTGTAGATTGGCAAATAGTCTGATGATCTGATGCTGTCTTCATTTCTGTATATGTTACGTAGGCTCGTTCTATGAGACCTAGATGTTCTAGAATATATATACCTAGAGATTTTTTCTATATTTGACGGGAACTTACTATTACTGCATCAAAGTAATTATAGTAGAAGGCTTTTAGTCCCATAGCCTTGTACGCTCTGTGACCGAAACCCCAGTCTTCATGTACTTTCAGGTTCGGATTGAAGTTTATTTTCTAGTAATTTCCTTCTTAAATGCTATAAAATATCCAGTAGTATTGTAAGGTTTTCATATATATTTATCGAAAATATAAGCAATATAGTTTGTACTAAGGTAAAACGGATAGTATATGTGTCCTATTATGCCAATTTTTTCAAAGGGTTGTTAAAACCTTTGAGTAAACTCCACATCGCAGAGGGGGTTATTATTGTATCTGCATCTGTTCTTACGATGATGTCGCCGCTTGCCTCTGCTACGCCCACATAAGTGGCATAACCTACGCCGGCTTTATCTACCTCTATTATCTTTGCGCCGTATTTCCTCGCGATTTTTGGCGTGTCGTCTGTGCTCTGAAAATCCACAACAATAACTTCGGTAGGCACTTTACAGACGTTACTTATATAGGCAATACTCAAAAGGCTTCTCAGAATATAGTTTGCTCCGTTTTTTGTAGGAATTATAAATGATATTTGAGGTTTCGAATCTATGTACTTTAAATTTTCGTAATGCGTATAAAATCCAAGTTGTGGCTTATTCTTATAAGTAATTCTTTTAGAGATACAACTGATTTGGCAACTGCTGAAAAGTAATTTCCCAGCTTATCCATGATAGAGACCTATATAGGTTTTTACTAATTCGGTCCAGCTGTGTATTCTTGCGCTTTTGATAATAACTATCTCCTTGGCAAAAGGTTCGTTTTCTGCTTGTAAGTTCTCTGCTACCTCTGGTGTTGTGAGGGTGGGGACTCCCATGGCGAGGGCCTCTGCGGCGAATATGCTGTAGGCCTCGTGTCTGCTGGGGTTGACCGCGTATCTGGCGCCGGCGAGGAGCTGGAGGTACTTCTCGCGTGGTTGTGGGTCTAGGAGCTCTACGGCGGCTCCGCGGCGCTGGGCGTATTTTCTGAGCCTCTCCCTGTGGGGGCCTTCCCCCACGACGAGTAGCCTAAGCCCCATTTCTCTTGCCAGGTCCACCGCCAGCTCCAGCCGCTTATATTTTTCAACTCTCCCGGCGTATATCATATAATCGCTATCGACGCCTTGCCACCTGTGGTTGAACACGTCTTCCTCAACGCCGTTGGGGATGACGACGGCTCTGCCCCCCGCCTCGGGGTAGTGCGCCTCGATCAGCCTCGCCTCTCTCGGGCTCACGGCGTGGATCACGTCGGTTGTTCTCACGAGCTCCGCGACGTACGTCCTCCAGGGGATCCAGAGGAGTCTCCTCGCCGCGCTGTGCCCCGTGCCGTGGTAGTGGGGCGTGAACACAAGCCGCGTCTCGGGGCTCGCCCTCTTTGCCAGGAGAGCCGCCCATACGGTGAAGACCGCGTGGGCGCTGTGGGCGTGTATCGCGTCTACGTCTTTGGCCAGCCTCTTAAGGGCTTCTCCCAGCTCGCGCCG
>Ga0209393_1000925_pt1 | contig 13089 bp, 17 predicted proteins | sample SSWtaG_2_FD_184117 | JGI IMG/M metagenome (GOLD analysis project Ga0209393, IMG submission 184117) | Hot spring microbial communities from Sandy's Spring West, USA to study Microbial Dark Matter (Phase II) - SSWsed_130316 (SPAdes)... | ecosystem: Environmental > Aquatic > Thermal springs > Hot...
GGTAGGGGTGGTGGGAGGATGGAGCTGACGGAGCTCGGTGTAGAACTGCTTGAGAGGGCTTACGTGGAGATGGCGAGGTCCAGGCCAGGTTTGATGAAATCCTTCATCGAGTCCAGGATGAGCGCGCGCAACGTCCTCCAAGCAAGGGTTAAGCAAATTGTTGAGGGCGAGATCGTCAGCATGGTCGTCGTTGTCCCCGAACCGATGCAGGAGGTCAAAGCAATAACAACTACGGAAAGCGTCAGAAAACTCGGCCTCAAGGAGGGCGACAACATCTACCTCATCATCAAAGCAACAGAAGCGATGCTGATGAAGCCGTAACACATCATCCACCCGGTATCAGCGGGAGGGATGTAGCGGAATAACCGCAGAAGTGATAGCCTGAGCGCCTAACCGCTTTATCGGAAACCAACCTCAGACTTCAGTTGAAAATCTTTTTTCTGAATATCGTAGAGCTCGCGAACTTTGCTAACAGAAATAATTTTCAGACGTGCCTTTATTTCATGCAATGCCCCCTCCAGATACTTTGACACCCTTTCGACTTCGTTGTCTTTAACAACTAGGTAGATGTTGCTGTTCCAAACATCATACGCATGTTTCAGTTTAATTAAGGCTTGGTGAATGTTTCCTTCAATATGTACCTCGAAAACAAAAGTCGGGACACTTGCAACAACCCGCCTCCAAACAACATCCAAACGCTCCTTGAGGTCTGGCAGGGGGTACTCATGTTCGGCTATATAACCGCTCAAAACCCCTAACTCTACTAATAGTTTCTTTATCTGGTCGTGCTGGGAGAGTAACTCCACACCTTTATCTATGGGACGTCGACCTCCCCATCTTTGCGATATTTCTCTATATATTTGTTCGACAAGTTTTTGGTCAACTACCCTACTCATTCCTCTCATCACCCTTTTGCCGAGTTTAATTCTGATGGCCTCTTTTTCCCATTCAGTCCTCGGCAAAACGTACAGTACCTCAAAATCAAACCTATACGGCCAAATGACCCGCAACTGCCTCAACTCTTCTTTCCAAAGTGGCTTATCCTGTTTGAACTTATTTTTTGCCCTCGCCCAACCAATAATTCCACTAACAGGTTTACCGCAGTAGAAGAGCAGTTCGTCATCCTTCTTTAAGCCTTCCCATTCAACCTTAAGCTTCTCAGTCACCCCCCACACACTTTCGGTAAGACCTCTCTCCCAGTTATCTACATTCCCTGAGAGAATCCAGACGGTCAAGCTAGATAAAGAAAGCATACCGGTATATAACCAAACATTTGGCGTAATGTTTAAGAACAGAGAGGCGGGTTGGTTTGTCGGGGGGCGTAGCCGAGCAAGGTCTAAGGCGTCGGGCTCCAGGTCTGAGGCCTCTGGTCGGATGGGGTGAGACCCGAAGACCGTGGGTTCGAATCCCACCGCCCCCAAATATATATCCGTAAATATTTACACATCCCACCATATAAGGTTATTGTTTAGGCGACATCTTTTTGGTGCAGCGGCCGGACCAATAAGATGTCGCAGCGACATCTCCTGTGAAAGTGCACATCCACAGAGGCAGAACCCACCGGGAAAAATGGACCGGCGGGGATTTGAACCCCGGACCTCCCGCGTGCAAGGCGGGCGATCTTCCAGACTGATCTACCGGCCCCTCAAACTCATATCCCGGGTCCGCTTTATTTTTAACGGCTTGTATGCTTTGAGGGCTCTTTTACTCTGTAGTGTTTTGCTGGGGGTTGCGTTGGTCGGGCTGGCTTGGGCCGTTGTACCCCCGTGGCTGCTCTACAGCCTGCTAACAGGGCTCGTGCTCTACGCAGCGGCCGCGGCTCTTGCGTACAGGGGAGTGGCCGCCGGCTACTGGCTTGGACTCGTCCTCGCCTTCGTAACCCTCGCCGTTTCAGCCCCCGCCCCAGCCCACCTAATGTTCATAGCGAGGGGCATGGTGCTGGAGTCCGCGGTCTTCATCCTCGGCTCCCTCGCCCAAATACTATACATCGCCCTCTTCATCAAGTATACTCTTCTACGAAGACGACTTTCTCGACACCGCTGACCGCTTCCTTCAACTCCTTCGCCAAAGCCCTCTTTGCGACCTGTAGCCCGGGTGCGAGAAACGCCTCCTCAGGAAGCCTCACCCTCAGCTCCGGCGGTTGCGCGACAACCTCCAGTTTGTCGACGGGGATGTCGGGCAGCCTCCCGTGTATGAGGCGTCTTGCCCTCTCAAGGCCGTCATTTATGATTGACTTTACCTCGACGGTGCATACGAGCGTCTTACCTGAAAGGTAGTGGTTGAAGTCTACTTGGACGCGTCCGGAGCCGATGGACCTGATAACGCCCTGACGCCCCTCTATGCTGATGACGTCGCCGACCCTGACGGGGCCCTCAACGTCCTTTAACTTTCTGAGCGGGATGGTCTTGACTTTGGAGGGGTCCCGTGGGCCGAAGGCCTGCTCCGGGGGTATGTCGAATGTCTTCTTCTCACCGGGCTTCATGCCAACCAAGGCGTCCTCAACCGCCTTCAGCAGCATCCCCCTCCCAACCACCACGAGGCGTGGTTCATAGATCTTCGAGGCGTCGTAGGCATTCGCCTTCTTCGCCTCCTCCTCCGCAGTCGTGTCAACAAGCTCCCCGGTCTCCTTCACAGTCAGTGTGTAGTCGATAAGGACGTAGGAGTTCGGCTGCACCACATCCTCAGCCGGCTGTCCAGCGGATTCAGACATCTCCCCCATCCAGTCCAACGCACGGTATTTAACCTTGGTCTCTGGGAAAGTTTTTATTACGGCTTCGTAGTAGAAACAATAGCCTACGGGCTGTGTGATTTACTCGGTGTTCTGGATTGCTGCATGAAAACCGTCCTACGGAGTTGAAGACTGGGACAACCACGGTCGGCATGGTTGTGAAGGATGCCGTCGTGGTGGCTACTGACACAAGGGTTACCGCGGGTTTTTTCGTGGCCCACAGGAGAGGTAAGAAGGTCCACCCCCTAGCCAAACATGCCGCCATAACCATAGCCGGCCGTGTAGCCGACGCCCAAGTACTCATCGACATAATCAGAGCCAACATCAACTACTACCAGGTGTTGAGGAACGAGCCCATGCCCCTCCATGCAATAGTCACACTCGCATCAAACATGATGTTCAGCTCACGGTTCTTCCCCTACTACGCCCAACTGATAATAGCGGGCGTAGACAGCGAGGGCCCGCATCTCTACAACCTTGACCCATTCGGCTCCATAACCGAGGAGAAGCTGATTGCAACAGGCTCCGGGAGCCCTGTCGCATACGGCGTCCTCGAACCACGATACAGGGATGACCTCTCCTTCGAGGAAGCGATCGAGCTTGCCTTCCAGTCGGTGTCGGCGTCAATCAGGCGTGACGCCGGTAGCGGCGACAGCGTGGATGTGGCCTATGTGTTGAAAGACAAAGGCTACGGTGAGCTCTCTTTAGAGGAGAAGAGACCCCTCTACAGAAAATACTTCACCTATGCTCCTGTTTAGGTGTTTGGTTGTTGAACTCGGTTGAAAGGCTCCGACTTGAGCTATTGAAGTACTTCTCGTCGATAGAGACTGTCGAGCCTCCGATATCGAAGATCGAGTACGAGGGGCCGAGGATAGCCGTCTACACAAACAGCAGGGATGTTTTCCGGGAGAGGGACAGGATTGCGAGGGAGCTTGTCACACTTCTTAAGAAACGCGTCGTGGTCAGGCCCGATGTTGAGCTTCGGCGGCCGCGTGAAGAGGCCGAGCAGATCATAAAGAACAGGTTGGGAAACGGCTACAGGCTGATCTTCGACGAACCTTTAGGTGAGATCGTTATCGAGTCCAGCGACCCAAGGGTCACAAACATAGACCGTACGGAGGTTTTGGCGGGCCTGGTTGAGGAAACGGGCTGGGTTATCAGGATTTTGAGAGAGCCGTTGATGCCCTCCAGAACCATCGAGAGGATTAAAAGGTATCTGTACTGGGATACGGAGGAGAAGCTTGACATACTGAGGCGGATTGGGGAGCTGGTTTTTAGAGCCCAGACTTTTGACTCAAAGGATGTGAGGATTACGGTGCTTGGTGCTGGGCGGCAGGTCGGCCGCTCATGCATACTTCTCCAAACAGCTGAGAGCAACGTCCTGCTGGACTGCGGCCTGTCTGCGGGCGCCAACACACCCCTCAGCTTCTATCCCCGCATCGACACCGTCCCAGACCTCATACAGAACCTTGACGCAGTAATAGTCTCACACGCCCACTTGGACCACGTCGGCCTCGTCCCATACCTCTTCAAATACGGCTACAGAGGACCCGTCTACGCCGTTGAGCCCACAATCCCGCTGATGGCGTTGGAGCAGTTTGACTACGTTTCGGTGGCGGGAAAAGAGGGAAGCTTCCCCTCCTACACGGAGACCGAGGTCAGGATGGTTCTTCAGCACAGCTTTCCGCTGAAGTACGGCGTGGTGACGAACATAACCCCCGACGTCAGAATAATGTTCTACAACGCGGGCCATATCCTGGGGAGCTCGGCCATACACATCCACGTCGGCGAGGGGCTTCACAACATCGTCTACACAGGGGACTTCAAGTATGAGAAGTCCACCGCCCTCGACCCCTGTGTCTCAAAGTTTCCACGTGTTGAGACCCTCATCATGGAGAGCACCTACGGGGCCACACCCGTCCCATACACCCTCGAGGAGAGCATAAACATCTTAGCGGAGAAGATCTCCTCAGCCGTCAACAGGGGCGGGAAGGTGATCATCCCTGTCCCGGCGATAGGAAGGGCTCAGGAGATACTGCTTGTCTTGAACAGGCTGCTATCCGAGAAGAGGCTTGTGGAGACGCCTATATTCCTGGACGGGCTTGTGGTTGAAGCAACCGCAATACACACCGCTTTCCCCGACTACTTTACGGCTGAGCTGCAGCAGAGGCTGCGTGAGGGAGAGAATATCTTCATCTCCGAGTATTTTACGGCTGTCAGGAGCGAGCAGCAGAGGGAGGAGGTTCTGGAGAGCAGGGGGCCTGCGGTGATTGTCTCCACCTCAGGCATGCTCGAGGGCGGCCCTGTGCTGAAATATCTACAGGCTTTCGCCGGCGACGAAAACAACCTACTGATGTTTGTCAGCTACCAGGTTGAGGGCACTTTGGGGAGGACTATCTTGAAGGGGGTTAGGGAGATTAATCTGAGAGGCGATGATGGCCGGGCCAAGATGTTGAACGTGAAGATGCAGGTGGAGAAAGTGGATGGCTTCTCAGGCCACTCAAGCCGGCAGCAGCTGCTCAACTACATCAGACGCGTACACCCCAAGCCGCGAAACATCATACTCGTCCACGGAGAGGAGGAGGCCATCAGGAGCTTGGGGCAGGCCGCGTCCAGGATAACTCCAGCCAATATATACGCCCCCAGTAACATGGAGACAATTGTTCTCTCCGGCGCCTGAGATACGTTAATTAACACGGAAATCGTTTTTGTGATAAGTTGTCCTCAGACGTCTCGCTTAAAATTCTCCAAAAATCGCTCGGCTCCACTGTTCTGGTGAGGCTTAGGAACGGGAAGGTGTTGAGGGGCCTGCTGAAGGGCTACGACCAGCACATGAACATCGTCCTCGAGGAAACCGATGAAATCGTCGGCGAAAACACACAGAACAGGCTTGGCACAATTGTGGTGAGAGGGGACAGCATCGTTATGATATCCCCTCCGTAGGTATGTTTTAATACGGCTTTGAACAGGGCGTTGGGGAAAGCCGATGGTTAAGGGTACGCCTTCGATGGGGAAGTATAACAAGCCAGTCCACATACGTTGCAGGAGGTGTGGGCGGAGGTCCTTCCACAAGTCCAAGAGGAGGTGCGCCAGCTGCGGATACCCATCCCCGAAATGGAGGAGCTATAACTGGATAAACCCCAAGAAAAGATGATGTATGTTAATATGAAGGCGGTTGTTTCCATGTTTTGGCGGGGGTAGCCAAGCCTGGTCAAAGAGGCCTCAAGGGCCGTGGACGCGGCAGGCTTAAGGTCTTACATGAAGGGAGACCTGCTCCCGTAGGGGTTCAGGGGTTCGAATCCCCTCCCCCGCAAGCTTATTACCCGGAAGCGGTATGTTTTGATTAATGGTGTCAAAGGTTAGTGTCTGCGGCCTTGAAGACTATGTGTGTGAGGAATGCGGGTTCATTTACCACGAGCTTGAGACGGCTAGGCGGTGTGAGGAATTCTGCAGAACCCATCACGCCTGCTCTATTGAGATAACCGCAAAGGCTGCGCACAAACCCAGTCCAACGAATAAAAAAATTGAGGATTTACAGGTTTAATAAGGCGTCAACGGACAAGGCGCCGGCGCCAGCTGTCAGCAGTATCAACGCGGCCCCGAGTATCAGTAAGTCGAACTCCCAACCACCGACCCCTGCAATGAAACCGCGCATAACTCTTCTCGAGTTTGCGACCATCTGCTGCAGCATCTCCGGCGGTGGGGTGAACCTGCCGAGCTTCCCAAGGTAAAGAGCTATTGTGCCGATCATCTCCAAGGCGAAGAGTAATGCCGCGACCCTTGTCAACACACCTAAAACCAAAGCTATGCCGCCAATGAACTCGAGTAGGCCAACCATGTCAAAGAGTGCCGCGGGAATCCCCATCTGGGACATACTGCTTCTCATCGGCTGTCTCGTGGGGCCAAAGAGCTTAGGCATACCGTGGACGACCATTATGAAGCCGAAGATGACGCGTAGCACCAAAAGTCCTAGGTCCGTCTGTGCTGAAAGGTCTAGCAACACCACATTACTCACCTTTCGCCATCTAGTGAAGGAAGGCAAGTATTTTAGTTGGTTGGTGGCGTGAGAGTAAGTAGATGACAGAGCTTGAGAGGGTGGAGGTCTGCCCTGTAGCCTCTACGGCTAAGCTTCTGGGAAGTATCTGGTCCTTGGTTGTCGTGAGCTATCTCATGAACGGGCCCATGGGGTTTAACGAGCTCCTTCGCCAGGTACCAGGCCTCAACTCAAAGACGCTTTCACGGACTTTGAAATCCCTGCGGGACAAGGGGCTTGTAACGCGAGAAGTGGTGAGCCTCCAGCCCTTCGCCGTCAGATACTCCCTGACCCCCGCCGGGAGGGAGCTTAAGCCTGTGATAGATGGTATGAGGCAGTGGGGCTACAAATGGGCCTTACAGCATAAACCAGCCAAGCGTGCGGGGGGTGGTCAAAACCCCGGGTTGTAGTGTTTTCCATACTCCTCAAGGTGTAAGATTTCCCGCAAATCCTTCCGCGCAACCTTGCCCCGCGGCTTTCCCTCGGCGCTATATCCAAAAGCAATGCAGACTGCTAACCTCAGCTTATCAGGTATTTTGAGGAATGATTTGGCGCCTGCCTCGTCGTGGAGAGTGATAGGACATGAACCAACTCCAAGGATGTGTGCCGCAAGCATCATGTTCTGCGCCGCCCTGCCTGCGTCAAACCTGTCTTGGATGTAGGTGTCGGGGGTGACGATGACGACGGCAAAGGATGCGTTGGGTAGGTGTGAGGCGAACTGTCCGTATCTCGATAGCTCTGCGAGCCTCTCTTTGTCTCTGATGAGTATAAACTCCCAAGGCTGCCTGTTCTTCGCACTCCCTGCAAGCCTACCCGCCTCCAAAACCTTTAAGACAACTTCGTCGGGAACAGGCTTATCACGATAGAGGCGTGTCTCCCTCTTAGCCAACAACATCCCATACGGGTCCATACCCGAAGCCTTCTCATACATCAGATGTCTTTATACGTTCCTACAGGCGCATGAACATGGATTTGGTGCCGTTAACCACAGAGTATATTGTGAAGGGTTCGGTTTTGAAGCCGCCCATCCCCGGCGAGCCGCCCGGCATACCTGGCAGGGCTATCCCGTCAACCGCAGGCCTTTCGGCGAGAAGCTTCTTAACAGCCTCCAGAGGAATATGTCCCTCGACAAAATAGCCTTCCACCACGGATGTGTGGCAGCTCCAGAGCTGGCGCGGTATGTTCAGCCGCTCCTTGACAGCCGCCATATCTTTAACCAGCAGGGTACGGACATCAACTCCGGAACTCTTCAAGTAGTTAACGTATTCACCGCAGCATCCACACTGTGGTGAGTAGTAGACCTCAAAAACTGTTTTGCCGGGCGGCGTAGGAAGGGGCCCTGTTTGTAGGTAGATGATGACGGCCAAGGCTATTGATGCTGCGGCCGCTGCGGCCAAGAGGCTCTTTGGTTTCATGTCCGCTGTCCCCACGTCAGGGCGAGTATTCCGCCCACTATGGCGAGAAGTGCTCCGACTAGGAACCCTCCCGTGGAGAGGAGGCTGATGATTGCGAAGACAAGTAGGATGACCCCCCATGTCTGGGCTTGGCCGGACTTGTTGTAGAACATAAAGGCGGATGTAATAACGGCAGCGCCGGAGACGAGGCCGACGGCGGGGAATACGGTCCAGAACCACGGCATCCATCCCCACATCATCCCCCGTCCCATCATACCCATGCCCCAGCCTCCCCATACGGGCCAGCTGAGCCATATGAAGCCAACGAGGCCGCTTACGAGTATTAGGATGCCGCCAATCAGCGACAGCACAAATGCCGCGTAAGGCCTTTCTTCGACAGCCAAACTAATCGACCTCAACCTCCTGAACGAACTGCCCATGCCACGAATGGTACCAGACTTGGCCTGTAAAGCCGTTGACGCTCAGCATCCCGTGGACAACACCGTCCAACCTGTAGTCCATGGTGTAGTATCCGTAGAAGGGTGTCGGCTCCTCGACCTCGACAGCTCCTGTGAAGCGGTTTTTGAGGTAGTTGAGGGCTATCGCCTTGGCCTGCTCAGGTGAAACAGGCATATCCGCTGTCGGTGATGTGTACCCGCCCATCATCCCGAAATGCATGCCATACTTCGTGTTCCACATCATGTTCGGACCCGGCTCAGGCGACACAACACCAGTGAAAGGGTTCACCAGAAGCTCGAAAGAACCAACCCCTGTGTCAGCCTCGACGACGACGGCGTAGAAGTTGAGCTGGAACTCCATCACCTCTTTTAGCCTGAAGCTAGGACCCACATAGCCCTCAAGTGTCTGCACAGCCTGCTGAAGCGTTATACGCTGCCCGTTCTGCGAAGGACTCCACCATCCACCCATGTATGGACACCCACCGCCCACCATACCGTTCCACTGCATGGGCCCGCCACGCATCACCCAAGGCCCCTGCGAGTATGCCTGGTTTCTGGCCGCCGTATACTGCCACATCCACTGGGGTATGCCGTATGCCACGCCAACTCCAAGGACAGCCAACATAATGCTTATGAAAACCAGAACACGCCTACTCAACCCAACCACCACAAACAGATGTTGTATTCTTAACAGTTTAAAGACTTGGTGAAACAAACATGAAACAGTGGAATGCCTTAATAGGGGTGTGTGAAACCCTTAAAACAGGGCGGCGCCGATGTTTAGTGGATGGTTTTAGGCCGCGGTTTCGTTGCTTTTCTTCTGGCCTTCTCGACGGCTTTAGCCGGGCTTGTTGCAACATCCCTCTACTTTATCTGGCAACATGAGGGTGAGATGAGGCGCATGATGGGCGGTATGATGCCGGGCATGATGATGCCTTGGATACCGTTGATTCTTGCACTGCTTCTCGCAGTCGCCTCCATGATGATCATGGTCTACGTGTTTGCCTTGGATAGAGGTGGTGTGAGGGTTGCGGGACTGACCCCCTCCGAGCAGGAGGTCGTCAACTATCTCATCCGGCAAGGTGGTCAGGCAACCCAGAAAGAAATAGCTCAGGCCCTCAACATATCAAGACTCAAAGCCCACAGGCTTGTCGCATCCCTCAAAAGAAGAGGCGTAGTCATAACAACCCCACATGGTCGGACTAACAAAGTCACATTGACAAAGGACAGCATGCCTGAACACAAATGAACACCGGATGCTTTCTATGCGGACAGGCAGTCCAGGTCTCACGTTCGCTTGGGGTTTGCGGACGTTGTCTGAGGGACAGGCCCGATGAAGCCACCCCAATCGCGTTGAAGGGACATGAATATTCGAGGAGGCTTTTCGGACTTCCCGTTAGGCCTCCCAAGACGTTGGGTGGAATCCCCTGCCGTCTCTGCGCGGCGGAGTGTGTTATGGGTGAGGGTGAGATAGGGTACTGCGGGCTTAGGGGCAACAGGGGCGGCAGGATATTTACTGTAGCGCCGCCGGGTAAGGCACTGCTTAGCTACTACCTCGACCCGCATGTGACAAACTGCTGCAACGCATGGTTCTGCCCCGCAGGCACGGGCCGCGGATACCCACGTTACGCCGTCAGAGAGGGCCCTGAAACAGGATACTACAACCTAGCCCTCTTCTTCTACGGCTGCGGCTTCAACTGCCTCTTCTGCCAGAACTGGACACACAAACAGCTCAACAAGGCGCCGGCCGTCTCAGCCGAAGAGCTTGTCAACCTCACGCTGGGCAACGAAAGGATAACTTGCTGGTGCTGGTTCGGAGGCAGCGCCGAGCCCCAGCTCCCGTTCGCGGTAAACGCCTCAAGGCTGGTCGTCGAGTCAAAACCACGGGACAGGGTTTTACGCATATGCTATGAGTGGAACGGGGACGGAAACCCCGCACTGGTTGAGAGGGCCCTCGAACCGGTAGTCGAGAGCGGCGGGAATGTTAAGTTTGACCTGAAGGCATACAGCCCCGCTATACATATGGCTTTGACGGGCTTCGACAACAGACGCGTCCTCGAAAACTTCGAGATGGTTTACAGGAAGTTCTATGACAGGAGGCGTGGGATGCCGGTGCTGGCGGCCACCACGCTCCTCGTGCCTGGCTATGTAGATGCCTCGGAGGTGGATGCAATAGCGGGCTTCATCGCATCCCTCGACGACACAATACCCTACAGCCTCCTGGTCTTCCACCCCGACTTCATGATGCAGGACCTCCCAATAACACCCCACAGACAGGCCTTCGAGGCATACAGGGCGGCAAAGAAACACCTAAAACACGTCGAACTCGGCAACATACACCTACTTTACAGACAAACGGTTTACTAGTTCGAGAAGACTCGAAAACCCCCAACAGCTTCTTCTGCGGAAACTTGCGGGCCATAGAGCACCCCGACTTCGGCTGGGGCAACACAGGCAGCGAATACTTCTGGACGGATGCGTTCGGCAACGAGGTTTCAGGCCCATGCACACACTCCACATGCATACTGCAGCGCGTACCACCACGCTACTATGCTTGGTTCGACGACGACTCCGTCTTTGAGGGTGTCTGGATAGACCTTCCGTTGGGCGTCCCCGGCGGAAACTAGAGCACTCCCTTCGTCGAGGGTATGGCCGTTGTCCTCGGGTCTTTTTCGACCGCGTTGCGCAGGGCTAGTGCTAGGGCTTTGAAGGCGGCCTCAACCTTGTGGTGGTCGTCGGCTCCCGCCAAGACCTTTACATGTATGGCTGCCTGTAGGTTTGTCGCCATGCTCTCGAGGAAGTGAACTATCTCGGAGACGGGTATGTCCTCGACAACCTCGAGCTTTGTCTCAAGGGCTATCTCGGGCCTAGGCCTTCTGGCAAGGTCTACCGCGGCGAGCGCGAGGGCCTCGTCCATCGGGACTATGGCGTGTCCGAACCTCCTCACACCCTCCCGACCACCCAGAGCCCTGTCGAGAGCCATACCCAGCGCTATGCCCACATCCTCTACGACGTGGTGCCGTAGGTCGCCTGACGCGTTGAGCCTTATGTCTATCAGGCTGTGCTTTGAGAGGGTCTGGAGCATGTGGTCTAGGAACATGTAGCCGGTTGAGACGCTGCACAAACCCGTGCCGTCGAGGTTAACCTCCGCCTCAACCGACGTCTCGTTAGTCTTCCTGGACACCCTACCAACTCTCAAATCAGGCCCTACCGCTGTTGCGTTGTAGGATTTCCTCAAGCGGGAGTATCATGTTGGGCTCGTGAACCACAAGCCCCTGCGCAAGCCTCCTAAGCACGGGTAGTATTGTGCGGAACTCGTTCTTTGAGATGACTGTGTTTATGGCGTACCAGCCCTCGGTTGAGAGGGGGCTGATGGTTGGGCTCTTCAACGCCGGCAGCGCCTTCAGCAGCCTGTCGAGGTTGTCCCGGTGGACGTTGACGAAAATATGCAGCTTCTTTCCGCTGTCCACCACGCCGCGAAGAAGTGTGAGGACGTCGAGGATTTTCTCACGTTTGGAGGGGTCTTCGTATGATTGTTTGTTGGCTATCAGGACTGCTGTGGACTCGGCGATTGTCTCGATGGGTTTCAGGTTGTTCTGTTCAAGGGTTATTCCTGTTGAGGTTGCGTCAACTATGAGGTCTGCCTCCTCAGGCGGCTTGGCCTCGGTAGCCCCGAAGCTCAGGTAAATCCTCACCATGCTGTTCTCACCCCTGCTCCACCACGGCGTCACAATCATGGGCTCAGCCCCCCCGAAACGCCTCCCGTAAGCCGGAGTCGACTTCACATGCGCAGCCGCAGTATTCAGATACTCTGTCGCAATCCTCAGAACCCTTCCAGCCTTAACATAGTCCTCCACAATCTCGTCAAGAGAGCTGTATCTCAGGTTTTTGGGGACGGCGACAACAAGCCTCACGTAGCCGTATTCGAGGTCGAGGAGCTGGAGGACGTCGGCACCCGTCTCCCTGACCCAGTCCTTCCCGGTGATGCCTATGTCGAAGGCCCCGCCAGCAACAAGAACAGGTATCTCCTGCGGCCTCAGAACCTTCACCTCGATCTCCGGGTCGTCGACAACAGGCCTGTATGTCCTCTCCGCACCCCTGAGACGGAGCATCGCCCTAGACAGTATGTCGTAGGTCCCTTCCTCCAGCGAGCCTTTCGGCACAGCGAACTTTACAACCAAGCCCTGCGGGAAACCGATTCACCGCTTATTTAAAGAATACCCTTTCAAGGCTTCAGCAAGACTTTGAGCGTCTCAGGCTCTCCCGCCCTTTTGAATGCTTTTGTGGGACCGCGTCTTGAATAACTCTTTCACATAATGTGGCTTAATACTTTTATTCTGAGTGGTTTGTTTCTACATGATTTGGCGGGCGTTTTCGGCAGGGTTTTAGTTGCCGTAGATGGCTCAGATTTCAGCAGAAGGGCTGCAGACGTGGCTGTCAGGCTTTGCAAGTCTCTGGGTGCGGAGCTACTGGTTT
>Ga0209393_1000926_pt1 | contig 13087 bp, 11 predicted proteins | sample SSWtaG_2_FD_184117 | JGI IMG/M metagenome (GOLD analysis project Ga0209393, IMG submission 184117) | Hot spring microbial communities from Sandy's Spring West, USA to study Microbial Dark Matter (Phase II) - SSWsed_130316 (SPAdes)... | ecosystem: Environmental > Aquatic > Thermal springs > Hot...
GGTGGAGGACGCATACTGCTACCACAACAACCCAGACACGGCAAAGGAGATCTTCAGGAGAAACTACTGGATAGGCAGGACATACCTCGCCATAGAGTACCATGAACACGGTGTGAAAGGACTGCTCGGTGCCCTAACCACAACGCTGGTCAGGCTGATAGACCTAGTCGCGCTCCCCCTACTGGCGACGTGGGCCTCTCTCCAGCCCACAACACAAATACAAGGCATGCTACTCCTAGCCCCCGCCGCATTATTCGCCGTAATGACTCTAAAGATGAGAACACTAAAGGCTGAAAGCCCAAAGGAGAGACTCATGCTCAGAGCAATATACGCCCCGCTCTACCGCATCCTTCGCGCCGCAGGACTCCTGGCCGGGGTCGCTGCATCCCTAGTCCTCGGCCTCCGCGGCACCAGCCACGATCCAAAAACCGGCTAATCGGTGGGGACCAGATCCTTTATAAGGTAAGGGGGACTCTACGAGCTGAAGACTATGTGGAAAGGAGCAGGGACTGGCTTGTCTAGGCTGAGAAGGAAATGCCGGAAAAGAGTGTACGAAGCATAATAATTGCACATGATTTTGATGAAGCCTTGCTAGAGATCGTCGAATCGTTTCTTATTGATAAAATCAAACTCGTGAATTACGAATTAAATATCGAGTTGCAGGACCTATTGTAATTTATGTCTTTACTGCACCCATTGTTAGTCCCTTAATTAGATATCGCTGTACGTATGTTATGAAGATGAATGCGGGTATCATTGAGACGGTGGTTATCGCAGCCATGAGGGGCCAGTCAAGCCTATGAGTTCCTGAAAGCGCGGTTATAAGGACCGGTACTGTCCGCGCGTCCCTCGACGTTAGTATGAAGGCCATAAGGAACTCGTTCCAAGCTAACACAAAGGTCAGTATGCTCGCAGAGGCTATCATAGGTATCGCGTTTGGCAGAATTACCCTGAAGAGGGCAGCAGTCTTTGTTGCGCCGTCGATGAGTGCTGATTCCTCAAGCTCCCTCGGCAACTCCTCAAAAGTGATTTTGAGCAGCCAAGTAGTAAACGGGATGGCGAAGACTAGGTATGTTATTGCTACCGCCCAGATCGTGTCGATCAGTCTAAGATTATACATTATTATGAAATATGGCACAATCACTGCGAAGGCCGGGGCCATCCTGACCGATATGATCCAGAAGCCGACGTTCCTCCCAACCGCATTGTTCAGCCTGGAGAGCGAGTAAGCAGCAGGCACTGCCAGGACCAGTGAGACAGTGACCGTTATCGCTGAGACTACCAGGCTATTGGTGAATGCGTTCATGAGTTGCCCACCAAAGAAGAGTCTCCGATAGTTATCAAGCGTGGGCTCGAAGATTAGTGGTGGAGGAATCTGGAATATTTGATACATCGTTTTAAAGGAGGACGTCACCAGCCAGGCTATCGGAAAAACGACTATCAGGCATGCGACTATAGCCAACGTGTGTATGACCAAGAGTTTTAGCCTGCTTTCAGGCATGCCCGACTCACCTACTGATAGACCTGATAAGAGGTATGCTGAGGAACATGACCATTAGCAGTAGGATTACGCCGATTGCTGAGGCTGTGCCTACGTCGAAGTAGTAGAAGCCGACTTTCCAGCCTAGCATGGGAAGAGTATGCGTAGCCATACCTGGGCCTCCCTTCGTCATAACGAATATGACGTCGAAGCTGTTAAATGCGTCTATGGTTCTCAGAATAGCTGCGACTATTATTGGCTTCTTCATGTTCGGGAGCGTTATCGACCGAAAGGTCTGCCAGCTTCCAGCACCATCTATCTTGGCGGACTCGTAGTATATTGGAGGTATTCCTGCGAGTCCTGCGAGGAATATGAGGAATGGTAGAGGTGTCTTTCCCCAGATATCCGCGAGGATTACGGAGACTAATGCGAGTGTTGGGTCGCCGAGTAAGCTTAGGTTTCCTAGCCCGATTAGCCGCATAAGGTATGCTCCGATTACTCCCACCTCACTGCTGAGTAAGAACTTCCAAGTGAAGCCTACCACAACCGGCGGGAGCACTATTGGTAACACGATTATGGTCCGCATTATTCTCTTTCCCTTGAGGTTCTCGCTGAAGAGTAGCGCTAGGCCAAGCCCTAGTGAGAGCGAAAAGATTACTGAAGCAGCGCTGAATATTAGAGTCACAGTAAGTGAGGTCGCGAAGTCGGATGACTGTATCAGCTTCACATAGTTCTCGACTCCTGTAAACGTCGGCCCGGTAGGGTCTCTCAGGAACCATCGGAGGAAGCTCGTGTAGAATAGATAGGCTGTCGGCGCAGCAACTAGAAATGCCAATACACAGACTGCGGGGAGAAGCAGCTTATACTCCTCCCTCAATAGGCATAGCACCGTTAATATAAATAAAAATGACTTAATGTATTTTGTCTTTAGGCGTAGTATCCTCTGCTGGTCATTAGGTCGGTTGCCCACTTCTGAAGCTCCGATAGCGCGACCTCGACGGTCTTTGCTCCCGCAACTACTTCTGAAGCCGTTGTGCCTATCTTGTCCATGAATAGGTCGAGCTCCGGAATGTATGGGAAGTATATGGCGGGGTTCTCTAGTACTGACCGTTCGTTGAGCTCTATCTCCTCTATTCCATACTTCTTAATCAGTGGATACGAGTATAAAACCGACCTCATCGTCACATTGGGCCAACCAGTCCGCTCCGCAAAGGCCTCCATTGACTTCCTGCCTGTCAAGTACGTAAGCACGCGCCAAGCTGCTTCCTTATTCTTAGAAAACTTGTTGATTCCCAGAGAGAAGGTCCAGTAACTGTTTATCCTCTTTTTACCCGGCCCAAACGGCGTCAGCATAAATCTCGTGTTTTTCTTAACATTCTCATCCTGCGTGATTCCCAAAGCGGCATACCCATTTATCGCTGACGGCATCAAGATTGCTGCCTTTCCCATTGCGTAAGTATTCATCATGTCGACCCAAGTATGTGTTGATGCCCCCGGCGGGCCGAACTTCTTCACCCAATCTGTGAACGCTCTAAACCCAGCCTCGAAGTCCGAGGAGTCGAAAATTGGCTTCGCCTTTCTATTCTTGATCTCACCCGGCCATACTGCTCCTCCCTCAAACCATGCTGGATAACCCGCATATGCATATATGAACCCTGCCAAGTCGAGTGTTGGCTCCTCTCCCGGCCCCGCCCTCATCGTCAGTGGATAAACGTCGGTTATGCCTTCACGCCTCAAGCCCTCCAGTATCTTCTCCATAGCTATCTCCAAATCATCTGTCGTCCAATTCTCCTTCGGCAGTTCGGCCCCATACTTTTCAAAGAGATCGCGTCTATAGATTACTCCCGGACCGAATGAGTAGTATGGCAACGCATAGAGAGTTCCCTCAATTCTATTGGCGTCTAGGAATGAGGGGTATACATCGTCTGGGTTGAAGTAATCCTGTGGATATCTCTTAAAGTATTCGTCAAGAGGTTCTAGATATCCAGCGTATCCATATGCCTGTACCGCGCCGTCACTTCCCACGAGAACTATATCGTACTTCCCCACCTGAGCCATGACGTCCGCAGCCACCTTTTCTCTTACAGCCCATTCATCACCCCACTCAATCGTAACATCAACATTTTCAGAGTTCTCGAACCTCCTAAGTAGGTCTGTCTCAGTCGTCCCGTCTGACCCGAACAATTCGGGCCACGCAAAACCTTGGGCGAATGCTATCACACTTATCTTTACTCTCTCCCGAGGCGGCGCAGTCACAAACTGCGTCACAGTCCTCTCAACAGTGGCTGCAGCTTGAGTTACGGTGACAGTCGAGGTTCTACCGGGCTCTCCAACGGTTTGTGTCACAGTTCTGGCGGCGGCTTCGGGCTTAGCAAGCCAGCCAAGCGCTGCCCCGACCGCCAACCCACCTATTAATCCGCCGAAAGTACCTAACATCGTTCTTCTTGACAATGTCTTTTCTGTCTTAGACATCCGATAAAGTTGGCATACGCGTCCTAAAAAATTTTTCCTCGGTATAGTTTTATATGGCTATAGATTAATAAGGTTTTTACTTTCCTATCGTTAACCAAGGATGGTGGGCCCGATTAGATTTGGTGTCATAGGCCTCGGTGATTTTGGTGAAAGACATGTCCAGGCGTTGAAGAGCATCAATGGTGTCCAGGTCGTCGCCGTCTGTTCGCGAACTAAGAGCCGTGCAGAGGAGGTTGCTAGGAAGTACGGAGTTAAGAAGTGGTATGCTGATAGGGAGAAGCTGGTAAGAGACGATGAAGTAGATGCAGTAACGATAGCAACTGCTGACGATGATCATGTCGAGCCGACAGTTCTAGCAGCCGAGGCCGGCAAGCCCGCGCTACTAGAGAAGCCGATCGCGACGACGCTCGAAGACGCGGACAAAATAATCAGCGCAGTAAAGAGGAGCAACATTATCTTCATGGTAGGACACATACTAAGGTTTGACAGACGCTATAGAATCGTCTACAACATGGCTAGGGAGGGCAAGCTCGGTAAGATTGGCTCGATGTACGCACGTAGAATAGGTAGGCAGAGGGCAGCCGCTATTTACCTGAACAGGGTCTCATCGCCAGTCCAGACAGGAGTACACGATATTGACATAATCAGATGGATTGCCGGCAGAGAAGTTATTGAGACTTCAGGCTTCGCTGCAAAGAGGATGAACTACAAGTATCCAGACATTTTCTGGACGATCATGAGGTTTGACGACGGCTCGCTGGGTGTCGTTGAGAACGGATTCATGCTCAACGATAATTATCCACACTTCATTGACTCACAGCTAGAAGTGCTTGCGGAGAAGGCAACAATACAGATCCTAACCCCGGGTGAGTACTTCACGGTATACAGCATTGAAGGGGTGGAGAAGCCAGACGTAACATACTGGCCCAAAATGGACAAACACGCGGAAGGCGCTCTAAGAGATGAGCTGGAGTATTTTACGAGGTGTGTGGCGGAGGGGAGGCAACCAACTGCCGTCCCGTTAGAGGACGCTAGAAGGGCTTTAGAGATCGCCATAATGGCGATGAAGTCTGCCGAAAATAAGGAACAGATCTCCGATTGATATTTTTATACCGAGAGCTGACTCTTAAGCTCAACATGCATATGAACCATATTAGTAAATTATCGTTGAAGCTTGGGGCTGCGGCTTTAAACTGATCCCGCGGTACTGAGCATCCTAGGGTTCTGGTCCTCACAGAAGAGTTTCTGTAGACACTAACCCCGCTCAACCTTTCATGAGGTATTAAACCTCGGCTGCCTTGTAATTGCTGGGCTACCGCAGACCTCGTGTGGGATGGAGGCCTAATCCCGCGAGACCGCACGCACTAATAATAAAACAGTAAAGCTCTAGATTACCCGGTAGTCTAGTCTTGCTGACTTTTAAACACTGCCATGCGCCAACACTATGAAATCGTCGATCGCCGTCCCTAATCTTATTGGGGCCGTTAGGTTAAAGAAGATAACCGCCTGTCGCAAGCCCATTGGATACTTCAGCAGGAAGAAGCCTAAATCTATGACGACTTTGTTGACGATAGGCCATCCGATTAGAGGGATATAACCATAGTGGTGATTAGTAGAGCCGTAACATTGTAACCAACTATTCTCCATTCTCGTGAAGACCCCTCAAATAAGAAATATTTTTTAAGTCATGAGGCGGTAAGATGGCGGTGGGCTGTCGCTTGGTACGGCTGTCGAAAGAGGAGATGGAGGCGTTCTTGAAGGGTCCCAACATAGCGAGGCTCGCTGTTGTAAAGGATGATGGCTCTCCGTTCATAGTTCCAGTATGGTATGAGTGGGACGGACACGCAATCTATGTTGTTGGGAGGAAGAGGTCTGAGTGGGTAAACTACATCCGGCGTGACAACAGAGTATGCGTGCTCATTGACGAAGATAAGCCCCCGTTAAGAAAAGTGATCATTGAGGGGTATGCGGAAATCGTGGGAAGTGACTGGATGGAAATAGGTAGAAGAATGGTAGTGAGATATCTCGGACCAGATGTCGGACCCAAGTACTTGGAAGGGACATTGGATCAGCCACGTTGGGTGATAAAGATAACACCTAGAAAAATAACCACCTGGATGGTCCCCCCTGAATTCGCTGCTTGTAAAGAGGCTTGGCACCCAAGATATTATGAACCTGGTACAAAGTGGTATGCTGAGCACCAACGTGAAAAATCCTAAGGACATTCTATAAATTCCCTCGCTCCATCGCCCATATTTCTCGAGATTGTTGTCTATGCTGCGAAAGTAATCACTGGCATTCCACATAATAGTGGCACCAAACAAAATCCTCCAAACACCGAGTGAGGCGTGACTTAGGTTTACTTTGCAGACTTCCCCATACCATCCATTGTACTTCCCCCCTTATTTTATACTAAATGAAAGGGTCTCACCACAGCACTTCATCTGGTTTGATGGAGGAGAAATATCTTTAATGTGATATTTTCCAAGTTTTTAACATAATTGCATAGAGATGACTTATAAATAAAGTGGTTTAGATTGCACAGCTTTAATACTCCATACTTAACAAACTGGCAATATAGAGACATGGTAATTCTTTCTCAGCTAAGTTTTAGCAAAAGCTACATAAATCCGGAAGTCCCCTCCATAGGGCGAATTGCAATCTGACACGTAATGAAGTGTCTTGTTAAAGACCGTCCTACGTTAGATTGTTAAAAGAATAGAATGCGGGCTGTATCAGAGATAGCCGCTAATATGTTGAATATTTAGGATACTAAATTATCTTATTTTATATTAAAGATTTTTTACTCAAAAATTAGTCTCAAAAGCGGTTCATAGAGATTTATGGCACCCATGTATAATTCTCAGGTCACGAATTCTTCATAGGTCTTTCGAATGAGGCATCACTACCCTCGTATAGCACCCCACGTAAGCCCTCTGACAAGATTTCTTTGGACTAATAATATAAGTATTAATGGCGGAACCATAGATAATGTCACCGACGCTGCTATCTCTCCGTAACGAATAGCGTATGCTGTGACAAAGAGTGAGGCTGCTACATTGACTGTAGCGGCTCTTTTTAAAGTGAGGATTAGTGCGAAGAGATACTCGTTCCAGCATGCTAAAAATGTCAAAATAGCCACTGCTGTGATGCCGGAAAAAGTGAGCGGAAAAACAATCCTAAATATCAACCTCACTCTTGAGCACCCATCCAACATAGCCGCCTCTTCAATCTCGATCGGTATGTCGTTAATGAAACTCCTCAATACTAGTATAGAGAGTGGTAGATTGAACACAGTATAAATCAAGATTAATCCTTGGTAGGTATCAAGAAGACCAAGAATTTGATACAATATAAATATGGGTACGACAAATATTATGGGTGGTAATAGTCTTAACGACAGTATGTAGGACGAAAGTGCGTTGCCACCTGTTTTGAACCTCGACATACTATATGCGGTAGGAAAACTAATAAGAACAACAAAGAGTGTAGTTAGCGAGGAGATAATTATGCTATTAATTATAAAATCTATAAATCTAAAGCCAGGCGCATAGAGAACGTTTTCAAAATTTTGTAATGTGTACTCTAATGGAAACATAACCCCGCTCACTATATCTCCGTATTTTTTAAATGATGTTAATATGATAAAGAAAATTGGCATAAGAAAAATAAACATTGAGACTATTATTAAGAACCAAATATACAAATTGGTTTTCAATTAAATAATCCTCACCTTGTTCAATATCCTCAATCCTATGGTTGCGCTCACCATAGTTATGTAGAATAGGAAGAGCGTGGTCGCAGCAGCTAGTCCAAAATCTCCGTGTATGAATCCTACTCTATAAGTAAAGAGGGTTGATGTTGTAGTTGAAAATCCGGGTCCTCCCCCCGTCATGATGTGAACATATTCAAACAGTTTATAAGCATCCATGAAGCGTAGAACGCTCACGAGTAGCAGCAGGGGTTTCAGCAATGGCAAAGTAATGTGCCTAAAGATCCTTTTTGAATCGGCTCCGTCTATTAAGGCGGCCTCATATGGCTCGCGCGGGAGTGCTTGAAGACCTGAATAAGCTATTATAAATACGAACGGCGTCCATTGAAGAATATCTGTAATTATTAACGTAATGAATGAAGAGTTAAAATCTCTAAAGAAATTATGATTAACTCCTATGTATCTCAAGATATAAGGCACCAATCCTACAAACTCGTTAAACATTAGTTTCATCATTATCGCCATTAGTGAGGGCGCTATAGCAAGTGGAGTTAACATAAGGGTAATTATTATCCGACGTCCATAGATCTCCCGATTGAGTAAGATAGCAAGAAGCAGGCCTAGGGCGATCTCTATCGGAGTCACTATAGCTGAGTAGAGAGCGGTGAATCCCACAGAATACCAGAACTGATAATTTACAGCCACATTGATAAAATTTGTTACCCCCGTGAATTCAGGATTGTGAAACGTCCTTATAGTGATTTTGTGAATTGATAGATAATACGCAAAGATTGTAGGATATAATGTTAGAAACAGGAGTGGTAATAGAGAGGGCAAAATCAAAAAATATTTTATTCTACCTTTACTTCCTCTCATGCAGCATATCAGACCAATTTCACTTGAGTATTGTTCGTAGTTCTTCTTGTGCGGCTTTTAATGCATCGTCAACAGAAGTTTGTCCAGACCACGCTGCGGATATGTGCTTTGCTAGAATGTCATATATAGTGAAAACTTCAGGATGATTGGTCATTGCGTATGCGTATTTATCCAATATTGGAATTAATTCCGGAATCTCGGTTCTCGCTTGCTGTGCCTCGGGCATGTAAAAGACTGATCTCATTGGGGGGAAACCACCGAATTTTAGGTAATCAAGCATTGCTCGTGTGGTTGTTAAATATGCTAGCAACTTGAAAGCCTCTTTCTTATGCTGTGATGCTCTATTAATGCTGTATCCCAAGTAGTGACTATGGGATCGGTGTAGGATAGTACCATCTGTGAGCTGTATACCAGGTATAGGCGCTATTCCTACTTTGTCCCAAACCCTAGGTGATCTCTCGCGGTCTCTCAACTCACCAATAGCAGCATTCCATTGGACATACATCGCCGCCCTTCCCGCTTGAAATGCGGCGTTTGCTTCTCCATATTCATATGTTATTGAGTCAGGCGGAGATATTTCATCTTTCATGAAATCTGCATATATTTGCAAGGCTCTCTTTGCTGCCGGGCTAGTGAGATCTTCAACAGCCTTTGTCTCTTTTCCAGGCTCAAATGGTGTCCCACCTGCAGACGCTAGGACGCTCTCCCATAGCATCGCGTTGAAGAGAAGCGTCTTACCCGAAACTATGAATCCGTAATCTGTTGGAGATTCCGAATTGTATTTTTTTGTGAATTTGCGAGCAAGTCCAACTAACTCCTCGAGGGTCTTAGGGGGTTGCGGTATTAAGTCCTTACGGTATATTAATACATGTACACTTACATCTGTAGGAACGCCGTAGATCTTTCCATCTACCTTGAAGGCATCGATGGCGGCAGGGAAGTAATCGGCTAGTGTGTATGGATATAAGGACTCATCGGCGAAATATTGGTCTAATGGTTCTAGATATTGTGCTAGTTTTCCAACTAAATAGAATTCAAATACAATATCAAGTTCAGGTGAACCCGCCAAAAGTATGCTGGTAATCTTATCTACGTGTGCATCTCTTCCGAATAACACTAGCTCTGATTTTATACCTGACTCATTAGCCATATATTTGTTCCATCTATCGAGGACCTTCGCTATGGCGTCACTTTCAGGTCCTGGCCACCAGTTTACTTTTACCGTTACTTGCTCTCTGAGTCCTATTGTTCGTTCAATGGTTGTAGGTTGAACAACCGTCCTTGTCACGGTAATGGGTAATGTTGTCTCAGGTGTTTTAGCAAGCCATCCTGCAGCAGCCCCAACAGCTAAACCACCAATAAAGCCCGCCGCGGCACCTAATACCTCTCGTCGTGATTTTTTAGTCATTTCGTTCGCTTAGTATTGTATTTTGACCTAATATTTAAACTTTGATGATGAGCTTTAGGTAGTGTCCAAATAAGAGTTTATATTTATAGTGCAGGTTGTACTAGTCTTCTATGTATAGATGTTGTGGGTTTGTACTCTGGCTGTTTTATGCGTAATAAAAAAGTAGGGAGGTTAAGGTTTTGGCGGTCTTGGAGTATATGTTACATTGTAGCTGTAGGAGGGTGTCCAAGATTCTTAGCCTGTCCTATGAGCCCATAGGCAAGTCGGGTGTACATTATCTTTCGAGGATAAGCTCTTCAAGGGTTGTGGTAGCTTCTAAGCCGGGGTACAGGATGCGTATAGCCGTCGATGATACCAAGCTGTGTGTTATGTTAAGGGCGTCTATGTATATGTCTGGTCTGACGTTGACGTGGATTCTGGGGAATCGCTGGCTTTGGAGGCATCCTACGGCATGAGCTGACTAAACACCCTAATTTTCCTCAAGAAGGCTCTGAAGACATGCACTAACAAGCCATTGGTGGTTGTTGACAGGAGTCCATGGTATAGGTGGGCTCTGGAGAGGCTTGGACTGGAGTATAGGCATGATAGTCTCGGTATAAGGAGTAGGGTAGAGAGGTTCTTCAGATACCTCAAAGAGATGACATCTGTATTCCACCACAAGATGAGCGCAAGAGACTATACGCAGGGTATAAAGAACCTAAACCTATCTAATCACAATATACTACTAAGTCACGAGAGCAGGAGGTGGGTAAAATGCTCATTTGGACACTACCGGCTTTATGAACATAAAATTCTCCCTTGCCTGTACTCAGCTATGATCTATTTAATAATGACTCTGACCTAGCTAAGGGTGATTTGATAAGCTCATTAAAAGACATCATCTAATCCGCAGATTTCATTATAATGTTGGTCAAGAACTCTATTACAACTTCTAGCTTAGGTGGTAGAACATTGAATTGAGGTACAATTCTCTTTATGCTTCGAAGGTCTTTAAACCCTGTACCGGTGATGACGCATAGTATTGTTTCGTCTTTGTCAATAAATTTTTCCTGCCTCAACTTTTTCACAGCCGCAATAGTCGTTGAACTCGAAGGCTCGGCGAAGACCCCCTCCATTGACGATAACTCGTATCCAGCGGACAAAGTTTCCTCATCAGTTACCTCTATAACCGTTCCCGAGCTCTCCTTGATTGCAGGGAGCGCGGATCTCGCGTCTAATGGAATTGTATCCGCTATCGCGTTGCATATTGTCTTAATCTCGCCCCATGGTTCTGAAAGAATCTTCTCAAGACCCCAATTCTCTCTAACAGCCTTTGCAAACGGTGCACACCCCGCTGCTTGGACACCGACCATTTTAGGCAACTCGGTGCGGTCTACAAGACCAAGTATCTCCAACTCTTTAAATCCTTTCCACATCGATCCTACAAGACCACCCCCGCCGACAGGCACCACGACCACATCAGGTAGTCGACCGAGCTGTTCATAGATTTCGTAGGCTATTGTCTTCCCTCCCTCCAATATGTAAGGGTTATGGCTCGCTGCGGTTACCGTATCATATGCCTTTAATCTTTCAACCACACCCTTCACTATCGAGGCCACCTCGACGTTGCTCGGAGTATCCACTACAATCACTATTCCTCCATACATTGCTATCTGCAAAAGCTTACCCTCAGGTGCAATATTAGGCACCAAGATAAGAGGCTGGATCGAAGCCTTAGAGGAATATGCCGCTACGGATGCCCCAACATTCCCTGAGGAAGAGGTTATCGCAACGCTATAGCCTAACTCGAGTCCCCTTGATATCGCTACAGATATTTGTCTGTCTTTATGGGAACCTGTAGGATTCCACGCCTCTATCTTCAGAAGTAGATTATTAACGCCAATGTAGCGTCCTAACCTACTGCTTCGCAAAAGTTTGGTCCCGCCCTCGCCGATACTCACTATGTTCTCATCTTTTAATAATGGCAGTAAGGGTCTGTACTTCCAGATAGTGGACAGATAACCGTTAAAGATCCGACCAACGCCCTCTTTTATAGACTCATACTCGTAACTAATTACCAGTTGAGATCCGCATTTGGGACAACTAAGACTTGGCTCTCTGTGGCCTAGTTCCAAGCCACAAGCTACACATTCCACGTAAAAGTTAATCCCCAATCCTCACAGCCTTTAATCTTCGTCTTATTTATGAATTATGCACTATCCAGGAATTTACGTGCAATTCGTCTAACAACTTAAGATCGAGGAAAGTACTGACTCAATAACGACAAAAAGTAGCCGAATTAATACTAAGCATCAAGTAAACCTATCACTTCATCAGACGCAGACGCTCCTTACGAATTCTGAGTAGACTTTTACTGCGTCCCGGAGCTGCTTTATTTCTATATACTCGTTTGGCGCATGAATGTTATTTTCAATCCTACCTGGTCCTAGGATAATTGTCGGTATTTCAAGCTCGTGGTATATTGGTCCCTCAGTACCATAGGGCGCTACCCCTGACTTGTGTCCAACAATTCTTTCAGCCATAACTACTAATGGATGGTCTCTTGGTATGTTTAGTGCGTTATAGTTGCACTTCACCTCGATAATTACGTTAAGAGTTGGTGTTATCTTCTTTATCTCTTCGGTTATTTTATCGAGCTCAGCTCTTATGTATGCGTCGCTGTGACTCGGGAGTCTGCGGCAATCTACAATTATTTGGCATTTTTCCGGGATGACATTATCCTTTGTGCCACCATTGATCATTGTTGTCGAGATGACTGATGCTCCTAGCTCAGGATCGACTACCCCTCTTAGCCTCTCCCTAAGTTCTGCTACTTCGAGAATGAATCTCGATGCGTTTTCAACCGCGTTTATTCCAAGCTCAGGTCGGCTTGAATGGGCACTCTTCCCGTGGAAAGTTATTCTGAAGACTGTTCCTCCCTTATGCCCCCTAACTACCTTGAGGTCTGTCGGCTCACCTATTATCCCGTACATGGCATCCCTCGTCCTGATCTTTCCATCGCTGATCAATGCCCTGAGACCGTCGAATCCAATCTCCTCTCCAGCCGTAGCAACAAAAATTATTCCCCTCTTAAGCTTAGCGGACTTGTGGTTCTCTATCGCTTTTACAAATGCTGCTATTGCTGATTTCATGTCTGAGG
>Ga0209393_1000930_pt1 | contig 13065 bp, 13 predicted proteins | sample SSWtaG_2_FD_184117 | JGI IMG/M metagenome (GOLD analysis project Ga0209393, IMG submission 184117) | Hot spring microbial communities from Sandy's Spring West, USA to study Microbial Dark Matter (Phase II) - SSWsed_130316 (SPAdes)... | ecosystem: Environmental > Aquatic > Thermal springs > Hot...
CCCTAGACCTAGGAGGAAGCAGACTCTTGATAACCTCCCACTCACCATCAGAAACCTCTCTAAACTCCATAAAGAAAACCTACTCTAAGCAAGCTTAAATAGTTTAGAGATGGGTTCGATGTTTAATGATTTTAAGTGTAGTGGATATGATGTATAATTGTTGGAAAGTCTTTTGATGATGATTTACAAGCATATATTAGGGGAGAGGTTAAAAGACTATGATAAGATATAGTGACTTAGATGTATGGATTGTTAGTGAGTTCTCAGACTTCGAGAAGAGGAAACATTATATGAAGAGTGTAGATGAAGGCTTTATCTTAGAAGCTGTAAGGGTGACGGAATAATGCCTATATCGGATACCGTTATTATATATCATGATTATTAAGATATGTGGTAGAGTTATAATATCTAGGCCTCATAAGTATGATATTGGTGTATTGGTAGCTTTTGGCCTGCTGGATGTTTAGATAATCTCTAAAGGAGAAGACTATGTTCTCTAAAATCCTGAGAATAATGAATCTTCGATGTAATTGATGAAAATTTAAAATTAAGAGAAGATAAAATAGATGGGTAGATGATTAAACCACTATTTTACCGGTCGTTGTCATTGGTACTTGTAGCGCCTGCTATTCTATTATTGATGACTTTAGCTCTTGGTTTAACAGGTATCTCTGATAGGATACTAGTTTCAATCGCTGAGCAGACATTACAAGAAGTAAAGAAGTCTCTAGCTACTCAGATACATGACCCTTCAGCTCTGGAAGCTGCTATACAGTTACGAAAGCAGGAGATATACTCTAGCTATGGATTAGATAAACCATGGTTCTATAGAATGTTTCAGATGATAGTCCGGATTGCTACCTTCGACTTGGGTAGGACTAGGGTTATCAAAAGCTTTACGGGTAGTCAAGAAGTTTCTGAGATAATCTTAGAAAGAATACCGAACACAATACTACTAGTCACTATACCGTTAATATTCTCAGCAATAGCTGGTATCTCGATAGGTGTAAAGATTGCTTCTAGACCTGGAACGCTTCTAGATAGATTAACATCTTATTTATCTATAATATCTTATACTCTACCCTCATGGTGGATTGGAATAGTCTTAATAATCCTGTTCGGATTCTATCTAAAGATTTTCCCAGTTAGTGGAATGTATAGCATACCTCCTCCCTCAGATACACTCTCTAGGATACTCGACTTAATCTGGCATTCAATACTCCCCTTCACAACCTTAGTTATAGTTCAGATAGGTGGGTGGATCTACTCTGCAAGAATGATCGTACTCAATATAGCTCAAGAAGACTATGTAAATGCTGCTAGAGCTAAAGGACTACCTGAAGATATTGTTAGAAGAAGGTATATTCTAAGAGTTGCTGCACCCCCAATAGTAACCAATATCGTACTAGGTCTATCGGGCTCTCTAGGTGGAGCAATAATTACTGAGACAATCTTCGGATGGTATGGTATGGGCAGCCTCTACTATCAAGCAATAATGACTCTCGAAGAGAACCTGCTAATTGCTCTAACCTACATATACACTCTAATCTACATCTCAGCGAGGATAATTCTCGAAGTAATGTATCTTGCTTTAGATCCAAGGGTGAGATATTAATGAGCTTCGTAAGAGAGTTCATTAAGAAGGTTTGGGAGAGCTGGTCTACGAGAATTGGAATAATCTTCCTAGCAATCTTAATAATCTTATCAATACTAGTCGTATTAACGTATCCAATAGATTTCGGCAGGAGAATATGGAGTAACCCATCCCATTGGGCTGATAATCCAAGGCTAGCTCCACCCATCTGGGCATCTTTCTTCACGAGGGCAAAGATTCCAACCCATACGGTTCTTAAGCTAAATCAACCGACCAACATACTAGGGGGAGAAAACCTAACTCTCATGGAATATAGTGTAGAGATAAATTATGGCTATGATGACTACCCATCATTCCTACACGTATCGATAAAGAATGTAACATTCTACTCAACTAAACCTCCCAGAATCGAGGTATGGGTAAGTAGACCTGACAATCTAATAGTAAGACTTACAAGCTTCACGATTAGGGGGCCTTCACCTATCGAAGAACCACCTTACCGTAGATACGTTGAATCTCCGTATAGGATAATCCTAACTGAAGATTTAACATCGATCTTAAACTTAATTTATTCGCTGAATGAGAAATACAGCTCTAACATAACATTAGATGAAGTCTCTACCATAGGCTCAGAGAAGCTATTCTTTGGATACCCATCAAAGCTTGGAGAGAAAGGATTCTCAATATTGAAGGGACCATATAGATTACATGCTAAGGTATACATCTATGGGGGGTTAGGTAGTGTTGGAGAAGTCGACTTCATTTTAGGTGGCAAGACCTATGGTCTTCTAGGAACAGATATAATCGGTAGAGATTTAATGATGGGGTTACTCTACGGCTTCCCAGCAAGCTTAATGATTGGCTTCCTAGCGTCAACTCTCGTAACCTCTATAGGGACACTTCTCGGAGTCCTTAGTGGATATATCGGCGGAAGAACAGATACAGTAATCCAGAGGAGTAGTGATCTAGTCTTGAACATGCCTCTACTACCCATATTAATATTCTTCACCTTCATCTTCAGGGAATTCGGTATGAGGTTCCTCCTCATAATACTTGTATTAACAGCTTTCAGCTGGCCAGGTCTAACAATAATTATTAGACCTATGGTTATGCAGATAAAATCGAGCCAGTTCATAGAGGCAGCAATATCATGTGGAGCTTCAAGAAGATGGGTTATGAGAAAACATATAATACCAAATCTAGCACCATTCGTAATCGCTCAAAGTATTTTTCTAATACCTTCAGCGATACTTGCAGAAGCAGCATTAAGCTTCTTAGGACTCGGTGACCCAACACTTCCAACATGGGGCCAGATACTTGAACAAGGATTTAGAAGTGGAGCGATTTATCTTGGATACTGGTGGTGGGTGATACCGCCTGGGATACTTATAGTCTTCACAGCTATAACATTCCTATTGATAACAATAGGGCTAGAACCAATATTAAACCCGAAACTAAAATCTGTCATTTAAAATAAGTGAACTAGAGAAGAAATGAGAATGTGGGCCCGGTGGGATTCGAACCCACGACCTCCCGGTTATCAGCCGGACGCTCCAGCCAGGCTGAGCTACGGGCCCTCCAAATGCTCCAACCTTTAAGTTTATCTTGTCCCCGGCTCATTCACGTGTAGGTGGTGATGCTTCATTAGCCGATGCCCAAGAAGAAGATGTTGTCCAAGCTTTTATAGATTACGGGGTGAGGGGTATCAATATGTCCTAAGGAGAGCGCTGGCGCTCCTGCTGGAGGTATGCAATAATCGGGCCGACTTATCTGCTGAGGTAAAGTTTATACCACGGGGATAAGACCCGTCTCAATATGCGTCCTCAGGCAGTCTATTATTGTCTTGAAGGATCGCTATTTTCTAATGAGCCTCCTTGCGAGCCTCCACCCTATTGGTAGTAGTACGAAGAGGAACAAGAATATATTTATTGCATTCTCGGTTACTGGTATCGCAATTTCCTGCGGTATGAAGAGTGTTGAGACTGATATGTCAAGCATAGTGACACCGCCTTCGGGTGCTGAGCCGACACCCCTAGCAAATAAAGCTATGTCTTTTAGCTGTGGAATAAAGTCAATTATCGGCAAACCGATTAGGTTAAGCTGGATTGGGATTGAATACGTAAATTTGCCTGCTGGTCCAATTACTGTCGCACTGCCAGTTTCATCAACCTTTACGGTATATTCGAAATCTGGCCATCTTAAGGTCACAAGCTGTCCCTTCAGCGGTCTCTCGGTCTCCGCATGAATTGCTCTTACCATGTAGAGGCTGAACGTTGACAGCTCTTTAAATTCAGGATAATTCTTAGGCAAAAGTTCTTTTGCGATTCCAGAGATAAGTAAAGGCACACCCTCATACTTACCTCTATTAAACAATTCTTCTGCTTCTTCCAGTTCATGCACATGTTTATCGGTGTGAGCACCCCTCTCTTTCGCATCTTCGATTAACACGCGAGAATACTCTAAAGCAGCTAGTGCAATCAAGTGTGGAGTAAAATCATCTCCCATCGCATGAAAATCTCTGATGGTATTCGTTGACATTGTAAGCCCGTAAGTTGCATACTCTACATTTCTTCCGAAGATATAATTTGTATCAACCCCATTTAACGTTATAGTTACGTAGTTAGTTATAAGCTCTATGTTGTGTGGGTCGGTACGCTGATAAGGTGAGATTTCAAACCACTGATTTACATGCCATGTTAAGATTTCATATGTAAGTTCATACGGCGTCGTAGGTGGTGGTAGCTCAACTAATGTCAAAAGTGCCTTCTCGTAAGTTTGTATCGCTTCCTCAAAACGGCGGGCTGAAGCTGCTTCTCTTGCCCTAACGATAGGTTCAATAGCCCTATCGACCTCAGGCAAACCACTATTGATAGCCAGTAATCCAGAGCATACATAATCCATTATTTTCATAGTCTGTTGTGGCGCCTCTCTCTTTAATGACTCGAATTCTTCAAGGGTCAGATCAGAAGTGCCAGATTCCATCTTTGAATGTGGGACTTTTTCGAGGATATCTCTTACGGCTTTACCGAATTCCTTTACTGGAACCTGTGGCGATGGAGGAGGTGTTGGAGGTTGTGGCGAGGGACATTTTGATATTACTTCGGTTTTCACAGTCCACGTAATTTCGGCTGAACCGTCTTCACCCTTAGTTATAGTTTTGTAAGTACCTGGTGCAATTGCTGAATCTGTATTGGCACCTAGATCGTCATCACCATTTATTAACTTAGCAACTTTTGCAAGCGCATCTGCAACTACACTGACAACTTTGATTTCTTTACCAATCTTTGGAATATACTGGGCAATACCAGCCACAATACCAAGTATGTTAGCTATAGTATCCAACTCAGTCGTCTGGTCAGATTCAACCACAGTAAATACGACGACAACTTTCTTCATGGGCCAGCAATCCTCGCCTTCCCAGATCTTTTTACCGATCTTCCATTCTGGTGATACATCCCAGTTAAGATCATCTTTGACTTCTGTACCATGGTTTGAACCGACGCCATCTTGACCCGCCACCCATCCTAAAACGATTTCAGCGTTGCCATCAGCTCCATCGTCTTGGTCTTCTAGAAGTTTGAAGCTATCTAATGTTACAGTCACTTTAATCTTATCTCGTGGCTTAGGTTGCTCATCTTGCGGATACACAGATGGAACGAAAAATAACAGAATAAACAACAGCATGATGCCTTGTTTTAACAATATGACTTGCCCATGCTTGAAGCGTAAAATTCTCATAGTATGTTATACTCGAATGTCTGTAATAAGCTTATCTTAGCTGCTTTTTTATCTTGTTTAGAAGCTCTTCCCTCCTGAATCCTATCAGGTCAACTAGGTAATGCTTTTTGTGTACGATGTGGGGAGAATAATTTCGCCAGCCCATTATCTAAAGATTAAAACTTATAGATAAGAAAATCTTAAGTAAAAGTTGATAAGATCAGAATATTCAAGAAAAAGCTTATTCATGGCTTTGACCATACATCTATTACAGGGTTTCATGTATGTCTGTGAGATGTCCTAAGTGTGGTGGAAGAGTTGCATGGAGCATGGGCGTATGGGAATGTTTAGAATGTGGATATAAATTTGAGTTAAAGGAAAAACCATCCTTAACTAGAAAAGAATACATCAAACCAGACGAGCCAGAGAAGGAGCCAATAACTATATCAGAACCATCTAAAAGGGTGAACAGATGGATCCTATTCTCAATAGTTTTCTTGTTGATAGGATTATTGAGCGGCTATGTCTTAGGTGGACTGATTGCTCCTACTACATACACTATGACAGCCACCAAATGGTCTATATCTACAGTTACAACAACACAGATTAATGTTGAAACTCTTACTACTACGACAACCCGCACTACCACATATATTGTTGCTCAAATTACTACTCCTCAACAATTAAAACCGAGCAATACAATCTTGAAGTATTAGAAGTAGCATTGGATTCTATATTCAGTGAAGATCATGATTACTATATTATGACAATAAAGGCAGAATATGCTGGAGGAGGGAGTTGAAATTTTCATCCACTCTGGATTACCTTATTCAGCGATGCTGGCTATGGATATGTATCATTACTATTCCGAAAAATGAAGTTCCAGATAAACTTAAGTATGATGATAAATTCAGGGGGATAGTATTCCGAGTTACCGAGCTACCCAAACCAACTAAGCAAATTTCATACATATACTTTTGTGAAACTAAGATTGTTTCAAATTATCTGATGATAATGGCTGATGCTTCAAAAACAACAGAAAGAACGGCTTTTTACTCAGGTGAAGACATGGAAGTCAGCCTTAGAATACAATATAAAAGATTTATTGATAGTCCTGAAAGTATAACTGTTGAATCCATAGTAGTTGATAAATTTGATATTGTAGAGATGAGTCCGAAACTACCTGTGATTATTAATGATGATGAAGAGATCGAAGTCAGGCTCATCCTAAAAGTACCTAATGAAGGATATAAGGGTAATCTCAAGATTACTGTATATGCTTGAGAAGATTATGGGAAAAGATCTGGGGTCTCATGATTTTTCATTCATGAGATAGTCTATTATCAGTCTTACTCCTATTCCTGTAGCCCCCTTAACCATATAGCTTTTCTGCTCTGATGTTTCCTGCATATACGCTGTTCCAGCTATATCTAGGTGTACCCATGGTTTATCTCCAACGAATTCTGAGAGGAATAGAGCTGCAGTTATCGCTCCAGCGGGTCTTCCACCAGAATTCTTTAAGTCTGCTACATCACTCTTTAATTGTTCCTTGTATTGTTTCCAGAGTGGGAGCTGCCAAACTCTCTCACCTGTCCTTTCAGCAGACCTCTTAATTTTCTCTGCAAGTTCTTGGTTGTTAGTAAATAACCCTGAAGCGTGTGTTCCTAGAGCTATGATACATGCGCCTGTTAATGTGGCAAGGTCTATTATTACTTTAGGATTCTTCTCTACAGCATATGACAGTGCATCTGCTAGGATGAGTCTACCTTCTGCGTCTGTACTGATAATCTCAGCTGTCTTACCGTTTCTAAACTTTATTATGTCTCCAGGTCTAAATGCTGTACCACTTGGAAGATTCTCAACGCATGGTATGAGCCCGATAACTTTTATAGGAAGCTTTAACGCCGCTACAGCTTCAAGTACTCCAACTACTGCAGCTCCTCCTGCTTTATCGTACTTCATTTCTTCCATCTTCTCTGAAGGCTTAATAGATATGCCTCCACTATCGAATGTAACAGCTTTCCCAACAATTACATATGGGCTTTGATCTTTTCCATCTGTCCCATCGTATTCAAGTTCTATTAATACAGGTTTATGAATACTTCCACTACCAACCGCAACTATACCGCCCATAGACATCTTCTCTAACTCGTCAATCTTGTATATCCTTACATTGAACCCAGCCTTCCTGCCGACCTCGTAGACCATTTCTGCAAACTTTTCAGGATAACAATCAATACTCGGCATATTCGTTAAATCTCTTGCAGTATAGACTCCTCTACATATTTTCCCAGCTTCTTCTATAGACTTCTTAACTTTACCTAGCGCTGATTCATCTCTAATTAGTAAGGTTACATGTCTCAGCTTCTGCTCTTTCTTCTCAGATTTGTATCTATCAAACCGATACATTGACAGTATTATCCCTTCCACGATCGATCGGGATACGCTTCCCAGATCGAAAACGTCAGAGACTATCGGGGAGGCAGCTGATTCGATCATTGCTTCATCTAGTCTTATAGCCACCCTCCCATATGCTCTTCTAAATGAATCAAGCTCTAGCTCATCCCTCTTACCAAGACCTGTTAAAACAATTCTCTCTGGACCCTTATCTAGCATGGTCGGAATACTGTAAACTTCTTCTAGCTTACCCTTGAAATCTCTTCCAGCTACTTTCTCAATAATCTTCATGAAATTCTCGGGGAGTGTTATAGCTGGCTGAGGTACTTCATCTTCATACATTGGTATAATGTTTACTCCTTCCTCGATACCAGTCCTGCTAACTTTAACTGTAAAATCTATCATGTATTAATTGTTTCCTCACATTTAAATAAATCTTAATTCTTTACCAAGTAAACATCATCAAGGTTACTGATAAAGCGACCGCAACTGCCCATCTAGCAATACTCCACTTGATTATCTTTAAACCATCGAGCGGTCCGAATGGAAGCAGGTTGAAGAAAGCTATGAACGCATTGAACTTGGCTAGTATTAGGAGTATCCCTGAAAGTAGGGGGGAGAAAAATAGAGATCTCGAGATAAGTGATGAAATGTATAGTATGGCAGATAATGCTATGTTTGTTGCTGGTCCCCAGAAGTTGCTGGTCCCCAGAAAGCCGTTGACCCTAATACTTTCATAGTTGATGGCGTAGCAAGAACCACAGCTCCGGGAGCTATGAATTTTATTGGAAGCATCGGTATAGCAGATACCAATGTTAGAAGTGAACCTATGGGATCTAGTTTGAAGTATGCTCTTACATTATTTCTCCTGGCTACTATCCTATGAGCCAACTCATGCATTAAGTATGATAATGAAAAACCTGTAATATATAGAATGGTTATGGACGGGTTTATGAAGAGTAGTGATTCATAACCGATTAGTGATAGACCAACTAGTGAAGCCAGTATGACGCTTACAGCTATATGAACTGCTTCTCTAAAGGCAGTCTTCCTGGAAATTGCTTTCATAATCTCTTCTTCAGCTTTTACCTTCATCCTTACCTCCCTCATTTCCTTCTCGTAGGGGCTGGAAGCCGCAAATATTCCAAGACAATTATGTTTCTCAGGTAAACGGTGCTCTGCACAGAAGAACTCTCCACAATATTTGCATTTAAACGGTAGAAGCTCGTCCTTACCACATAAAGCACACTTCATTATTCTGCCTCCATCTACCGAGTTTATGGATTTAAAGGCTACTGTATTGCATCACACTGATACTATATAAACATCACATTTACAGTATTCTCATAGTCATATATTCCTTAACGTGATCCCGATCGTCGGACTTTAGCATACCTCGCTAGATATGTTTTACCTTATGGCCATAGAGAAATGGTTAACCGGCACTGTTAGAGAAGTTGACATAAGGCTTGTTCCACCCTAGACGAGGAGGATCGTTGAAGAGTATATGGATATGGTAAGTGGAGGAGAGAAGAATTATGATGAAGCACTTGATGAAAAACTTAAACTCTACTCTACACTATATAGACGGCTGGAATTAAAGATGCATAGTATAGCAGGTAAACTGGCAGGTTCGATGAAGAATGTATGAAGACGTAATCTTTAGAGATAGAAGAGACGCAGCTCTTAGACTCTCAAAGCTTTTAGATAGATACAGAGCAGAGAATCTAATAGTCTTCGGGATACCTAGAGGAGGCGTTGAGATAGGATATTACATCGCTAAAGAACTTGATTGTTTACTTGAAGTAACTATTCCAAGGAAGATAGGTGCACCCTTGCAGCCTGAACTCGCTGTTGGAGCGATAGCAGAAGATGGAACAATATACGTTGAAGAAGAAGTAGCAGAACTGGTAGGAATAAGTAGAGAATACATAGATTTAGCAGCACGTAAAGAGTTGGAAGTAATCAAGAAGAGGATAGAACTCTATCGTAAAGGAAGGGATATCCCTCAACTATCAGAATATAATGTAGTAGTTGTAGATGATGGGATAGCTACTGGAGCAACGATGATAGCTACTCTGAGATTCCTAAGGAAGAAAAACCCTATCAAATTAGTATGCGGCACTCCAGTAGCTCCTCCTGAAACTATTCATAAGCTGAGAAGGGAGGCAGATGATGTTGTATGCTTAGAGACACCTACGCCATTCTATGCTATCGGGCAATTCTATAAAGATTTTAGGCAGTTAACAGATGAAGAAGTACTACATTATCTATCACGTAGTAGGAGACTTATCTAAGAAATAGTTAGACTTGTGTGATTACAGAAGAATTTTTAGAGAGGTCTTCGAGTAAATATTAGGAAGAGATAAACTAGTATGAGTATAATTAACAGTATTGGAGATGTACCAATATAGAATCCATCTATCCTACGCCATACTAGTAGTACTGGATGAATGCTTTCAAGCTTTATTCCAAGCTTCATGATAAGAGGAAGAATTACTAAAATCAGACCCATCAAGATAAGGAGTATTCCAATAAATGTTAGTAGGCTGAATCCATAAACCTCCTTCAAACTTTCACCAAAAATAGTTTTACAGGGATCTTATAATTAACTTTACCCACCTATATCTAGAGAGTATAAACTACCATCGCCTCTGTTTCCCCAAGACTTCGTATAAGTATCCTATGTATCTTATGATATTGTAAAGTGGTCTATAAAAGAATGTTGCAATCTGTTTCCCCAAGACTTCGTATAAGTATCCTATGTATCTTATGATATTGTAAAGTGGTCTATAAAAGAATGTTGCAAGGGGGAAGAGTATTAGTATGCTGAATGGTTCAGGGTCTTTTGAGACTATTCTTGAAGTTGAGATAGTAAGTAATTCTGAATATAACAATACTGGGATCAACAACATGAATAGAGTGGCTATGGAGATTTGGGCTAATATAACCCATATAAGCCAGATAGACCATGCAAAGAGCAGTATCATATCCATCAAGACCATATCAGGTGCACCAATAAGCCCTGGCATACCGAATCTTCTCCTGAAGAATAATTGACTATGCTTCCTCAAGCTATGTAATTGACCCATAGACCATCTAATTCTCTGCCTAATCCAGCTTCTCCAATTTACTGGAACCTCGGTCCAAGCTAAAACTTCAGGCATGAAGATTAGCTTACCCCTGACTTTATGAAATTTTAAAGTTACATCGAAGTCTTCTGCAAGCGTCCGATCTAGGAACCCTAACGATTCCAATAGTCTTCTACGGTAAATTGCTGCTGCACCCGGAATTATCAAAAGTGTTCTTAATAGCGATTGTGTTCTTCTACCCATCTCGAAAGCCGCAAAGTATTCATATGCTTGAAGCCTCGTTAGTAGATTTACATCTCTATTTAGGACTCTGAGATTCCCTGCTCCTGCAACAAGCCTTTCATCCTCGAAGTATCTTGCAACCCATTCCAGAGAATCTCTACTGATCAATGTATCAGCATCTAGAGATAAAACAATTTCACCTTTAGTAAACAGTAATCCGTAATTCACCGAGGAAGCTTTGTATCCACTCGGGTCTTTCCTAACAACTTTTACAACACCCGTTTCTTCATATTTCTTGGCGACGAAATATGTATTGTCTTCCGACCCATCATCAACTACTATTACCTCTTTCCACAGATAATTGTTCTCAAGTATAGCTTCAATACATGAACCTATAGTTTTTTCTTCATTCTTTGCGGGAATGATTACAGATATTAGTTTAGGTTTAAAATCTTTGGGAGGGGGTCTTAGATACCGTAATATTACATCTATAGGAAGAATCACAGCTTTTCCAACACTTCTACCAAGATCAAATAGTAAAGCAGGCCATACAATTAACAATATATCGTAGATGGAGGTGGATAAGAATTCTGTAAAGTTATAGAACAAGATGCTGAATAGGAGTACTGAAATTATTACACACACAATGTAGGATAACTGTACTATGATGTTTTTATCTTTATTGAAGAACATATTATTCACCCTACATAAACCGTTTAAAGATCGCGCATAATGGTGAGTCCCATCCAATAATCTGACTTGTAAAGCTCTTTCTACATATCAATGCTTAGACCTCCATCAATAAATTGTTGTCAGTTGTTTATTTATAAGCTATACTACTGCTGCCTAAGATATCTAGGAAAGATTTGTGAAAAAGTAGATCAAGGTGCGTAAAGACTATTATATTTTATGGTTTGAAGCTGATATTACTGAGATGGATTCTTCTTCTATATATTGTTAAAAACTTGTCTACTATCCTTTAATTACACCTACAGGTACTAGTCTAGCAACTTTTGTCCCTATTCCTACCCCATGGCTTACTTCAACTACTTTATCTACCGACTTATATGCATCATCAGCTTCTTCTACTATCGTCTCCATACTATCTGCTTTAATGTATATCCCGCGCCCCCTCAATTCATTCACTATATCTGTTGCTCTACGGGTCCGTTTAGCTGCTGCTCTACTCATCTCTCTCCCAGCTCCGTGAGCTGTGCTTCCAAATGTTAATTCCATAGCTTTCGGGTTTCCAAGCAGGATCCAGCTTGCTGTCCCCATTGATCCAGGGATTAAGACTGGTTGACCAATCTCTCTATAAGTCTTCGGGATGAGCGGGTGTCCCGCTGGGAAACTCCTCGTAGCTCCTTTCCTATGCACCCAGACTTTTACCATCTTCTTATCGACTGAATGTTCTTCAAGCTTGACTATATTATGGGCCACATCGTAGATTAAATTCATCCCAAGAGCATCTGCAGATTTCTTAAATACTTGCTCGAAGCTCTGTCTTACCCAATGAGTTATAGCTTGACGATTTGCAAATGCAAAATTGACGGCACATTTAAATGCTTTAAGATACTGGTCTGCCTCAGTTGAGTTGGCTGGTGCGCATGCAAGTTCGCGGTCAGGTAGTTTTATACCATACTTCGCTGATGCTCTCTCCATAACTCTTAAGTAGTCTCCACAGATCTGGTGCCCATAACCTCTACTACCGGTATGTATCAATACTGTTACTTGACCTTCATGAGTTATACCCATCTTTTCCGCAGCTTTTGGATCGAATATCTTGTCTACACGTTGAACCTCAAGGAAGTGGTTTCCACTACCGAGGGTTCCTATCTGACCTATACCCCGACTCTTAGCTGTTGGGCTTACAAGCCTCGGGTCTGCGCCCTCCATCGCACCTTCTTCTTCACAGTGTAGTATATCTTCATGCCATCCAAGCCCGAACTTCTCGACAATATATCTAGCACCTTCAACTGCAATCCTATCCAAGTCACTCATAGTAATACTGAAATCCTTCCTCCTAGAACCTAGACCTGAAGG